>QWCN01000182.1_pt1 | contig 104854 bp, 93 predicted proteins | sample 1972711 | NCBI WGS metagenome assembly QWCN01 (sample SAMN09866707, study PRJNA288562) | Human gut metagenome isolate term1_stool, whole genome shotgun sequencing... | isolation source: gut | host: Homo sapiens | place: USA: California | reverse complement strand
AATATCCATCTCATATTAGGAGACGGACAAAAAACGTCATGAAACTCAATACCAACACAAACGCTATTATGAGTAGTGACGGCGATGGAACAATCTTATGGACTTAATAGAAGTCAATAGCTTGGTTTTTGTAACTGCTTGTTGCCGTGTGGATTACGACAGCTTGCAGGATTAGAAAAGATGCCCATACCTGAAAAATGAACGACTTCCATACCCCTATACAAGACCGTCCGCTATGGTTCGTCATGCGCGATCTTAAGCGGTGCAACGCCAAACAACCGGCATACAAGCTGTTCAAGGACTTGGGGATGGAGGTATTCACACCTATGGTGTGGAAGCTTTCTGTGAAGCACGGGAAGCGTTGCCGGGAGGAAGTGCCCTTCATTCAGGACCTGCTTTTTGTGAATGGCACTCGGCTGGCAGTTGACCCAATAGTCGAGAAATACAATACCGTGCAATATCGTTACCTGCGTGGTGGCTACAAAATCCCGATGACGGTCAGGGAAAGCGACATGCAACGTTTCATCCATGCCGTTGAGTCTTCCGAGAATCCGTGCTATTACACGCCCGAAGAAATATCCTCCGATATGATAGGTAGGAAAGTGCGCATCGTAGGCGGCCCTTTGGACGGATATGAAGGGAATTTGCAGAAAATCCAAGGGGCACATGTCAAACGTCTGTTCGTAGAACTTCCCAGTCTCCTTGCCGCTGCCGTGGAGGTACAGCCCGAATATATACAGCTTTTGTAGTTGGCAAGAGGCAAGGTGCAAATCGGCAATTGTACAATTAGTGGTGAGTAGTAATTATAGATAAAAAATAATTACGTTAATATACGATAAACCACGTTTCAAACAATACAAAACTTATTGATATGAAAGATTTAAAAATAGCAGTAGCCGGAACCGGCTACGTCGGACTCTCTATTGCCACGCTGCTGGCACAGCATCACCAGGTGAAAGCCGTTGACGTGATTCCCGAAAAGGTGGAACTGATAAACCGGCGTAAATCGCCCATACAGGACGAATACATCGAAAAGTATTTGGCGGAAAAAGAGTTGAACCTGACCGCCACCTTGGATGGGGCGAAGGCATACGCCGACGCGGATTTCGTGGTCATCGCCGCACCGACGAATTACGACCCGGTGAAGAACTACTTCGATACAAGCCACGTGGAGGAAGTGATTGAACTGGTAAAGAGCGTGAACCCAAGCGCAATCATGGTCATCAAAAGCACCATTCCTGTGGGCTATACCGAGAGCGTCCGCAAGAAACTCAACACGGAGAACGTCATCTTCTCCCCAGAATTCCTGCGCGAAAGCAAGGCGTTGTATGACAACCTCTATCCCAGCCGTATCATCGTGGGCAGACCCGAAGGCGATGCCCGGTTGGACGAGGCCGCCCATACCTTTGCATCTCTCTTGCAGGAAGGAGCCATCAAAGAAAACATTGATACCCTTTTTATGGGCTTAACCGAAGCCGAAGCGGTAAAACTCTTTGCCAACACTTACTTGGCGTTACGTGTTTCCTACTTCAACGAATTGGATACCTACGCTGAGATGAAAGGGTTGGATACCCAAGCCATTATCAATGGTGTTTGTCTTGATTCTCGTATCGGTACGCATTACAACAACCCCAGTTTCGGTTACGGTGGCTACTGCTTGCCCAAAGATACAAAACAGCTATTGGCAAACTATGCCGATGTTCCCGAAAACCTCATCCAAGCCATTGTGGAAAGCAATCGGACAAGAAAAGACTTCATCGCCGACCGTGTGCTTACCAAAGCCGGCTATTACAACTATTATAACCGGGGCGACTTCAATCCCCGCGAGGAGAAGCAATGCGTGGTAGGCGTATATCGCCTAACTATGAAATCGAATAGTGATAACTTTCGTCAATCAAGTATCCAAGGCGTGATGAAGCGGGTAAAAGCCAAAGGTGCGGAGGTGATTATCTTCGAACCAACCTTGGAAGACGGCAGTACTTTCTTCGGAAGCAAGGTGGTGAATGACCTAAACGCTTTCAAAACGCAAAGTCAAGCAATTATCGCAAACCGTTATGATGCTTGTTTGGATAACGTGAAAGAGAAAGTATATACACGGGATATATTTAAGAGGGACTAAAATCTAAAAATTGAGACTTATGGTTATAGAACGTTTGGATGCTTTCACCTCCCTCGGGCAGGCTTCACCCTTGTAACGGATGAAAAGCCGCTCAAAATCTTCACTGCTGTACATCTTTTTATTCTTTTTATTTAGAGCCATTCCAAATGGAAGCCCTAAATAGAGATTTATGCAAACAAATGAAAAAAGATAAAAATAGGTTGTTTAAAAACATCTTCATTCTTTATTTCAGAATGATTTTGAACATGTTAATGACATTCTATGTGATAAGAGTTGTCTTTAATGTGTTAGGTGTTGAAGACTATGGCATTTATAATGTCGTTGGTGGTGTTGTTATGCTATTTCAATTATTTAATGGTGCAATGGGAACTGCATTCCAACGCTTTTTTTCTTTTGAATTAGGGAAAGATAAATCTCAAGCTGATTATAAAAAGATATTTACTCATTCAATTTACATTAATTTCATTATAATATTAGTTGTAATAATACTAACTGAAACGGTTGGATTATGGTTGTTAAATAACAAATTGCAAATCGAAGTGAACAGATTAAATGCAGCAAATGTTGTTTATCAATATGCTATATTGTCTTTTGTAGCAACAATTATTTATACACCTTATTACGCATCAATAATAGCACATGAAAAAATGAACATATTTGGTCTAATTGGCATATTGGAAGTTGTGCTTAAGTTTTTATCAACAATATTATTGGCCAACATAGACACAGATAAGTTGATTTTATATTCACAATTGTCATTTGGAATAATTATAGTTATTTCTACTATAAATATAATATATTGTTTGGCAAAATTTAAAGAATGTAGGTTCAAGGTGTGTATAGACAAACCCTTATTTAAAAGTATGTCTTCATTTGTTTTTTTTACAGCAATTAACAAAATCGCATGGGTAGCTCAGGGGCAAGGAATAAATATTGTACTTAATATTTTTTTTGGTTCAATCATAAACGCAGCACGTGGCATTGCATATCAAGTTAATAATGCTGTATCTTCATTTATCAACAATTATAGAACTGCATTTAACCCTCAATTAATCAAATTAGCCGCGAATTTAAGTGAGAATAAAGCCGAGTTTGTAAGATACGCTTTTAATAGTTCAAAGTATACGTACCTTCTTTTGCTTATATTGATAATTCCTTTAATTATGGAAACACGCTTTGTCTTGGATTTATGGATTGGTAATCACCCAAGTGAAACCGATCTGTTCACACAAATTGTTTTGATAACAACACTAATTCAGTGTTTTGAAGCAAGCTTTATTGTAGTATTTCAAGCATTAGGAACAATTAGAAAGATTTATACTTATTCATCTGTAATTTATGTATTGGTACTACCAATTTCATATTTGTTATTTAAATTTTACAACATGCCTCCAGAGACGGCTTTCTATATGATAACGGTTACTACGACATTTGTCGTTTTGTATAATTTTAAAGCCTTACATAGTTCAATATTGAGAATTAAGTACTATACAATATTAAAGGACCTACTCTTACCATTATTGCTCGTTACATTAATAGCTTTAATACCTATTAATATCTTAAACATTATAATGAAAGAAAGCTTTTATAAATTAGTTGCAATAGTTTTGACTTCAACTTTTTTGATTCTATTATCGTCTTATTTATTTATTTTGACAAAGTATGAGAAAATGAAACTAAAAAACAAAATTAATAAAAAGTTCTTGCTGCGAAAATGAAATCTTTAAAAATTTGGAAAGGCCGTTTTGTTCGATTTTTTAGAATTTCAATACATAAAACGTTGTATGTAAATTTTAGGTGTCTACCCATAAGGCAGGCCTGCAAGATTCCTATTTTGATAGGACGTGGAACACAATTAAGGAGTCTAAATGGGAAAATGGTCATAAAATATAGTACTTTAAGGTTTGGGATGGTTCAATTCGGTGTTAATCAGATTTTTAACTCGTGTAATTCCTATAAAACGATTTTAGAAAATGATGGCGTAATAATTTTTAATGGTATAGCAACATTTCAATCCGGTATTGTATTGAAAACATTTAAGACAGGAAAAATCGAGTTTGGAACAAAATTCAGTTTAGGACGTTTTTCACAAATAATATCTAAGAGCAATGTTTTGTTCGGTAATTATTGTCGCTGTTCGTGGAATGTGTATATATCAGATACGGATTTTCACTATATCAAAAATATTGAGACTGGTGAAGTGAAAAATAATACAAAAAAAATTAGTATCGGGAATAATTGTTGGATAGCAAATAATGTTTCTATTTCTAAGGGGAGCATTATTGCTAACAATAACATTATAGCCTCAAATTCTTATATCAATAAGGTGTTTTGTGAATCAAACACATTGTTGGCTGGGGCACCAGCTTCAATTAAGAGAAGAAATTATATTCAAGTGTTTGATGCATTGGAAGAATTTGAATGGAACAAATTCTATAATTGGGAAAAAGAACGACCATGGTAGAAATAGTATTACTACTTTTATTCTTGCTATTTTGTTTAAAACATTCAAGTAAACAAATATTGTGTTTTATTTTTTTATTTCTTCCATTACACGGTACAATCAAGACCATTGTCTTTCAAACAGGTGGTGAATTGTTTTCTATGTGGAAGGAATTAGGTTTAATAATTATTATGTTAAAAGAAAGGAATGCGATTTTCCAAGGTTATAACTCGATTTGGAGGACGTATATTTTCTTATGTTTATGTGCGCTTGTGTATTTCTGGTTGGGGACTATTCATGGGTATCATGGTTCAAGCACACTAAAAAAAATACTTTTTCCATGTTTGTTGACATTATGTGTCGCCAAGATTAACTTTAATAGAAATGATATAAAAAAACTATTTTTTTGTATTCTTGTTGGTAGTATTATTATAAACATAACAGGTCTATTAGATTTCTTGTCCCCACCTATTCGTAGCATCTTTAGGCATCTTATGAATGTTGAGTATTCTGTTTCCAAGGACGGAACCGTTTATTATGATATTAATTCATTCACGATAATGGGATATGAGCGAGTTTGTGGTTTGATGTCAGGTGGCCCAAACCAGTTTGGTATATTCAATGCCGGCATATTATTTATTGATATTATTGCCATACTATATTGTAATACTATTTTTAACCTCAAAAAGTATAAGATAATTATTGTCATATCATTGTGTATGTCCTCACTATTTCTTTTACTGTCATTTTCTAGGGCAGGGATGGCAATTGTTCTGATTTCTCTATTAATTATGAGTTTAACAGATAGAAAGTTGCGTTCTAAAACGATATTTATTATGTTTATTCTTATGTGCGCATTAATTATTGGCATGATGTATTCACCACAAGTGAAAGAAATCATTCTCGCGACCTTAACAGGAAAAGAAGCAAGTTCTTCAAATAGATATTCCATGACAAATGAAGCATTGGAATTTCTCATAGATCATCCATTTGGTTATGGGTTAGGGGCAACTTCAGGTGATAAGAGCGTCTATTTTGCTGAATCATCTCTTATAAACATTGGAATTGAAATTGGACTAATCGGTTTGTTTTTATTATTAATATTGATTCTTTATATCTACAGATCTGTTAAAAATAATAAATCAAACAAAACATATCGAGCTTGTTGCGCATTTTTAATTGCCTATGTGATGACTAGCTTAGTCTCTGTAAATACTTACGAAAATCCTTTTATATATTATGCATGGCTAATTTTCGGATTTGGATTAACAAAAATAGGATATTTTACATCTAGAAATATTTATAGTTATGATAAAGATTGATTATATTGGTGACAAGAATTTTGTTTTTGATAAGAAATTGCCCTCATATTTAAGGCACCTTATAAGACTTTCTATGCCTGTCTTTGATATATGGTGGTTTTTTTTATTAATAATTGCACGCTGCAAAAGAGAGAAAATCAGAGCAAATAAATATAAATTTTCTATTTGCGCTATTTTTAAGAACGAAACTCTTTCTTTAAAAGAATGGATTGAATATCATTTGTTAATTGGAGTAGATCATTTCTATTTATATAATAATAATTCTGATGATGACTATATAACAATACTGAAACCATATATAGAAAGAGGGATAGTTACATTAATCGAATGGCCAATTGCACCACCGTCACAAGTTCCTGCATATAAACATTTCTATGAAAATTTCAAGAAAGACAACCAATGGATTGCATTTATAGACTTGGACGAATATATATGTCCAAGGCGATGTGATGATATAAAAGAGTGGATAACTAAATATGACAACTATCCATCTGTTGTGGCTTATTGGAAAATGTTTGGTGCTAGCGGTTTGTTCAAACACGATAGGAACAAACTTATAACCGAACAGTACTATCAATGTTGGGACAGGCTATACGATTATGGTAAAACTTTCTTCAATTTGAATTTTGATGTTTTTGATTTTAATGTGAAATTTATCCATGAACTTCCATGCGGCTGTAAAATATTAGGAAAAAACTTTCTGATTCCTCCAATAAATGAATTTAAATATTTCATACATTTTAAATGTCATAGAATTGGTGCTTTTAAATCTAAGAATGATTTTACAATACAACTTAACCATTATGCCTCAAAATCTTATGAAGAATTTTTTATTTCGAAAAGGAAACGTGGTGCTGCATCAAGTACGGGTGATAGAGCAAAACATATACGTTCGGCCTATGCTTTTTTAAGAAATCAGCACCTTTCTATTGCTACAGATTATGCTATTCAACGCTTTTTAATACAGTTGAAAGTAAATATGGGAATATATCCTGATTATATTAATTCTGATAATAACATATAATAGATACAATTTTTTTCTAAAATAATATGATTCTTATTTCGATAATAATTGCAACTTGGAATTCAGAAAAAACGTTGAAAAGATGTTTGGATAGTATTATTCCACAATTAACAAAGAACATTGAATTACTTATCGTTGACGGTGGTTCAATTGATAAGACAAATGATATAATAGATTCGTATGGGGAAAATATTTCATTCCATATATCAGAACCTGACAAAGGTGTATATGATGCTTGGAATAAAGCAATAACTCATTCATCGGGTAAATGGATTACATTTTTAGGATCAGATGATGAGTTAATGCCAGATGCCATTCAAAATTACGAAAGATTTTTAAATGAAAATAAGGGTGAGGAATACGATATAATATGCGCAAAATTGTATTTTATGAGCAATACAGGAAAGATTATAAGAGAGGTTGGAGAACCTTGGAATTGGTACAAATTGACGCATAGAAAATGGAAATATGCTCATCCGGGGCTTTTACATAATCGAAAGTTGTTTGATAAGTTTGGATTATTTGACTTACAGTATAAAATATGTGCCGATACAGATTTTTTACAGCGTATAGGCTCCAATATCAAAGCTGGATTTATCAATCAATTTTTGGTGAGGATGTCTGCTGGTGGAATAAGTGATTCATTCCAAGCTATCAAAGAAGGTTTTTTAATTCGGAAAAAAAACAAAACCTTGTCTGCTTTTGAGAATGTTTACAGCTTTTGTGGAATCTGCATAAGGTACAAATTATATAGAATTAAGCGATGGATCTATAAAAACTAGACCAATGAGTAACAACAATATTATTAACTATATCCATGACTGTTATGGCTGTGGACTTTGTGTTGTCAGTTGTGCAAGGCAAATCATTGAAATCAAGCTGAACAAAGAAGGTTTCTATACGCCTGTAATCCATAGTCCGGATAAATGCACTGATTGCGGGTTGTGTACTCAGGTTTGCGCATATTTGAATGATGACTTATCTTCACCTGAAAAAGTCCGTGGAAGTTATGCAGTGTGGAGTACGGACGAAGCGGTTAGACAGAAATGCTCTTCCGGTGGCATCGCTTTTGAATTGGGGTGCGCTTTATTGAAAAAAGGATATCAAGTCTGCGGTGTGAAATACAATGCCAGAACGAACAGGGCCGAACATTACATAGCGTCAACCGTGGAAGAACTCATCCCTTCAATAGGTAGCAAATACATTCAAAGCTATCCTGTCGATGGATTCAAGTCCATTGACAGGAGGCAGAAATACCTCGTGACCGGAACCCCTTGCCAGATGGATTCATTCCGAAGGTACATCCGTAAGTTTCGTTGTGAAGACAACTTTGTATTAATGGACTTTTTTTGTCATGGCGTACCATCCATGCTGCTATGGGAAAAATATATCAGTGAGGTGGAAAGGATAACAGGGAAAATCACATACGCATCATGGCGCAACAAGTTTACAGGTTGGCATGACTCATGGGCAATGTCCATAGACGGTGAGTTTAAAGGAGAAAAGGTCAATTGGCACGACTCTTACAACGTGTTAATAAAGGTGAAAAAAGGTTTTTATAATTCCCGCTTATCGCAGGGGGATGGTTTCTACGGGCTTTTCCTAAGCGATGTCTGTTTGGGAAAAGCGTGTTACGAGAAATGTAAATATAAACATGGCCATTCCTCTGCCGATATCCGGATAGGCGATTTGTGGGGAAGGAAATTCCGCAAAGATGAAAAGGGGGTAAGTGGAGTACTGACATTTACAGACAAGGGAGAAAGGTTATTACACGATATTCCATTGCTGCATATTGAGTCCTGCGATTTGAAATATGTAGTAGAGGGACAAATGAAAGACGCCCCGGTTTTGCCAAGCATAAGAAGCCAGGTACTTGATATGTTAAGAGACGATCGGGTTACATTGCAGAGAATTGCGCGGCTTATTGAGCCGGTGTTACGCAAAAGACGGATAAAGAAACTGTTGGCAAATCCTTTTGCAGTAGTAAGGAATAGACTAATCAAATATTTCAATCTATGAAAATATGTACCATAACCTGTCACGATGTCTATAACTTCGGCGCATCGTTGCAGGCATATGCCTTGCAGCATTATTTGGAAAGTTTGGGGCATGAAGTGAAAATCATTGATTACAGGCCAGATTATCTGTATAAAAAGTACGACTGGAAGGCTTTTACAAGCAAGAAATTTGAGAAGCTAAACAGCATATTCATTACCCGGTGGATGTTTAGGTGTGCAAAATGGTGCTATCTGAGGTTTTCATTGGGGAAGAAGAAGTGCTTTGACGAGTTTACAAGAAAATATTTGCACCTGACCTCTGTCTCGTATCACAATTTTGCGGAATTGCAGCGCAACCCACCGCAAGCAGATATTTTTATCGCTGGAAGTGACCAGATTTGGAATCCTTTGTTCCCCAACGGGAAAGATCCTAGCTATTACACGGATTTCGCTTTGCCAGGGGCAAAGCGGATTTCGTATGCCGCCAGTTTTTCAGTGAACGAGATACCGGATGCGTATAAAGACTTCATCAAGGCATTATTATTAAAAATGGATGCCATCTCCGTCCGCGAGTATCAAGGGTTGCACATATTGGAAGATATGGGTATTGACAATGGAGTAAAAGTATTGGATCCTATATTCCTAATAGAAAAAACAGACTGGATAAAATTCATGAATGAATATAAAGATAACCACTATATTCTCATTTATGATTTTGAGGGGAATGAACTTCTGAAGAAATCGGCTTTACATTTCAAAAAGAAATATGGATTGAAAATCTATTCCATCAATGATGCTTTGCCAAGATTTTATGCAGATAAGAACTTTACAAATGTCGGTCCGGAAGATTTTATTGGATTGATTTATAACTGTTCGCTTTTCTTGTCAAACTCATTTCATGGAACGGCATTTTCCATTTATTTCAACAAGCCTTTTTATGTATTCGGCCTGACTGGATTCAGTTTGAATTCAAGAATGGACAGTCTGTTGCGTACCCTATCTTTAGAAAATCGCTTCATTGATGAAGACACAAAGCTAGATAGTCTTTGCTTGGCATGCGATTATGAAGAGGCTAATCAAGCAATAAAAAAAGAAACGATTCTGTCAAAACAATATTTGTCGAATGTGATTAACTGATTTTATCTTGTACATATTTTATGCAAACCCCGTTACTTTCTATTTGCATCCCATGTTTCGGCAGAGTGGAATACGTTAGAAATACATTGAACAGTATTTATCAAGACAATGCGGACGTTTGCCTTGACAAATATGAAGTGGTGATTTCGGACAATGACCCAAAACAAGCCACATGTGTGTTGGCTAATGAGTTTAGAACCTATCCAAACCTGCGGTATTTTCATACGGAATGCGAGGGGTTTATGAATTCATACCATGTACTGACGTATGCGCAAGGGGATTTCCTGAAATTGCATAACAGTCAGACATTATTCAGGAAAGGAGCCTTGCGGAGCATTTTAAGGGAAGTGGAAAAATACAAAGACAAGTGTCCGCTGATTTTTTACACCAATGGGCTGTTAGGTAAATTTCAATCTTCGGAATATGATACGTTTGAAAGTTTCATGTATGCCTTGTCGTACTGGTCATCGTGGAGCAACGGATTTAATATCTGGCGGAAGGACTTCGAACAAATCGGAGACATTCAAATGAACCGCCTATTTCCGCATACGTCCTTGTTCTTGACTCAACATCATGCGAAAGGGTATTGCATCAACGACCGCTTGCTTTTCGACGTGCAACGTATCCCGAAGCGTGGAGGGCACAACAAATTCGAAGCTTTCACCATTGAATATCCTTCTCTGATAGACCAATGCCGGAAAGAAGGTTTCATTTCGGAAAAATGCGAAAAGCACATCTTGCATGACATCATGACCGGATTTCTTCCGTCATTAATTTTCAACAAGTACATCGCACGGATAGAAACATTTGATGCGACAAACTTCCGGCAAAACATCAAAAGGTATTTTCCGAAATATGCGTATGGACTGGTGATATTCTTATCTATATTCCAACTGGTAAAATTAGCCATCCGGAAAATAAACAATGCCATTCACAAATGAATCTGTTGGTCCGTTTCATATCCTGTCTGTTCTTATTTTATTTGCCTGAAAAGCGGAATGGCAGAAAAGTCTTTTAAAGAGAATGACTGCCTGGTCGCTGCTTACTATTTTGACGGTTAGTCAGGTTCTATTAACGGACGAAAAATGGGCTGTCAATACACCGACTCACCTTACAAAAAATGGCTTGCGAATACAAAGAACCCGTTCGGGGGGGGGAGGGATGATGATTTGAAAATCATGGGGTGACAGATCAAACTGGTTTCAAGTAACGGAATAGACTTCTTCAGTTTCTGTTGGTATTGGAAGAGTGACAACGGGCGTATCTACACACTGAAAATAACAAATCATCTGGCTCATACATCCATTGAGTTGTCGAATAAAGTTGGTAATAATCATAAAATGAGATTTTTATTACTGATTGAGACTCATGTCGGTGCAAGAATCAAAACAGGAAAAGACTGGCTAAATACGGTGTTTTTTTAGCCAGGTATTATTTATAAAATATACAATCCAATGAAAATAGCATTCATCAGCACCCGTGGCATACCTAACAACTATGGGGGCTTCGAGCAGTTTGCGGAATACATATCCGTGGGACTGGCCAAGAGAGGACATGAAGTGACAGTGTATTCGCCAAGTTTTCATCCATATATGGAAGATAATTATAAAGGTGTAAGGATTAAGCACATATACAGTCCAGAGATATGGATGGGTAGTTCGGTGGGAAGCTTCTTTTATGATTTTTCTTCGCTGAAAGATGCACTGAAGAAAGAAGACTTTGACATAATCTACGAGGCCGGATATACGAGCATCATCCCAGCTTACGTCTGGTTCAACGTAAAAAAGCGTAAACGTCCGATATTCACTACGAACATGGACGGACTGGAGAATAAACGCTCAAAGTTTGGCCCAGTGGTACGTCGATTCCTTGATTGGGAGGAGAAGATGGCAGTAAAATACAGCCACTATCTCATTGCCGACAACATGGGCATCCACGATTATTACAAGGAGAAATACGGCAAGGAGAGCAAATTCCTTGCATATGGAGCGGACATACACGAAGACTTCAACGAAGATTATTTGAAAGAGTTCGGGCTTCAACCTGAAGGATATTACATTCTAATCGCTAGGCTGGAACCAGAGAACAATATCGTAATGGCCATCGAAGGATACCTTCATTCGAAGGGGAATGGAAATAAACCTTTGATCGTGGTAGGAAAGACCAATACACCACACGGAGAAGAACTTGTGACGAAATACGGAAACGAACCAAACGTAAAGTTTGTAGGCGGGATATATGATTTTAAGAAACTGGATTCAGTGCGACATTTCTCTCGTGCTTATTTTCATGGGCATAGTGTAGGTGGAACTAATCCTTCACTTCTTGAAGCGATGGCGGCTGGATGTTTTGTCCTTGCTCACGATAATATCTTCAATCGTGCCGTATTGAAAAATAATGCCCTTTATTATCCTTCGGCAGAAAAGGTAACGGAATACTTGAACAATATGGATAGCATTGCTGATAAATATAAGAAAGCATATACATCTGCTAACACAGAGGTGATAAGAAACGAATATTCATGGGAGCACTTGGTGGACGAACATGAAAAATATTTCTATTGGTTGTTAGAGCAAAACAGTAGGTGATTGCTTAAAATCACATAGTAGAGATAAAAATCGTGAGTCTATAATTGCAGGAATTTGTTGTAAATATATTTAAAACAAACCATGTTGCGTGATTACCAACATAACATAAAGCATTCGCTCCTTGCTGAATGGAAACGGTACTATAGCATTATGGTGCAGATGCCCACCGGCACTGGCAAAACCCATTTGCTTGCCTCGGTCATTTATGACCAACTGAAAGAGAAGCAAGGCCAATGTGTGTGGATTATTGCTCATCGCCGTGAACTCGTGGAGCAGATAGAAGAAATCCTTGCACGTTACGGTATATCCAAAGATGACGGAAGGGTGAAGGTGATGTCCATCCAGTGGCTGTCAAAGCATTGGGAGGACGTGAAGGACGAAAGGCCGGGTTTGATAGTGATAGATGAAGCGCACCATGCGGTTGCAGGGACTTACAGGGAACTGTGGCTGCGCTATCCGAATGCTAAGAAACTCGGTACGACCGCTACGCCCTGCCGGCTGAATCGCAAAGGGTTCGCTGACTTATTTGACACGCTTATCACATCGGATAGCATAGCGGACTTTATCCGGCAAGGATGGCTTTCCACCTTTGATTATGTATCCATACGTCCGGACAGCGAAGAGCAACGGTTAATAAACGGGCTGGAAAGACGGGGAGCGGACGGTGATTTTCAGGTGAAGGAGATGGACACCGTGCTGAATAGGCGGCCAAGTATCGAAAGGCTGTATGAGAGCGTAAGGCAATATGCCGATAGCAAGAAAGGCATCGTGTACGCTATAAGCATCAGTCACGCACGGAATATCGCCGGATATTACAATCAATACGGGATGAACACCATCGCCATTGACAGCAAGACACCCGCAAACGAACGGAAACGGCTTGTCGAAAACTTCAGGCAGGGCAAGATACAGGTTCTTGTCAATGTGGACGTATTCAGCGAGGGCTTTGACTGCCCTGACGTAGAGTTTATCCAGTTGGCACGGCCGACACTGTCGTTGCCCAAGTACCTGCAACAGGTGGGGCGCGGACTGCGCAAGACGGAAGGTAAGGAAAGTTGCATGATAATCGACAACGTGGGGCTTTACCGCCTGTTCGGTCTGCCAACGGCCCACCGAGACTGGCAGGCGATGTTCGAGGGACGGCTTGCCGGAAAAGGTTATCCGGAGGCAAATACGAGGGCGGTGTCATATATGGCTCTATCGCAAGGAACAGATAAGGATAAAACAGCAGAAACAGACGGACAACTGGAAACCATCGTGTCGCACGGACAGTTGTTGGATTACCTGCAAAGCGGCAAATCTTTGCCGGAGAACGATTCGCTACAACCCGAAAAGCTGAGACCGTTCAAGGACAGGGCAAGCGGCCTGTACGGCTTGAAGCGCGGCAATAAGATAACGTCCACGGCACGATACCATAACGTCCTTGACACGGATGGGGGGCTTGCCACCGTGTGTTTTGACAACGGGCAAACGGGTATCGTGGATGAATCCGGCAACGTCAGGATGCGGTTGGGACGTTGCCGAAGCGCAAAATTCATGAAAGGCAATATCCTTGCACTTACGGGCAATAACGGCCGGAAAACGTACATGGATTTGCTCAGTGGCCAAATATACAATAAACAGCCGAGGATACGGCAGTTCGGACCTGTACAAATACTTGAAGAGGACAGTATGTATTACAGCCGGACAAAGGAACAGTATAAAATCAGGAAAGTCTCCGGATGTCATATTTTCCATGTCATAAGTTCCTGTCTTCTTGTCTATGATTATTATGCCGCTCCCGTATGCCGTCAAGTCAACGAAGACGATGCCCGTTGGGGGCATGACTGCGTGTGCCTGCTTGCAAATGACTATGACACCTATTACCGTTATTGCGGCATGCTGTCTGGCGGAAGCATTGTCATCGTGGACAATGTCGGCAAGTATTACATTGTGGAGGAAGGCAGGGGCAAGAAATACATCGCTTGTGAAAATCCCAAGACGGCGGACGAGAATTTTGACGTGGTGATACCCCGCTTGAAAGCCGAAGCGGCAAGACGGACGAATATGATGGTGGCCGAGGAGCGGCGGACAAACGAACGGAAGCGCATGGCACGTTTGGAAATGATGAAAACTGCCGTGCCATTCAAGTCCGGCATGAGATGGGGATTGAGGCAGGGTGGTAAGGTGGTAGTTCCTCCTGTTTACAGGAACATCCAACCCCCCGTCGGCTACTATTGCGCCGTTGAGGTCAGTCCGTGCCGGTGGGGCATCATCATGCTGGATGGAAAAGTCGTGGTGGAGGCCGGCTACTCAAAGGTGGTGATAAATGGTGACGGAACAGCAAGGCTGACCGTCTTTCCGGGAAAAGAGAAAGTCGTTGAATTAGGCACCTGACAAAGCAGGAATTATCCGCATATAAACAATCATACACAAAAATGCCGTAAACTGTCCAAAACTATTCGGAAGACAGTTTGCGGCATTTTTGTGTGCCATTTTATAGGCTCCGGCCATATGGTTCTTTGTTATTCGATGAGTTTCGTGGCCCGGTGTTCTTCTTTTGCCGGTTGCTCAAAAGCGTCGCGTGCTCCGGTGAAGATTTCTTCTACGCGGTCTACCGTTTTGCGACGGAACTTGGCGGAACCCCACAGCAACTTGTTTTGAGCCTTGTTGAGGGCGTTGGCATCATTGATCCATTCTTCCGCCTTGTAGGTACGGCCATTATACCCGTCCAAATCTTCCTCATAATAGTAACTGATTTGCGTCAGTTCCATGTGACACTTCCCGTCGGAACATTTTATGGTGAGCAAATAACGGAAACGCGTGCGATCCAAGACGAAAGGTTTCTTCTTGAATATCATCCATTCTTCGAAACGTCCGACCAGCGTACCGGTAGAGGCATCCTCCATAGCCATTTTGGTACCTTTCATTTGCTGTTCCCCTTTCATTAACTGATTGAGGTAGGCTTTCATCACGTCGTATATCTGCTGTTTGTTTTTGCCTTCCACGGCAAAGGTTTGCTGGAACAGCACTTGTCCGTTCACTTCAGGTACGGCACCGACCAGATATTTACTGTCGTCTCTTTTGGATTTTGCGCAAACCAACATCGGTACGCATAATAACAATAATAGAATTTTTCTCATGGGTTCAATCTTTTTGAAGTTCTGCGCAAATTTAATAAAAGAAAAGCAATATCGGGCAGACGAGCCTTCTGTTTTAGTCATTTTTGTACCTTTTATAAGAGATACTTGTTCAAGTAGGCCGTAATATCTGTTTTATAGGTGTCTGAAATGGGGATGCGGGTTTTGCCGAAAATGATTTGTCCCTTATCCAATGTTTTCACTTTGTTCATCTGTACGATGTAAGAGCGGTGTACTCGCATGAATCGGGGAGACGGCAGGCGTTCCTCCATACTTTTCATGCTGATAAGTGTCAGGACAGGGCGAGGGTCGTTTTCCGTATAAATCTTCAGATAGTCTTTCAGTCCTTCGATGTAGAGTATGTCTTCCAACCGGATTTGAACGAGTTTATAGTCGGATTTTACGTAAATAAAGTCCTCTTCACGGGAAGGATTTGCCTGATGTTTCAGTTCAAACCATTCCAAAGCCTTGCGGGAGGCAGTCAAGAATTCATTATAGTTAATAGGCTTGAGCAGATAATCCAAAGCGTTGACCTTGAAGCCGTCCAACGCATACTGGTCGAAAGCCGTGGTAAAAACGATACGGGTGTCTTGGGGGAGCATCCGGGATAATTCCAAGCCGTTGAGGTCGGGCATCTGTATGTCCAAAAACAATAAGTCGATGTTCCTGAAGTTGATGTCGTTCAGTGCCATGACGGCACTGTTGTATTTGCCGCATAGTTCCAGGAAAGGTGTTTTGCGGACATAGCTTTCCATCAGTTCCAATGCCAGCGGTTCGTCATCTATGATTACGCATTTAAGAGTCATTTTGTGGTAGTGTGTATCGTTAATATTGATTTGTAGACCGTAGCGTTTTCATCACAGCCTTTGGTCCATTCATATTTGTCGGGATAAATCAGGTCGAGACGTTTCTGGACTTGTTCCAGACCGATGCCGCTGCCGCTGATGTCGTTCCTTTGTTTAGGAAAATAAGAATTTTCGATAGAACAGCTTAAGGTGTCGGGACCGGAACTGTAGATTTTGATATGTATAAAGCTCGGTTTGACCGGGCTGATGCCGTGTTTGAAGGCATTTTCAAATAAAGATATGAAGATAAGCGGAGCTACCCGGATCGGGTTTTCGCTTGGAATGTCGATATGGAATTGCAAATCTACATTAGATGACAATCTGATTTTCATCAGTGCCACATAGTTTTTCAGAAATTCCAGTTCGCGGTTCAGCGGGATGAAATCCTGATTATTGTCGTAAAGCAGATGACGCAACAATCGGCTGAGGTCCTGTACCGCCTGTTGTGCCTTGTCCGTGTCGAAGGCAATCAGGGCATAGATGTTGTTCAGGGTGTTCAGCAGAAAGTGCGGATTGATCTGGTTGTGCAGGTTTTTCAGTTCGGCTTCAATCCTTTTCAGTTCGGCCTTTTGCCTGCCCAATTCAGCTTCGTGCCATTTTTTACTCATACGGATGGTGGCGGCCAGTGCTGCAATCAGTCCGAACAGAATGAAGTCGCGCAGACGAAACAACAGGAAGCCCCAGAATCCCATACTGTTTTTGGGAGGAGGGGGAGTACTGTGAAAATAGGCATTGACCAGCTCAAACCACAGATGGGTGAAGAACAGCATACCGATGCAGAACGCCACATTGGAGAGGACGTAGGCTTTATTTCTTTTATTGAACAGCAGTTGGGGAACAAGCCATATATAATTGAGGTAGAACACCATGGCCATGGCCAAAGGAGGCCCCATCATACGAAACATTTCCTCTTGGCCGGGGCGTTCGTTGGCCCGTCCGATCAGCATCGGTGGCAAACAAAACAGGAACACCCATGCCAAGAGATGGATGAGCAGTTCCTGTGAGTGTTTATAATTCAAGTACCATTTCATAGTCGTTTATTCATACCGGATGGCTTCGATTGGATCCATATTGGCGGCTTTCTTGGCGGGATACCAGCCGAAGAAAATCCCGATAAACGTGCAGACACCGAAACTCATTACGATGCTCCACCATTGGATGAAGATGGGCATATTGGCCGCAACCTTGATGACGTATGCGGCTCCTATACCTAATATGACACCGATCAAGCCTCCCGCGATACTCAGTATGGCAGCTTCGATGAGGAACTGGCTCAGGATGTCTATACCGCGTGCCCCCACGGACATGCGGAGTCCGATTTCCTTGGTCCGCTCCGTCACGGATACGTACATGATGTTCATGATACCTATGCCCCCGACAACCAATGAGATGCCGGCCACGCTACCTAACAGGATCGTCAGCAGGTCCATCGTGGAATTCATCATGGAAGAGATTTCTTCCTGGCTCCGGATGGTGAAGTCGTCCACGTCGGCTTCTGTGGTTTCCGTCGTTTCTTTTAAATGATGGTTCTTGCGTAGGATGCCGGTGATTTCCTCGATCGCCATATCCGTGGCATCTTCGGTAACGGCAGAGCAGTTGATGCCTTGAAGGTAGGTCACGGCCAGGATCCGTTTCATCACGGTCGTGTAGGGGACGAGCGCCAGGTCGTCTTGGTCCATCCCCATGGAGTTGTATCCCTTGGATTTCAGTACGCCCACCACTTTGAACGGGATGGAATTGAAGCGCACCACCTTGCCTATGGGGTCGTTGCCGTCGGGGAACAGGTTGTCTACTACAGTCTTGCCCAGTACGCACACCTTGGATGCCGTCCGGATGTCCTGTTCCGTGAAAAACTCTCCGTCTTCCACCTTTAACTGCCTGATGGTGAGGTAATCCTCGTTGACCCCGTAGACGGTGGAAGGCGTGTTGTTGTTGCCGTTGATGAATTGCCCGCTGCTGTTGACGGTAGGGCTGACGGCCGAGAGGTAGCGGGCTTCGTCGCGTATGCTTTCGTAGTCTTCCAGTTTCAGCGTCTGCATTTCGTCTGCGTCTTGGCGTACACCACCGCGCATGTCCGCCCCCGGATGTATCATGATCATATTCGAACCCATTTCCGAGATTTGCTTGCGGATGCTGCGTTTCGAGCCTTGGCCGATGGCCAGCATGGCGATGACCGAGGCCACGCCGATGATGATGCCGAGTGCCGTCAGGAAAGAGCGTAGCTTGTTGGAGGCAATGGCCTTGAGGGCTATTTTGAAAAGATTGGTCGTATTCATGTATTCTTTTTTTTAATCGTCCTGCGGAAGCGGAAGCTGTGCCAAGGCCTCTGCGGCAGACAGTATGTTTGGGTTCAGGGTGTCTTCCCGTATCAATCCGTCGCGCAATGTGATGTTGCGGCTGCTGTATTGGGCAATCTCCGGGTTGTGCGTCACGAAAATGATGGTACGTCCCATGGCATGAAGTTTTTGGAACAGCACCAGAATCTCGAAAGAGGTACGTGTGTCCAGATTGCCGGTGGCTTCATCGGCCAAGAGCACGGCCGGGTCGTTGACTAAAGCCCGGGCGATGGCCACGCGTTGCATCTGTCCGCCCGACATCTGGTTGGACTTATGGTATAGCCGGTTGCCCAACCCTACCATTTCGAGTGCTTTGACTGCCCGTTCTTTCCGCTCTTTGGCCGAGACGGACGAATTGTACATGAGGGGGAGTTCCACATTCTCCACTGCCGTCGTCTTGGGCAGCAAGTTGTAGTTTTGGAATACGAAACCGATTTTCCGGTTGCGCAAGACGGCGCGGTCGCGGCGTTTCATGGTGCGGACGCGCACTCCGTCCAATATATATTCTCCCGAAGTCGGCGTGTCCAGGCAGCCCAATTGGTTCAGCAACGTGGACTTGCCGGAGCCGGATGTCCCCATGATGGTGACAAATTCTCCTTCGTGAATCTTGAACGACACCCCCCGCAGGGCATGTACCACTTCTTCGCCCACGATGAAATTCCGTTTTACGTCTTGCAGTTCGATGACTGCTTTTTTCTCTTTGGTTCCTACCATGTCAGGATGGGTTTGCAGTTATTTCTTGTTTTCCTTCTTGCCGGGATGGGGCATGAACGGGCTTCCGCCTTCTTCCTGCGATGTCTCTTCGGTTTCCATGATTTCCGTCATGGACAGTACGACTTGCGTCCCTTGCTTGATGCCTCCCAGGATTTCGGTCCTGACCCCGTCCGTCGCCCCTATTTTCACGCTGTGGGCTGTCAGCGTGTTCCCTTCGAGGGTCCAAAGCTTGTTTTTCCCGTCCGTGTCTACGATTTTATAGGCTTTGCCCAGCACTTCTTTCGTCGGGGTGAAGCGCAAGGCTTTGGCTTTTACACTCAGTACATTTGTGCGTTCCAGCGTGCTGACCGACACGTTGGCTGTCAGTCCGGGTTTCAGTTTGAGGTCGTTGTTCGGTGCGGAAATGACGACTTCGTAGGTGATGACGTTGTCTGTCTCCGTGGCTTCTTGTCTGACTTGTGTCACTTGCCCGTGGAAAGTGTCGTTGGGGTATGCGTCTACGGTAAACGTGACGTTTTGTCCCTCTCTTACACTCCCGATATCTGCTTCGTCGATGTCGGCAATGACACGCATGTCGGTCAAGTCTTTGGCGATGGTGAAAAGGGTAGGTGTCTCGAAACTGGCAGCCACGGTTTGTCCTTCTTCCACTTCCTTGCTCAACACGATACCGTCGATGGGCGAGGTGATAGTGGCATAGCCGATATTGGTTTCGGCCTTCTTCACGCTTTCTTTCGTGGTGTTGTAAGTTTCCAAAGCCTTGCGGTAGTCCAGATAGGCCACTTCGTAATCGTTCCGGCTCACGAGTCCCTTTTCGTTCAGCGTTTTATAGCGTTTATAATTGGCCGTCTGGTAATCCAGTTCGCTTTTGGCACTCGCCAGATTGGCCCGGGCACTGTTCAATTCACTGTTGAGGGTCGTTTTGTCCAATTCCGCAATGACTTGCCCTTTTTTCACGAGGCTGTTATAGTCCACATATATGTTGCTGATGATGCCGGAGACCTGTGTACCGACTTCTACCTCCGTTACAGGTTCGATGGTTCCCGTGGCGGTCACGCTGTTACGGATGGTATCCGGTTGTACGTCGGTCATTTCAAACTCCACGGGCACACTCTTCTTGGGCCATGCGATTATGGCAATGATTGCTGCGATAGCCACAATGGCAACCGTGATGATAACTTTCTTTTTTTTCATATGGCGTCTGTTATGTTTTTAAAGGTTGATACTTTCTCCTTGATAGAATTTGAGGAGTTGGATATGGAGTAGGGTATTGTATTTGCTTTGCAGGCGGTCTTGTTGCGCACTCATTAGCTCGTTCCGTCCGTTCATGAGTTCCACGATGTTTTTCAGGCCGTTTTTGAACTGCTCGTCCAACAGTTCGTAACTGGTCTGTGCGCTTTTGACTTTGACGGTGGCCGCTACGTATTTTTGTTGGTTGCTGTATGCGTTGAGCCAATACTCTTCTACGGTACTGTACAGTTTCTTCTGTTGGTCCTGCAACTGTAGTTCACTGTCCATTTTGTTCAGCCTGGCTTTTTGCACGTTGGTTTTGTTTCGTTTGTTGTCGAAAATAGGGATGGACAGCGTCACACCGGCCGAGGCACTCAGGTTCTGTCTCATTTGTTCCCCCGCCGACTCACGGCTGCCGGAATAGTGGCTGTCGCCGATACCGGCCGTCAGCGAGATGGAGGGGTAATATCCGGCTTTGGCAATGTCGATGTCCAAATCGGCGGCATCGATGCTCAACCGGCTGCTTTGGATTTCCGGACGCAGGTTTAATGCTTTCTGGTACACTTCGTTGACACTGGGGATAAGTTGCATCGTTGCTTCATCATTTGTTCCTATACCGGAGATGTCGAACTTACGGTCGTCCGTGATTTCCAACAGTTCTTTCAACTGCCGTTTGTAGTTGTCGATTTGGGTTTGGGTAGCCACGCAGTCGTATTGTGCACTGGCAGCTTGTGCCTCCAACTGAGCCAGGTCGGCTTTAGAAATTTGCCCTTGCTCAAACATCTCCTTTCCGCGTCCAAACTGGCTTTTCGCCGTTTCTTCCATGGCTTTGTTTACGTCTAAGGCGTCTTTGGAGTAGAGGATTTGCACGTACAACTGGGCTATTTGTTCCTGGATGCTGTTGGCTGTGGTCTGTGTGGCCAAGGCCGAGATTTGGTTTTGTAGCTTTTGCGCCTTGATGTTTTTGCGGTTGGCCCCTCCGTCCCATACGGTCCACGAGGCGTTGAGGCCATAGCTGCCATTTTCCGTCAATTTGTTAGAGGAACTGTTGGCGATACCATTGGCTACGATACTGGTCTCCGACTTTTGCAGCGGCCGGTAGTCTATGGCTTGTGTGGTACTGAAAGACAAGCTGGGGAACAGTTCGGCCTTCTTTTGAAGCAGGTCGGCAGCACCCTGTTCTTCCGTAATTTTGTTTTGCTTTAATTGAATGTTATGGGCGATGGCATAGTCGATACATTCTTGCAGTGACCATCGGGTCGAGTCTTGTCCGGCGACGGCCAGAGCCTGAAACAGGCACGCGGCATACATCAAATAATTCTTGTAACTCATGAAGTTCATCTTTTTAACTATACAAAAGTACAAAGAATAAAGATGGGGAGGAAATAAATTGTACTATGAGGGATTTTTTTTCGACTGAATCGCTGAATATATCTACTAAAAAGAGTATATTTGAAATTTGAAAGATAACCATAAAACGTGATAGGATTATGTTCTCAGGAATTGTAGAAGAATGTGCCCGGGTCACCGGGATTGTGAAAGAGCAGGAGAATGTGCATTTTACTTTGCAATGCTCTTTTGTGGACGAACTGAAGATAGACCAGAGTGTGGCTCATAACGGCGTGTGCCTTACGGTGGTCCGCATTCAGGACGGGTGTTACACGGTGACGGCGATGAAGGAGACGCTCGACCGTTCGAATCTCGGTCTTTTGAAAGTGGGCGACGAGGTGAATGTGGAACGTTCCATGATGATGAACGGACGGTTGGACGGGCATATCGTGCAGGGGCACGTGGACTGTACGGCCGAGTGTGTGTCGGTCGAGGATGCCGAAGGCAGTTATGTCTATACTTTCCGCCATGCTTTTGATGCCGGGATGGTGAAGAGGGGCTATTTTTGTGTGGATAAAGGTTCGGTGACCGTCAACGGCGTGAGCCTCACGGTATGCCATCCCACAAAAGATACTTTTCAGGTTTGCATAATTCCTTATACGTATGAGCATACCAATTTCCATTCTTTGAAACCGGGTTCTGTGGTCAACCTTGAATTCGATATCATCGGCAAGTATCTGAGCCGCATGACGAACCTGCTCGAAGAATAGGACGCCGGCTTTTGTTTTGTATCGGCCGTAAAAGCCGTATGACGCCCATTCTCGCTCAAATATCTTTGAGCAGGATGGGTTTCTCCTTATTTATATATCGCGCGCGTAGTTCGCGTATGGTTTCCCATTCCGTATTGTTCCGGTGGATGGCTGCCGGAGTGAATTTGTCTCCGTAATTGTCTATCCGTTCCAACAGCAGGTTTACAGTCAGATGGTTGATGTCTTCGGCCGGGGCAAAGCGCACGGCGGCATCTTCGTTCGTTCTGTCGAAAACCAACAGGTGCATCCGGTTCAGTTCGTGAGTCAGGCGGCCGACCACTCCCGACGGGAGGTTCGTTTCTACCGAAAGCCCCTTCACGGTGTAGCCCTCCATACCTTTTTCAAACCGTTTGCACACTTTCGACATGATGAGGATGAGCAGCACGTCGTGGTAGCTGCGACTTATCTTATGGATGTCTTTGATGTAGTAATAGCTTCTCAGGTTTTGGTTGGCATAAGAAAGTTGGGCGCCGAAAAGACAGATAATCCATGAGAAATTGACCCACAGCATGAACATGGGCAAGGCTGCGAACGACCCGTAAATGGCATTGTAACTGGACACCCATATCTGGGAATGGATGTAGAAATATTGAAGGAACTGGAACGCCGTGCCGGCGATGAAACCCGGAAGGATGGCATTCCGGAAACGGATGTCCGTATTGGGCATGTACATGTAGAGGGCTGTGAAGAGCAGACCGCTCAGGGCATACGGAGACAGTTTGATGAGGATTTTCACCGTTGTGCTGAGCACCATGAAATTCGGATAGTCTTGTGCGATGGTAGCCAGGAATATGGAAAGGCCGCTGCTGATGATGATCAGGATGGGCAGAAGGAGGAAGACGCTGATATAGTCCGTTATCTGACGGTAAATGGACCGTTGGTTTTTCACGTTCCAAATGCTGTTCAGGGCGATTTCGATGTTGGCGGTCAGTTGGACGACGGTGTATAACAATAAAAGCAGGCCGAAACCGATGAAGATTCCGCTTTGCGTATGCTCGAGGTATGAATTGATGAAATTGAGCACCATGTCGGCAAACTGTTGGTTGACGCTCAGGTTGCTTTTGATTTTCTCTTCGATGATGGAACCGTATCCCAATCCCCGGCCGATGGCAAAAATGATGGCCAGGATGGGGACGGTGGCCAGTATGGTGGAGTAGGTCAGGGCCGAAGCGTGGCTGTTCAGATGCTTGGACAGGTAGCATTCAGCCGTGAGCACCAATTTGCGGAGGGCGTTGAATGCATATTTTTTGACCGGTGAAAACTTTTCTTCATTGATGAACCATATTTTGTGAGTGAAGAAGAATTCCAGTTGATGTATGTTGTACGGCATAGGCTTTTCATGTTAAAAGGTGATGAAAAAAGAAAAAGCAGTCGGCCTGTAAGCCGGGTTCTGTACCTCGTATGAAACGAAGTGCTTGCCATTTATCCAGACCTTGCGTCACCGTAAGGCTCTATCGTTCTACCCTCCGGCTCGGGCGGGCCGCCCTCTCTTGTGGCGCCGGTATACGCGAACTTTCAACTTCCAGAATGCACGGCCCGGATGTCGCCATCCGGCCGGTGGGCTCTTACCCCGCCTTCTCACCCTTACCGTCCTTGCGGACGGCGGTTCTTTTCTTCTGCACGCTCTAACCCTCGCGGATTACTTCCCGTTAAGAAGTGGAATGCCCTGTGTTGCCCGGACTTTCCTCTCCCGGCCGAAACCGGCAGCGGCAAGCCGGCCTACTGCTTTGATGTCACAAAAGTACTTCTTTTTTTCGAGCTGACAAAATGCAGGTCAACGAATGTAAAAATGTCGGTGTCCGATTTTAATCGCTGTTAATGGGAAAGATTTCTCTGTTAAAAGATAGCAAAAAGGAAACTGAAAGGATACATTGCAAGTCCTTTGGCGTTACTTTTGTGCAAGTTTATTACGAAAAGAATCATTTAGTATGAACAATATGACAACAGAAACAATGAAAGAGACAACAAGAAAGGTATTGGGAACAGCCGCCCTTTTCATAGGCAGCTTTTGTGTGATGGGATGTGTGGAGACACCGGTTAAGGCACAGCCTTCGGCCGCCCCTTCCGGATTAGTGGATCTGACCCAGGCTGCGGAGACGTCCGTCAATGCAGTGGTATATATCAAGGTGACGACGAACAGTAAGACGAAGACCGTGGATGTGCAGGATCCGTTCTCCGACTTCTTCGGTGATTTCTTCGGATTCGGGGGCGGAGGCCGCCAACAGCGGCAAATACAGACTCCGAAACGTGAAGGTTCAGGTTCGGGAGTGATTATTTCTTCCGACGGTTATATCGTGACCAACAACCACGTGGTGAGCGAGGCGGACGAATTGTTGGTGAAGCTGAACGACAACCGCGAATTCAAGGGGCGCATTATCGGTACGGACGAGCAGACGGATTTGGCTTTGATTAAGATAGAAGGAAAGGACTTTCCGACGTTGCCTATCGGTAATTCCGATGACTTGAAGTTGGGAGAGTGGGTCTTGGCCGTGGGCAATCCCTTCAACCTGACTTCTACGGTGACGGCCGGTATCGTCAGTGCAAAGGCCCGTTCGATGGGTGCCAATTCCATAGAAAGCTTCATCCAGACGGATGCTGCCATCAACCGTGGCAATTCCGGCGGCGCGTTGGTCAATGCGCGTGGCGAGTTGGTGGGCATCAATGCGATGATTTATTCCCAGACGGGTTCTTATACCGGTTATGGTTTTGCCATCCCGACGACCATCATGAACAAGGTTGTGGCCGACTTGAAGGAATTCGGTGTTGTACAACGTGCCCAATTAGGCGTGATGGGTAATGATGTGACCCGGTACATCGATGACGAGAAATCCAAGGGCAACGATGTGGATTTGGGTACGGTAAACGGCGTTTATGTGGCCGAAGTGCAGGATAATTCCACAGCTTCCGAGGCCGGGTTGCGCAAGGGCGACGTGGTCATTGCTGTCAACGGTAAGGATGTAAAGAAGATGGCCGAGTTGCAGGAAGCCATCAGTACGATGCGTCCGGGCGACAAGGTGAAAATCACTTATATGCGTAACAAGAAGAAAGACACCGTGACAGCCGTGTTGCGCAACGCGCAAGGTAACACCAAGGTGTTGGAGCAAATGGATATGGACCAGTTCGGGGCAGCCTTGAAGCCTTTGGACAGCGAGACCAAACGCCAGTTGAACTTGCCGAACGGTTTGGAGGTCGTAGCCGTGAAGAAAGGCAAAATGGCGGATGCCGGAGTAGAGAAAGGTTGGATTATCCTGCAAGTGAACGACAGGCCTATGAACACGATGGAAGATTTTGAAGAGGCTGTAAAAGAAGCCAACCGTTCTTCCGACCGTATCCTGTGGATTCGTGCCGTGACGCAAAGCGGACGGTTGAGAAGCGCAGTGGTGGAATTGGATGAGAAATAAACGGTGACGGGCTGACAGGCCTGGCTTGAAAGTCTGCCATCTTAGACAGAAGAACATAAGGACAAAGGAAGTTTGCGCCAGCAAGAAAATATCTGTTCTTATGTTCTTCTGTCTTGTTTTTATCTTTTTGACAATATGTCAACCTGCCTTTTGCGAGATTCGGCTATTCGTGAGCCGTGGCGGACGTGCACGGAAATACGCGAATCTCGTGCATTGTGTCGGGAGCAACGTGTAAGCGTTTCATGGCTTCTTTGTGCCATGATGCCGGGACGAAAGGCCGCTCTTGCCGCAAGCGGAAAGGGGGAGTGTAAGTTCGGAGCGTGTCCGGCCTGTCGTTTTGACATCATTCTTTTGGTGGCGGGAACGTGCCAAATAGAGAAAAAACGGGCTTCAAAAGCCTCTCCGGACTTCGTTTTCAAGAAGGTTTTCGACCGATAAGCGGAGGCCGTCTCCAAAATCTGCGGAGAAAAAAAATGTTTTCTCAGCCGAATGATTTTTCGTTCGCCTGAGATTGACGAGTGTTTTGGATTAAAAAAACAAAATAACAGGCTTGAAGTGTGAAAAGATGTATTTGATTTGATTCTGAAATGTGCGGAACGCGTGGTTTTTCATCCCGGAAAAATGGATAAAGGCTTTCGTTTTGTCAGTAAAAATGTGTAAGGGATGGCAGAATGAAAGTTTTGTCCCTGTCGCGTCAAAGACCTACGGGAATCCGGAGTGAAGAATGTAAGAGAGAAACAGGTTGCTTCGGTTTGATGTTTTGTATATATTTGTAAGTCACTTTATAATGGGTCGTTATGAGGAAGATTGGTAAGATGGTATCGGGGGCGGCTGTGCTGTTGATGTTGGCGGCGGCATGCGGGGGAAAGAAAGGACGTGGTGCGGATTTTTCGGAAGGGAAGAATCGAGATATAGAGGTGATAGACATCGACAAGGCCAAGCGAGAGAAAGCTTTGCTGTATTCTTCCATATTGGAAGAGCCGGACGTGATAGTCTTGGAAACCAATCCGGAATGTATTATTCAGGACGTTTCTACCATAGATATATATGAAGGTAATATCTATATTTTGGATGATGAAGTACCTGCCTTGTACGTATTCCGGCGAGACGGCTCTTTCTTAAGGCGGATAGGCCACCAAGGCCGGGGACACGGGGAATACCGCGAGCCTTCGGATTTTTCCATAGACCGCGAAAACGGCATCTTATACCTTTGGGACGGGGCTTTGTGCATGGCGCATAAATACAGTTTGCGAACCTATGAATATCTCTCTTCGGTAAGGACGAAGCGGAGCGGCTATCAGAGTTTTTGCATGCAGCTTGTCGGCGGCAAGTTGTACGTGAACCGGACATCGTTGGATGCGGATGCCGGGAATTACCTGTTGATGGAAATAGACGAGAAAACGGGAGTGCAGACTGATTCCTGCCTGAAGGCTGACTATTACAACCGGGGGTGGAATTTTGCTTTGAGATTACCTTTTAGTTTCTTTTACTCCAAAAATACGGATGCACCTAAGTATGTGGAAATGTTTTCCGATACGATTGTGGCTGTCACAAAAGAGGGAATCAAGCCGTATTGTGTAGTGAAAAGTGAGGATTTTGTTTCAAAGAAACGGATGAAAAAACTCATCAGGGATTGCGGCCCGGGGGAAGAGTTTAATTATAATGTCTCCGATTTGCATGAGGAGGATTGTATATTTTGCATTTCCCGCTTTGTGGAGTTGGATGGAATGCTATCGTTCCAATATATGAAGGGAGGAGACAGACGTTATCTCCTTCACGATTTGAATACGAAAGAGACTTGGGTGGCGCCATCCTTTGCGGACGACTATCTGTTCGAGAACAACAATATTTCCTTAGACATGTGTTACAGCGATGAGGAAGGCGTCCTGTCCGTCCTATGCGTAGATGTTATTCCCTATTTTATCGAGAACGTCATCGACAAAGGGCGCTTGAATCCGAAAATAGACGAGTATGAAAAACTGATGGAGATAAAGGAAGATTCCAATCCGGTGTTGTTCTTTCACAAGTACAAATCAAGGAGCAAATGAACGGGTCGCGGTGCTCCGGACGGACAGAAGGTCGGGTTTCGGGCTTGGTTAAAGCGGAAATCCGGGCAGGCCGATTAATATTTATGCAAATATTTACGGCTTAATCCGGATTTTTTTGGTAACTTTGTGCGTTTAATATGTAGTAGGAGAATGAGACAGTTAAAGATTACCAAAAGTATCACCAATCGTGAGAGCGCTTCGCTTGACAAGTATTTGCAGGAAATCGGCCGTGAGGATCTGATTACGGTGGAAGAAGAAGTGGAATTGGCACAGCGCATTCGCAAAGGTGATCGTGTAGCACTCGAAAAACTGACACGTGCCAATCTGCGTTTCGTGGTTTCAGTGGCCAAACAGTATCAGAACCAAGGACTGAGTTTGCCGGACTTGATCAATGAGGGCAACTTGGGCTTGATAAAAGCTGCTGAGAAGTTTGACGAAACCCGCGGATTCAAGTTCATCAGTTACGCGGTGTGGTGGATTCGCCAGTCCATTCTTCAGGCTTTGGCGGAGCAGAGCCGTATCGTACGTTTGCCCTTGAACCAGGTAGGTTCACTGAATAAGATAAGTAAGGCATTCAGCAAGTTCGAGCAAGAGAATGAGCGCCGTCCGAGTCCGGAGGAGCTTGCCGACGAACTGGAGATTCCGGTAGACAAGATTTCCGATACCTTGAAGGTGAGCGGACGCCATATTTCGGTGGATGCCCCGTTTGTGGAAGGAGAGGACAACAGTTTGTTGGACGTGTTGGTCAATGACGATTCTCCGATGGCGGACCGTACGTTGGTCAACGAGTCTCTCTCGCGTGAGATTGACCGTGCGTTGTCCACGCTTTCCGAACGCGAAAAGGAAATCATCCAAATGTTTTTCGGTATCAACCACCAGGAAATGACGTTGGAGGAAATCGGTGACAAATTCAATCTTACGCGTGAGCGCGTGCGCCAAATCAAGGAGAAAGCTATCCGGCGTTTGCGTCAGAACACGAAGAGTAAATTATTGAAGTCTTATCTCGGCTGATGCCGTGCGGAAGGGGTGGAATGATGAACTTGAACTTTAAACATTGGGGGCTGTTGGCCTGCTTGTTGGGGCTTGTAGGAATGTCTTTATCCGCGAAGGTGGAGCGGACTACGGTGTATATCTTCGGATTTTCGGCGTCTTTCACGGATTCGGTGGCATACATTACGGATGTCCAGCAATTGGATAGTGCTTACATCGAGACGAAGTATGATTTCCTGATGGACCGTGTGGTATACAGCGACCAGTTGCAGACCTATCTGGAAGCGGTAAAGCAAATGCCGAATTCTACATGCACAGTCTTTTTCCATACGAAAAAGAACAAGCTGATGGAAGAATATAATAAGATAAGGAAGCGTTATAGCGGCGATGAAAGTGTGATGTTGAAAGAGCTGACAGACGGAGGCTTTAAATTCCAATCGCCTGTTTACGAGCCGCCGGTCAAAGTCACGCCTGAGCCGGAATCTAAGGCGACGAAAAAAGAAAAGAAGCGGAAAGCTTCCAAGGATAAGCCGGAAAAATAGAAATAGATGGAATACCAGTATGATATAGCGGGGCATCTGTGCCGGATTGTTTTCCGCGACGCAGGAAATGACAGCAGTTTGTTGCCTTCTTTTTCGCCATTCGAGAGCGAAGAAGAAGGCGATTTGTTATTTTGCCTCTCGGTGGATGATGCTTTTCGTTTGCCGGTGACGGGAGAAGAAGTCGGACAGTTCGATTGCGGTGGCAACAACTTCGGGGTTTACCGCCTGCCGGACGGGAGTTATCAATTTGAAATCTGTGATGAAAAGAAAGCCTTGTGTTGCTTATTGCAGGCTAACGCCGATTTTTCGGATTGTACGGCTGCTTTGGTGGCAGAGGGCGATGCCGAGCGTAGGTTCGGGTTGAACAATGCCCTCATGTTGGTGTATGCCTTTGCTTCCGCACCGTATGCCACGTTGCTGATGCATGCTTCCGTAATCCGCAATGACGGCCGGGGATATTTGTTTTTAGGTAAGAGCGGGACGGGGAAGAGTACACATACACGGTTGTGGTTGAGCCACATCCCGGGCTCCGACCTGATGAACGATGACAATCCGGTGGTGAGAGTGGTGGAGGGGACGGTTTATGTCTACGGTTCTCCCTGGAGCGGGAAAACACCTTGTTACCGCCGGGTGTCTGCGCCGGTGGGAGCTTTTGTACAGTTGCGGCAATGTCCGGAAAACACGATTCGGAAAGAGAGCGTATTGGAAAGTTTTGCCTCGCTCTTGCCGTCCGTATCGACCATGAAATGGGACCGCCGTATTCATTCGGCGCATTGCGACACCATTTCGGACATCATCCGCCTTTCGCCGATATACCTTTTAGGATGCAGGCCGGATGAAGAAGCGGCCAGACTGAGTTTTCATACATTGACGGGACGATGAACAAGAGGAAGAATATGGACGAAATGGAGGTACGCCGGATGGAAGTCCCTAATGCCGTGTTGTTGGGACAGGTGAAAGAAGCTATCCGTGAGGGGCATACGGCGACTATCAATGTAAAAGGTTACAGTATGCGTCCCTTTTTGGAGCATTGCAGGGATAAGGTGCGTTTGGCACCGTTCACGGATTTGAAAGTGGGCGATGTCGTGTTGGCCGAATTTACGCCGGATAAATATGTCTTGCATCGTATCATAGAGATTGATGGAGATGTCGTGGTGATGATGGGGGACGGTAACCTGAGTCACAAAGAGATTTGTTGCAAGGAGGATATAGTCGGGATTGTCACGCACTATATCCGGCGGGGTAAGACGATACCGGCATCCGACCCACGCCTGCAACGTCGCGTGCGGATGTGGCACAAGCTTCTGCCTGTGCGCCGTTATCTGTTATACATATATAGGATTAATCTTAAATTATCAAATTGGTTAAAATGAGAATCAAGGATGGTTTTGAACTGCGTGAGATTTGTGGGGAACATGTGATTCTGTCGCATGGGATGGACAATATTGATTTCAGCAAGATTATTTCGCTGAATGAAACTGCGGCTTTCTTGTGGAAAGAGGCTGTGGGAAAAGAAGAAATCAGCGAAGAAGAACTGACGGCCACCTTGTTGGAGGCGTATGAGGTGGACGAGGAGACGGCTCGTAAGGACGTGGCGCAGGTGCTTGCCAAATGGAGAGAAATCGGGCTGTTGGCCTAATCGGACGGAGCTATGGATATAGAACAAATCAGGGCATACTGCCTCAGTAAGCCTCATGCCACGGAAGATTTCCCTTTCGATGAAACCACGCTGGTCTTTCGGGTCATGAATAAGATTTTTGCCAGTATCGGTTTGGACAATGTGGATTGGTTTTGCCTGAAGTGCGATCCGGAGTATGCCATAGAGTTGCGTGAGCATTACACGGGGATTACGGGGGCATGGCATTGGAACAAGAAATATTGGAATCAGATTGCCATTACGCATGGCGACGTGCCCGATGCCTTGATACGTAGCCTGATAGACCATTCGTACAATGAGGTGGTAAAGAAGTTGCCCCGCAAGCTTCGTGATCAGTTGAAGGAGGAGGAATAACGGACTTATTCCTCCTTGTCGTCTTCACCTTTCAGTATGGGGAGTTGCCAATGGTATTTTACGGCCAACGTACGGATGGATATGACGATGATGGCGGAAAGGATGGCATTGACTTCGGCCTGAAGTCCCACAGAATAACCTATAATATAAACGATACCGCCGGCAATGCAGGCCATGGCATAAATGTCTTTGCGGAAAACGAGCGGTACCTCGTTAATCAGTATGTCCCGGATGACACCACCGGCGGCTCCTGTCACGCAACCCATGATAACGGCTGTCCAGACAGGGTATCCCATGTTCAGTGTCTTTTCCAGCCCCGTGATATTGAATAAGGCCAGACCGATGGTATCGAAGATAAACCAGGTGCTTTGTTGCCGTATGATTTTCTTTCCAAACAATATGACATAAAGTAGGGAAAGGCCGCAACAGATGATATACACGGGATTCGTCATCCAGAACGGAGGAATGCCCAGCATGATGTCGCGTATCGTACCGCCACCGACTGCTGTGGCCGTGCCTACGATATAAGCTCCGAACCAGTCGAACTGTTTGGCCGAAGCCAGACGGATACCCGAGATGGCAAATGCCATAGTTCCGATAAATTCTATCACGACGAAAGAGACCGGAAGCCGGAGGGTGGTCCCCATGACTTGCAGGAGGTGCAGGAGGTTTTCGGTCATGGGTTCACGACGTTTTGCGGTTTTCCTTCAAGGAATGCGCGGATGTTTCGTTCGCAGATGTCCATGAGTCTCAGGCGGGCTTCCCGTGTGGCCCAAGCGATATGCGGGGTGAGATAGGCATTAGGAGCCGAAAGCAGGGGATGGTCTGCCGAAGGTGGTTCGGTGCTTGTCACGTCTGCACCGTATGCGGCAAGGATATTGTTTCTCAGGGCTTCGGCTACCGCCTCTTCGTCCACTAACGGGCCGCGTCCGGTATTGATAAGGATGGCTCCCGGTTTCATGAGCGCCAAGGTGTGTGGGTTCACCAAATGGTGAGTCTCCGGGGTGAGCGGACAGTTCAGGCTGATGACATCGCACGCGGAGAACAGTTCTTCCATTGTGGACTTCCGGATGTCGGTACCCAACTGAAGAGGGCTTTTGGAGGTGCAGGCATATACTTCCATGCCGAAAGCCAAGGCTATGCGTGCGGTAGCCATGCCAGTATGTCCGAGTCCCACGATACCCATTTTCTTACCGGACAGTTCCATGAGGGGCGTGTCCCAATAACAAAAGTCCGGATTGCGGCTCCAACGTCCCTTACGGTTTTCTTCGGCATAATGTTCCACGCGGTTGGTAATGGCCAACAGGAGGGCGAAGACCATTTGGGCAACCGAACGGGTACTGTATGCCGGGATGTTGCAAACGGGAATCCCGTGTTTGCGGGCGGCTTCGATGTCTACCACGTTGTAGCCCGTAGCCAATATGCCGATATATTTCAGATCCGGCAAACGGTCGATGTGTTCGGCTGTGATGAGGGTCTTGTTGGTCAACAGGATATCCGCTCCTTCGGCGTGTGCATAAAATTCTTCGGCCGAAGTCCGTGGAAACACTGTCAGTTCTCCTAATTGTGCGATAGGCTCCCAGGAAAGGTCGCCGGGGTTTAAGCCGTAGCCGTCTAATACAGTTATTTTCATAGGTTTCTGTTTTATTTTCCGTTAATCTTGAAATTCATGCGGCGGTAACCGACCAGTTTGTCATAACGCCCTCCGTTAGGACGATGGTATACCAAGATGATGTATTCGTTTTCCGTCTCATAAAAGTTCCCGTCCGTCCGTCCGCTGTTTCCTTGGGTTTCAACGTCCGGCACGAAGAGATAATTATAATTGTAATATCCTTGTTTCAGGAGAGCGGTGGCTTCGTAGGCCTGTGTTTCCCGGTTGTATGTCATGCGGTATTCGGGGATGAAGCGGTTGTAAGTCCATTCGCCGTTCAGGTAGACTTCTCCGCCGGGCAGTTGAGGACTTTTCAAAGTGAAATGCGTGAATACATAGTCGCAAGTGGTGGCCACGTCTTCGTCGTCGCTGTTGCGGATGATAAAGGCACCGTTTTGGTCTTCGTCATACAGATAATTCCGGGCGGTTTGATTGGGATAGAGCGTGGCGTGGTAATACGGGTCGAACCATTCCATCCTGTCTACGTTCAGTGTAGGGATATGTACGTTCAGGATCTCAAATTTGTGGTATTCGTTGCCGGCCGGGAAAATCAGTTGGCGGTTGTGTGTGAATTCAATCTTATTGGCCGCCTGGATGTTGGGCTTGGGATTGACCACACAGTTATCCCACCGGCGGTTTTGCATCACTACGGTTTTCAGTTCACGATGCGGGTCGATGACTTTCACCAGTCCGTAGTTGACAGAGAAATCCACTTGCTGGTGGGATTTGTTGAAGTCTATGTCCGTATTGGTACTGACGGTAGCTCCTATTCCTACGCCCGGTTCCACCAGACTGAAACAGGCCGTAAGGACGGGTACAGGTTCGTCGCCCTCGTCGTTGTAGACCGTGAGTTTATAGTTGCCGGACAACTTGAGCGAAATGTTTTCGTTCGGAATCCGTAGCGAGTAATGGGTGTAAAGCACGGTCGTATTGAAGCTTTTCTCGTAGTCTTCTATCGGTTCCCCGTTGAATCCGTTCATGTAATCGGATTCAAAGATTTCTGTTGATGGAGACCAGTCTGCATTGCAATGTTCCACCTTATATATATAACGGTGGTATTCGTGTGAGAACTCGTCGAAACCGATTTCCAGATGATTCCCTCCCCCCAAGTTCATGATGGGAGGCAGCAACGGGTCATCGTTTACTACCACTTGCAGAGTGTGCAGTTGACGGTCCAGGATTTCATGCCGTTGTGCAGTTATTGCCGATGCACAACATAGCAGGCTTAAGAGTGCGGTTATCTTTTTCATACTGCAAAATTACGCTTTTTTTCGGATGCCTTATCAAGTTTTTATCTTAACTTTGTCTGCAACCTTTTAAAATGATATGATGTCACATCGAATGTTAGGACTGTTTGTCGGAGGGGCGATGATGTGTCCTTTAAGTCTGTCGGCACTGACTTATACGAAAGCAGATTCGTTGAAAGTGGTACAACTCCTTGATGTCGGGAAAAAACAAACGAGAGGAACGGACCTGACTTTGTTTTTTGCGGAGCAATTCATCGGGGTGCCTTATGTGGCTTCCACTCTCGAAGTAAATCCGGACGAAGAATTGGTCGTCAACTTACGTCAGTTGGACTGTACGACGTTGGTCGAGAATGTGGTGGCCTTGACTTTGACCGTGAGAGAAGAGCATCCCACATTTGTTTCTTTTTGCCGGAATCTGGAAAAAATACGTTACAGCGGAGGACAGTTGAACGGCTATTCTTCCCGTAACCATTATTTTAGCGAATGGATAGCGAGTAACGAAAGTTTGGGCGTCGTGAAGGAAATAAAAGGAGAAAAAGGTAAGGGATACCGGCCTTTTATTGCCGTACAACGTCTGCGTTTGGATTATATGAGTACGCATCCCGATGCATATCCGATGTTGAAAGGAAGGGCAGGCGAGATAAGCCGTATCCGCAGAAATGAACAAAAATTGGAAAATGTTTCAGTGAGGTATGTACCTTTGTCGTTGTTGGATAAGGGAAAGGATGTATTGGGAACGATTCACGACGGTGACATTTTAGCTATCGTGACCCGAAAGAAAGGGCTGGATACCTCGCATTTGGGATTTGCCGTATGGCAGAAAGGGCACCTTCATCTGCTCAATGCTTCCAGTATCCATAAGAAAGTGGTGTTGGAACCCATGACATTGAGCGAGTACATGAAAAAACACCCCTCCCAATTAGGAGTGCGGGTGGTACGTGTCATTTGAACAGGTCGATATGTTTCATTTGCCGCATGATGGCCGTCTGCCGTTTCAATATGTACCGTGACGGATTTTTGGAACTGTATTTGAGCGGATTGGGTAATGTGGCGGCTATCAGCGCGCAGTTGGCACGCGTGAGTTTCTCGGCAGGACGCCCGAAATGTTGTTGTGCCACAGCTTCGGCACCATATATGCCGTCGCCCATTTCGATGGAGTTCAGGTAGACTTCCATAATCCGTTGTTTGCTCCAGCATAATTCGATTAAAGCCGTGAAGTATGCCTCCAGTCCTTTTCTGACCCAAGAGGAAGTCGGCCATAAAAACACGTTTTTGGCAGTTTGTTGGCTGATGGTGCTGCCCCCGCGCCGACGTTTTCCCGCCATGCGCTCCTCTACGGCATTTTGGATTTCCACCACATCGAAACCGTGGTGTTGGAGAAACCGTTGGTCTTCGGAAGCCATGACGGCTACGGGCAAGTATTTGGACATTTCATCCAAAGGAACCCAATGGTGTTTCAACCTGATTTTTTCGCCTCGGCCGACCTGTTGTGCACAGCGGATGAACATGAGCGGGGTGACAGGTACGGGGACAAAGCGATAGAGAATAACAAAAAAGATTGTACTCCCGAAGAACGAGAGTACAATCCATTGAATCAGTTTCTGAATTTTTTTCATCTGTCTGATTAGTTGCCTGCCTGAGCTTGGGCTTCCTGAATCATTTTTTCACTGGCATACAAATAAACTTCCACACGACGGTTCTGCTCGCGTCCGGCAGCCGTACTGTTGTCAGCTACGGGGTCAGCTTCTCCCAAGCCTTCTACCGATGTTATCTGTGTCGGGGAAACTCCGCATTGTTTCAGGTAATTGGAAACAGAATTGGCCCGTTGTAACGACAGGTCCATATTCTTTTGCACGCTTTGGGCGGCTGTGCTGTTTTTCCATCCTTGATTGTCGGTGTACCCTTTAATCGCCACGTCCATATCCTTGTTTACATTCAATACCGTGCTGGCAAATTTGGCCAATGAGGCGGTAGCATTGCTGCTTAAAGCCGAACTGCTGGTGTTGAACAGAATCCCGGAGTCGAATGTTACTTTCACCGCTTGCAGACCGTTAGCGTCGGTTACGCTTTCCACTTGCGCGTTTTCCACTTGTTGAGCCGCAGCTTTGGCTTTATCCATTTTCTTTCCGATCAATGCACCTACACCAGCACCCACGGCTACGCCTACAGCAGCACCGATACCGGCTCCTTTACCTTTATTGCTGGATGCCAAGGTTCCAATCAATGTACCCAAGGCTGCACCACCGCCGGCACCGATCAGCGACCCCTTGCCGGTATTGTTCATGTTTCCTCCACAACTGCTTAAAAGCATACCTGCACTCAGTACGAGTGCACAAAACTTCAATCCTTTCATAGTTATAACTTTTTAAAAATCTAAATCACATGCAAAATTAGATATTTTCTGCCGAATAACCGCATGAAAAGGAAACTTTTTGCTAATTTTGCAAACTGTTTATAGATATTGATTATGGCTAAAGAACTTAAAGATTTGACCAAAAGAAGTGAGAACTATTCTTCATGGTATAACGAATTGGTGGTGAAAGCCGATTTGGCCGAACAGTCGGATGTAAGAGGATGTATGGTGATAAAGCCTTATGGTTATGCCATTTGGGAGAAGATGCAGCGTGTGTTGGATGATAAATTCAAGGAGACTGGCGTGCAAAACGCTTATTTCCCGCTGCTGATTCCTAAATCGTTTCTGAGTAAAGAAGCCGAACATGTGGAAGGATTTGCCAAGGAATGTGCCGTGGTGACGCACTATCGCTTGAAGACCAACGAGGACAAGTCCGGCGTGGTGGTAGACCCGGCGGCCAAGCTCGAAGAGGAGCTGATCATCCGTCCTACTTCCGAGACTATCATTTGGAATACTTATAAAAACTGGATTCAGAGCTACCGCGACCTGCCCATCCTCTGCAACCAATGGTGCAATGTGATGCGCTGGGAAATGCGTACCCGTCTTTTCCTCCGTACGGCCGAGTTCTTGTGGCAAGAAGGACATACGGCACATGCCACGCGTGAAGAAGCCGAAGAACGTGCCAAACTGATGTTGAAAGTGTATGCCGATTTTGCCGAACAGTATATGGCCGTGCCCGTAGTGCAGGGCGTGAAGAGCGAGACGGAACGTTTTGCCGGTGCTTTGGACACTTATACCATCGAAGCCATGATGCAGGACGGGAAAGCTTTGCAGAGCGGCACGTCTCATTTCTTGGGGCAGAACTTCGGGAAGGCATTTAATGTGCAGTTTATCAATAAAGACAATAAGTTGGAATATGCCTGGGCTACTTCTTGGGGAGTATCCACCCGTTTGATGGGCGCACTCATCATGACGCATTCCGATGACAACGGTCTGGTATTGCCGCCGAAGCTGGCTCCCATCCAAGTGGTCATTGTTCCTATATATAAGAATGCGGAACAACTGAAAGCTATCGACGAGAAAGTGGAAGGCATCGTTGCACGTCTTCGTGCATTGGGCATTTCCGTGAAGTATGACAATGCCGACAACAAGCGTCCCGGCTTCAAGTTTGCCGATTATGAACTGAAAGGTGTGCCGGTGCGTTTGGTCATGGGAGGGCGCGATTTGGAGAACAATACGGTAGAGGTCATGCGGCGCGACACGTTGGAGAAGGAAACCCGTACGTGCGACGGCATCGAGGACTATGTGAAGACTTTGTTAGACGAAATACAAGATAACATCTACGCCAAGGCAAAATCCTATCGCGATGCACATATTTATGAATGCGACAACTACGAGGATTTCAAGGAGCGTGTGAAGGAAGGCGGTTTCTTCCTTTGTCATTGGGACGGGACGGCTGAGACGGAGGCGAAGATCAAGGAGGACACACAAGCCACTATCCGTTGCGTGCCGTTTGAGTTCGAGCAGACTCCGGGTGTGGATATGGTGAGCGGGAAACCGGCCAAATACCGTGTGCTGATTGCCCGTTCGTATTAAGAGCGAGATTTTTTTGTTTTCATGGTTGTTGGTGGCCACGGACTTTTTCTCAAGGAAAGTTCGTGGCCACTCTTGTTTGCGTAGGTTTAACAGGTGATAATATTAGTTAAACGACAAGTTTTCTTCCGGAGATTTTATGGTATCCTTCATACAAATCTCTATCTTTGCTCATGGATTAACATCATTGTTAGACATTAAAGTTGTTATGAGCAAGAAAGATAATACGGAACAAGCGATATTGCAGGCGGCCGAGACAGAGTTTCTGGACAAAGGTTTTGCACTGGCCAAAACTACCGAAATCGCAAAACAGGCGGGAGTGACGCACGCCATGTTGCATTATTACTATCGGACAAAAGAAAAACTGTTCGAGCGGGTTTTTCAAGAGAAAGTGGATTTGATGGCCCATTCCTTAGTGGCTACCTTGGATGACGGAAAGCCGTTTCTGAAACAAATGGAGGACTTGACGGGGGCTCACTTCGATTTTATAGCAGAAAACCCGAAGTTGCCGTTTTTTCTTCTGAACGAGATTCATCTGAATGAAAAGCGCAGGGAACTTTATCTTCCGGTATTGTCGAGCGCGGTACGGAACACGTTGCAAAATGTGAAAAGACGATTGGAACAAGCCGTGAAGCGCGGCGAGGTACGTCCCATAAGGACGGCCGACCTGATGTTTTCCATCTTCTCGCTGAATGTAATGTCTTTTGTGGGACAGTCGCTTGTCCAACAGGCATTCGATTTAGGCCAGGAAGACGTGCGGCAGTTCATCTTGCAGCGACGGGCAGAGAACATTGAAATGATATTAAGTAGACTTAAGAAATGAAGACGGATATGAAACGGATTTTCGTATGGGCCGTAGGGATGTGCGCCGTTTGTGGGACGGTGTCGGCTCAACTGACTTTGGAAGAGTGTTACCGTGCAGCGCGGGAGAACTATCCTTTGGTGCGGCAGTTCGATTTGATTGAGCGTACAAAGGATTTCACTGTGGAGAATGCGGCGAAAGGCTATTTTCCCCAACTGAGCTTTTCGGGAAAGGCTTCATACCAGTCGGACGTGACGAAGATGCCCTTTAGCATTCCGGGAGTAGAGTTCGGTTTGGACAACGACCAGTACCAACTGGTATTGGAACTGAACCAGACGATCTGGGACGGAGGAGTCGTACGTAACCGTAAAGAGGAGGCCCGGGCCAAATCCGATGTGCAGAAAGGACAACTGGAAGTGAACCTTTATGCGTTGAACGACCGGGTGAACCAATTATTCTTCGGTATGTTGCTCATAGACGCCCAGTTGGCACAGAATGCCTTGTTGCAAGCCCAGTTGGCACGCAACCATGGCCAGGTGAGTGCGTGCATGCAGCAAGGTGTAGCCAATCAGGCCGATTTGGATGCCGTAGCGGTGGAACAGTTGAATGCCCGGCAGACAGAGAGTGAGCTACGTGTCAATCGTAAAGCGTATGCCGAGGTGTTGGGACTGCTGACCGGTCGGAAAGGAATTGATGCGGAACGGTTGGTCAAGCCGTCCGTCGCCGTGGAGCCGTTGGAAGAAAACCGTAGGCCGGAATTATCGCTTTACGAATCGCAGCGGCGGCAGTTGTCCGTGCAGGAGAAAGGTTTGACAGCCCGTTATATGCCCAAGTTGGGAGTATTCGCACAAGGGGCTTACGGTGACCCCGGACTGAATATGCTGAAGGGCGGATTCGAGCCTTATTATATAGCCGGTGTGCGGTTGAGTTGGAACATCAGCGACTTGTACACGCGGAAGAACGACAAAAGACTGTTGGCTGCAAGTCGCGACGACATCGACGTGCAGGAGGCGGTATTCCGGTTGAACAACCGGATGGAAACGGCGCAGCATTGGCGTACGGTGGAGAAAATAGATACCTTGATGAAGAATGACGATGAGTTGATAAGGTTACGCACCAATATCCGGAAGTCGGCCGAAGCTAAGGTCGAGAACGGCACGCTCACCGTGACGGAAATGTTGCGTGAAGTGACGGCCGAAGATCAGGCCAAGCAGACCAAGGCCTTGCACGAGATACAACGCTTGCAAGCCTTATATGATATCAAATATACGATGAATCATTAAAAACAGAATGAATATGGACATTTGGAATAAGTTATGGCGGGGCGGGCTGGACAGTCCGATTGCCGTAGGAAAGACAGTGTATGGATTCAAACGGGGAGCCCGGGACATTTGCGGCGTGGCCTTGTGGGGATTGCTTGCGGCGTGTAGCGGGACAGACACGGATTTCGACGCTACCGGAATCTTCGAATCCACGGAAGTCATCGTATCGTCCGAAGCCAACGGTAAAATCATGGCGTTGAATCTGGAAGAAGGTGATTTGTTGGAGCAGGGGCAACAAGTGGGATATGTGGATTCCGTGCAGCTTTACCTGAAGAAGTGCCAACTGGAAGCCCAAGTACGTTCCATCGGTAGCCGTAGGGCGGACGTGGCCAAGCAGGTGGCGGCCACTCGGGAACAGATCGCAAAGGCCGAACTGGAAAGAAAACGCAGCCTGAATCTGTTGGCGCAGAATGCCGGTACGCAAAAGCAGGTGGACGATGTGGAGTCGCAACTGGCTGTGCTGAAAAAGCAGTTGGAAGCCCAGTTGTCTACTTTGAATCTCGGCAACCAAGGCGTAACGGAAGAAGGGGATGCCGCAGAGATACAGATACGGCAGATAGAAGACCAACTGGAGAAATGCCGTATCGTCAGTCCCATTTCCGGTACGGTGCTGACGAAGTATGCCGAACGGGGCGAAGTGACGGCCCAAGGCAAACCCTTGTTCAAAGTGGCGGACATGAAGCATGTCTTTTTGCGGGCGTATGTGAGCGGCGACCAACTCTCTACAGTAAAACTGGGGCAAACGGTGAAAGTCTATGCCGATTACGGGGCGGAAGACCGTAAGGAATACAAGGGAAAAATCACGTGGATATCCGGACAGGCCGAGTTTACGCCTAAAACCATACAGACGCGTGACGAACGGGCGAATCTGGTGTACGCCGTGAAAATAGCCGTGGAAAACGACGGCTTGCTGAAGTTGGGCATGTATGGCGAAGTCAAATTCAACTAAGGTGTCATGGAATCCATTGTGAAGGTAGAGGGCGTGTCCAAACATTACGGCAGCGTACAGGCTTTGGACGACGTTTCTTTCGAGGTCAGGCCCGGAGAAATCTTCGGACTGATAGGACCGGACGGAGCCGGGAAAAGCACGCTGTTCCGCATGTTGGCCACTTTGCTGTGTCCGGAGAGCGGGCGGATTACGGTGGACGGGCTGGACGTTGTGGGGGACTACCGCAAGTTGCGTGCTTGCGTCGGTTATATGCCGGGCCGGTTTTCCCTGTATCCCGACCTGACGGTGGAGGAGAACCTGAACTTTTTTGCCACGCTGTTCGGTACGTCCGTACGTGAGAATTACCATCTGGTGGAAGACATATACAAGCAGATCGAGCCGTTCAAAACCCGCCGCGCAGGGAAACTCTCCGGCGGGATGAAACAAAAACTGGCGTTGAGCTGTGCGTTGATTCATAAACCGGTGGTCTTGTTGTTGGATGAGCCGACCACGGGAGTCGACCCTGTCTCGCGCAAGGAATTTTGGGAAATGTTGCGGCGGCTGAAGCGGGAAGGCATCACCATCATCGTCTCTACGCCTTATCTCGACGAGATACGGAGTTGCGACCGTATGGCATTCCTTTACGGCGGTGCGGTCAAGGGGATAGATCCCCCCGCCGTCATGTTGGAACGGTTTGCCGACATCCTGTGTCCGCCGGGGTTGCAACGCGAACCGGCCGGAGTCAGGTCGGAATGTGCCATCGAGGTGCACGATTTGGTGAAACGGTTCGGGACGTTCACGGCTGTAGACCACATTTCCTTCCGTGTGGGGAAGGGCGAAATTTTCGGTTTCCTCGGGGCGAACGGGGCAGGCAAGACCACAGCCATGCGCATGCTGTGCGGCTTGTCTTATCCCACGTCGGGCACGGGGCGCGTGGCCGGTTTCGACATCAACACCCAGCAGGAAGAAATCAAGAAACATATCGGTTATATGAGTCAGAAATTCTCGTTGTACGATGACCTGAAGGTGTGGGAAAACATTCGCCTGTTTGCCGGTATCTACGGACTCTCGGACGAGGTGATAGCCCGTCGCACGGACGAAGTGCTGCATACGTTGGGACTGGAAGCGGAGCGGAACACGATGGTCAAATCGTTGCCCTTGGGATGGAAACAAAAGTTGGCTTTCTCCGTGGCCACGTTCCACCGTCCGGACATCGTGTTCCTCGACGAACCGACCGGAGGGGTCGACCCTAAGACGCGACGCCAGTTCTGGGAACTGATCTATCAGGCAGCCGACCAGGGTATCACCATCTTCGTCACGACGCACTATATGGACGAGGCCGAATTTTGCGGTCGCGTGTCCATCATGGTAGACGGGAAGATACGGGCATTGGATACGCCCGAAGGCTTGAAGCGCACTTTCGGCGAGAAAGACATGGACGGAGTGTTCCACCGTTTGGCCCGTGAGGCCACACGTAATGCAGAAATTTGCGGGTAAGAGAGCGCAGACCGAACTTGTTCGGCGTCTGCCGAGCGTGAGTAAATTATTCAATAAAGATGAAACAGTTTTGGGCTTTTATCAAGATAGAATTTTTCCACATCTTCCGCGACCGGCGGACGATGTTGATTTTGTTGGGTATGCCGGTGTTGCAAATCATTTTGTTCGGTTTTGCCATCACCACCGAACTCAACCACAGCCGTGTGGCCGTGCTCGATCCGTCGAAAGACGCCGTCACCACGCGCATTACGGAGCGGATAGACGAAAACCGTTATTTTTCGGTCGTGAAAGAATTGTCCTCGGCTTCCGACATCGAAACCGTGTTCCGGCATGATGAAGCGGACATTGTAGTGGCCTTCACTCCGGATTTCGATGCCAATCTGTCGACGGGAGAGGCAGGCATACAACTGGTGGTGGATGCCACGGATCCGAACACGGGCAACATGATGGCCGGTTACGTGCAGGGCATTGTCGGGCAAGCCTTGCAATCAGGGACGCAATCAAGTCCCATCGTGCAGACCCATCTCTTGTTCAATCCTCAGATGAAGAGCGCCTATAATTTCGTACCCGGCGTGATGGGGTTGATATTGATGCTGATTTGTGCGATGATGACTTCCATTTCCATTGTACGAGAGAAAGAGACCGGTACGATGGAAGTCCTGTTGGTGTCGCCTATCCGGCCTATTTTTATCATTCTGGCCAAGGCTGTACCCTACTTGGTACTTTCTTGCGTCAATCTGGCCACGATATTGCTGCTGTCGGTCTACGTGCTGCACGTGCCGGTGGAGGGCAGCCTCTGGACGCTGTCTTTCTTGAGCCTCCTTCTGATTGCGGTGGCTCTGTCGTTGGGATTGCTCATTTCATGCGTGGTACAAAACCAAGTGGCGGCCATGATCGTGTCGGGTATGGGACTGATGATGCCTGTCATGTTGCTTTCTGGCATGATTTTTCCCATAGAGAGCATGCCGGCCGTCCTGCAGTGGATTTCCAATATCATTCCGGCAAGGTGGTACATACAGGCCGTAAAGAAGGTGATGATAGAAGGCTTGGGCATGGCCGCCGTATGGCATGAGGCGTTGATACTGTCCGGCATGGCGGCCTTGCTCATCGGGCTGAGCTTGAAGAAGTTCAAGGAGCGGTTGGAATAATACGGACGTAAAAAAGGAAAACTTATGGTACTGAAATATTTAATAGAAAAGGAGTTCAAGCAAATGCGGAGGAATCCCATCATTCCCCGGCTCATTTTGGTGTTTCCCTGCATGATGATGATTCTGATGCCGTGGGCTGCCAATCTTGAAATCAAGTACAACAACCTGGCTGTGGTAGACTTGGACCATTCTGCCTTGTCGCGCCGTCTGGTAGAGAAAGTGGCCTCTACGGATTATTTCAATTTGGTGGAGAACGCACCGGATTACGGCCGTGCATTGGAGAGCGTGGAGCGCGGAGAGGCGGATGTCATTTTGGAGATTCCGCGTGACTTTGCCAAATCTTTAGGTACGGGGCACCCCGTGGAACTTCAGATTTCGGCCAATTCCATCAACGGGACCAAGGGCGGACTGGGCAGTTCTTACCTTTCTACGGTGGTAAACGATTTCGTGAACCAGGAATTGGGAGGCGCGGGTATGGCCCGTTTGTTCGTACTTAACTTGTATAATCCGCATCTGAATTATAAAGTGTTCATGGTACCGGCTTTGCTCATCATGATGCTGACGTTGCTTTGCGGCTTTCTTCCTGCATTGAATATCGTGAGCGAAAAAGAGGTGGGCACGATTGAACAGTTGAACGTCACGCCGCTCAACAAGTTCGTGTTCATCCTGGCTAAATTGGTGCCTTACTGGATTGTGGGGCTGGTGGTCCTGTCCATCGGCTTGGTGTTGTCCGCCGTGCTCTACGGCATTGTGCCGTCAGGCAGTTTGTGGCTGATATATTTCTTTTCGTGCATCTACATTCTTACGATGTCGGGTTTCGGACTGATTATTTCCAATTATTCCGCCACGATGCAACAGGCCATGTTCGTCATGTTTTTCTTCCTGATGGTATTCATCCTGATGAGCGGCCTGTTCACCCCCGTGCGCAGCATGCCGGACTGGGCGCAGTGGATAGCGGCTTTCAATCCGTTGACCTATTTTATTCAGGTCATGCGTATGATTTTCCTGAAGGGATGCGGGCTGACCGACTTGTGGCCGCAGTTCGGCAAGATGCTGTGTTTCATGTCGGTGTTTGCCGGAGTATCCGTATGGAGTTACCGGAAGACGAATGCCTGAGTTTTCTTATAGGTGTAATTATTAGGGTGATATTTACGCTGTTGTTGAGAGTGGACGTTCATATATGCCGGGATAATAAAAGACAGGTGACTGACAGTAGTTTTCAAATATTTTATTAATTTTGCGGTTGATATATTGAGTATAAACCTTTTAAAATGGAATAAGAAGAAACAGAAAGAATACGGACGAAACGCTACAGAAAGGAAAGTTTGTTGGGTGCAGACGTTCCTCATAGAAAAAGAGAGTTGAAATAGACAAAAAACAGAAGAGCGTTTTCCGTCTTACATACTTGAATATATAAAGGATTGAGCTTCACGGCTCTTGTTCTCTAATCTTGAATACCGCCAATATTCGCACAATGGGAACAAGTTGACTGGAGGTTCACGTCTATGGGCGTGAACCGTTCTTTCGCTTGTTATTGTGCAGGTCACTTGGCGGTAACCTAAGATTAGACGAGTGTGAGACGGTTAACGCCTTTTTATTATTTAAATTATTTATGAAATATAGAATACTTGAAACATTGAAGTGCGTGGCTTGGACACGTTTTGTTTTTTTCCTGTTAGTCCTGATGTCTTTTTCCATATCGGGACATGCTGCTTACATTGAGAGTTGGAAATATGAAGCATCGGTCGTACAGGATGGAATCACCTTCCGTCCGCAAGGCAATAACACTTATGACGGAACTTATTATAGTGACAAAAAGGATGCGGACGAATGTTGGTTGGTCGTAACGGACATACCGGATTTGCCGGAAGTAACCGTTCCGGACTCGGTGGAAATTCAGCGGTTGTATAGAAACAAGTATGGTTTTGAGTTCAAGCAGACAGTCAAAAGACCGGTTACAATCATAGAGCAGAGAGCTGTGGAAGATTGTGCAAATCTCGAAGTGATACATATTTCAACAGAGGTGGTATCGCTTCCGTTTTTTTATGACAGTCCTAAGTTGCGCGAGATAGATTTGGCTTCCGGGAATCGTACATACAGTGTAGTCGACGGAGCACTTTATTCTAAGGATGGAAAATCTTTGTTTACTGTTTTTCCGGGAAGAGAAATGCCGCAAACATATACTATTGCCGAGTCCGTGTCTTATATAGCCCCTTATGCTTTTTCGGATTGTCCGGTATCGGCTTTTATCGTCGCACCGGGAAACGGACATCTTTGTGCGGTAGACGGGATTCTTTGCCAACTGAAAAATACATCGGCAAATGTTACAGACACAGTAGTTTACCGTGTGCCTCCGGCACGTACGGGAACATTGTCTTTGCCGATGACGGCCAATGCCTCATACTATTATACGGTGGATGACGATGCCTTTTATGGCACTTCACTGGATACGTTGATTCTTTATGACCATACCAATAAGAATTTCCAACGTTTTTCATCGTATGGCTTCCTGAAAAATTATCCAAAGGACAAGTGGTTGTATGCCGACCCTGCCTACGAAGCCATCAGGCAGGCATGGGGCTATCCACGCGACTTGGGAGAACTGATTGTCTCGGAGCCTCTTTCTGTCACATTGGGAAGTGTTTGTTTCAAACTTGCCCGAACCGAGCTGCGCGGTGTGGAGCTTGACGGTGTAACCGTGGATTTCAGATGGTCGGATGCCACCGTAAAGAAAGATGGAAATGTTTATATGGTTGAGAATCTGCTCCCAGGCAGACAGTACGAGGTAAATCTTGGTTTTCACGACGGAAAATTTTGGCGGCAGATTACCCAATCGTGGTCAACCGCATGGCCGGTAACGGAATTTTCACTCCGGCAGTCCAGTCAGTCCAGACTTGTGTTCCATTGCAGCATAAAAGGTGACGCTACGGTTTCCTTCGAGGAATACGGCGTGCTATGCGGACAGACGTATTATCCGGCTGATGCGGAAGGCTGTGTGGTAATCAAGGACTTGAATCCCGCTACTTCATATCGGGCCTGTCTCTACGGGCGTTTTGCAGAAGGACTTTATGACAACGATGTGTATTTTCCCTACACAGACCTCAACACTTTTGTGTCGCAGCCGATGGATTTCAGGACCGAAGGCATAACACTGGGCATGGAATGCCAACTTGGCCCCTCTACAATCGCCCTGACGGGAACCTGTGTGTCCGGAGATGCAGAAATCGAAGAATACGGTTTTGAAGGCGGTGAGAAGAACACGGACAAATTGTTCCTAACCGGACTGGAACCGGGAACGGAGAAATCCTTTAAGTTTTTCGTCCGCACGAAGACGGGATATTATCAGAGCGTGGATTCTGTTTACACCACTCCGGAACTTCAACTCGTTACGATGGCATCCCGTTCGGTCTCCGCCACTTGCGCCGTAGCCGTGGCTTCCACGAATTTGAGCGAGGATGAGCCTTCTGTCGGTTTTCAATGGAAGAAGTACGATGCGCCTGAGAGTTTGAACCCCCGCGAGGGATATTCCGCCATTTACGGAGGGAGGCTTGAGGGGTACATCAAGAACCTCCAACCCACCTCTTATTACAATGTGAGGGCTTTCTACCGGTCGGCCTCGGATACGTATTACTATGGAGATTGGGTGACGTTCGATCCGAGCGATTTCAGTTATTTCGAACCATCCGTACACACTTACCCCGTGCAGGAGTCCGCAGCCGGGCAAGTGAAATTGAAAGGATATGTAATGGCCGGGACAGACGAAATCACCGGGCAAGGATTTCAATATTGGGTGCAGGACGTTGGCGGTGACGTTCGTATTTCCCCGGAATCCGGTGACGTAGTCACCGTAAGTGCGGAAGGGCAGGTTATGTCTGTGCTTTTGACTGGCTTGAATCCCGCTACCACTTATGGCTACCGTGCGTTTGCCCAGACAGGAAACGGTAAGTTTTACGGTGAAGAACAGACATTTACCACCTCCGGCGATGCCACGGGGATTAGCCATGTGGAAAAGGAACACGAGGAAGTTACGATAACCGGCTATTACGACCAGCAAGGACGCAGGCGTAAATCTTTGGCCAAAGGTCTGAACATCATACGTTATTCAGACGGAAGCGCACGCAAGCTTTTGATAAAATAGAGTGTGGTCTTTAGTGGATTTCATTACAACTTCACGCTAATGCGGCCTGCCCTGCGTAAATCAGCATATTTAATTGAATATTAAACAAATAAATCCGCCTTGCAATCCGTTTTGGACGGTTCTGCAAGGCGTTATTTTTTTCTGCGCCAAACGATTTTTCAATCTCAGGCGAACGATTTTTCAATCTCCTGAGATTGATTTTCCGTTCTGCGGCGAACGATTCGGGCGTTGAATTTCCTTTACGGATTCTATAGCATGAGGAGATTTTCCGGCATGCGGAAGCCCCGCAGGAAGTCTTCTATGCGCATCCTTTTCTTGCCCGTCAGTTGGATTTCCTTCAGGCGGAGGTAGCCTCCGTCGACGGCCACTTTCAGATAGGTCTTTCCGTCGCTGACCACTTTGCCCGCCGGTTCGTGGCACACACACGGCTCTTTCTCCGTTTCGTATATTTTAAGGGTATAAACCTTGCCTGTGGCTTCGTCCTTCATCTCGCTCCAGGCTGCCGGATAAGGCGACAAGCCCCGTACGAAGTCGTACAACGGTTTGAGCGGCCGGCCTTGCCAATCCATCCTGCACGTCTCCTTGAAGATTTTGGGAGCCGGGTGCAAGGGACCTTTCACGGCCATCTCTTCTTGCGGTATGGGGTGGATGGTATCTGTCAGTATATGGTCTACCGTCTCCACCACCAACCGGCCGCCGAGTTCCATCAGTTTGTCGTGCACAACGCCCACATTGTCGGTGTCCGCAATCGGGATGCGCACTTGTTGGATGACCTCGCCGGTGTCGATTTCATGTTTGAGGAAGAAAGTGGTGATGCCCGTTTCCGTTTCGCCGTTGATGACGGCCCAGTTGATGGGGGCGGCTCCACGGTATTGCGGCAACAACGACGCGTGCAGGTTGAATGTGCCCATGGGAGGCATGTTCCACACCACTTCGGGCAACATGCGGAAAGCCACCACGATTTGCAGGTCGGCACGCAGGGAGCGGAGTTCTTCCACAAAGGCTTCGTCTTTCAGCTTGACCGGTTGCAAGACACGCAGGCCGTGCTCCACGGCGTATTGTTTCACGGGACTGGCTTGCAGTACGTCCTGATGACGGCCCATCGGTTTGTCCGGCATGGTGACGACGCCGACCACGTTGTAACCTCCTTCCACCAAGCACTTCAGGCTCTCCACCGCAAACTCCGGCGTGCCCATATATACAATTCTCAAATCTTCTTTCTTTTTCATGTCTTTAGTTTTTAGTCGTCGGATAAGTCGGCTAGGGTCTTACGGTAAAGGGTCAGCACGTGCGACTTGCGGATGAAGCCCATGAACGTGCCTTCCGTGTCTACTACCGGAAGCGTCCAGGCCTGCGTCTTGTCGAACGTGAGCAGCACTACGTCCATGGAGTCGTCGATGTTCAGGCGGGCCACCGGCTCTTTCATCAGTTGGCCGATTTGGAAACGGTGGTACAATTCCTGCCGGAACATGATGGGGCGGACATCGTCCAGATAGATGATACCCACCAGACGGTGCTGACGGTCCACCACTGGGAACACGTCGCGGCGCGAAGCCGAGATGGTTTTTACCAATTCGCTCAAATCCATGTCCGGATACAGGTATTCGTCGTATTTCTCGATGACCGAGTCGAGGCTCATCAGCGTGAGTATGGCACGGTCTTTATGGTGCGTGAGCAACTGGCCTCTTTTGGCCAAACGCATGGAATAGATGCTGTGGGGCTCGAAAGAAATAATGGTCAGGTAGGCACAGACGGATACGATCATCAGGGGCATAAATAGCTGATAGCCTCCGGTGAGTTCCGCGATAAGGAATATGCCTGTCAGCGGGGCGTGCATGACGCCGCTCATCAGTCCCGCCATGCCGATCATGGCAAAATTCCGTTCGGGCAAGTAAATGCCCAGACAACGGTAGAAGTTCCAAAGGCGGGCGAAAATAAAGCCTGAGATACAACCCAAAAACAGGCTGGGGGCGAAAATACCGCCACAACCTCCGCCGCCGTTGGTGGCCGTGGAGGCGAAGACTTTGAAGATAAGCACCAACGCCAGGTAAAGCAACAACAAGTTGCCGTGTCCGTAGAACAACGAACTGTCCATCGCCGTGTCCCAGTCTTTCGCGCTGTTTCCGTTAAGCAGCAGGTTGATAAGGTCGTAGCCTTCTCCGTACAACGAAGGGAAAAGGTAGATGAGGATGCTCAGCGTGGTTCCGCCGATGAGGAGCTTGACGTAAGGATTGGAATATTTGCGGAAGATGTCTTCCAGCGAGTTCATCGTGCGGGTGAAATAAAGCGATACCAGTCCGCAGAAGATGCCCAAAAGGATGTAGGCCGGTATTTTGTCTACGGCGAATCCGTTTTGCAGGTGGAATTCAAAGATAGTATTCGTACCCGATACGGCGAATGTCACTCCGGCGGCCGTCACGCATGAAATCAGCAAAGGCAGCAAAGCTCCCATCGTGAGGTCTATCATGAGGACTTCGAGGGTGAATACAAGCCCGGCAATCGGGGCTTTGAAGATGCCTGCCACGGCACCCGCCGCTCCGCAACCCACCAAGAGCATCAGTGTCTTGCTGTTGATGCGGAACAGGCGTCCGAGATTGGAACCGATGGCCGAACCGGTGAGCACGATGGGGGCTTCTGCCCCTACGGAACCTCCGAACCCGATGGTAATGGCACTGGCGATGACGCTCGACCATGTGTTGTGCGCCTTGATTTTACTCTGTTTGCGTGCGATGGCAAAAAGAATCTTGGTGACACCGTGGCTGATGTCGTCCTTTACGACGTAGCGGACGAACAGTCCCGTCAGGAAAATACCGATGACGGGGTACACCAAGTACAACGCGTTGGAGGCAGTGGCATCGAAACGGTAGGTCAGGAGGTATTGTATCTGATGGATGAGCCACTTCAGGAAGAGACCGGCGAAAGCTGTCAGTATGCCGACCACGAAGCTGATCATCAGAATGAATTTCTGTTCGCTGAAGTTCATCCGTCGCCAGATGAACAAGCGTTCGAAAAATGTGAAATTCCTTTTTACCGCGTACATGATTTTTTCTGCTTATTTCCTGATAATGGCTACTTCGCCGTCCGAACCCAGTTTGATGATACTGCTGGGGACGGCTTTCGTTTTTTCCTTCCGGCGGCTTTGTACAATGTAGTCTACCGCATTTTTTATTTCGTCGCTGATGTCGTCGAAACAAGCCGGCGAAGGCTCGCTGCTCACGTTGGCCGAGGTGGACACGACGGCTTTCTGGAAACGGTAACACAACTGGCGGCTGAATTCCTCACGGGTGACGCGGATGCCTACACTGCCGTCTTCGGCCAGCAAGTTGGGTGCCAGGTTCTTGGCCTTGTCGAAAATGATGGTGAGCGGACGGGTGGCATATTCTATCAAGTCCCAAGCCACGTTGGGCACGTCGCTTACGTAACGCTGCAACCGGTGGTCGGAGTCTACCAGGCAAATGAGTGCCTTGCTGTCGTCGCGCTTCTTGATGTCGTACACACGACGGACAGCCTCTTCGTTGGTGGCATCGCAGCCGATTCCCCATATCGTGTCCGTAGGGTAGAGGATGACGCCGCCCTGGCGCATGACCTCTACCGCCTGTCTGATGTCTTCTTCTTTATTCATGTCCGTATGTTCGGTTTAAACTTTAAAATTCACTGGTGAAATGGAATTTGATGTGCTCGAAATCGTTCTGGGCCATCTGAAGCACATAGTTGCTGTCGGCCAGGAAAACGTCGCGGCCTTCGCGGTCCTTGGCCATGAACTGGTACTTGCGCTTTTTGAAGGCTTCCAACTGCGCCGCGTCGTCGCTTTCTATCCAACACGCCTTGTACAGGCTTACGGGTTCCCAACGGCATTTGGCGTTATACTCGTTTTCCAGACGGTATTGTATCACTTCAAACTGTAATTGTCCTACCGTACCGATGATTTTCCGTCCGTTGAACTGGTTGACGAAGAGCTGTGCCACACCCTCGTCCATCAACTGTTCGATACCCTTGTTCAACTGTTTGGTCTTCATGGGGTCGGCATTCTCGATGTATTTGAACATTTCGGGAGAGAAACTCGGCAGTCCGCGGAAATGTATCATCTCTCCTTCGGTCAGTGTGTCGCCGATCTTGAATATGCCGTTGTCCGGCAGTCCCACGATGTCGCCGGGCCAAGCCTCGTCTATCGTGCTTTTCTTTTGTGCCATGAACTGTGTGGGCGAAGAAAAGCGCAGCGTCTTGTTTTGGCGTACATGCAGGTAAGGCGCGTTGCGCACGAACTTACCGGAACATACCTTACAGAAGGCGATACATGAACGGTGGTTAGGGTCGATGTTGGCTGTGATTTTGAAGATGAAACCGCTGAACTTCGGCTCTTCCGGCTCGACCGTGCGCTCTTCGGCCAACGTCGGACGTGGGCTGGGTGCAATCTGCACGAAGCAGTCCAATAGCTCTTTTACACCGAAATTGTTCAGTGCCGACCCGAAGAAGACGGGAGCCACTTCGGCTTCCAAATAGGTCTGAACGTCGAACTCGGGATAGACACCGTCCACTAACTCCAAGTCCGTCCGCAGTTTGTCGGCATCGGCCTGGCCAACGTGAGCTTCCAGTGCATCGCTGTGGATGTCCACCTCCACCTTTTCCGTTACCTTTTGCTTGTCGGGGGTGAACAGGTCGAGGCGTTGCTCGTAGATGTTGTACACCCCTTTGAAACGTTGTCCTTGGTTGATGGGCCATGAGAGTGGGCGCACCTTGATTTGCAACTCCTGTTCCAGTTCGTCCAAAAGGTCGAAGGGGTCTTTTCCCTCACGGTCCATCTTGTTGATGAAGATAATGACCGGCGTTTTGCGCATACGGCAGACCGTCATCAGTTTCCGGGTCTGCGCCTCCACGCCTTTCGCACTGTCCACGACGATGATGGCGCTGTCCACTGCTGTCAGCGTGCGGAACGTATCTTCGGCAAAGTCCTGATGGCCCGGGGTGTCCAGGATATTCACTTTATAATCCCTGTAGTCGAATTCCATGACGGAAGTCGTGACCGAAATACCGCGTTGTTTTTCGATTTCCATCCAGTCGCTGGTGGCCGTTTTCTTGATTTTGTTGTTCTTGACGGCACCGGCCACCTGGATTTGCCCGCCGAAGAGCAATAGTTTTTCGGTGAGGGTGGTCTTTCCGGCGTCCGGATGGGAAATAATGGCAAAAGTCCTTCTTCTTTCTATTTCATTCATACGTTTCGATGCGTCGGTTTAATTCTGTTCTAATTTCTGGATGCACTCGGTCAGCGAGTCTTCCCAATAGGGAATGTCGATGTGATAAGTCTCTTTGATTTTGGTCTTGTCGAGCACGGAATAATGAGGCCGTGCCGCCGGTGTGGGATATTCTTCCGTATGGAGCGGACGTACCTTGCAGGTGGTGATGCCGGCTATGCGGTGGATGGCTTTGGTAAAGTCGTACCATGAGATGGCTCCCTCGTTGCTGAAATGGTAAATTCCGGGAACGAAATCCTGTGTCAGTACGGCAAAGATGGCCACCGCCAGGTCGCGTGCGTAAGTCGGCGTGCCGATTTGGTCGAAGATGACCCCGAGACTCTCTTTTTCCCGACCTAACCGCAACATGGTCTTGACGAAATTGTTTCCGAAAGTGGAGTAGAGCCATGCCGTGCGGATGACGACCGATTCGGGGCAGTTCCGCATGACGGCTTCTTCGCCTGCCAGTTTCGTGCGGCCGTATGCCGTAGCCGGGCATGTCGGTTCCTCCTCGCGGTAGGGAATGTGTGCAGTCCCGTCGAACACGTAGTCCGTAGAAACCTGTATCATGCAGCCGCCCCGTTCATGCACGGCCTTGGCCAGATAGCCCGGGGCTGTATGGTTCAGCAAGTCGCAGAACGCTTCGTCGCTTTCCGCTTTGTCTACGGCCGTGTAAGCCGCACAGTTCACGATACAGTCGATTTCGTGCATGCCGACGAATGACTTTACGGCTTTCTCGTCGGTGATGTCCAACTCTTTCACGTCTGTGAAAAAATAATTGAATTCCGGATGACCGGCAGCCAGAAGCTGCATTTCATTGCCCAGTTGGCCGTTGCAGCCTGTTACTAAAATATTTTTCATATCGTTTGTTTCCTTTTGTTCATTCAAATTTCAATTCGCCTGCCTTGTCCTGCTTGTAATAGTCGGAGAGCATGGCCAAAAGTTTGGTGATGTCGGCCACGGCCTTGGCGGTCTCGTCGCTTATCGGTTTGTGCTGCAGGCGGAGCAACATCACGCCATAGAGGGCATCGAAACAGTTTTCCAATTCCGACACGTCCTTTTTGTCCCCCTTGTTGCGGAGTTCTACGATGTAGGGTAAGGCCTTGTAATAAGCAGCCGTGTAGAACGGAAACTTGGAGGACTGCAACAGTTGGTTGTGCAAGTCGTTGAGCCACAGGATGATGTTCCGGTTGATTTGCAGGTGGCCACCCTCCTGTATGCCTTCTTCCTTCATCATACGGATGAGATGGCTGTACCATTCTTCCATTTCTTTTTCCGTTTCCTCCGTGGCTCTGAATTGTGCCAGATAGTTCTGTTTGAGTTCATCCGGGTCCAAGTGGTGGGCACGGAGAATATCTTCCACCTGCCACATGTAAAGCAGGTATTCGGCAATGTTTTTTTCTTTAAGTTGTTGGGCTATATACATATATTTATAACGATAAACCGGTCAGCGTGACGGCAACCCCCACGATAGAGGCCACAATGACAACCACTCCTATGAGCCTGTTCAGCAAATAGATGCCTTTGACATCGAAACGGCTGCGCACCTTGTCTATGAAATAAGTCAGGACGAACCACCATATCATGGCTCCGACGAGTATGGACAAGTAACCCAGAGATTGCTGTACCACGTGGTCGGGGACGACAAAGGTGAAGCGGGCGAACAACGCCACGAACAGAAAGATGATGAGAGGGTTGGAAAACGTGACCAGAAAACCGGTCACCATATTGTGTATCAGCGTACCCTTGCGGGGAGAAGTCGGGCGGATGGATTTCGCCGGATTGCAACGGTAAGTGTACCATCCGAAAAAGAAGAGCATGATACTGCCCGCCATCTGCAGGTAGAACATGTTGTCTTTGTTTTCAATGAAGTCTACCACGAAACTCATTCCGAATCCCGTAATCAAAGCATATATGATGTCGCTGAAAGCTGCTCCGATTCCTGTGACGAAGCCATACCAGCGCCCTTTGTTCAGTGTACGCTGAATGCAAAGCACTCCGACTGGTCCCATAGGAGCGGATGCCACCACGCCGATGAGCAATCCCTTTATGATTAAATCTAATGTACTAACCGGTTCAAACCACATAATAGGTGCAAAATTGGCATTTTTTCATGAGACTATAAAGAAAAGGCCGTTCTTTTTTTATTTTTCGTGAAAAAGAGTTTTTTTCTTTTCGCGGTTACATCTGTTTTTCTTAACTTTGAAAACTGTTATAATTAACTTTTATATATACATTATGGCTATGGAAAATGAACCTTATGTAATAGGGCTTGATTTAGGGGGAACGAACTCAGTTTTCGGTATTGTGGACGCGGAAGGCCGCGTGGTGACTTCGACGTCTATCCGGACGAAAGGACAGTACGATTTGGATGTCTATATGGACAGTGCCTGTGCAGCTTTGGCTCCGATGATAGAACAGGTGGGCGGCATTCAGAACATCAAAGGGATGGGAATCGGTGCGCCTAACGGTAACTATTATACCGGCAATATCGAACTGGCACCCAACCTGCCGTGGAAAGGAATCGTCCCGTTTGCGAAGAAATTCAGTGAACGATTGGGGATTCCCGTGGTTTTGACAAACGATGCCAATGCTGCGGCTATCGGTGAGATGACTTACGGGGTAGCCAAGGGGATGAAGAACTTCATCATGATTACTTTGGGCACGGGCGTGGGCAGCGGTATTGTAGTCAACGGTGAGTTGGTCTACGGTTGTGACGGGTTTGCCGGAGAATTGGGACATGTGATTGTGGATACGACCCCGGAAGCCCGCTTGTGTGGCTGTGGCCGTAAGGGATGTTTGGAGACTTATTGTTCGGCCACGGGCGTGGCGCGCACGGCACGCGAGTTTCTCGCCAAACGTACAGACGACACGGAGTTGCGTAAAATCCCGTTGGAGGAGATTACGTCGAAAGACGTATCCATTGCCGCTGAGCACGGTGACCAACTGGCACGCGATGTATATAAGTTTACCGGTGAATTGTTAGGACGCTCTTGTGCCAATTTTACCGCCTTCTGTAGTCCGGAGGCATACGTGTTTTTCGGTGGGCTGACAAAAGCCGGTAATCTGATTATGGATCCGATAAAAGAGGCATACGATGCTAATGTGCAGAACATATTCAAGGGAAAAGCTAAGATGTTGATTTCCCAAATGGATGATGCACAAGCGGCTGTGGTAGGTGCTGCGGCATTGGCTTGGAAAATTTAGTATTAATTAAAAATATGAGATTATGAAGAAAACGTTTGTTTTGTATTTGTAGTCTGAGTCTCAGTTATAGCTTTTGCTGTAATCGGAAAGAGGGAAGTCTGTAAGACATTCCCTGAAATGGATTTAATCTTGGCTAATGTAGAAATGTTAAGTCGGGCTGAAAGTCCTTATGATTGTATATTGGCAAAGGATGAATGTAAATCTGAAATCAGGCGTAAGAACAAATAAACATTCTTAGAATTAAATTGGGACTGTATGGGGCTACCATTGGTGCTACTGTTGATTTAAGTAGTGGTACACAAATCTACAAGCGAAAAAATTGGTGGCAAAATGGAGTTAGATGCGGGAATGATATTACCTGTAATGATTTCCTAAAAGATCTTGGCTTATGATGAAGCATACATTGTTCTCTCTTTCTATTTTAGTCTTGTGTAACTCTTGCGGTGATAGAAAAGAAGAAGCTAATATACGTGATTTGTCAGAAGTAAATAATACTATATCAACTTGCTCTTTTATAGAGCAAGTTGATTTTATTCCTCTTCATGAAAAAGATTCATTTTTATTGGGGGAAATCAATGCTATACGTAAGTATGACGGTAAATGGTATGTTTTGGATAATAAGCAGAAAACAGCGATTGTTGCTTTTGACTCAGTAGGTCAACCTGTTTCTCTATACGATAAGACCGGAAATGGAAAAGGGGAATATGCAGAGATCACAGGTTTTGATGTGTCTCCAGAAACGGGAGATATTTGTATATTATGTGGTCCACCTAAAATTATAATATTAGATAAGGATCTAAAGTTTAAACAAGAAATAAAACTATCTGATTATTATTGGAGAATATGTTGGTATGATGCAGGTTTTTTATTGTATTCGGCTAATAATGCAACAGTAGATTATATTACCTTGGAACAAAAGGCTAGAAAAATATTTCAGGCTGAAAGCGATATGTATAATGTAGCTGGTACGGAACCTGTTTTTATTAGGGATAACGATAATCTGTACTTCCATACGGAACAGTCGGATGCTTTGTATGAAATTAAAGATTTTGAATTTGTCCCAGTTATATCTTTAGATTATCCATTAAAGAAGGAAACAGAGCAAATTTTGCGTAAAAGGTATTATGGAGATTTGAATGTACAAGAACGAATGAAGTATGTAAGGCCTACTGTAAATTGTGTGATAGGCAATGATACGTGCCTTTCTTTTATATATAGTAGAATGCTATATTATATTAATATGCCTTATAAGAATCATTATATTAATTCCGTATTAAAAATTGATTGCGGAAGATCGACTATAAAAACAGGAAATCAACTAATAAGTTGGAAATATATCTCAGAATATGATCCGGAGAGCTATAGTGACAATAGTTTATATAAGGGAATTAAGGTAAATCACCCTGTAATGAATGATAGTTTAAGGCGATCAGGAAATCCAATGTTGATATTATATACTTTAAAAAAGACTTTTGGAGAGTGAAACGTATACTGTTTTATATGGGAAGATAATGTTCAACAAGTAAATTTTTCAAGTCTATATGTATAAAGCCGACCTCAAAATCACTTTTGGGCCGGCATTTTCTATTTGCCATTCGTCCGGCAAACGGTTTTCCGGATAAATGGGTTTCGTTATCTGATTTGGGGACGATAATTCTTGCGGATAGGATAGAGTTCCTCTGCTTTTACTTCAACAACTTGTCCTTCGCGGGCGATAATCAGAGTGGTATGGTTATGTTTTGCACGCTCCACGAGGCGTTTCTGAGCCAGGTATATGCCTTCGTCGATTTTGCGCTGCATTTCATAAACCTCATCCTCGCTCATTATCGTTTTCTTCGGTGTATTGGTCTTTGAATTTTTCATATACGGCTGGTTCAATAATAGTTATACTCTCGTCTTTGCATCCGTAGGCTATTTTATTGGCCGGACAGGTGCTATTGTCATACAATGCCCAATAGTCGCATACGGGCATATAGAGGTTGAACAGGTTACTCAGGCCGTTGTCGTAACGGCGGTAAATCACATCGAGCGGGATGTTGTGTCCACCTTCGCTTACGCGTTTGGCCACCCGTTTCACGGCCTGTTCCGGACTGCTCAGCGAAAAGAAGAGCAGCGTGACGAAATAGCCTCTTTTCTGTGCCTGTTTGATGAGCTTCACGTAAGACCGTGTAGCCAATGTCGTTTCAAAAGCAAAGGTTTCGCCTTCTTTCAACAGGTGGATGATGCGTTCTATCATCAGTCGTCCCGCTTGGATGGCTACGCCTTCGGGATTGAACGGAGACAGTCCGGCTGCGATTTCGTCGGCGTTGACGAATTCCCGGCAATCCAACATTTCCGGAAGTACGGTAAAGCTGGCTGTCGTTTTTCCGGCTCCGTTACAACCTGCAATGACGTACAAGTTGTGTTTTTGTTCTCCCATTACATTATTTATTTAAATACTGAATGACAAAGATACGATTTGGCGGTGAATCCGGCAATATTTCCGGTTCCTTTTTAAGGGGGCTGAGTGAAAAAGCAGACGGTCAGTCTTTCCTTTTCAGCAAATCGGGACGCAAAGCCTTTGTGCGTTCGAAAGACTGTTGCAGTTCCCATTCCTTAATCTTGGCTTCGTGCCCGGAAAGTAAAATTTCCGGCACGGTCCAGCCTTTATAATCGGCCGGACGGGTATATACGGGAGCTGCCAGCAGGTTGTCCTGGAACGAGTCGGAGAGGGCGCTTTGTTCGTCGCCGATGACACCGGGCACGATACGTACGATGGCATCTGTCATGACAGCGGCTGCCAGTTCTCCGCCCGTCAGTACGTAATCTCCTATACTGACTTCTTTCGTGATGAGGTGTTCACGGATGCGGTAGTCTATACCTTTATAATGTCCGCACAGGATGATGAGGTTTTCACAAAGGGAGAGCGTGTTGGCCATCGGTTGGTCGAACTGTTCGCCGTCCGGTGTGGTGAAAATCACTTCGTCGTAGTCTCGTTCAGCCTTCAAGGCCGAGATGCAGCGGTCTATCGGTTCGCACTGCATCACCATGCCCGCAAAGCCGCCGAAAGGATAGTCGTCCACCCGGCGGTACTTATTCGTGGCATAGTCGCGCAAGTTGTGCAAATGGATTTCCACCAAGCCTTTCTTTTGGGCACGTCCTAATATGCTTTCACGCACAAAGCCTTCGAGCAATTCCGGCAAAACGGTAATGATGTCTATTCTCATGGGAATCTGTTTTCTTGTAATCTACTGCAAAAGTAGTGATTTTGCGCCGGATTTCATGGCGTGTGGCGGCTGATTACTAAAAATAGAAGTTAAAAAGGCAATTTGGGGAACAGAAAACGTTCCGTAGATTTGCTTTTCTAAATCTTTAGATATACATTTGTCATATCAATAACTAAAGTATTAGAAATAATGGGAAAGCAGGGTACACTGACAAAAGCTGAGATGCAAGTCATGAACATCCTTTGGAGTCTGCCTTCGATGAAGGGCACCATTTCGGATGTGCTTGAGGGGTACGGCGAGAAGAAACCGGCCTATACTACCGTAGCCACGTTCATGAAGATTTTGTTGAACAAGGGATACGTGGGATTTGAGAAACTGAAAGGAACGAAAACCCAGTGTTATTATCCTTTGATTACGAAACAGGAATATACGCGGAAAGTGCTGGATGGGGTGAAGGAGGACTTGTTCGGCGGTTCGCTTTCCTCTTTGGTTCGTTTTTTTGTCAAAGAGGAACGTATCTCGGAAGAAGAATTGAAAGAAATGCTTGAGATGGTGGAACGGCAGGGGGATGCGCCCCGGCGCGCGTAGCCCGCAGTCCACAGGGCATGGTGGTGGAACAGTTTAAAATATAGGATATGGGAACATTCTTGGTTTATATCATCAAATCGGCTTTGTGCCTGACATTGCTTTATCTGCCTTATACCTTATTATTACGTAAGGAAAGGCTGCATCGCTTGAACCGTATGGCCTTGTTGGCCATCCTTGCGGCTTCGTTTCTTTTCCCGCTTTCGCAGGAGGAGTGGTTTGGCGGAATGTGGCATTCGTGGCAGTCTGCCGCACCGGAAGGGGCGTATGCCGGATTGATAGACCGGCTTGGGCGGACGGAGCTTTTCATGCCGGAGGTCGTCATCACGCCGGATGCGGATGTTCCTGTTTGGCCTTTGGTGTGTGTCTGTCTTTATTTCGCAGGTCTGTCGGTGTCGTTGTCCGTCCGTATGTACCAGTTCTTCCGTATGCGTCGGGCGATATCTCGCGGTTGTCTTTGGCGCGAGAGCTTTTCAGACGGTATTACGCTCTACTGTCATGCCCGTCCCATGCCGCCTTTCAGTTGGATGCACAGCGTTGTGATGTGGGAAGGAGACTTGGAGGGCGATGCCGGCGAAGCCATTCTCATGCACGAAAAGGCCCATGTGCTGTACGGCCATTCCTACGATACGCTGCTGATGTTGGCTGTGGAGGCCCTACAGTGGTTCAATCCAGTGGTTTGGATGATGGAGATGGACTTGCGCTGCATTCATGAGTATCAGGCCGACGAGTACGTACTCAGCCATGGAGTCAACGCGAAGAACTATCAGTTATATCTAATAAAAAAGGCCGTTGGCAGCCGACTGCAATCTTTTGCCAACGGTCTGAATCAAAGCACACTTAAAAAACGTATTGCTATGATGTGTAACAAAAAATCAACGAAATGGGCAGTTTTGAAGTACATGTACCTGCTGCCCGTGGGGGCTTTTGCCACAGTGGCATTCGCCCGTCCGGAGATAGTAAACGGAGTAGACGGCCGGTTGGAGCAACTCTCTGCGGTCAAAGTTACGGATTTATCCGCAACCGCGAAAGCCGTCGCGGCTGAAAATGTTCAGCCGGAACCTTTAAAAATGGAAAAAAGGGCTTCCGAAGCGGAAGTCTCCGGAGGGGAAGCCAAGCCTTCTTCGGTTGTGGCGAAGGCAGATTCGGCCGTTGCCTCTTCGGAAAGGACGTCCGAAGGTATTGTGGTGACTGCGATGGCACCCCGGAATAAGGAGGAGCCTGCCCGGACTAAGGAGAAAGATTCAGCACCTCGCTATATGATGGTGAAGAGAGCCCGTGTCATGCCCAGCAAGATATACGATGAGGTAGACGTGCGACCGACGTTTCCGGGCGGAGAAGCCGAGTGCATGGCGTATGTGGCGCGTAACATGAAATATCCAAGCAAATGTAGGGAGAACGGTGTGACGGGACGCGTGTTCTGTGGTTTGGTCGTCGATACGGACGGTAGCCTGTGTAGTATCGAGTTCAGAAGGGATTGTTATGCAAAGAATATGGATGGTAGTCCGGCATCCGAAGAAATGTTGCGACTGTTTGTCGACGAGGCTTTCCGCGTAGTAGACGGAATGCCGAAATGGACACCGGGACAGAAGGACGGGAAGGCGGTGGCTGTGCGCTATGTTTTGCCGTTTACGTTCTGCTTGCAATAGCATGTGAGCCGGTCGATATACGGACCGTCTTTCGATAAGGGGATGGACGTTCCGGTTTGACTTTACCTTATTGGCCCGTTCCGTAGGGTCGAGGTTATGACGCCTCCTACGGGACGGGCTGTTTTTGTACCGCGTTTTCCGCGATGGCCCGCGCCACGGTGTATGCCGTGGTCCATGCGGCCTGAAAGTTAAATCCTCCGGTCACGCCGTCGATATCGAGCACCTCGCCTGCAAAGTAAAGTCCGGGGCAGGTCTTGCTTTCCAGCGTTTGCCGTTGCACCGATTCGAGGCTCACCCCTCCGCACGTGACGAACTCTTCGCGGAACGTACTCCTGCCGTCCACGTCGTAGCGGTCGTTGCACAACGTGTCGGCCAGTTTGCAAAGCCCTTTGTGCCCCAGCTCGTTCCATTTCCGGTCGGGAGCGATGCCAGACTTACCGATGAGGTAATGCCATAACCGCGCAGGCAAGTCGTACGGGCGCAAGCCGGAGATTTTCTTTTGGGGGTGGCGTTGCGCCATGTCTTGCAGGATGCCGGTCACGGTTTCGCTGTGGGGGTCGTTTGTCCAGTTGACGAAAATGGGGAAGCGGTAAGCTTTCTCCTGTATGAAACGGGCGGCATGGGAAGACAATTTCAGGATGGCCGGGCCGCTCATGCCCCAATGGGTGACGAGCAACGCGCCTGAATGCCTGAATTTGGTACCGGGGATGCCGACCAATGCCGGGTCTACCACGGTGCCCATCAGCCCGCGCAGTGCCGGGGAGGCGATGTTGAACGTAAAGAGCGAAGGGACGGGCGTTTCGATGCGATGCCCCAACCGTTCCAGATAAGCGAAGCTTTCGCCACGCGGTGAACCGCCGGTGGTGATGGCCACGCGGTCGAATAGCAGACGGCCTTGGCGCACATCCTGAAACGTGATTTCATACTTCCCGCCGCAAGGCGTGAGGGTTTCCACGCGGTGGGAGGTTTTCACCGTGACCCCCAATTCCGCAGCAAGGCTTTTCAGGCAACCGGCTACGGCACGGGCATCCTGTGCGGCCGGAAACACACAATGGTCGTCTTGCGCGACGAGCGGCACGCCGTGCGCTTCGAACCATCGGTAGGCATCCCGGTGACCGAACTGTTTGAAAAGCCCCTTCAAGAGCTTGTGTCCACGGGGGTAGACCTGTTTCAGGTCTGTCACACCCTCAAAAGTATTGGTCAGGTTGCAGCGTCCGCCGCCCGAGACCAGTACTTTTTTCAATACATCCGCCTGCCTTTCGAATACCGTGACCTCCACCTGCGGCGCGAATGTTTTCAGGTTGACGGCCAGAAAGAAGCCGGCCGCTCCTCCGCCAATGATTGCTATCTCCATTGCTTCCACGATTCTTTTTAATGGGCAAAGGTAAGTATAATCGGGCGGATTTGAAATGATGATTCTGACATTTTGCTACTTTCAGCTCCAAATCAGTAGTTTCAAAAGACAGCGGTTAGGAGAATCTAAAAAGACAGGAATGTATAAGTATGCAATTTTCGTGTCGTTTTTACTGTTTTATGCAGTATATATTCATTTACTTTGAGGAAAGAAAAAAATCGTTTGCAGCCAAACGAAAAATTTCTTTCCTCATATAAATTCCGGGTACTCCGCATGTCGTGGAAAAAATCCGTCCGAAATGGGATTTTTTCGCCGCACGAAGAAGAGAAAAACTGCTTTTTTGCGGCTTTTTCGTTCTATTTTCCTGTATTTCGCCAACAAGAATTTACGGACAGAATGTTGGCGGTTCCGCCTCGCAGGTTTCACCGGAAGAAGAAAGAAGCGGAGGACGGGCGGTTCCCGTTTGCTTTCGTCTTGTGAAAAAGCTTTCAGGCTGTCTTTTTGATTTTTTCGGGAGTCGCGTGCGTCGCTTATTGGGCATCAAGGCCGCATCGAGGGGCGAATGGACGATTCTCGAAGGCATGGGATTGACGTTTTGACAGATTGTGCCGGAAAAGTACGCTTTTCTTTTTTCTTTGCGCCCTTGGGCGTTTTCTGCGAATTGACTATCTTTGCTTATGCGAATGACGGGGGAGCCGTTCGCGGGAATAGAGCCGCGATGTCTCTCCGTCAGGATTTATCATTGAATGCAAATGGAAGTAAAGGAACAGATAGAGCGGCTTCGCAATGAATTGCACCGCCACAACTATAATTATTATGTGTTGAACGACCCGGAGATTTCCGACCAAGAGTTCGACCGCATGATGCGGGAGTTGCAAGACCTCGAGGCGGCTCATCCCGAATTTGACGACCCAGACTCGCCGACGCGGCGCGTGGGGAGCGACCTGAATCAGGAGTTCGTGCAGGTGCCCCACCGCTATCCCATGTTGTCGTTGTCCAATACGTACAACAAGCAAGAGGTGGCCGACTTTTATGAACGCGTCCGTTCCGGTTTGGAAGGCGAGCCGTTCGAGATTTGTTGTGAAATGAAATACGACGGGCTTTCCATCTCGCTGACCTACGAGCAGGGGCGGTTGGTGCGTGCCGTGACGAGGGGCGACGGGGTACAGGGCGACGACGTGACGGAAAACGTCAAGACCATCCGTTGCATTCCGCTTCGCCTGAATGGGAACGGTTACCCCGAAGAGTTTGAAATCCGTGGGGAAATCCTGATGCCGTGGACGAGCTTCGAGACATTGAACCGCGAACGCGAAGAACGCGAAGAACCGCTTTTCGCCAATCCGCGTAACGCGGCTTCGGGGACGCTGAAAAGCAAAAACTCAGCGGTGGTGGCGCAACGCAAGCTCGATGCTTACTTATATTACCTTTTGGGAGAACACATTCCTTTTGACGGGCATTATGAAAATTTGCAGGCGGCCCGCTCATGGGGATTCAAGATTTCCGGGGGGATGAAGAAAGTAACTACGCTCCAGGACATTTATGATTTCATAGATTATTGGGACGTGGAGCGCAAGAACCTGCCTGTGGCTACGGACGGCATCGTGCTGAAGGTCAACTCCCAGAGGCAGCAACGTGCGTTGGGCTATACCGCCAAAAGCCCCCGTTGGGCCATCGCTTACAAGTTTCAGGCGGAGCGTGCCCGTACGCGCCTGAATGCCGTGACCTTCCAAGTCGGGCGCACCGGGACGGTGACGCCGGTGGCCAATATGGAACCGGTGCAGTTGGCCGGTACGGTCGTGCGGCGTGCCACGTTGCACAATGCCGACGTGATGGAGCAGTTGGATTTGCATATCGGGGACATGGTGTATGTGGAAAAAGGAGGGGAAATCATTCCCAAAATCGTCGGTGTGGATGCCGATGCGCGGGGACCGGAAACGGGACCAAGAGCCGAGTTCATCACCCGTTGTCCGGAATGCGGGGCCGAACTGGTGCGTTACGAGGGAGAAGCCGCATGGTATTGCCCCAACGACGCGGCTTGTCCGCCGCAAATCAAGGGGCGCATAGAGCATTACATCAGCCGCAGGGCCATGAACATAGACAGTCTGGGGCCCGAAACCGTGGACGATTACTACCGTCGCGGCTTGATACGCGATGTGGCCGACCTGTACGACATACAGGTGCAGCAGATTAACGGCGAGGACGGCACGCGCGAGAAATCTGCGCAAAAGATAGTCCGCTCGATTGCCGACTCCGTAGAAGTTCCTTTCGAACGTGTGGTGTTTGCCTTGGGCATACGTTTTGTCGGTGAAATTGCGGCTAAAGCCTTGGCACGCCATTTCAAGTCGATGGACGCGCTGGCCTCGGCATCGTTGGAGGACATGTTGCAGATTAACGGAATCGGTGTGGTGATAGCCGAGAGCGTGATCCGCTATTTTGCAAACGAAGCCAACCGCGATTTGGTGTGCCGTTTGCGGGAAAAAGGAGTCCGGATGGAGCTTTCCGACGAAGAATTGAGCAGCCATTCCGACAAGTTGTCCGGGCAGAGTATTGTGGTGAGCGGGGTGTTCTCGCTTCATTCGCGCGACGAATATAAAGCCATGATAGAACAGCACGGTGGAAAAAATGTGGGCAGCATCTCTTCGAAGACTTCTTTCGTGCTGGCCGGAGCCAACATGGGACCGGCAAAACTGGAGAAAGCCGGTAAATTGGGTATCCCTATCCTCTCGGAAGAAGAGTTCTTGAAAAAGATAGAATCGTGAAAGATTGTTTGCATTATGGGATTTTATTTGTATTTTTGTCGCGAAATAGATAGAACTACTTAAACTATGGCACAAAATAAGTTCAAGGGGTTGGGAATTGCTTTGATAACTCCTTTTAAATCGGATGGTGAAGTGGACTATGAGGCGTTGACCCGTCTGGTAGAATATCAGATACGGAATGGCGTGGATTTCCTGTGTATCATGGGAACGACGGCCGAAACACCTTGCCTCTCGGCTGACGAGAAGAAGATATTGAAAAAGATGCTTGTGGAGCGTGTGGCCGGCCGTGTTCCTTTGTTGATGGGATGTGGCGGGAATAACACGGCAGCAGTAGTTAAAGACCTGAAGGAAGGGGATTGGAGCGGCATCGACGGTATCTTGTCGGTTTGTCCTTATTATAACAAGCCTTCGCAGGAGGGGTTGTACCAGCATTTCAAAGCCATAGCGGAGGCTTCGCCCGTGCCGGTCGTGTTGTATAACGTACCGGGGCGTACGGGAGTCAACATGAGTGCGGAGACGACATTGCGCTTGGCTCGTGATTTCGAGAATATAGTGGCCGTCAAGGAGGCCAGCGGGGACATCACGCAGATGGACGACATCATCAAGAACAAACCGGATAATTTCGATGTGATTTCTGGAGATGACGGCATTACGTTCCCGTTGATTGCTTTGGGGGCCGTAGGTGTGATTTCCGTGATAGGCAACGCCCTGCCCGCTGAATTCAGCCGTATGGTTCGCATGGCACTGAACGGAGACTACGAACATGCCCGTATCATTCATCATAAGTTTGCCGAATTGTTCAAATTGTTGTTTGTGGATGGCAATCCGGCCGGTGTAAAAGCCATGCTCCATGCCATGGGAATGATTGAGAACCAACTTCGTCTGCCTTTGGTGCCTACACGGTTGACCACAATGGAGAAAATCTCGTCTATTTTGAAAGAGTTGGATATCCGCTATTAAGCAGATACCGGATTGAATCGTATGCGGCCGCCTGCCGGAGAGTTTATTCCGTCGGGTGGCTTTTTTTGTACCTCCTGTTTCCGATGGGTTGATAGGTGTTCTGAATAGTTAAATAATGTGTGTTTTTGCGGATTTTCCGGCAGACGTTCGTAAACCGTGTAGAAAGCATTGGAAATAAGAACGGAAACCAATATTTATCATTTATGAAAAAACTATCTCTTTTTACGGTGGCTTTGTTTTTCAGCATCGGAGGGGGCGGGGTATATGCCCAGGGGGCATTCGTCCATCCGGGGCTTTTGCACAGCCAGAATGACTTTGATCAAATCAAGAAACGCCTGGCAGAGCACGACACCCAGACGCTACAGGCTTTTGAGGTGTTGAAGAACAGTTGGGTGGCCAACAAGGCAGTGAACGACATTTGGGGAGTGACGGAATATATCAAACGTGGAATTGCCGGTGACGAAAACTACATGAACGCCTATCGCAATGCGGCCAAGGCTTACCAGTGTGCCTTGCTTTGGAAAATCACAGGCGAGGCGCAATGGGCGGAACGGGCTGTCTATGTGTTGAACCAGTACGTAGCGATTACCAAAGGAATCGGTGGGAATACGAACCAGTCCTTGGTGCCCGGCTTTATCGGTTACCAATTTCTGAATGCGGCCGAGTTGATGCGTGATTACGAGAAGTGGGAGAAAGAGGATTTCGAACGCTTCAAGCAGTGGATGATCGACGTGTGGTTCACTACGGCACAAGACTTTCTGGAACGTCGGCACGATACCGTAGTGCGCGAAGGTAACTGGTATCACTATCACAGTAATTGGGGATTGGGAAATGCTCTTTTCTGTGTGTCGCTGGGCATCTTTGCCGATTTGCCGGACATTTATAATTACGGTATGTACTGGATAAAAGAAGGGTCGGGCAATGAATCGCTTTATGTGGGCGACAGTCATCCTGTGAAGCAAGACCAAGGTATGTGCGGTTACGGATGGGGGCTCATTCCTTGGTTTCATGAGGATACCCGTGGTCCGTTCGGATACTTAAACCAGATGCAGGAAAGCGGCCGCGACCAGGGGCATGCCATGGCGGCGTTGGGCTTGTTGTCATACGCCCTTCAGTCGGCCTACAATCAGGGAGACAATGCCTTTTGTAACTTATATAACCCTTTGATTCCGGGTGAGGCGGGGCAGACCATGGTAGCCGGTGCGGCGGAATATGTGGCTATGTACAACTGTAATCAAGTAGACCCCGCCGATATTCCTTACACTCAGAATTGGTGGATGGGTGGATTGAGCGGTACGGGGCGCGGACAATGGCGGCCGATATGGCAGTTGTTCATCAATCACTATCAGAACCGTATGGGAATGCCGATGGAGTACTGCACGCGGATGTCCAAGATTGTGGGGATAGAGGCTGGGGGAGGTTCCTACGGTACGAATAGCGGCGGTTTCGACCATACGGGATTCGGGACGCTGATGCATGCGGACGAGGCGGTGACGGAGAAGACGAAGCCCACCGTGCTTTCTCCGGAAATCGTACAAGACGGTGCTGTACGCCCATACGCCGAGATGAAAGAAGTGAAGAAGGGTACGCCGTTAACCTTGCGGGCTGTATTACCTGACAGCGAAACCGATACGGGAAACTGGGAATGGGAAGACGGCATGAAAGGGGCGAGCCGCGACATTACGGCCGATGCTTCGGGTGTTTATCGTTTGTTTTACACCAATACGCAGGGGGTGAAGAGTGTGCAGATGTTTTGCATTTCCGTATATGGAGAGGGCATTCGCGCCACGTTGACCCCGTGGATAGAGTACGACGGGGTGCGCATGAACCAGACGAGCGAGTTCAGTGCCGTCAACGGAAGGGACGTGACCCTCGGGGCTGATTATGCCAATTGGAACTATGTGGCTTCCACCAGATGGTATGACAGTCAGGGTAAGCTGTTGGGCTCCGGTGGTTCTTATACATTCCGGCAGGGGAATTCCGACCAGACTTTCAAGGTGGTGCTGACCAACGAGTCCGGCGTGGAGATAAGCCGGGAATTCATGATTAAGAATTCGGTGGTAATTCCCACGTTAGCGGTGGACGGGGAAGAGCAGGAGACTTTGCGGGCTATCGTCACACAAGGGCATGATGTAGTAATGAAAGGTAAGATAACTTCCGTCCGTTATCGGAACGGAGTCTACACTTGGAGTTCCGGCGAGCATACGGAGTCCATTTCTTTTGAGAACGTACAATCTTCCATCTACCGCCATTTGGACTGGATAGACACTTCATCTTCCATAAAGACATATGAGGCTAATTTTGATTTTGAAGTCAAGGTGTATCAGGAAGGACGGACGCTTGACGACGGTTATTATCGTATGAAAGACCGTGCCACGGGGAAATACCTGAACAGCCGTACGATGAAGTTCGAGACATTGGAAGGAGATGGGGATTCTACTGCTTTCATTTGGCATTACACTTGGCTGGACGACATGGAACGATATAAAATACAGAATCATAATGATTCGGCTTATCTGAACAACGAAGGGGCGCTGACCGACCGTGTCTACAGCAAAGCGCGTAGTAGTTTCTACTTATATACGTTGGTAGGAGGAGAGGAATTGGAATGCTTCGTGCGGACACCGGAGTGCTACGGTTCTTATTATTGGGAAACCGACGGCGAGACGTTGGTTTGCGACCAGGCTGACAAGATGCCTTCCGACTTCCCGTTCGTATTGGAAAAGGTGACTGGCAACGGAGGTGAAACAGGTATTTCCGAGGCTGTGGCGCGCGATGCGGCATTCACGGTGGATGTGACACATTCAGGGATTACGGTTACGTCCGGAAGTGCGGTCGGTATGACGGTTTACACGATGGCCGGTAGTCCGGTAATGCGTACCCGATTAGGAACCGGTACGCATACGATACGCACCGCTCCGTTGGCTCCGGGCATTTACATCGTCCGCGTGACGGACGGAAAGACGGTAAGGAGTGTGAAATTCGTCCGATAGGACGGAATGGACACATCAAGAGCAGGTGAAGCCCGTCCGGTATTGTCGGGCGGGCTTCTTCAATATCTGCATGCAAAGCTTTTTTCTTCTTTCGGAAAATAGTATATTTGCCGATAGGTTTTGTGAGGAAGTGTGACATGAAAATGTACGTACGTTATTTTATTATAGGATTCCTGTCTCTGGTTTCTTCCTGCATCAGTGAAAAGGAAGATATCGGCACGCAGCCGGATGCGGTGGCAGTGGGAGACGTGTTGCCGGAATTTACCGTAGTGATGAATGACGGACGGACGGTGGAGAGCGGAAGTTTGCAAGGGCAACCTTCGTTCATATTGTTCTTCAATACGGCGTGCGGGGATTGTCGCCGTGAATTGCCGCTCGTACAACAGATGTACGAAAGGTACGGAGCGGACGGTCGTATGGTTTTTATGGCCATCAGTCGGGAGCAGGACGCGGTAGCTGTCGGAGAGTATTGGGCGGACAACGGACTTACGATACCTTTTTCCGCACAGACCGACCGTACGGTTTACCATTTGTTTGCTTATTCGTCCATCCCCCGCATTTATGTCGTGGATGCGTCGCGGATTGTCCGGGCGGTTTTTACGGACTCTCCTTTGGCCACGTCGGAAGACTTGACGTACGAGATAGAACGTGTATTAAAGGAAATCAAAGATACGGAAAAGTAAGTTTGAGATTATGAAATGTTTAGTGATAGGCGCCGGAGGTGTGGGCGGCTCTTTGGCTGCTCTGCTGGCCTTGGCTGGGAATGAAGTAACGTGTGTGGCTCGCGGGGAGCATAAGGAAAAAATGTTGGCGCATGGGTTGCGTTTCCATTCGGGAATCAAAGGAGAGCAGGTCGTCCCGTGTTATGTTTACGACGGGACGGAGGAACGTCCGGGAGAGATAGGTGTGGCTACGACCGAAACTTATCGGGGGAAGGCCGAGCTGATATTGGTCTGCGTGAAAGGGTATTCCGTCGATTCCGTGGCGGATTGCATCGTCCGTGCTTCGGGTGAGCGTACCGTGGTGCTGCCCATCCTGAATGTGTATGGTTCCGGACCCAGAATCGCCCGTGCCTGTCTGGGCTCACGGGTTATCGACGGTTGCATTTACATCGTAGGGTATATCCAGACTCCGGGCGAGGTGACACAGAGCGGCCGGGTGTGCAAACTTGTGTTTGGAGCACGTCCCGGGGACGGTGTTTCTCAGGAAGAGCTCGAAACCGTTCGCCGCACGTTGGCGGATGCGGGAGTGAAAGCGATTCTTTCGGATGACATAGACCGGGATACTTTTGCCAAATGGGGATTTATCAGCGCGATGGCCGGAACGGGGGCTTTCTTTGACGCACCGATGGGAGCCGTACAGAGAGAAGGTGAGGAACGGGACGTGTTCATCGGCCTGACGAAGGAGAGCACGGCGTTGGGAGGGAGCTTGGGCATCCGTTTCCGGGAAGACCCTGTGGCGGCCAACCTGCGTGTCATAGATGCCTTAGACCCACAGACGACTTCTTCTTTGCAGAAAGACTTGAAGAAAGGGCGGGAGTCTGAAATACAAGGACAATTATTCGATATGCTGGATGCCTGCCGAAAGCAGGGGATAGAGGCTCCGACATACGAACGGGTGGTAGCGAAATTCAGGAACTCCTGAACGAGGACAGCCCAGGCAGAAACTGAAACAGGAAACTCCTCCGGCCGACTACCGCAAAGCGATGTCGGCCGGAGGAGTTTCTATTACGGGATGAACCTTGGCGGCAGAAGCCGCCGTTAGGTTTATGCTTTCTTTTTCAGGCGGTTCTTCCAGAGTGCCGTCATGTCCTCCAATGTCTTACCTTTGGTTTCGGGCACGCTCTTCCAGACGAACAGGGCTGCAAGCAGACAGATGATGCCATACAGGCTGTAAGCGAACATAGGGCTGAAATCGTACAAAGCCGGGAAGGTGGACGACACCAAGTAGTTGAACACCCATTGGAACGCTACGGCGATGGCCACGGCTTTTCCTCGGATGGTGTTGGGGAAGATCTCGGCAATGAGAACCCAGCAAATCGGCCCCCATGACATCATGAAGAATGCAGCGTACACAATGACGGACAGAACCGGAACGATACCTTTGACGCCCATCTGGTCGCAAAGGGCTACGGCAAAGGCACCGACAGCCATACCGATGGAGCCGACGATGAGCAACGGTTTGCGTCCGAAACGGTCGACGGTGAAAATGGCTACCAAAGTGAAGAGGATGTTGACCACACCCATGATGACGGTCTGCATCATACCGCCTCCTTCGGCGCCGGCACTTTCAAATATGCGTGGGGCATAGTAAAGCACGGCATTGATGCCGATGGCTTGTTGGAAGACGGAGAGAAGAATGCCGATGACGATGACAGCCACACCGTATGTGAATAGCTTTTCAGTCTTTTCCTTGGACGTCTGTTTGATTTCCTCCAGTACCCTTCCGGCTACATTGCGGCCATTTATTTTCTCCAAAATGGCAAATGCCCTTTCGTCTTCACCGCACATCACCAGATAGCGCGGAGTCTTGGGTACGCAGAACAGCAACAGTCCGAACAAGGCGGCTGGGAAGGCTTCGGATCCGAACATATAACGCCAACCCTCGTACACGCTCCACATGTCGGACTCGGGGCTGACAGACATCACACCGCTTACGGCGTCTTTCAGGATGACCGGATTCTGATGGTCGCCCATAATCATATAGTTGACGAAATAGACTACGAGCATGCCGAAGATAATGGCAAACTGGTTGCACGACACCAGTGTGCCGCGGATGTGGGAAGGGGCAATCTCGGCGATATACATCGGACAGACGGCAGAAGCCAGTCCGACGCCGATTCCGCCCAACACACGATAGAGGTTGAAGGCAATCAGCAAGTCCCAGTTGGCCTTTCCGTATTCAAAGAAAAGAAACTCCGGATAGTAGGAACCCAATGCGGAGAGGAAAAACATGACGGAAGCCAGACGAAGGGAATCGCGCCGCCCCAGACGGGAGGCCAGATAACCGGATATGGCGCCGCCGATGACGCAACCTATCAATGCACTGGACGAGGTGATGCCGTGCATCACCTTGTCATACTGAAAATCAGTCGCGGTGAGGAAAAAGGCTTCAAGGCCTTTTTCGGCACCGGAAATCACTGCCGTGTCGTAGCCGAACAACAGTCCGCCCAAGATGGCTACGGTGGTAATGGAGTACAAGTACAGTCTGTCTCCTTCTTGTGTCAAATTCATGATGATTCGTTTGATGTTAAATTAATAAATTTCATTATGTTCGTCCGGACTGAACGACTTGCCCATGCCGTGCAGTTTGTTGTACAACTTACGGTCGAATTTGTAGTACCGCGCGGCCCGGTGGGCTACACCGGTCTGGAATTCTTCCAGAGGAAGCACATATTTCATTTGGGCAATCCGTTTGTGGAAATTGCGAACGTCGAATTTCCGGTCATATATCGTTTCGTAAAGTGTGCGGAGTTCGGCTGCGGTGAATCTCTTGGGGAGAAGGTCGAACAGGGCAGCGGGCTGCGTCTGCACGTATTGCCGCACGAACCATAGGGCTTCGCCGATAATCTGGTTGTGGTCGAAAGCCAAAGGACAGAGCGCATCGATGTCCGTCCAACAGGCTTCGTAGCGGTCGGACAAATGGGCAAGTTTCTTGTCGATTTTTACCATCGTCAGGTAGGTGATGGTGACGATGCGTTCCACTTTCTGGTTTAATTGGTGGAAGCGTTCCAGCCATTTGATGTCTTTCGGGTTGTTGGTCCGGTTTTTAGAGCCGAACGCCCTGAACTGTATGAGGTGAAGCTCATTCAGCCCTGTCAGTTCATAGAGAACCCGCTGTGCCGCCTCGTCCAAGTCTTCGTCATTGTAAATCAGACTGCCCGGCAATTTCATGTTATTATAGTAGCCGCTTTCTTCGTGGCCGGTCTGCTTTACGAGAAGCACTTTGAGATGTTCGCCGTCAAAACCTAATACGACACAGTCAACAGAGACGTGAGGATTGATCATTTCATCGACGCGTAGGGGATTTTTCATCGTATTGTCGTATTTTGCATACAAAGATAGTATGGCGGGAGGGGAATGGAAGATACCTTTTTTATGTTATATAACATATAATCAAGGGGCTTCGGGACTACTTTTCATCTTTAGTATGATAAGGTGCGGGGTTTTACCTGATTCCGGAAAAATGTACGGGGCATATCTACCGTACGGTTTGATGCGGGAGTTTTTTTCTTGGATACAGATAATCAGTTTTTTATCGTTCGCAACTTTGCTTTCGGAGCGTAGGGTACAGCTTTCTCCGGCAGAAATGCGGCATGCGCTTTCACCGGAAAGGGAATTACAATAAGTCTTGGCTTTAAAAAAAGTTAAGTTGAGAGTGGTTCGGGCGGCTTCCTTTCGTGAGCGGCAGGCGGTGAAGGGGAAAATAGAATCGTGGAGTACGTTTTATTTTACACCAAAGAAGGGTTTTCTTTTCTGCGCCAAACGAAAAATCAATCTCAGCCGAATGATTTTTCGTTTGGCTGAGATTGATTTTTCATTCTCAGGAGATTTTTTTGTCCATCTCAATCAGTTGAAAACCAATGCTATGCAGAATGCAGTTCTTTTGTCTGAAATCCTTATATCCCGCATCCCCTGCGAGGTGTATGTCCGGCAGGTGCACCCGTTTCCTTTAGGGGTGAAAACGAAAGCAGGCAGAAAAGTCTTGTAGACCCCTCTGCCTGCCATATCCCTCTCTTACGGAGTATTTTTTGATGATGTTCCGTAGATTATTATTTGCCTCCGGCTTTCCAGAAGTTTTCTTCTTTCTCGATTTTTGCTTTCTGAGCCTTATATTCGGCATTGGCCTTTTCGTACTCTGCGTTCTTGCGCTGTACTTCCTGAATCTTCTCTTTCAGACGATTGGCAGAACCAGAGATGCTGACGTCCTCCTGAGCAGCTTTCGTACAATAGGAGATAGCCTCTGAGAAGTTTTTGGATGAGGCCAGAATCTGTGCGCGTACCAAATGAGCTTTCCCTGCGATACCTGCGTTGTATTGTACGGCTTTGTCCAAATATGAAAATGCCTTGGCAGAGTCTCCCGTTTTAGACACGGCATTGGCAATCTTCAATGCAATGGCCGCCTTAGTCTGGTCGGTGGGGCATAATTCAAGGGCTTTATCAAAGTATTGCACCGATTCGGCCACTTTTCCGTCTTTGTAGTATTTCTGTGCCGTACCGATGGCCGATTCGTAACTCGGTTCGATGTTGTAAGCGTATTCTGCTGCCTTGAAATAAATGTCGGTATCGTCGCAATCATTAGCAGCCAATAAGGTCAGCGCTGATTTCAGATAAGCCAGATTCGTTTTGTTTTCTTCGATTTTCGGACCGAAAATAGCAATAAGCTGCTCGCGGTCGGCAGCTTTGGACTGGGCAAACAATGTTTCGATGCGGTTCAGTGTCGGGTCGTACTGTGCCACGATCTTTTGAGCCGCCACGGAGTCTGTCGCTTCGTTGGCCAAGCTCAACATGCCTTGGCAAGCCTCGCGACTTTCCATATAATCTTTCAGGAACTGCTCGCGGAAAGCGGTAGAGTCGGCCATGTATCTTTGATATGAGATTTCAAAGAATTTGTCCAATACGAAACCGGGGACCTCTTTGGCGCCATCCTTATTAATAAGGTCTATACCCTCGCGGAACATGGTGTAGGCCTTGTCCAGCGAATAACCGTCGGCCACGCCCGCACCGTAGTAAGCATAGTCGAAAGCCTTACGGGCCAGGATGTCACCCTTTGTGGCACGCTTGTCTGCCTTCGTAAAAGAGTTGAGGGCATCCATGTGTTTCAGACGCGTGTCATATAAGTTCATCAATTCGTTGAAGTATGCCTTTTTCTTCGTCATGTCCTGCTCTTTGACCAGTACGTTGGCCAGAATCATGGCACCATAGGCATACGTGCTCACTTCAGCGCACGGAGCCATCGTGAACACGGCTTTCCAAGGCTCGTACGCCCCTACGTAATCCTGGGCTTTGTAGCTGTCTTTGTAGGCTACGATATTACCTAAGGTCGTGATACTGTCTTGCCCATGTCCAATACGGTCGTACACTCTCGTTCCTTCGTATTGAGCCATAGTCGGTACACAAACAGCCGTTAAACCAAGAACCGTTGCAATTTTTGTAAATTTCATTTTTATCCTTCTTTTAGCTGATTCAACAAATTTTGTTCTTTTAATTTGAGTCGAATAATCTTGCGCAAAAATACAAAAAAAATTGTGCCGTAAAGACCATTTGTGAGAAAAAACAATGGTTGAAAATGGATTTTCTGATTAATTATGTTTTTTCACGAAGAATACTTGTCGGGGGTAACAGAAAAAGTGCGCGGAAAAGAGGTGGTTTGAATTCTTTTTTGCACTTTTGCATATAAAAATACGACTATGTTGAATTTGGATGATTTTTACAGGGCCAGGTATGTCTTGAGCAATGTGGTGCGCCGGACGGATTTGATTTATGCACCCAAAATCAATCAGGAAAGTGAGATTTACCTGAAACCCGAAAATTTGCAGGTGACCGGCTCTTTCAAGCTGAGGGGAGCTTGTTATAAGATATCGCAGTTGGGCGATGAGGAGAAGGCCAAGGGCGTGATTGCCTGTTCGGCTGGGAATCATGCCCAGGGTGTGGCGCTCGGGGCCGCCAAATACGGTATTAAATCTTTGATCTGCTTACCCGAAGGGGCACCGATCAGCAAGGTGGAGGCCACACGTCGGTTGGGAGCCGACATTTGTTTGGTACCCGGCGTGTACGATGACGCCTACCGTAAGGCTTTGGAACTGCGTGACGAATTCGGGTACACCTTCATACATCCTTTCGACGACGAGAGGGTGATAGCCGGACAGGGAACGATCGGTTTGGAGCTGATTGAACAGTTACCGGACGTGGATACGGTGATTGTGCCGATAGGAGGCGGAGGACTGGCCAGTGGGATCGCCTTTGCCATCAAGACTTTGAATCCGAAGATAAAGGTGTATGGCGTACAGGCCTGTGGGGCACCCGGCATGTTGCAGAGCCTCGAGCACCAGAAGATAGAATGTCTGGATGCTGTGTCTACGATTGCTGACGGGATAGCGGTGAAAGAGCCGGGGGAACTTACTTACCGGACGTGCAAACAGTATCTCGACGGGGTCGTGACGGTGACGGAAGATGAGATATGCGCCGCGATTCTGGCTTTGATAGAACAGCATAAGTTGATTGCGGAAGGAGCCGGAGCCGTCAGCGTGGCTGCCGCCATGTTCAATAAGGTGCCTGTAAAAGGGCGCAAGACCGTGTGTGTCGTGAGCGGCGGAAATATTGACGTGACGATATTGAGCCGCGTGATCAACCGTGGGCTTTCCAAAAGCGGGAGGATATATACCTTTTGCGTGGAACTGGACGATAAGCCGGGGCAGTTGTTTGTGGTCAGTCAGATTGCCGCGTCGGTGGGGGCGAATATCATCAGCGTGTATCATGAGCGGAATGATGATACGTCCAACGTCACGGCCTGTTGGTTGCGTGTCCAGGTGGAAACCCGCAATGCGGAACATGTACAGGAACTCCAGCTTGCATTGAAGAATGCAGGTTTAAAACTAATATAAATAAAAAAAGATTTTATGAAAGCTTTACACACGAAATCGGCACCTGCTGCCATCGGCCCTTACAGTCAGGCCATTGAAGTGAATGGATTTGTTTTTGCTTCCGGCCAGATACCTATTGATCCGGCTACCGGGGAATTTGTCGAAGGCGGTATCAAAGAGCAGACCCGTCAGGCGTTGACAAATGCCGCCCATATCATGGCGGAAGCCGGCATCGACTTGTCGCATGTGGTCAAAACTACGGTCTTTTTGGCAGATATGGCAGATTTTGCCGCTATGAACGAAGTATATTCCACTTTCTTTAAAGAACCTTTTCCAGCACGTTCGGCAGTTGCCGTAAAGGCATTGCCTAAAGGTGCGTTGGTGGAAGTGGAATGCGTGGCCGCCAAATAAGGCTGGCTTGCTCATACAACCGGGAAACTTTCTAATAATGATCGTAATGTGTGATCTCGGGAGTTTCCCGGCTTGTATTTTCTTCGAAGCGGCTACACAGCCGTTTGGCTTCGGCCACGTAGCGTTCGCCGGTCCAGTTGCATTCACAGATAATGGGGTTTTTCATCCATTGCATGTATTTGCCGTGCTTACAGTTGTAGCACTTTACCATTTTGTCTTTATTGCCAGCCATAATACTCTTTTATGATATGCGATGGAACTTCTCGGGAATATTCTTGCGATTGCTTTGCAGCACTAAGGAGTCTGGTGTCAGTTTCAAAATATCCAGTGTGTCGTTTCTCGTTTCCGCTCCGTGTACGCCTTCGCTTTCCCGTAACAGAATTAATTTGCAGTTGTACAGACTCCATTGGTTGTACTTATATGGGCCGGTGGCTAAAGACCGGGCTTTACCGTTCATCTCCAATTGGAATCCGTGTTGTTTGTCAGTGTCCGATTGCCATTTCCTTTGGGCGAGTTGGTTGATGTTCAGGGCCACGTTTACACTTTGGTTGTCATCGCACGTCGTAATGGCATATTGGTCGGTGTAGTTCGCTATTTCGCCCAATATACGTCCCGGTTCCCCTGTTTTTTCGTTGGTTTTGTTTAACGCCAGTGTGTCGCCGTCGTCGGTAATAAGCTCAAGACTGCTCATTCCCGTGCCTTCTCCCAAATGACCGTAGAAAGCCGTGTCGGGCGGATAAACCGTCACAGAATCATTCTCCTCCATATAGTCTTTGCTTTGTTGTCCACCGGTACATCCCGCCAAGAGACTTGCAGCGACTGCCATTGAAAGCAGGGGGTATATCAGACCTTTTCTCATGTGTTTTATGCTTATTTGTGAATACTGACTTACAAATATACTAATTATTCAAAAAAGACCGGTCTTATTCTTGTTTTATTTATCGTATTCGACATTTCTTCGCTATTTTTGCGTGCGTTGGCATGATGTTTGAAGCGTTGTTTTTACAAAACCATTTAATAAATATAATATGTATTGGATTCTTTTTATCGGTATTGCCTTGGCCAGTTGGTTGGTACAGGCTAATTTGAAGAACAAGTTCGAAAAGTATTCGAAAATTCCTATTGACGGAGGATTGACCGGACGTGATATCGCCGTGAAGATGTTGCATGACAACGGGATATATGACGTTGAAGTGGTAAGTACGTCGGGTTCGCTGACCGATCACTACAATCCGGCCAACAAGACGGTCAATTTGAGTGAGGATGTGTACGATACGTGTAGTGTGGCAGCGGCAGCCGTAGCTGCACACGAATGCGGCCACGCCGTGCAGCACGCCCATGCTTATGCTCCGTTGAAGATGAGGAGTAGTCTGGTGCCGGTCATTTCTTTTGCTTCCAATTGGATGATGTGGGTATTGCTCATCGGGATGTTTACGCTGAATGTGTTTCCTCAAATCATGTTGTTCGGAATCATCTTGTTCGCTGCCACGACCTTGTTCAGCTTTATTACCTTGCCGGTAGAAATCGATGCAAGCCGGCGTGCCGTCAAATGGCTGAGCGAGGCTGGTGTGACGAATAACCGGAATTATGGGGCTGCCGTATCGGCTCTCCGTTCTGCCGCGTATACTTATGTCGTAGCGGCTTTAGGTTCTTTGGCCACCTTATTATATTATGTCATGATCTTCCTCGGTCGTCGGGACTAAAAAGCTGGGGGTATGTTTTTAACAGTCGTATTACTTTTAGTCGGCATCGCGCTTGTATTGCTCGGTGCCGATAAGTTGACGGACGGTGCAACCGGTTTGGCGCGGCGGTTCAACGTGACTGAAATGGTGATAGGCTTGACGGTAGTGGCCTTTGGGACGTCGTTGCCGGAGTTTGTGACCAGTTTTATGTCGGCGTTGAAAGGAAGCAGTGAGATTTCTATCGGTAATATAGTGGGAAGCAATACATTTAATGTATTGATGATTGTGGGGTGTTCGGCTTTGGTCAGTCCCATTATCATTAGCAAGTCTACTATTCACAAAGACATTCCGTTTGCTATTTTAGCCACGTTGTCCCTTATCGTCGTATCATTGGATGCGGTGTTGGACGGCGGACAATTTGAGAATCTGATTTCGCGTACCGACGGATTGATGCTGTTAGGTCTCTTTGCCGTATTTATGTTCTATACGTTTTCCATCGCCCGTAACAAAGACGGTGCGGGCGAGCAGCCGCAGGCCTTACAAATAGCTCCGATGTCCTACGGTCGTATATTCCTTTATGTCATATTGGGATTGGCTGGTCTTGTGTTCGGAGGAAACTTATTTGTGGATGCGGCTACAGAGATTGCGCTCAGTATGGGAGTAAGCGAAACGGTAGTGGGTTTGACTTTGGTGGCTGCCGGAACGTCGTTACCGGAACTTGCCACTTCTATCGTGGCAGCCAGGAAGGGAAGTTCTGCCATTGCAATAGGGAATGTTGTGGGAAGCAATATCTTCAATATTTTCTTTGTAATGGGCTTCTGCGCGACCGTTTCTCCGATGCCTGTGGGGAGTATTTCGTATTTCGATTTAGGGCTTATGCTTTTAAGTATCCTGATTCTCTGGTGTTTCTCTTACACAAAACGGACGATTGAGCGTTGGGAAGGTGGAGTCATGGTGGCAGTTTATTTGGTTTATCTTGCTTATCTGATTCATCAGGCATAGAGGAAAGAAGAAACTTTTGTGAGTTTTATTGGAAAAAAGTGCTCCAAAGGCTTGCAAGTTTAAATAAAAGGGGCTACCTTTGCATCGCAATTGAGGAAAACACCTGCTGAAAGGTAGGGAAATCCGAGGAAGCAAGGAAGTTTGGGTGAGTGGCTGAAACCACCAGTTTGCTAAACTGACGTGCGGGTTACCGTACCGGGGGTTCGAATCCCCCAGCTTCCGCTCCAAGGCGTCTTCGTCTAGCGGCTAGGACACATGCCTCTCACGCATGCAACACGGGTTCGATTCCCGTAGACGCTACAAATTGAAAATCAAGCGGTTATCTATAAAGATAGCCGCTTTTTTTATTTGTTTTTTCTGTTCAAGTAAGAATAAGAGTGCGGATTGTACGGTTTATAAAAACAAAAACAAGTCCCTATACTCACGTACGAGGACTTGCCAAATACCTTTCTAATACCTTTAAACTAAAGTTCTATAATTAGAACACTACAAAGATAGTCAAATACTTTGTGATATACCTCTTTCATAAACTCTTTTTATGTTATTTTGTTGTTGTGCAAACAATCGGTCGGTTATGAGGCATGTCCTGCATGGTGTAATTGAAAAAGGCGAAACATTTTGCTGAGGACAACGGCACATAATGGTTTAAAAGTACACCAACGTACGATGGTGTAAGGGAAAGAGTAGAAACGTGGTGTAAGGGGGTACAGCCCCGTCCGTTTCATGTTTTCCAATGTTTCGAGCAGGAAAGCCGTGTCCGGGCTGTCGCCTAACAGTGTGTACACCATGGACATGCGCAACATATCAATTCGCCTGTTCAAAGCTATGGCGGCATTACCTTCCATTTGTCGGCCTTTGTCTGTGAGGCAAAGAATGATATGCTGCAAATCGGAATAACGTTTTTTTATAATTTTCCTGTCAGGATGGTGTATAATCGAGTATTGTCGCTGAAAGTAGGCGTAAGCCGGCAGGTTGGTTATTATGACATGCCTTGCCTTTAGGAATAGGAGTGGGGTGAACTCTTCGTCTTCATGGTAAATACCGGATGTGAACCTCAGGCCGTCGAGTACAGACTTTTTGAATACATACCCACAGGCAGAACCGTATAAATTGTGTTTGAGCATGAAATCAGTTCCACTTCCTTGAAAGACTGTTTGCCAAGCCGGGACATTCGTATCCCATAATCCCGTATGATAGACTTTTTTAAACTCGAATGATAAAAGATCCGGATGTTTTTCTCCTAAAACATCCAAAATCTGGGAAAAAGCTTTTTGGAATAGAAAATCATCCGCATCTAAAAATTGAATATATTCCTTTTGAGCCATTTCCATGCCCGTATTCCTTGCCCCTCCTAATCCTAAGTTAGGCTGGACATGGTAGTGGATACGCGGGTCGTCCAGCGAACCGAGGTAGTCTTCCGCTTCGTGTCCGGGCGTACCGTCGTTTATGACCCAAACTTCCCAATCGGCCTTTTGTCCCAAGCGCAAGATACTTGTTATGGCGCGGGCAAGTAGCGGAAGCTCTACCTTGTAATAAGGGATAATGAAGCTGATTGACGGTTTGTTCATCGTTTGAGTACTTTACGGGTTCGTGCTACAATACCGCAATAGTGGTTGCCGCTCAGTGCCTTCAGTATAGCTTTGATGCGGTAGTTCAGCGGGCGACGGGCGAACAAGGCGCGGCGCAATGGTATTTTGCGTTCGGGGATGCAAAGGGAACCACCGAATTGTATTCGTATGATCTGATGGTCGCACAAGTGTAAGTAAGCATCGTCCAAATCCTTGTCGTTCAGGTTTGTATTGTCGGACAATGTGCGATATAGCGTGAGGTTGGCCTGGAGAAGGTCATTGATGCCCTTGTCACAGAAGGTGTTGGAGATAGAGCCTTGTCGACTGCAATAATAATATAGCCCTTTGTCCGAACGCAGGATGTATCGTGCTTGGCGCAATACGGCCGGGATGGTGAAGACATCCTCATACCATCTGCCTTCCGGGAAGCGGAGAGACTTCCACAACGAGCGTTTATAGATTTTGTTCCAAGCATAACTATGTATGTAGCCTTTGCGGTGTGCCCATCCGGTGTAATCCGTGATTTCGCATGTTCCGGGCGTATAACGGTAGGCTTTTGCCGTGCCGTGGTAAACGCATACGGGATATTCCAGGACATCCGCTTCGGGGTGCAGGGTCAGCAATCCCATATTGGCTTGCAATGTATGCGGGGAGATATAATCGTCGGAATCGACGAATGTGACATATTTTCCGCGCGCCTCGTCCAGTCCTCTGTTGCGTGCCGCGCTCAGTCCACGGTTTTCAGGGCAATGGATGACACGGAACCGTCCGTCTTTCCGTACCCATGCGTCACAAAGCGCTCCGCTTCTGTCCGGCGAACCATCGTCCACGAGGATGACTTCGTAGTCCTCCACGTTTTGCCGTGCTATGCTTTTCAGGCAGAAGTCAAGGTAGGTTTCCACCTTATATACAGGGATGATGATGGTGAGTTTCATGCTTCGTTTTTAAGGCTTCAATGTTTTAAGTTCTACTCTTCCAAAATGCGACATATCGTTCCGCTACTTTCCGGTGGTCGTGATGGCGACGAACGTATTGTATGCTTTCCGCAGACAGTCGGGCGATGTCCTCAGGATGCTGTATAAGCTCTTCCAGTTTGGCGTACACGTCATCAAAAGAAGGGAGTACGTTGACGATAGGCCGCAGCTCTTTTTCCCCTAGGATATCGTAGTTTTCCTCTTCACCGCCCCCTACGACAACCAATCCCTTGGCCATGGCACACAAGGCATTCATGGCCGGCGTGTAGGAATAAAGCTGGTCCAGCAGCACATCGCTGTGGTCCATCATCCGGTTGTATTGTGCGAAGGGAACGGACTCCGCTTTCACGATTTCTATCCGGTCGGGGTAACGTGTGGCTAATTTTACCAATGCCTTGTACATGATGTCTGTCCCCTTGTAAGCATCCCGTTTGCGTTGTATGCCGATGAAAAAACGCGTCCGTTCCGTTTCGGGATGGGGGATGCGCGGCGTGACTTCCGACAAGTCGATGGGGAAGGGGATAAATTGCGTTTTTTCCGGAAAATGCGGTCGGTAACAAGCGTCGTATTCGTAGAGACCGCTGACTATGCCGTCGCAGTCGTCGGCAATGTAACGGTTCAGTTCGCCTTTAGGGCCGTTGAGCCATTCGGCTATGAAACGGTCGTTGTCGGGATTCATTCGGACTTCCGTCCCTATGTTGAAGTCAGAGTAACGGTACGTCTGGCAGTCCAGTCCTGCCTTTACCCAGTAATAGTCCATGCCGAATGCCCCGAGAAATACTTTCCGGTTGTGGCGGCGCAGGAAACGGTAAATAGGGAACAGGCGTTCCGGACACAGTTCTAAAAAAACAGGATTGATGAGTTGCACCACATCATATCCCCTCATGAAAGGGAGAGCCCGAGCCACACGGAAAAGGAAATCCAACGTGTCCGTTTTTCCTGTAGACTTTCGATGCAGGTCAATGTCACGCGGATAGTTTTTCCAACTGTCGCCGTCCGATGCTACCGTGACGGAATGCCCCAAGGCTCTCAACCCTTGAGCCAAGGTCCAATGCACGTTACTATATTCGCCAAGTAATAGGACTTTCATGATATTTTTAGACAAAGATACGGAAAATAAATGGAAATGCCGTATCTTTGTCTCCCATATTATGAGTGAGACACAAGAAATAAAAGACGGTTTGACGGTCTTGGAAGAGACGGAAGGCAGGGAAGACGCGACCTACGACCACATCGTAAAATACACGGGCTTTCTGGGAGGCATACAGATGCTTACGATACTAGTCAGCGTGGTGCGCAACAAGCTGGCGGCCGTTTTGCTCAGCACGGCTGGAGTGGGGCTTTCTTCCTTGTACCTGAGCGTCATCAGTTTCCTGCATAACACGTCGAACCTGGGGATTCCGTTCAGTTCCATCAAAGAGATTTCCGAATTGTACGGGCAGGACCGTACGGAGGATGTCCTTCGGCAGGTGGAGGTGGTGCGTACGTGGGGTGTATGGACCGGTTTGGCCGGCATGTTGCTGTGCTTGCTGTTTTCGCCCGTCATAAGTTATTGGGCTTTTGACGACACATCCCACATCCTACCTCTCTGTTTGCTTTCTCCCGTCATGGCTTTTATGGGTGTTACGGCGGGCGAATTTTCCATCCTGAAAGCTGTCCGGCGGTTGAAGCGCGTGGCTTTGGTTTCCGTACTGGGTGCCGTGGCCACCTTGTTGCTGACGGTCCCTTTCTATTACCTTTGGGGCATGTGGGGAGTTGTTCCTGCGTTGGTATTCAGTACGTTGGGGGTGATGGCGGCTCACCTGTCCCTTTCGCTTCCCGTCTTTCCTTGGCGCGTGAACCTGCTGAGCCGGTCGCATTTCCGCAAGGGATGGAGCATGGTGCGCTTAGGCGTGCCTTATATCATGGCCACGGCGGTGAACATGTCGGTGGCGATGGGGATTTCGCTTTTCATTACCAATTGGGGCTCGTTGTCCGACGTGGGCTTGTACGGTATGGGGTATAACCTGGTGATTACTTACGCCGGGGTGGTATTCACGGCGGTCGATGCCGATTATTTTCCGCGCTTGTCGTCTGTGAATGCCGATGTGGGGCGGATGAACCAGACCATCAATCGCCAGATAAAAGTCTGCGTGTTGCTCATGTCGCCTTTTCTGGTACTCTTTATGATATGTATGCCCTTGGCCATCAAATTATTGTATTCCTCGGCCTTCCTGCCCATGACCGGCATGGCTGTCTGTGCTTCCATGCACATGTTTTTCAAGTCGATGACGCTCCCCGTGGCATATACCTCGTTGGCCAAAGGCGATGCCGTCATGTATTTGTGCATGGAGGTGGCCTACGACATCTTTATGGCCGTGTGCGTGATTGTCGGTTTTGTATACGGAGGTATTTTGGGTACGGGAATCGCCTTGGCTTTGGCCGGAGTGTTCGATTGGTGGATGATTTATGCTGTGTACGGGCGACGCTACGGCTTCAAGCCCGACAAGGCGGCACGTCCGTTCATGGCGGCACAGTTCCTTTGCGTGGCGGCAGCTTTGTTTTTGGGCATGCAGTCCGAAGTATGGCTCAAGGTTGCAGCCGGCGGATGCGTATTAGGTGCTAGCGTGTGGCTTTCGGCTTCGGCGATTCGTAAGGAGATTACTTTGTTTTCCGAATTGAAAAGAAGAATCGGCGGACGGTTCGGGAAAAGGCGGCGGCTGTCAAAATGACAAACCTGTCCGTGCGAGAATCCGTTATATGCAGCCGGGAGGGATGTCGCGTCGGAATACGCGAATCTCGTCCATCGGCTTTCGGGCAAATGGATAGGAAAATCTGTTTGGGGCTTTACAAAGCGGGGCGAAACGGCATGTTTGCCGCCTGTGTTTGCGGTTGGCAGTAAGCGAAACGTGTGTTTCTTTGTCTTTTTGCTTTTCTTTTTTGTCGGCAAAAAGGTTTCAACCAGACGAAAAAGATGTGTTTTCGGCATGTTTTATCTCCGTTTTCTTCTTGTTTTTGGCTCAGGCAGAAGCCACAGGTGTTTCAATCTGCGGAGAACTTTTTTCCGTTTGGCTGTGAACGGAAAATCGCTTTCAGTAGAAAAAACCGCATATATGCAATTTATCGCTGCATATATGCGGTTTGGATGTATTTTTATTCAATCACGCCGTTCTTTTCAGGTCTATAAGGTCGGATTTTGACTGATGGCGATTCTTGAAAAACTGACAAAATGTTCGTCTTACCGGCTTACAAACGTCACAATCGAGCGTGCTGGGATGACGGTTTGTTTTCCGTTGCCCACCTTGTCGACAGGCTGTAAGTTCTTTCCCGTTCCTTCGGCCGTCAGGTAGGGTTGCCAGCTTTTCACTTTCCCGTCGTCCACGTGGAAGGTCATGTTTTTCGCCTCGACGGCATAGTTCACTACGACCATGACCCACGAGCCGTCAGCGTTCCGGTAGGCGGTGCACATCAGTCCCGTGCGGTCCGTGTCGCCTTCCGTCACGGCGCGTCCCGTCTTGTCGGTGGCGGTAATGCCCATACGGGTGGCTCCCGGACGGACAAAACGGCTGTAGTTGCCTAAAGCCCAAAGCAGTTTGGAGTCCACCACGCGCCCGTCCGTCCCTTCGCGGTTGCTGAACTCACGTAAGAGTCCGTCCTTGTAGTCCCCGCCCACGGCACGCCACCACTGCCAGCTTCGTGCTCCGGCATAGACGATGTCGTGATGTATGATACGTGCCACGTATAGGGCTGTCTTCATCGTACGGTCGTAACCGCCTCCGCCGCCTATTTCTTCATCATTGCTCATGATGCAGGTTTCCGTTTGCCAGAATTGTACGTTGTACTTGTCCAGCGTGTCTTTCAGTTGCATGCGGATGCCGCGCAGGGCTTCCAAAGGAGTATTGGTCCAGTAGCTGTGTCCGGCCATGAGGCGCGGCACGTTCGGGGTGTCGCCCAGATAAGTGTCCGTGCTGTCCGGACAGAAAAACGACTGGATGGCATACCCTCTCTGCCAGTCGGTCATGTGAGTGGCAAACATGCAGCGGTAGTCTGACGATTCGTTGATGAGGATTTTCGTGTCCAGTCCTTTTTGGGTGAACGCCTGGCTGAATGCCCGTGCCAGTCCGGCGATTTCACGGTTGGTGGCCGGTGTGCCTTCCTGTTTCGGACCCACCCAATTCCAATGGCCGTCCGGCTCATTGACGGGGCAGACGTAGGAAAGCTTGATGCCGTCATGTTGTTCCAACCCTTCCACCACGTTAGCAGCGAATAGGGCAAAATCGCCGTAATGTTCCGTTTTCAGGTTCAGCGTCCCGCCCCGTCCGGTGTTGGTAGCCAGTCCGTTTTGGGTAAAGTACACGGGAGGCGAATTGAAAAAGCCGATGAAGGTCCTTACGCCCCGTTCTTGGGCCATGCGCAGGAAGTTGCGTTGTCCGGGTTGTTGCGTCCAGTCGTACGTGCCGTCTGGCCGGAGGAAGCATCCCGTGCGCATCCAATGTGAGCCGATGCCGCTTTCGCGTCCCTGGTCGTGACTGCCTGCCCCGATGTTGAAACGCCATATCGAAAGCCCGATGCCGAGGGGTTGTCCCTTGCTGTCATTCTCGGTGCTGAACAACCAATCGGCCGTTTGCAACCGCACACTGTCGGGCCACAGTCCGATGTGTTGCATGCTCCAGGCGTCCGATGCCCCGAAACCGTCTATCGTCTGCAAGGGGGCGCGGGTGTCTATTTCGAAATGGGAAGCGCCTTTTTGCGCTTGTGCGGAAATTGAAATCAGGATGGCGCAACAACATGCGCTGAAGGTGTGTTTCATGTGAAATAAATCTGTTATGTGATAATAATGAACAAAGATAGGAAGTTTTACCGGGAGAGGCAGGCGGATTTATGGTTTTTTCATTATTTTTGCGTCAGACACTTCTAAAACAATTATAGTATTTATGTTGAATCCCATTTATTCTCCGGCATCCGACCGGTATGAAAACGGTATGCGCTACCGTCGCAGCGGGCGTAGCGGCGTGCTCCTTCCTGAAGTTTCTTTAGGGTTGTGGCATAATTTCGGTGACGTCAATCCTTTGTCTCATTCGTTGGCGATGGCGCATTATGCTTTCGACCATGGCATCACGCATTTCGATTTGGCAAACAATTACGGTCCTTCGTATGGCAGTGCCGAAGAGACTTTCGGATTCATTATGAAGAAATCCTTCAAGCCTTATCGCGACGAACTGTTTGTGTCGACCAAGGCCGGTTACGACATGTGGCCCGGTCCCTACGGGAACTGGGGAAGCCGCAAGTCGCTCATGGCCAGTCTCGACCAGAGCCTTGCACGTATGGGCTTGGATTACGTGGACGTGTTCTATTCCCATCGTTACGACCCGGAGACACCGTTGGAAGAAACGATGCAGGCTTTGGTGGACATCGTGCGCCAAGGCAAGGCACTTTACGTGGGGCTTTCCAGATACCCGGCCGACAAGGCCGAAGAGGCTTACCGTTATTTGGAAGCGCGCGACGTGCATTGCCTGTTGTATCAGGGGCGTTACAACCTGTTCGACCGCGCTCCGGAAGAGGAGGGCATTTTGGGACAGGCCCGGGCGTACGGGGTTGGGTTTATTGCTTTTTCACCGTTGGCGCAAGGTTTGCTCACGTCCCGCTATCTGCAAGGCGTGCCCGAAGATTCGCGTATGGCACAAGGGCGATTCCTGAAACGCGAGGTATTGACAGAGGCGGTCTTGGAGAAAATCAAAGCCTTGGACCGGGTGGCCGCAGAGCGGGGGCAGACGTTGGCCGAAATGTCCTTGGCTTGGGTTTTGAAGGACGAACTGGTTACGTCTGTCATTATCGGGGCAAGTTCCGTGGCACAACTCGAAGACAACCTGAAGGCCTTGCGGAAAGTGGATTTCTCGAGAGAGGAGTTGGAGCGGATAGAGGCCATTTGCCATACGCCGGACGGCAGACAGTGAGCACCGATTGGCGCGTTTCCTTCCGTCAGAACGGGGCAGGTGCCGTAATGCTGACCCAACGTCCGGTCTTGAAATGGCGGAAGGTCACGGTCTCGGCATGCAGGAAGAGGCGGGAGGCTCGACGGCCATACAGGTTGTCGCCTACGATGGGGGTGTCCAATCCTTCCGGATGGGCGGCATGCACCCGCAACTGGTGGGTGCGCCCCGTGAAGGGATAGAAGGCCACGCGGGTTTGACCGTGGCTGCGAGACAAGACCTCAAAACGCGTGACGGCGGCTTTGCCGTATACCGTGCTCACCATTTGCCGTGGACGGTCGTCCGGGTTGGGGCAGAGGGGAAGACGGACGATGCCTTCGTCGTCCGTTACCGTGCCGTCGAGCAAAGCTATGTATCTTTTTTTGATGTGCCGTGTTTCAAATAGTTGTTGCAACTTTCGGTGCGTTTCCGGGTCTTTGGCGATGAGGAGCACTCCCGAGGTGTCCATGTCCAGGCGGTGCACCAAGAGCGGTCCCGTGGCCTCGGGAAAATGCGCACGCGCCCAGCTCCATACGGAAGGGGCATCGCCCTTGCCGGGTACGGAAAGCATGCCGGCCGGTTTATTGACAGCAGCCATCCATTCGTCTTCGTAGACGAGTTCCGGCTCGTGGTCGAGATGCTTGCTGTTTTCATGTGCGTTGGGTTCCACATCCAGACCCTGTAACATGTGGCCGAGTATCGGCTCACATTTGCTTTTGCATGCCGGATAGTAATAGCCGTGCTTGCGTATTTCCGCTTCCGGCGAAGCCCCCCACCAGAATTCGGCCATGGCCAAAGGACGATAGCCGTGACGGTAGGCATATTGCAGCAATTTGGGGGCGGCACACTCTCCGGCACCCGATGGCGGTACGGGTCGCCCGTGTTCCCGGAAAATTTGCCACAGGTCTTTCTCCTCCCCCCGTGCGTTCAGCATGCGGAATTGGGCGAAAAGCCGATTTTGCAGCAGGACGGAGCGGCGTTTCCGTTCGGTTTTCAGCGCCTCTATTTCTTCGTCAGACCGTTTCAGGGCGGTTTCAACCTCTTCGAGCTTGGCTTTCCATTGCTTTTCCAACCGTTTGTATTCAGCTTTCAGGAACCGGCTTTCACGGGTGAGCTGTTCTTCCGTGAAGTCGTTGTGGTCTGATGCCCGTAACAAGTCCCTTTGCCGTTTGGCTTCTTTCAATGCGTCGCGGGCTTCCTTCAATGCTTGTTCTCCGGCTGCTTTCCTGTCGGCTGCCTGTTGGAGTAGAGAGGCACGCAAGTCGCTGTGTTCCAACGCTTCGATACGGTGGTTTATTTGGGATATTTGCGCTTCTTCTGTCTTGAAAAAACCGTCCGGTTGCAACAGGTCGAAAACGGGCGGTACGAAAAAGTCGTGGTCGTTGCGTCCGCAAAGTATACCGGAATAAGCCGCTAAAAAGCCCGTCCGTCCTTCTTTTTGCACGACTAATACGCCGAACATTTTTCCTTTGTCCAGTTCCGTTTTCCAGTCGGTGCGGAGTGTGAGATAGTGGCGCACTTCTTCGGCTGCGCGTACGGATAAAGGGTGCGGTTCGTAGTGGAACGGACAGGTAAACAGGCGTGGAAGCTCGGAGGCGTCTGCGTCTGGGATGAAGGGATGGAAAGGTGTGGTATTTTTCTCCATGGGGATGCGTGTTGGCTGATGTCCTTCAGTTGCTCCTTTTTTCGATAAGGATAACGAAATTAAACTAAAATTTCGACCCTTTCCATTTTTACTTGTGCGTTTTAATGTTATTTGGCTTAAAAAGCATTATCTTTGCCGAACGAAAGGTATTATTATAGTAAAAGAGATAAAAATGAGAAAATTTGTGAGCGTGTTTACCCTTGCGGCTTTTATGGTTTGCGGGGGTGCGAAAGCCCAGTTTGTGGGCGTGGAAAGCGAGAACAGTGGCAAGACAGACGAAACCGAGGCGTTGCGGCAGGAAGTCAATACGCTGTCACAGCAGGTGAGCGAGGCGAATGAGGACGACTTGAACCAGAAAATCTGGAAAGACCGTGCCAAGTACTTTAACATCGGTTTTGTAAAGCAGAGCCTGACTTCCAAGGACGATGATATCAAATACAAGAGCAACACGGGTGTGAATATCACGTGGGGTAAAACGTACTACTTGCACAAGAAACCGCTTTGGGGAATGGTTAAAATCGGTTTGGACTGGAGTTGGGTGGATTTCAACTATGCGAAGTATTCGAGTGTGGAGGAGAAATTTGTGGACGATGACGGTTTTTTGGGTGAATACGGGGATATGATAGATGATTATTTGCCGGAAGATATAGAGGAGGACTTTGATTTGGACTTTGGTTGCCATCAGTTGGAATATGCCATGCAGATAGGTCCTTCCATCACGGTGAATCCTATCCATCATCTGAAAGTGAGCACTTATTTCCGTTTCCAGCCTTCGGCTTCCATCATGTTGTTGGACGATGAAGTGTATTATGGCTTTGTGCCTTTCTTCAACTTCGGTGCGGCTGTGGCTTGGAAGGCCATATCCTTAGGTGTGGAAGGCCGTTGGGGCGGTACGAAATACCATGGCGTTTCGGTGGACGACGAAAGTGACGGTTATGACTATGAGGACGAGAGTATGGATGCGTCCGATTTCGTGGATACCTTCACGCAGCGCATGCGTACGAAGTCTTTCCGGGTTTATCTCAGTTTCCGTTTCTGACATAAGGTTCATACCTTATTATATATAGGATACGGGCGGCAATGTGAAAGCATTCCGCCCGTATCCTTTGTGCTTTCTCCTTTTTTGTGTAGTTTTGCAGGCATTAAATGAACATAAAGCTATGGAATCTTCAAATACGGAATTGATACTGATAAGAATAACGGGTGAAGACCGTCCCGGACTGACTTCCTCCATCATGGGGATTTTGGCCCGGTATGACGTGACGGTACTCGACATCGGTCAGGCCGACATACACAATACGTTGACCTTGGGCTTGTTGGTGCGTGCGGCAGAGGAATACTCCGGGCATGTGATGCGGGATTTGCTTTTCAAGGCTTCGGAACTGGGCGTGAACATCCGTTTCTATCCGGTGAAGAAAGACGAATATGCGGACTGGGTGAACATGCAGGGCAAGAACCGTTATATCCTGACTTTGCTGGGACGTAAACTGTCGGCTTTGCAAATACAGGCCGTCACTTCGGTGTTGGCCGAACAGGGGCTGAACATCGATGCCATCAAGCGTCTCACCGGGCGCATTCCATTGGATGAACAACGGGAAAACATACGGGCTTGTATCGAGTTCTCCGTGCGGGGTACACCGAAAGACCGTGCAGCCATGCAATCGAAACTGTTGAAGTTGTCCAGTGAACTGGAGATGGATTTCTCATTTCAGTTGGACAACATGTACCGCCGCATGCGCCGTCTGATTTGTTTCGATATGGATTCTACTTTGATTGAGACGGAAGTCATCGACGAACTGGCCGACCGTGCCGGAGTAGGCGAGCAAGTGAGAGCCATTACCGAGCAGGCCATGCGTGGAGAGATAGATTTCAAGGAAAGTTTTACCCAGCGGGTGGCTTTGCTGAAAGGGTTGGATGTGTCGGTGATGGAGGATATCGCGCAGCATTTGCCTATCACGGAGGGAGTGGATCGCCTGATGTTCGTATTGAAACAGTATGGTTACAAGATTGCCATTCTTTCGGGAGGTTTCACCTATTTCGGCAATTACCTGAAGAATAGATACGGCATAGATTATGTGTATGCCAATGAGTTGGAGATAGAGGACGGCAAGTTGACGGGACGTTATGTGGGTGAAATCGTCGACGGCCGCCGCAAAGCCGAATTGTTGAAGCTTATTGCCCAAGTGGAACATGTACATCTGGCCCAGACGATTGCCGTGGGCGACGGAGCCAACGACTTGCCCATGCTTTCCGAAGCCGGGCTGGGGATTGCGTTCCATGCCAAGCCTCGTGTGGTGGCGAATGCCAAACAGTCCATTAACACGATGGGGCTTGATGGGGTACTGTACTTCCTGGGGTTCAAGGATTCTTATCTGGAAGAACGGGGGAAACTGTAGCAAGAGAGGAAGACGCAAGGACAATATGTTCTTTTGTCCTTGTGTCTAAAGATGAAAAGCGAAATAAGAGCTTGTTTCAGACAAAAGAACATAAGAACAAAAGGAGTAATTGTGGAAACGGAAGAACTCATTAAGTCTATTATTCATTGTGCTTACAATGTAAGGATTCACCTTGGGGCTGGTTTTCTTGAATCCGTTTATCAAAAAGCATTGGTGATAGAATTAAAAGAAAAAGGTATTTATGCAGTAGCGGAAATGCCTATAAATGTGTATTACAAGAATGAAGTAGTAGGGGAGTTCAGGGCAGACATCATTGTGGAAGGTCAAATAATCATCGAGCTTAAAGCTGTGCAGCATCTAATGCCCGTACACGAAGCTCAATTGGTCAATTACTTGGCCGCTACCCATAAAGACCATGGCCTGCTTATCAATTTCGGCGGTGAACGCATAGAGATAAAAAGAAAATTCAGAGAATACCAATCAAGGAATAATCCATTCAAGCCACATGACGATAGAACGTGTTAGAACAATTTGTTCTTTTGTCCTTGTGTCTAAAAATAAAAAAACGGAATAAAATTTGTCTATTATGGGAATGAATCAGATTTCTCCTAAGTTTCAGGACGTGTCTATAGCTCCGATGCACACTTGTGAGCATATCCTGAACCAGACGATGGTCAGGATGTTCGGTTGCGAACGGTCGAGGAATGCACATATAGAGCGGAAAAAAAGTAAGATTAACTATGATTTGGCGGATGAGCCGACGGAAGAGCAGATTGCAGAGATAGCCCAGAAAGTGAATGAAGTCATTGCGGCTGATTTACCGGTGACGTACGCCTACGTATCGCGTGATGCTGTTCCCGACAACGTTCCGCTCGACAAATTGCCCGATGCTGCGGAGGATACCTTGCGCTTGGTCAGGGTGGGGGATTATGATGTCTGTGCCTGTATCGGTGCTCATGTGGAACATACGGCACAGATTGGTCGGTTCCATATCAACAGCACGAGTTACAAGGACGGACAATTCCGGATTGTGTTCAAACTGTTGGATACGGTTTGGGAATAGTTTTGCAGACGGGCAGACATAGAAAAAGGCTCTCTCACGAGAGCCTGATCCCAAATTTAAATCCAAAACGATATAAAGAAATTGTATGAAAAGTGGTTATTATGATACTTTTTGTGTGCATGCCGTCCGCTTGCAGAAGCGTTCGCATTGCATGCAGATGTCATAACCCAACAGGGCACCGAGGATAAAATCCTCTTCCGGGCTGAGTTGTTGTAAAGGGCGGGTAATCATCCTCCGCACCACTTCTATACATTCACTACGGCCGAAAAAGACATTCGTACGTCCGTTACCGACTTCTTGTAGTTCGAAATCAATATCTTCAGCTATCAGGCGCTTGACCGCTTCGCCGACATATCGGTCGTTCACGGTAAAGAGAATCATCCGGCGAACTCCTTTTTTATATTCGTAGATGTGGTTGGCAAAGACCCGCATGGCGGAAGTCCCTGTATATCTGTTTCTCTCGGATAGTGCGTCCATTGGTGAATGTTTCGTTTGTGGTTGCAAAATTAAGTGATAATTTAAAATTTCGCAATAGCTAAAATCTATGATTATTCAGGTCGCAACCTTATAGCCCTTTACTTGTTTTTAAGTATGCTTTAAGCCATTTCCGCTTCAATTTGCTTAGCCCAGTTTGCAATTCGGGCTTCGCTCTTGTCACTCTCGTTTACGTCGTCAAGTGCCAGACCGATGAAATCATCACCGTCCACGGCTGTAGAAGAAGTAAACGTGTAGTCGGCAGTCGGAACTTTCCCAATGAAGGTACAGCCGCTATCAGCCAAGGCATCGTGGATATGGGTCATGGCTTCGCAGAATGTGTCGCCGTATGACTCTCCGTCACCGCAAGCGAAAAGGGCTACCTTTTTACTTGTCAAGTCGGCTTTCTTCAGAATCTCTACTCCGTCGTACCAATCATCTTGCAGGTCTCCGCATCCCCATGTGGACGAACCGAGAATCAGCACATCGTTATTCTCCAAATCTTCCTTGGTCATTTCTGTTACGTTGTGCACGTTGTCGTTACTCATGCCCAGTGCTTGTGCGATACTGGCGGCCAAGGTTTCGCAAGTTCCTGTGGTGGAACCATAATAAATAGTCATTTTTTTCATCTCGTTGTTGTAGTTTTGTTTAATCGTTTATTAATGGCATATTGTTTTCTTCTGTCACTGCAAAGGTAGAACGTAAAGCGGGAATCTGCAATCGCCGGATTTGGTGATTTTGCAAGTTCCCGCTTTACTCTATAATAATGACCTTGGACTTCCTGTCAGGTACTTTTTAGCTACTAAAGCTTAATTTTTAAGATTTTGCCACTATATGCAGGTATGTCCGTTAGTACACATTGATTAGCATTGAACGTGATACATTCTTTATCTCCACTTAGAAGCTCGGTTGCTATGATTTCTCCTTTCTCTTGGATTTGGAAAAATTCGAATAAATGGTGGGGAAGATTGACTGCTGTATGTTTCTTGGAATCCTCGAAGTTGGCAAGGACAATCAGCAGGTCTTTGTCTTTACGTCGGACAAAAGCATAACATTTGTCGGCATTAAACAGGTCCGAGCCGTTATTGGCGTACATCAGGTCATAGAAATCCCCTTCCCTCAAGGCTCTTTCTCTGTTGCATAATCTAAGCACTTGGGTATAGAATGCCTGCAAGGCAAGTTCCTGGGCTGTGAGTTTATCGGTATCGAATTTACCTTTGTTGCGCCACCGCCTGATGGTATCTATATGCCAGTAGTCGAAAATCGTGGTGCGCCCGTCTTTTCCGCTGAATCCTTCTGCGTCCATTCCCCGTTCGCCTAATTCTTGCCCGAAGTAAATCATCATGGGATTTCTCCCCATACATGCACTGACCAACAGAGCCGGACGGCCTTTTTCCGCATTTCCTGCAAAAAAATCGGAGGCCAATCGTTGCTCATCGTGGTTTTCGAGGAAGTTCAGCATGCGGTCTTTGATGTCGTCTACGCTTTGCCAACATCCTGTAATCTGACGCGCAGAGGCATAGCCGCAAACGACTCCGCGGAGCGTGTCGTATAATCCTACCTTATCATATAAATAATCAAATCCTCCTTTATAGATGTAGTTACGATATTCGTTCGGGTTATATACTTCGGCAATGAATACAAGGGAAGGGTAATGGCATTTGATTTGCGGAATGGCCCATTCCCAGAATTCGACAGGAACCATCTCTGCCATATCGCAACGGAAGCCGTCTATACCTTTTCCGGCCCAAAACAGCAGAATGTCACGCATCTTAAACCACGTGGAAGGTATCGGGTCGAAGTGCCGTCCCCCTCCGTTACAATAATCTATTCCGTAATTCAGTTTTATCGTTTCGTACCAGTCGTTGCGTCCCGGAGAGGGGGAAAAATTGTCATTGCCTGTAGCTTTGGCCGGACACTCTTCGTATGGGACCGGTGCACTGCCTTGCAGATCGAAGTCAGGGTGAAACGGGTGTCCGGGAATGTAATAGAAGTTGTTTTGGGGAGAGAAGGATAGGTTTTGGTCATCCTCTTCCCCGAGATCTTTCACGCCTTCAGGCCTGCTGGCGGATTGATATTGGCGTGCCACATGGTTGGGAACGAAGTCGATGATGACTTTCAAACCGGCATCATGTGTACGGTATATCAGGTTTTGAAACTCCTTCATCCGTTTCTCGGGTTTTGTGGCTAAGTCCGGGTCTACGTCATAATAGTCTTTGATGGCGTATGGGGAACCGGCTTTCCCTTTTACAATGGCAGGATGGTCGGACGGAATTCCGTATGAGGTATAGTCGGTTTGTGTGGCATGTGCAATAACCCCTGTGTACCAAATATGCGTTGCTCCAAGCTTTTGGATTTCCGTTAATGCTTTTTGGGTAAAATCAGCGAAGTGCCCGCATCCGTTCTCTGTCTTGTTACCGTGGGGGATGCATGCCGTCTTGTCGTTTCCGAAAAGGCGGGTGAACACCTGATAAATAATCATCTTGTTTTTCATATATCAATGGATTAGTCGTCAATAAAAATCCCCTTGCCGTTTTTTTTGAGGCAAGGGGATAGCTGTTCGAGTTGGTTTAGGCTTGAATACCATGAGCTGTCACGGCATCATTTCCTTTGGCAATCTTTCCAATCATGCCTTGCAGGACTTTGCCCGGACCGCACTCCGTGAAATCCGTGGCACCGGCTGCAATCATGTTCTGCACCTCTTGCGTCCAACGAACAGAAGCCGTGAGTTGGGCAATCAGGTTAGCCTTTATTTCTTCTGCATCCGTATGAGCCTGTGCATCTACGTTTTGGTATACGGCACATTTAGGCGTATTGAACGTAGTTGCCTCTATGGCTGCTTGCAGTTCGTCTTTGGCCGGTTGCATCAAAGGCGAGTGGAACGCACCGCCCACCGGTAACAAGAGTGCACGCTTGGCACCGGCTGCTTTCAGTTTTTCGCATGCAGCCTTGACAGCTTCCACATTGCCGCTGATGACCAACTGTCCGGGGCAATTGTAATTGGCCGGAACCACTACATTGTTTTCCGTATTGATTTCCGCGCAGACGTTCTCGATTGTGGCATCATCCAAGCCGACAATGGCCGCCATCGTAGAAGGGGCAGCCTCGCATGCCTTTTGCATGGCCATGGCACGGGCGTAAACCAATTTCACACCATCCTCGAAGTTCAGGGCGCCGGCTGCTACCAACGCGGAGAATTCTCCTAAAGAATGGCCGGCCACCATGTCAGGAGCGAAATCTTCTCCCATGCACAAAGCTGAAATGACAGAATGGAGGAATACGGCGGGTTGCGTCACTTTGGTCTGTTTCAATTCCTCGTCCGTACCGCTGAACATGATGTCCGTAATGCGGAATCCTAAAATATCGTTTGCCTTTTCAAATAGCTCTTTTGCCAGCGGATTGTTGTCGTACAGGTCTTTGCCCATACCTACAAATTGTGCTCCCTGTCCGGGAAAAACAAATGCTTTCATAAAATTTAAATCTTATCTAATGTATGTTTGTTCATTAATCTGGTTGCAAATTTAATAAAAACTTACTTAATCATCAGCTTTTTGGGATTAAAAAAGTGATTTAACGGGCCGTGTCCTTTTCCGATGGTGACGTCTTTTCCGTAAAACAGGGCATTCGTGAGGTATTTTTTCCCTAAACCGACAGCCTCCGGTAAGGGGATACCTTGGCCGATGTAAGCCGCAATAGCAGAAGAAAGCGTGCATCCGGTTCCGTGGGTATTAGCGGAGTTTATTTTGGCGGAGTGGTAGCGGTGAATGTCTTCCGGAGTATTGCCGCAGACCAGAATATCCGTCATATCGCCCCCTTCCAAATGTCCTCCTTTTATTAATACGGACCGACAACCGTAAGTAAGGATATGCCGTCCGGCGTTTGCCATATCTTCTATGTCCCGGATAGGGATACCGGACAGTATTTCGGCCTCCGGCAGGTTGGGGGTCACTAAAGTACAATAGGGGATTAAGCGGTCACGCATGACATGCAATGCTTCGGGTTTTACCAAGGAATAGCCGCTACTTGAGACTAAAACCGGGTCGAAGACGGCCGGAAGGCGATTGCTTGATAAGAAATCGGCAATGACCGCTATGATACCTTCGTCCGTCACCATCCCTATTTTCAGGGCATCTATTTGCATATCTTCGGTTACGGCCTGTATTTGTTCCTTGACAATTTGAGACGGAATAGGATATACGTTTTTCACTCCGCATGTGTTTTGTACGGTAACGGCCGTGACGATGCTGGCAGCATAGCATCCCAAAGCGGAAATCGTCTTGATGTCTGCCTGAATACCGGCTCCTCCGCTGCAATCGGAACCGGCAATGCTTAAAACGGTGGTATATTTCATTTGTATGTGCAAAAGTACGCGAATGTTTGGCTGCATGCAAATAAAACAGGGAAAAAGAAGATGAAAATATCGTGTATATTTATGCATGGAATTAGAAAAATAGTTGTAATTTTGTAACTTAACTTATTCTCGTGAATATAGAACCATGGAAAGAAGTAATAATCATTTGGTAATTATGGCCGGTGGCATAGGTAGCCGCTTTTGGCCGATGAGTACTCCGGAGTGCCCGAAACAGTTTATCGATGTATTGGGATGCGGACGTACGTTGTTGCAATTGACTGCGGATCGTTTTAAAAGGATTTGTTTTCCGGAAAACATTTGGGTGGTGACGTCCGAGGCTTATGCGGATATTGTACGTGAACAGTTACCGGAAATTCCGGAATCCAACGTATTGAAGGAACCTTGCCGAAGGAATACGGCACCTTGCATTGCTTACGTGAGTTGGCGTATCAAGAAGTTGAATCCGAAAGCCAATGTGGTTGTCACGCCGAGTGATCATATCGTCATGGATGTGGCCGAGTTTGAACGTGTGATAACTTCCGGTTTGGCATTTACGGCGGAGACGGACTCTATTTTGACTTTGGGCATGAAGCCGAATCGTCCGGAAACCGGATACGGATATATTCAGGCTGACTTGGGTTTTGCATCGGCACGTAACAAGGAGATTTATCGGGTGGATTCTTTTAAGGAAAAGCCTGATTTTGCCACGGCAAGCCGATATATCCAAAAGAATAATTATTTCTGGAATGCCGGAATATTCGTGTGGAACGTCAGTACGATTGTCAACGCCTTCCGTGTGTATCAGCCCGCTATCGCGCAGATTTTCGAGCAGCTTATGCCCATATATGGCAGCGGGCAGGAACAGGAAGCCATCAACCGTGATTTTCCGAAGTGTGAGAATATATCGGTGGATTATGCCATCATGGAGAAAGTAGAAGAGATATTCGTGCTTCCGGCTAACTTCGGATGGAGTGATTTAGGCACGTGGGGCTCTTTGCATGAGCATACGCCGCAAGACGCTTATGGTAATGCCTGTATCGGAAAGAACATTTCGGTGTACGATACGCATAACTGTATGATTCATACCACTCAGGAGAAGAAAGTCGTAATACAAGGTCTGGATGGTTTCATTGTGGCAGAAAAGAACGATACTTTGCTCATCTGTAAATTGTCGGAAGAGCAACGCATCAAGCAATTCAGCGAATGACAGGAAATATGCCCATGTGGAGAGACGGTGCGAAAGCTTCTTTTCACATGGGTTTTACAGGGGCGGATGAGTCCGGATTAAAGTGTGTGAATATGTCGCTGTGAGTTAAGACGTACTGATAGAAATCCTTGGCTTCCACTTCTTCCGGGATGAATCGTCCCACGGTGTATTCCAATGCTTCGGGAGCTTTTTCACAAGCAATTTTCAGAAAGACGATGAATTCCTGATAACGGTTTTGCATCAACGCACAATAGGCCAGATAGGCGTATGCTTTTTGACTTTCCTTGTCTTGTGAAGCATCGCGATTCAGCGTATACAAGAAATGTTCTCTCGCCCTTTCGTACAGTTTGTTTTCCACTAAAGACAAGCCGACGAGAAAATGAGCCTCCGAAGGGTCTTCGTGGCTTTGGATAAATGTGTTGTAGCATTCGAGGGCTTCGTTTTCTCTCTCGTTTTGCATCAGGATATGCCCTTTGTATAAGTCTGCTTCGTAATCCGGATTTATTTCTTTTATCTTGTCGATATATCCAAAGGCTTTGTCTGTATTGTGTAGCCTGCTATACACCTCCGAAAGGTTGGCATATATGTGTTGCTGTTCCGTAGAATAACCTTGGGATAATTCTTCGGCTTTAAGTAATTGGCTTAAAGCTTCGTCGTAGCGTTCGAGTGCGGAGAGGCACACCCCGTCGAAAAGATAAGGAATTTCATTGGACGGATGTTCCTTGAAATATCGGAGATAAAGTTGGTGGGCTTCGTCGAGATTCTGTTGTTGAAGCAGGCTGTTGGCCTTCAGCAAAAGAGCTTGGGCGTCGTGCTCGTCTATGGCCAATGCAAAATCAGCCGTTTCCATGGTTTTGGAAAAGTCTTCGCATACGAAATAAGCTTCGCCCAATGAGTGCCATGCATTAAGGTTGTAAGGGTTGATGTCCAACAAACTATTTAATATCTCGATAGCCTCTTTCGGACGATTGGAAGAGATGAGGTGGTCTGCCTTGAGTTTCAGAAACTTCTCGTTGTCCGGTTCCATGTCGAGCGCCCGTTGTCCCCATTGAGCTGCCTGTTCCAAATAACCGTAATCCAAAAACAGTGTAGCCGTGTCGTATGCAAACAAAGCGGCATCTTCTTCTTCCGTTTCGGCTTTTTCGGACAGGTATGTGGTGGCTTCCTGTTCTTTTCCTTCACGCAACAGCAATTCTGCATTGAGGAATATGACTTCGCGATCGTTGGGATCCGTAATACAGTCGCGTATGGTTTTGGCACCTTCGATGTCGCCGTTGAACATCTTTTGTCGTGCCAGGAAAATCAAAGGGTCGATGCTACCGGGGTGGATGTTCAGGGCGTATTGGATACACGCCATAGCTTTGTCCGTGTCGTTCTGCACGAGATAATACTCGGCGATGTCAGTCAGTTCGTCTGCTTCCAGATAAACCGACTGACCGCCTTGTAACATCTGCTCGTATAGAGCCAGATTCTTTTTGAATTCTTCTTCTTGAAAATACGAGAGGTCTTCTGTCGACATGTTATTTGTTTTTCTTACTCCATGTGTCTTTCAGGCCTACGGTACGATTGAATACCAAATGTTCGGCCGTACTGTCCTTGTCCATCATGAAGTAACCGATGCGTTGGAACTGCAGATATTCAAGTGGCTTTTTGGTCGCTGCATATTTTTCCACATAACATTGGGACAGGACTTTCAGTGATTCTGGGTTCAACAACTCACGGAAATCGCGTTCTTCAGCTCCTGGGTTCTCTATGCTGAAAAGTCGGTCGTATAAGCGTACTTCGGCCGGTTGGCAATGTCCGCAACTCACCCAATGGAGTGTGCCTTTCACTTTTCTGTCCGAACCGGGCATGCCGCTTTTCGACATGGGGTCGTATTCACAGTAGACTTCCGTCACGTTGCCGTTCTCGTCTTTCTTGCATTCCGTACACTTTACGATGTAAGCGCTTTTCAGACGAACTTCATTGCCGGGAGTCAGGCGGAAGTATTTCTTGGGAGCGTCTTCCATGAAGTCTTCGCGTTCTATCCACAATTCGCGACTGAACTCGATGATATGGCTCCCGTCGGCTTCGTTTTCGGGATTGTTTACGGTTTCAAGTTCTTCCACTTGCTCTTCCGGATAGTTGGTAATCACGAGTTTTACGGGGTTAAGTACGGCCGAGACACGGGTTGCCCTCGCATTCAGGTCCTCACGTACGGCTGCCTCCAGCATAGCAAAGTCATTCAGGGCATCGAACTTGGTATAACCGATCATGTCGATGAATTTGCGGATGGCTTCAGGAGAATAGCCGCGGCGGCGAAACCCGCAGAGGGTCGGCATTCGTGGGTCGTCCCATCCGTTTACCAGACCTTCTTTTACCAATGCTAGCAATTTGCGTTTGCTCATGACGGTATAGGTCAGGTTCAGACGGTTGAATTCTATCTGACGAGGACGGTGGTCTGCCAAGTCGTTCCCTTTTTTCAACTCATCGATGAAGTGGTCATAGAGCGGACGATGGGGGACAAACTCCAACGTACAGATGGAGTGGGTCACTCCTTCGAAGTAATCGCTTTGCCCGTGCGCGAAGTCATACATCGGGTAGGCTTTCCACTTGCTGCCCGTGCGATGGTGTTCTTTGTTGATGATGCGATAAATGATGGGGTCGCGGAAGTGCATATTCGGATTGGCCATGTCCAACTTGGCGCGCAGCACCATGGAACCTTCTTCCGCCTCGCCGCTGTTCATCTTGTTAAACAGTTCCAGATTTTCTTCTATGGGACGGTCACGATAGGGGCTGGGCGTACCGGGTTGCGTCGGTGTTCCCTTTTGTTCGGCAATCTGTTCGCTGCTTTGTTCGTCGATGTAGGCTTTGCCTTCTTTAATCAGTCTGACGGCAAAGTCCCACAGTTGCTGGAAGTAGTCCGAAGCATGATAGATTTCTCCCCATTTGAATCCCAGCCACTGTATGTCCTCCTTGATGGCCTCTACGTATTCCGTGTCTTCTTTGATAGGGTTTGTGTCGTCCAATCTTAGATTACACACGCCGCCGTATTTTTCCGCGATGCCGAAGTCCATACAGATCGCTTTTGCATGTCCGATATGCAGATATCCGTTAGGTTCCGGCGGAAAACGGGTTTGCAGTCGTCCGTCGTTCTTGCCGGCCTTCAGGTCTTCCACCACTATTTCTTCTACGAAATTAAGTCCTTTCTTTTCTGATGATTCAGCATGAGTTGTTTCAGTCATAACCAATCTGTTTTGCGTAATTATCAATAATGGTTGCAAAGATACTATTAAAAATTGGAAATCACTTTCGTCTTTCCTATAATAATAAGGTATAAGAAGAGTTTTTTAAAGAGAATAAAATGAATGCTCTTTTTTTATGCTAAGAAACATCCTTTTTTATTTGTGTAGTTGACCGGAAAATCCGATATTTGCAAAAGTTATTCTGAAAACAATCTTTTTACCTTAAAAAAACTAATACCTATATGAGATTATGGAAAGAGGATGTGTCGAGATGACACGTCCTCTTATTGGTATATATCGGGGCTTTTTGTCTGGTGAGTAGAGGGCGGTTTGAGCTTTTGTTTTCTGTTTTTAATGAATGTAGCGAGGAATTGATTGTAAAGTCCAATTTCATGTTTTTCTTTTTATATTGTGTTGTTTTCCTTCTTGGTTCCAGTTGTTTTTTATCATTGTCTTTTTGTCAGAATGTCAGATTTATGCCTTTATGTTTGCCGTATTCGTCAGTGGTTCCGGCTTTGATGGATTTTATTCGATTCTCGCGGGGGTGGGTTTTACCGTTTTGCCAGGGTGGGGGCGGCTTTTGCTTTCCTTTTGCCGTGTGTGGGGGTCGGGTGTGCGCCGGCGGTCCTCCGGCGTGTCAGGTAACGGTGCTTTTGGGTGCCTTATGGTTATTCAAGATGTGTCCCGTTTTTCTTTCAGATAAATC
>QWCN01000179.1_pt1 | contig 105373 bp, 96 predicted proteins | sample 1972711 | NCBI WGS metagenome assembly QWCN01 (sample SAMN09866707, study PRJNA288562) | Human gut metagenome isolate term1_stool, whole genome shotgun sequencing... | isolation source: gut | host: Homo sapiens | place: USA: California | reverse complement strand
GTTCCCATTTACTGTTTAGGTGCATCTTTCGATGCTGTTCTTTGAATTATTCTCTCTGAATCTTTCAAGGTTATTTCACTGTTCAGTTATCAAGGTTCTTGCCGCATTTTGCTGTCGTTTTTTGTTGACCGCCGTTTGCGTCAGCTCATTTATAGTATCATGTGTTCAAGTGTTTGTCAACAACTTTTTTAATTTTTTTGATATTTTTTTGAGCTAGCGGAGAAGGAGGGATTTGAACCCTCGCGCCGCTGTTAACGACCTGCACCCTTTCCAGGGGTGTCCCTTCGGCCAGCTTGGGTACTTCTCCGAATGAATGTTGTTATTCATTTGCTATGCGCCTTTGGCATATAGCGGAGAGGGTGGGATTCGAACCCACGCGCCCTTGCGGACAAACGGTTTTCAAGACCGCCTCGTTATGACCACTTCGATACCTCTCCATGTGCTCTCTGAATCGACGCAAAAGTTATTCTATCATCATTGATGAATTGTGTCAATAACTATTTTGTATATTTTTTCTACTTTTTCTATTTTCTGCTCTTTTACTGCTTTTTTTCGCAGAGTGCTTCCGCTATTTTCAAGTCTTCCGGGGTGGTGATCTTTATATTCTGATAGCTTCCCCTGACCAGTTTGACCGGTATGTCTGTGAGTAATTCGACAACCATTGCATCATCGGTTACATGCACCTGCCCCCGGTTTTCCTGTAATTTTTTTACTTTCTGCTTATTTAACAGGCTGTCATATGTCAGTGTCTGTTCCGGCTCTGCTGTGTTTTCCTCACTCGTTATCAGGACCCGGTATGCCTGATAGATCAATTCATAGGAAAATGTCTGTGGTGTCTGTATCATCCACAGTTTACTTCTGTCGGGCGTTGCAGCCGCAAATTCTTCTTCATCGGATACTTTGATGGTGTCTTTGACCGGCATTCCTGCCACACATGCCTGATATTCGCGTACTGCCTGTATGTTTCTTTTTATGATCTCCTCATCTAAAAACGGTCTTGCCCCATCATGTATCAGTACATAGTCTGCCCCTTTTATAGCTTTTAATCCACAATAGACAGAGTGATACCGCTCTGCCCCTCCCTCGATAATATGGGATATTTTCTGAAAACCGTATTTTTCTACGATTTCTTTTTGGCAGTATTCGATCTCACCTTTGCCGACCACCAGTACGATCTCCTGTACCGGACTCTCTTCAAATGCCTTTAATGCATAATATAAGACGGGTTTCTCATGTAAAAGCAGGTATTGCTTATGTACACTGCTCTCCATGCGTTTTCCCCGTCCTGCTGCTAATACAACTGCTGCAAAGACTTCTTTTTTTCCTGTCTCCATTATCGTTCTCCCAGTTTGAGGTTCGGAACGGCATTCAGATCCCAGCCATCCCTTCTTCCCTGCAGATACTCATAATACGCCGCTGAACCGATCATTGCGGCATTATCCGTACAAAATATAGGGGACGGATGGTAAAACTGTATTCCGCGCTCTTTACATGCTTTTTCCATTGCCTCACGGAGTGTCTGATTCGATGCGACACCGCCTGCTATGGCAAATTTATCAATCCGGTATTCTTTTGCCGCATGAACGGCATGCTCTACTAAGACATCGATGACTGCTTTTTGGAAGGATGCCGCAATATCTGCCTCGTTGATCTCCTGCCGCTTCATTTTACATCCGTTGATGTAGTTTAAGACGGCAGACTTCAAGCCGCTGAAACTGAAATCATACGGATTTTCTGCCACTTTTGCCTTTGGAAATAGGATTGCTTTATCATTGCCTTCTTTTGCTTTTTTTTCAATCTTCGGTCCGCCCGGATAGCCAAGTCCGATGGCTCTTGCCACTTTGTCAAAGGCTTCTCCTGCTGCATCATCCCTGGTTCTTCCGATAATCTCATATTTTCCATAGTCTGCTACTTTTACTAAATGCGTATGACCACCGGATGCAACCAGGCATAAAAACGGTGGTTCTAACTCTTTGTTTTCAATATAGTTGGCACAGATATGTCCTTCGATATGGTGCACTCCGACCAACGGTTTTTTCGCTGCATAGGCGATTGCTTTTGCTTCCGCCACGCCTACTAAGAGTGCACCGACCAGTCCCGGCCCGTAGGTGACACCGATCGCGTCTATCTCTTCTAACGTAGTATCCGCATCCTCTAATGCCTGTGTGATGACCTGATTGATCTTTTCAATGTGTTTACGCGACGCAATCTCCGGCACCACTCCGCCATACAGCGTATGCAGTGCGATCTGGGAGGATATGACGTTAGAACGTACCTCCCGTCCGTTTACCACAACTGCTGCCGCGGTCTCATCACAGGAACTTTCGATTGCGAGTATTTTTACTTCTTCCTTACTGCTCATCTGAAGAATCTCCTTTTGTCAGTTGATATCCTAATATTTTCCACTGCTTATTCGTATCTTTCCGAAGCACATATTCTTCATAGGTACGGGTATAGGAATTGCCCTCTTTGACAAAATAAGAGGCTGTCACATAGGCACACTCCTCCCCCTTTACTTTCTGATATTTGATATCACTGCTGTTTGCCACCGTGGTATCTGAAATCGTCTTACCCTTATCCTTAGAATCCTGAATATCGTTCTCTAACAGCGTCAGGTACTGTTCCTTCGGGTTATTGGCCAATAAAGCATCATCCATAAGCAGACGAGCCTGTCCTCCAAGCTCCGCGATCTCACTTTTGCTGCAATCCTCATTATAAAAACACTGCAGCAGCTTGTTATAAAATTTGACCACTTCCCGCGGAGTCGGTGGATAATCTTTCGCCAGATCCCGGCTTAATGCCTCATCCACTTTGCTGATTTCCGTGCTGTTCTCTACGTCTTTTTTTCCGTGGTTTGACAGATAATAGTAATATCCGACAATGATTCCTATACATATGATCGCAATTCCGACGATCCTGATTCCTTTCTTCATCATTCGTCCTCCTCAAAATCCAGTTCTATGCTTTTTCCATCTTTCCCAAGATAGGATGCCGGAAAAATTTTTCTCACCTGTTCCATGTATCGTTCCGCACCGACTAATGACGGACTGAAATGTGTCAGCCACATCTGTTTTGGCTCTGCTTTTTTTGCCAGCTCCGCTGCCTCATAAAAAGTCATGTGCTTGTATTGTTTTGCCTTTTCTACCTTTTCCGGTTCTGCATACATTCCTTCGCAGATAAATATGTCTGCATCTTTGGCTGCATTCGCTATTTCTGCAACCGGTCTGGTATCCGTACAATAGGTTACTTTGATCCCTTTTCTGGCAGGTCCAAGCACCATTTCCGGTGTATAGGTCTGTTCTCCGTCTTCGATGATTTCCCCTTTTTGCAGGCGGCTCCAGTATTTTTGCGGTATCTGATGTCTGTTTGCCTCTTCTACACTGAAACGCCCTGCCCTGTCTATACTGAGGCTATAGCCATAGCATACGATATTATGATTGACACGATACGCCTGTATCCTGTAACCGGCAATCGTAATCTCTTCTTTGGGATCGGCCAGTTCTATAAATTCTATTGGAAACGGCAGTTCCGGTGCAATGACCCGCAGTGCACTGACTACTCGTTCTAATCCTTTTGGCCCGATCATGGTCAGTGGCTCCGTACGGTCCGTGTTTCCCATGGTCAGAAGCAGTCCCGGCAGTCCGCTGATATGGTCTGCGTGATAATGCGTAAAGCAGATGACATCGATCGGCTTAAAACTCCAGCCTTTTTCTTTGATTGCTACCTGCGTTCCCTCCCCGCAGTCAATTAAAAGATTGCTCCCATTATATCTTGTCATCAGTGCCGTTAAACGGCGGTAGGGAAGCGGCATCATTCCTCCGGTTCCTAACAAACAAACATCTAACATAGTTTCTCCTTTTCTAGAGGAGTTCTGTTAGCAGCTCCTCTTCGAGTGGTATTTTGAATGTTTTTGCGATCCGTTCAAAACATTCCTCGCATATTTTTCCTCTCTGAATTGTTCCATCCCTGTCAGAAAAATATCCCCACTGTTTTTCAATATTGATATATTCTTCCTGTTCCAGTACTCTTCCACAGCAGTTACAGATGCTTTTCCCTTCGTTTCTCATTTGCATACCTCCTAAGATTTTCTATCTCTATTATAAAATCTTAATCCTCTCCCGTGGTAGTGGAAATCTCTGGTGTATATACCATAACATAGGCATCTTCTTTTGGTTTTTCATAAAATCCCCTGCGGGTTCCGCAGATGGAAAATCCCATTTTCTGATAGAGTGCGATCGCACCCGTATTACTGCAGCGCACTTCTAAAAAGATACTGTGGGTTCCACGCCCTGCGGCTTCTTTTTGCATTTCTGACACCAGTGCTTCTGCGATATGGCGCCTGCGGTATTCCATCTCTACGGCAACATTTGTGATCTCCGCCTCATCCGCAGCAAAATAAGCTCCAATGTAACCCACGCAGTGTTCTTTTTTCTTTGCGGCGAAAAATACGGTATATTCCTGTTCTAACGCCTCTAAAAAGGACTGTTCTGACCATGGCGTGGAAAATATCTTTTCTTCTATGCGGGCAGCATCTGTGACATCCTCTGTCTTCATTCTGCTAATGACCATTTTTCTTATCTCTCTGCCTTTTCTTTTTCTAAACGTTCCCGTTCTGCCTGTGACAGTCTTAAATAGTCCGGCTTATGCTCTGCTGCACTCTGATATTTTCCCTGCTTATAATATTCCATTCCAAGCACACCGACGGCACCTGCACGCTGTCGGTTTAAATGTGCCGGCGCATAGCTGTAAGGCACTCTGCATTTTTCTTCTATTATAGCACGAAATACGGGAACGCCGTCCCCTAAAAATACAACCGGACGACCATATTCATTTATTTTTTCTAAAATCTCTTCGATTCCGACGGCACAGGACTCTACCAATATGTTCATGCCGTCTGCCGTAAATTCATACAATCCGGTATAGGTCTGGTTTCTTCTTGCATCCATCAGCGGGCAGACGAAATCTTTATGGCCCCAGAGATTGTATGCAAGCCCGTCCACCGTCGGAACATGCACGATGGGTTTGTCCAGTGCTAGTCCTAACCCTTTTGCCGTAGCAGAACCGATACGAAGTCCGGTAAAGGAACCCGGTCCGCCTGCAACGGCGATCGCATCTATGGACTGCAGATCCAGTTCTATCATTTTTGCCAGTTCATCTAACATCGGAAGCAATGTCTGGGAATGCGTCTTTTTGTAATTCATGGTATATTCACCCATCAGATTTTCATCCTCTATAACGGCAACGCTAGCGGTCAGCCCTGAACTGTCCAATGCCAATATTTTCATGTTATGCCTCCTAAATTGACTCTATTGTAATCTTTCTGTAGTCAAATCCTTTTTCTATATCTTTTTCTATGGTGATCTGCTGATAATGTTCCGGCAAAATCTCTTCGATCAGATTTGCCCATTCGATCATTGTCAGTCCGTCCCCATAAAAATAGTCCTCATATCCGATCTCATCCATTTCTTCGATATCTCCGATCCGGTAGACATCGAAATGGTAAAATGGCATCCTGCCCTCCTCATAGACCTGTACAATTGTAAACGTCGGGCTGTTGATCGGCTCTGTAATTCCGAGACCTTTTGCAATTCCCTGCGTAAATACTGTTTTTCCTACGCCCAGATCACCGATCAGGGTGCAGACGGTTCCCGGCTTTGCTTCTTTCCCGAAATGGATTCCCAGCTCTTCTGTTTCTTCCGGGGAAAATGTTTCTATGACCATAAATAAGCACCTACTTGATTTTCAAACGATAACTTTCTAACTGCTGTTTCATGATATTGCATACGCCCTCGTAATGTTCTCCTAATTCTCTTTTTGGAAAAACATAGGCGTTGACTCTGGTACTGTATACCAAAAGATTGCTCTTGGTGTCTACTACTTTATAGACCTGTTTCCACTCTAAGAGTGCCTCTTCACCATCCTGTGAGATCGTCACGCCTTTTTCATCTATCGTAAAATGCTGTGTATTCCGTAATGCTTCGGAACGCTGCAACAGCATTTTTGCATGAAACCAGAGGCTCAGTGGGATATATCCTATAAAAAGTGCCGCTAACACCAGATAAATCGCGCTGTATGTTGCATCGAGATCGCCCCATGTCATAATGGTTACAACGATGACAAGTGCTGCCATCACGATCGAGAGTATCCCATGAAATCCATGATAGGTATGATACATATTAAAACGGTACATATCCTGAGGGGTCAGGTTAACGTCAAATTCTTCTTTCATGATCTTTTACCTTTCCTGTGCTCCTTTGATGATCGGAGATATGTGTTTGTAAACTAAAAATGTGATCAATACGTTCATCATTCCTTTGATAAAAGTGAACGGCATATTAAAGATCACCAGACACTTTAAAAGTGTGTCTGCCTGTGGCAGTATTACCTGATATGCATTGATGATCGCCTCCATCGGCATAAACGCGGTGTATACCGGATATACGATAAAATAGTTTGATGCCACGCTGACAACTGACATCAGCACTGCTCCGACTAAGGAACCGATCAATGCTGATTTACGACCTTTTCTTTTCTTATAAAAAAGTCCCGCCGGAATGACAAACATTGCTCCTAAGATGAAGTTGGACAATTCTCCGACTCCGCCGGTGGAACTCATCGGAAGATGCAAGAGGTTCTTGATCAGGCAGATGACGGTTCCGCTCAACGGTCCCATTGCAAAGGAACCGATCAGTGCCGGAAGTTCTGAAAAGTCCAGTTTGATAAAGGACGGCATAATCGGTATGCTGAATTCTAACATCATCAGCACAAACGCGATGGCTGAAAGCATGGCGGTCATGGTCATGTATCGTACGTTTACTGGTTTCTTTTTGGTATTCATAATCTAAAATCTCCTTGGTATTATTTATTTTGCAATTTTCATCGTAAGCTGTATCCTCTGTTTTTTCAAGTCTACGGACATGACCTGTACTTCTACAATATCCCCGACACTTACTACTTCTAACGGATGTTTGATATAACGGTCACTCATCTGTGAGATATGCACCAGTCCGTCCTGATGGACTCCGATGTCCACAAATGCGCCAAAATCTATGACGTTTCTGACGGTTCCTTTTAATATCATACCTTCCTTTAGGTCTTTCATTTCTAAGACATCTGTTCTTAAGATCGGTTTTGGCATCTCCTCACGCGGATCTCTTGCCGGTTTTTCTAACTCTTTTACCATGTCTTCTAAGGTCATCACACCAATGCCAAGTTCGTCTGCTAAGGCTACTTTGTCTTTTATTTTTTTAGAAAGTCCTTTCAGGTTTCCGCCTGCAATGTCTTCTTCCTGACATCCAAGTTTTTTCAACAGTTCTTTTGCTGCTTCATAGCTTTCCGGATGGACGCTGGTTGCATCTAACGGCTGCTTTCCGCCTGTAATACGCATAAATCCCGCACACTGCTCATACGCCTTCGGTCCGAGTTTTGGGACTTTTAACAGTTCTTTTCTGGTTAAAAATCTGCCGTTCTCTTCACGATAAGCAACGATGTTCTTAGCGATCACTTTGCTGATACCGGAAATGTATTCTAACAGGGAAGCGGATGCCGTGTTCAGATCCACGCCTACACGATTGACGCAGTCTTCTACTACTCCGCCTAATGCTTCTCCTAATTTTTTCTGGTTCATATCATGCTGATACTGTCCGACTCCAATGGATTTCGGATCTATTTTTACCAGTTCTGCTAACGGGTCCTGAATCCTTCTTGCAATGGATGCGGCACTTCTTTGTCCCACATCAAAATTCGGGAATTCTTCTGCCGCTAATTTGCTTGCAGAATATACGGATGCTCCTGCTTCATTTACGATCACATAACGAACGGTAACCGGAAGCTCTTTTAACAGTTCCACGATGATCTGCTCTGATTCTCTCGATGCCGTTCCGTTTCCAACGGAGATCAGGGTAATATGATATTTGGCAATGAGCTGCTTTAATACTTTTTTCGACTCCTCTACTTTGTTCTGTGGTGCAGTCGGATATATGACCGTGGTGTCTAACACTTTTCCGGTTGCATCTACAACTGCTAATTTACAGCCTGTCCGAAATGCCGGGTCCCAGCCTAACACTATCTGATTTGCGATCGGCGGCTGCATCAGTAACTGCTCTAAGTTCTTTCCAAAGACACGGATCGCCCCATCCTCTGCCTTTTCGGTCAATTCGTTTCTGATCTCACGCTCGATCGCCGGTTCGATCAGTCTCTGATAGCTGTCTTCTATGGCTTCACGCAGAATCGGTGTGGTGTACGGATTTTGTGCCACAATAACTTTCTTTTCTAAATAGGAAAGGATCCTGTCTTTCGGTGCCTGCACTTTTACGGTTAAGATTTTTTCTTTTTCCCCGCGGTTCAGTGCTAAGATCCGATGTCCTGCTAATTTTTGCACCGGTTCTTCAAAATGATAATACATTTCATAGACGGACTCTGCATTTTCATCTTTTGCCTCTGAGAGCATCATGCCCTCTTTTTCTGTCTGCTGACGGATATGCATACGGTAAGCTGCTTCGTCTGAAATATGCTCTGCTATGATGTCCTTTGCTCCGGCGATGGCTCCTTCTACGGTATGCACTTCTTTTTCTTCATTAAGATATGCTTTTGCTTCTTCCTCGATCGGATGTGTGACCTGTTGCAGTAATATCAGATTTGCAAGCGGTTCTAATCCTTTTTCTTTCGCTATGATCGCTCTTGTCCTTCGCTTTGGACGATACGGACGATAAAGATCATCTACGACTACTAAGGTCTGGGCTTTTTCTATCTGCTGCTTTAATTCTTCCGTCAGCTTTCCCTGTTCTTCAATGCTTGCTAAAACCTGTTCTTTTTTCTCTTCTAAATTTCTAAGATAGTTCAACCTCTCATAGAGATTTCTGAGTACCTCGTCATTTAAGGCTCCGGTTGCTTCTTTCCGGTATCTTGCAATGAACGGTATGGTATTTCCCTCATCGATCAACCGGACTGCAGTCTCTGCCTGAGAAGTTTTTATCTGTAATTCTTCTGCAATCTGTTTTATGATATCCATGTTTTCTTTCCTTCCATGTTATATACCGTTCTATTATAGCGAAAAAGGCTTTTTGCTTCAAGTACGACATAAGGCTTTCCGTGACTCTTTTCGCACAGAAAGCCTTACTTTTTTACTTTTATTTTCTTACTGACTAATAACTTATTTTTTTACGATACTTATTGTAAACGCTTTTTTTCATCGTCGCAGTCTTTACCTTGCTGTAATTTCCATAGATTTTATGACCAAATGGGTCATCTACAAATCCTCTGACCTGTACATAATATTTTCTCAAAATTGGGAAACGGGTGGTTAACGTTACTTTTTTCCTGGAATTACCGTCGCCAAACGAAATGGCTTCTTTTGCAAGATTTCCACTCATATTCTTTTTCTTGGCTACTTTTACATAATATCCCTGGCAGTCTCCACTGTTTTTCAGTTTAACATAAAAATCCGTGTAATTCGTTCCGAAAAATTCATTATGTGCCGTACCGCCTACTCCGGTGATCGTTGGCTTTTTAATATTGAGCTGTTTTTCCGTATAGCGCAGTTTATATTTCACATTTTCTGCTCTATATTCATTTTCAACCTTCAGATAATAGGTTCCTTTCTTCAGATATGCCTGATAGGTCTGTCTGGTACTTCCCTTAAATATCTCTACGCTTTCGTTCTTACTGTTCATTAATGAAACTTTCCAGGAATGCTGTTCGCCATCCACTTCTGCCGGTCCGAAATTAATGGAAACTTTTCTTTTGCCGTTTAATTTGATCTTATAATAATCACAGTCTTTACTGCTTCCGTTGATCATGCCATACCAGTCTTTTTTTGCAGTGATCTTATTTGCTGTCTTGCTGGTATTGTTATCCTCTGCTTCCCAGTTTTTAGTCGTCTTATAGGATACTTTTATATCGAAAGATGTTCTCCATGCATAGTAACCATCTTCTACCTTCAGATAATAAGTACGATTTCCTTTTGATGAATAGTTTGGAAGAGAATACGTTACTCCTGATACTTCCGGAATGATCTCATTGTTATTGGAATCATAAAGACTTGCATCTAATTCCTCATTACCGGTTGGATTGGTATTTTTTATGGTAACTGTAAAGTTTCCGGTATTTGGCACCCGGAATGCATAGACTCTTTTGCCAAATTCCTCGATTGTAATGTTCTTTGTCTCATTTAAGTTCAGAGTCCCATCTGCTGCTCTTACCTCTTTTGGCATACCTAAAAATGTAAGGACACAGCATATTAACAGTGCTCCACACCACAATGGCAATTTTTTCATGCTTTTTTTCATTTCTACTTTCCTCCTTTGCAGACATTTCCTTATGTCTGAAATCATATCATGTATTCTGACAATTTTTAATCTTTTTTCTTCTCTTTTCATGGAATGATTGTCTTTCACTTTTCCCAATGATATAATAAGAAAAAATAGATTTATCAGGAGGTTCTTTTATGGATAACTACGGATTTCAATCAGAACCGGAAAACTCTTTTCATGAGAATTACAACCTTTACCGTGATAAACGTTCCCAGTCTTTTGCGACCGCAGGATTTGTATTGGGACTTATTGCCGCACTGACTCCATACTTTGTATTTACGAGTCTGATCTGCGGACCGCTTGCCATTATTTTCGGTCTGTTGTCCAAAGGCGGGGAAATGACCATGGATACCAAAGGTAAGGTTGCTGTTATTCTCGGGATCATTGGTCTTGTACTGACAGTCCTTATCATTCTTGTAGCTTTCCGTGTTGTGATCATTGATGAATTTGGTGGATTTGAAAACTTTTTAAATTACTATCAGATGAACTCACCATCTTCTTCGGATATGATTTAAGTTGAACGAAAGGAGTGTGGATTTTATGATGATCGGAAATGTTTCAGATGCTTATAACGATTATAAAATTTATCCTTATGCTTTAGGAAATGACCGTGCCGAAAAAGATTCTGCCGTTTCTTCGAGTGAAGAGTGCCAGACCTGTAAAAACCGTAAATATCAGGATGGTTCCGATGAAATGGTTTCTTTTAAATCCGCAGCCCACGTTTCCCCGCAGGCTGCTGCCGGAAGAGTCCGTGCCCACGAAGGGGAACACGTTTCAAATGCTTACGATAAAGCCGCACAGAAAAACGGTACTGTGGTTTATGCCTCTGTTTCCATTCACACTTCCGTGTGTCCGGAATGTGGAAGGACTTATGTTTCAGGTGGAACAACGAATACGGCCATCCGCTATCCAAACGAGGATAACCCTTACCAGAAAAACAGAAAGGCCGCAGATGCAACTGTCTTTCCGGGGGCAAATTTTGACGTTGCAGTCTGAGGTTAGAAAGGGAGATTTACTACTATGAAAACACCATCCGCTGAACTAAAGAGAATTGCCCGCGAGAATCTGAATGGCAAATACGGCATAGCTATTTTAGTTATGATCACTGCATCACTGATTCCGTCTGCTTTGCTCTATCCTTTTGCAGAGAACGCCCGTCATGGCGGTGCATCACAAAGGATTATTTATTATCTGGCTTCTATTATTATTACTGTGATCCAGCTGCTTTTGACCTGTGGCCAGTTACGACTGCATTTAAATATTGCAAACGGACAACCTTATCAGTTTTCCGATATTTTCTTTAGTTTCCGCAGGCATCCGCAAAAAATCTTAGGTGCTTATCTGCTTTTTGTTTTATATATGATTCCGGCTGTTTTACCGGGAAGTGTATTACTTACTTTTGCCCTGTTACTATTTATGGATTCAGCTCCATTTATCGGACTTACGGTCATTGTATTAGGAGCAGGCATCATTTTTAATATCCGCATTGCCTTACAGTGCTCACTGGTATTTTTTATGCTGGTAGACAACCCGGATGCTTCTATCCGTGCTACCTTCCGCAGAAGCAAGGAACTCATGGAGGGTAACAAACTTCGCCTGCTTTATCTGCAGCTTAGTTTCTTAGGTTTTTATCTGCTGGCTGTCTTAAGCTGTGGTATTGGTCTCCTTTGGCTGATGCCTTATATGCAGCAGACCATGGTAAGTTTTTATCTGGATGTTCAGGACGTAAAAGGAGCTGCACATAGCTGATGTAAATCAGCTATGTGCAGCTCCTCTTTTCAGGTTCTTTTATAGTTTTATATCTCTTAGTCTTCGATGAACTTATCATGTACTGCTTTTGTTGCAGTATCTACATCTGCCTCATCGATCAATACGGTGATTCTGATCTCTGATGTTGCGATCATGCGGATATTGACACCTACATTGTAAAGTGCCTCAAACATCATTCCTGCTACTCCTGCATTGGACTGCATTCCTGCACCGACTACAGATACTTTGGCAACCGTTGTGTCTGTCTCTAATTTTTCAAAAGTCAGTCTGGTTCTGTTTGCCTCTAAGATTTTTTCTACTTCTGCTACATCATCTCTTGCAACGGTAAAGGAAATATCCTTTGTACCATCACGTCCGATGGACTGTAAAATTACGTCTACATTGATGTTTTTCTTTCCTAATAAATCAAATACTTTAAATGCAATACCCGGCTCATCCTTTAATCCGATTAATGCAACTCTGGCTGCATTTTTATCTACAGCTACTCCGCTAACAAGCATACTTTCCACGTCTACGTCCTCCTTCACCACTGTTCCTTCTGCTCTGTTGAGACTGGAACGAACAACTAACTGTACTCCATATTTTTTTGCCATCTCCACGGAACGGTTATGCAATACTTTTGCTCCGAGGGTTGCAAGTTCTAACATCTCGTCGTATGTGATCTCTTTCATTTTCTTTGCATTTGGCACAACTCTTGGGTCTGCTGTGTAAACACCTTCTACGTCTGTATAGATCTCACAGGCATCTGCATGCAGTGCTGCGGCAAGTGCAACGGCTGTTGTATCGGAACCGCCACGACCTAATGTGGTAATGTCATCATATTTGTTGACTCCCTGGAATCCTGTAACAATGACAATTTTCTTATTGTCTAATTCATGACGGATCCTGTCGGAATCGATTCTTTTAAATCTTGCATTTCCATAACTGGATGAGGTATGCATTGCTACCTGAAATGCATTCAGAGAAACAGATGGAACTCCAAGGGTTGCCATCGCCATAGACATCAATGCTACGGATGTCTGTTCTCCGGTTGCTAAAAGCATATCCATCTCTCTTTTGGACGGATTTGGATTGATATCATGTGCCATATCAATCAGATGGTCTGTTGTTTTGCCCATTGCAGAAAGTACTACGACAACGTCATTGCCTTTTTTATAATCTTCTACACATCTCTCTGCAACGTTGAGAATTCTTTCTTTGTCGGCGACTGAACTTCCGCCGAACTTCTTAACTATCAGCATAACTTCCTCCTAGATGTTTTACATCTTATTCTAAACCCTTCGCTACTATGAAAAAAGTTCATCTATCAGCTTATGACCTTCCTCTTTTAAAATTCCGGTCTTGGCTGCTTCTTTTTCATTGTAATGATAGGTATGATGTTCTTCTTTTCTGCTGTCATATAGCAGATACGGAACATTGTCCGCGGTATGTGTACGGATACAGATCGGTGTCGGATGATCCGGAAGTACCAAAAGTCTGTAATCTTCTCCTGCATCTCCCATTCCCTGTACGATCGGGCGGATGACACGTTCATCTAAGTTCTCTATTGCTTTGACTTTCTTTTCTACACTGCCCTGATGTCCCATTTCGTCAGGAGCTTCTACATGAACGTATACAAAATCGTATCCGTCCTCGGTCAGCACTTTTACGGCTGCCTCTGCTTTTCCTTCATAATTGGTATGAAGTCCGCCATTGGCTCCTTCTACCGTAATGACCTTCATGGATGCACCAACAGCAATTCCTTTTAACAGGTCTACTGCTGAGATCATAGCTCCGCTCTTGCCTGTCTTTTCCTCAAATGAGGACAGTGACGGTTTTGTGCCGGCTCCCCAGAACCAACAGGAGTTCGCCGGATGAAGTCCTTTTTTTCTACGCTCTACGTTGATCGGATGATTGACTAAGATATCATAGCTTTTTTTCATCATCTCTCTTAAATCCTGATCTTCCGGCAGCTTGTCGCCAATCTTTTGTCCCAAAATATCATGTGGCTGGACTAAATCGACAACCTCGCCTTTATCCCAGATGAGCAGATGACGGTAGCTGGTTCCTACATAGAACTGATACTGTTCTGTCTGCAATTCTTTTTTTACTGCTTCTAATAAAATTGCCGCATCCTCTGTGCTGATCTCATCGGAACTATGATCGATGATGGTTCTTTCTTCATAGGTATCTTCGTCCTCAGAAAGTGTTACCAAATTGCAGCGCAGTGCAATATCGGTATCTTTCATTGGTGCACCAATACTCAATGCCTCTAACGGAGAACGTCCGGAATAATATTTTCTCGGATTGTAGCCTAATACGGAAAGATTTGCCGTATCACTTCCCGGTTTCATTCCATCCGGGATCGTATGAACCATTCCGATTTCTCCTAATTGTGCAAGACTGTCCATCATGGGTGTCTTTGCATACTCTAATGGTGTCTTATCTCCTAATTCCGGAATTGGCTGATCTGCCATTCCATCACCTAACACTACAATATATTTCACAAAAACTGCCTCCTAATCTACACGGATCATCTGTTTGATGCCGCTAAGCTGTTTTGCTTTTTCTAAATATGTTTCTTCTTTCATTTTTGCTGTTACAAATGCTGTCTCGCCTGTCACTTCTTTGATCTTGATCAGTGCCGGATTGTCGAAAACGGCTTTGACCTGTTCTTCGCTGTCTGTCGTTCTGACAAAGTATGCATATTCTGCCTGTTTATAATCCAACAGGTTCATTTTTTCAGCACTGTAGGTGATCATGATATTGCGTTTTAAATGCTTTACTATGTCTACGATATCTGCTGCTACTGCACTTGCGGTTGGGAGTTTTCCTGCTCCGCTTCCATAGAACATCGCATCTCCTAACATGTTTCCATGTACAAAAATGGCATTGAACACTCCGTTGACATTATTTAACGGATGATCTTCTCCTAACATAAACGGTGCTACCATTGCATAATATCCGTTTCCGTCTCCACGGCTGGTTGCTAATAACTTGATGGAACGTCCCATTGCTTTTGCATACGCGATGTCTTCCGGTGTGATCTTAGAAATTCCTTCAGTATGTATTTCTTCAAAATCTACGGTTTTTCCACATACTAAGGATGTTAAAATTGCAATCTTACGACATGCATCATAACCTTCTACATCTGCTGTCGGATCTGCCTCTGCGTATCCTTTTGCCTGTGCGTCCTTTAACACTTCATTATAATCGGACCCCTCGGTACTCATTTTTGTAAGCATATAGTTCGTGGTTCCATTCAGGATTCCCGTAATTTCTTCTACGATATCGGCTGTCAGTGAAGTTACTAACGGACGGATGATCGGGATTCCACCACCTACACTTGCTTCAAATAAGAAGTTGATCTCTCTTTCTTTTGCAATCTCTAAAAGCTCTGCACCATGTTTTGCAACTAATGCCTTATTGGATGTTGCCACATGTTTGCCTTCTAGTAATGCGCCTTTTACAAAAGTATATGCCGGCTCTACGCCACCCATTGCCTCTACAACGATCTGAATCTCCGGATCATTTTTGATAATTTCATAATCGTGTACAATCTTGTCCTGGATCGGATCTCCCGGGAAATCTCTTAAATCCAAAACATATTTTACTTCAATCTCCTGACCTGCGGTCTGTGTGATATGTTCACGGTTTGTCTCTAAAACTTCTACCACACCGGAACCAATGGTTCCATATCCTAATACTGCAATTTTAATCATTGAATCACTCCCTAGCTAATATTTTTAAATAATGGATTCCTTCATGCTCCTCCATTGTCCGTGTCATTGCCGCAATATCACCGGTTTCCGGCAGCACATCCACACTCAATGTTAAGGATGCGATCCCATTGACCGGAATACTCTGATGTATCGTCAATATATTGGCATGATATTCTGCCACGGTCCGGAGTACAACAGACAAAAGCCCCGGCTCATCATCCATCTGAAGAACCATCGTGATGGTCTTTCCTTTACTGTTTTCATGGAAAGGAAAAATATCATCTTTATATTTGTAAAAAGAACTCCTGCTGATACCTACTCGCTCTGCAGCTTCCTGCACAGATGCGACTTTTTCTGATTCCAGCAGTCTCTTTGCTTCGACTACTCTAAGCAGTACATCCGGAACTGCTTTTTCTTTTAAAACAAAGTATGAGGTTTTCTCTTCCATTGTCTGATTTGACCTCCTGTGTTTGCGTCAGAAATACATTTGTGCTCGTAAGAAAGATAATAGCATATTTTGTTAGTGGATTGCAACTGGTTTTTCGTATTTTTTGAGGTACATGATACCGCTTCCCCGGCTATTCCCACAGACATGCTGCGTTTCCTGTTCGTCTCACACGCCTTTTTGCTCATGTTTTGTGCAACTCGCCCTACGGGCTCAAACAGACACAAAACATGAGCGGCAGTGTGCTCCTCACGACGGAAGCCTCGCAACTGTCTGTGGGAACAGCCGGGGAAGCAGCATTGTGCAGGCTGGAAACTACAAAATAAAAGATGCCACTCATTCTTTTGAGTGACACCTCTTATTTAAATTTTCTCATCTTCTCTGTAAATTGTCTTGGTAAATCTCCCCTAACTGTCTTCGAAAGCGTATATCCCAGCGAGCTCCCGCCAATGATGAAGAGTTTCTTTTTGTGCTATGGAGATGAAACTCCCGGAAGCGTGGAGCCCTCTGGCGAACACGCTTCCTGCTTTGGGGGAGGTTCATCGGAATGTCCAGCACAAGGAAACTTGGAATCATTGGCAGGAGCTCGCTGAACATTCCCTCTTCCTAACACGCCTCAGGTTTCATAGAGAGTTTCATCAAAATACAATGCTCCTACTTCACACCCTTCTGTGCCACATACTTCAGATATGCATTAATAAAAATATCGATCTTACCATCTAACACACTGTCGGCATTTCCTGTTTCTTCATTTGTCCGATGATCTTTTACCATAGTATACGGCTGCAATACATAGGAACGGATCTGGTTGCCCCAGCCGATTTCGGTAACATCTCCACGGATGTCCGCTGCTTTTTTTGCATTCTCTTCCTGCTTTAACAGATACAGCTTTGCCTTTAACATCTGCATAGCCTTATCCTTGTTCATGTGCTGGGAGCGTTCATTCTGACACTGCACTACGATTCCTGTCGGTAGATGTGTAATACGGATTGCCGAGGAAGTCTTGTTGATGTGCTGTCCACCCGCACCGGAGGAACGATAGGTATCGATCCGGATATCATCGTCTGCGATCTCAATGTCTATGTTGTCCTCTATATCCGGCATTACATCGCAGGAAACAAAGGAAGTCTGACGTTTTCCTGCCGCATTAAACGGCGAAATGCGTACCAGCCTGTGCACTCCTTTTTCGGATTTCAGATAGCCGTATGCGTTTTCTCCACTGATCTGGAAAGTGATCGACTTAATTCCGGCTTCATCTCCATCTAAGGAATCCAGTACTTCTAACTGATATCCTTTATCCGAAGCCCACCTGCTGTACATTCGAAAGAGCATTGCTGCCCAGTCACAGGATTCTGTTCCGCCTGCCCCTGCATGCAGGGAGAGGATTGCATCATTGTGGTCATACTCGCCGGATAGCAGTGTTTTGATACGAAGCTGCTCATAACTTTCTTTCAGACTGTTTAGTTCCTCTTCGATCTCAGGAATGATCGAAGCATCATTTTCTTCATAGCCCATTTCGATCAAAGTCTCTATGTCTTCATAGCTTGTTTCTAACTGACGATATACCTCTACATCATCTTTGTAACTTTTTAACTCCTTCATCTTCTTTTGGGAAGTCTCTGTATCATCCCAGAAGTTTGGAGCCTCCATTTCTCTTTCGAGTTCTTCGATCCGCTTTTCCTTATTTGCTAAGTCAAAGTGAATCCCTCACTTCACATAATGGTTCTTTGTAATTGTTCAATTCTGCTTTGAACTGGTCTAATTCTACCAACATGCCACCTTCTTTCATAAAAATTATTTATTATTCAATATTTCTATTGCCTTTTGAATCTGATTATCATATGCCTTATCATAATCGGCATTTTTATCACCGGTATATTCATATTCTAATTCCACATCCGGTTCAATTCCCACTTCATGGATATAGTTTCCTTTTGGTGTGTAGTACTTTGCTGTGGTCAGTTTAATGGCACTGCCATCGGATAACTGGCGTACACTCTGTACAATTCCTTTTCCAAATGTTTTTGTGCCGATCAAAGTTCCATATTGATAATCTTTAATTGCACCCGCAAAAATCTCAGATGCACTTGCACTGTTCTCATTTACCAGCACTGCCATCGGATAGTCCATCTTGTGCTCTTCATCCGAGGTATAATTCTGCCGGTTTCCATACTTATCTTCTGTATAAACAGTCAGACCTTCCGGGAGGATATCATCTAAAATCTCTGTGACTGCCGTCAGGTATCCGCCCGGATTGTCACGCAAGTCTATAATTACTGATTCCATTCCCTGATCTTTCAAAGAGTTGACCGCCTGCATAAACTGTTCCTCGGTCGGCTCTGCAAATTCTGTGATTGCAATATATCCGATATGATTGTCTAACATTTCAGATGTAACGGTCGGAACCTCTACTTTATCTCTTTCAATATCAAGCTCAAGATAGTCCGCTTCACCTTCTCTGGCGATCTGCATATGTACCGTTGTACCTTTGTCGCCACGGATATGCGTCACCAGTTCGGACAGTTCCATTTCTGCTGCATTGATGTCCTCTACTTTCACGATCACATCCCCATCTTTTAACCCCGCTTTTTCTGCCGGTGTGTTTTCATATACATGAAGGATGCTGACCTGCATTGTTTTTACATCCTGACTTAAAACAGCTCCGATTCCAAAGTAAGTACCACTGGTCGATGCCATCATGGATTCATATTCTTCTTTGGTATAGTAAACGGAATAAGAATCTCCTAAACCTTCAAACAATCCCTTATACAGTCCATCTGTCAGATCCGCCTTGTCGGTGTCTTTATAATAATACAGATCGATCTGTCCTAACAGCTCTTTGATCTTCGATTCCGACTCTGCATCTAAGACATCCTGTGAATCCGCTGCTTTTTTATTAATAAAACTTACCATATAATGATTTCTTACTGCTACCGTAATAATGAGCATCAGGACCAATACAATGGCAACACCCACGGCTATTCCTGCCCGGATCCCCCGTTTAAAACTTCTTTTTTGTTCGTCTGCCTCAGGAAGTTCTTTCACTTCTTCGATCTGTTCCTTTTCTTCTATCATACCTGTTCCTTTCCGTGTTCCGCTATTTTTCACAGCTTCTCTTTTTTACAAAAGTATATGTCTGCTTTTTAACGGTCAGTACTTACGCCTAACTTACATATCCCCATGGACTTACATAGACACCGTTCAGTGTTACGCCAAAATGCAGATGATTTCCGGTTGAGATACCGGTGCTTCCTACTTTTGCAATAACCTGTCCTTTCGACACGGTCTGCCCTGCCGACACTGTTAAAGAAGATGCATGCATATACACGGTACACAATCCGCCGCCATGATCAATGATCACATAATTACCGCCACTGCTGCTGTAAGTTGCTACTAACACCGTTCCGCCATCTGCTGCCACAATATCTGCTCCATAAGCCGCACCGATATCAATGCCTTTGTGGTTCGAGGACGCTCCATTTGTAGGGGAGGTACGCGGCCCATAATCACTGGTCACCCTTTTGCTGCTTGGGCATGGCCACATCATACTTCCGGTGGACTGTCCGTTCCCGGATGGTGTGGTGTTCTGGGCAGTATTCTGATTTTCTCCGCCGGAAGATGTCCCGTCCGCATTTGTTCCATCGGAATTTTCTCCGGCTGCATCTGTCGCACCCTGATTTTCTTCTGCCGCCTGTGCCTGTTGTTGCGCCGCCTGCTGTTCTGCTGCCCTCTTCTGGGCTGCCTGAATCTGTGCGATTACTTCATTTTGTGCCTGAATCTCTGCCTCATATGCTTTTGCAACAGTCTGTGCATCTGTCAGATCATCCGCAACATCATTCAGTTCCCCTTTTTTTGCCGACTCTAAGGCTGCAACTGCCTGTTTTTCCTCCTGCACCTTTGCCTGCAGGGATTGCAGTGAAGCATAATCGGTCTCCAGTGTCTTTTGCGTATCCGCTATGGTCACCTGCATGTTCTGATATTCCTTTAACATTTTACGGTCATATTGTGAAATCTGTGTGATATACTCCACCGCATTTAAAAAATCCGTAAAACTATCCGCAGAAAGAAGCATTTCCACATAAGAGGTCTGTCCGTTCTCATACATGAACTGAATTCGTTTCTTCATATTCCGATACTGTTTCTTTTCCTGTTCCTTCGCTTTATTTAGCGCACTCTCTGTATTGGCAATCTCCTGACGTTTTTTTGAAAGCTGACTCTCTAATTCTTTGACCTTACCGGAGATCTCATTTAACTGCTTGTCTAATTTCTCTACTTCACTCTGGATGTCTTCTTTTGAGCCTTTGAGCGAATCGATCAATTCTTTTGCCTTTTGCAGATCGTTTTCTAACGTCTTCTTCTCCTGCTGCGCTTCGCTTAAATTACTTTCTTCTGTTGCCTGAACATTGCAGACAGGCTGCATACAGAAAATAAATGTCAGTATGATGGCTGTAATGATTTTAAGTCTGTTTTTCATGGTATTTTCCCTATATTATCAAAACATCCCAATAGAGCATCACACCCTATTGGGACAAATTTACACGTTCAAATGTCTCTTTGTTGTTACGCGGCTTCCAAGAAATCCGATGCCGACACCTAACAGCAACGCTACCGGAACCAATACACGGAATACCTGTCCTACCGGAAGGAAATTCAGCATACTGCTTAAAAATACAAACTTCTCCGAAACATAGGTAATGACACTGCTGTATACGAAGTAAAGTAAGATCAGCGGTAACACGGAACCGATCAGTCCGATCATTACACCCTCTACGATAAATGGTGCCCGGACAAAATAGTCCGTCGCTCCGATCAGCTTCATGATCGCAATCTCTTCCCGCCTTACGGAGATACCCGTTCGTATAGTGTTACTGATCAGGAACACTGCAACAGCAATGAGAATCAGAATAATGCCTGCTGAAATATATCCGATCAGAGAATTCAGATCTGACAGAGTATTTGCTGCCACCTCTGACTGATGTACCTCACGCACGCCGTCTAAGCCCTTCAAATAAGTAACCAGTGCCTTTTGCATAGACACATCATTGAGATAAATCTCATAATGTGAGGAATTTGCAAGCGGGTTATCTTCTTCAAAACCTTCGGCTGCTTCTTTGTTGCCTTTAAAGTATTCCTTCTGGAAATCCTTCCATGCCTCATCCGCAGATACAAAATCATACTTTGCTACCTCCGGACGTTTTTTGATCTCTTTTCCAATCTCATCTATTTTGTCCTGTTCTATGCCTTTTTCAAAAAACACGGTAACAGCGACTCCCTCTTCTGCCGTCTTGACCATGGTCTTAAAATTGGTCACAACAGAAAAGAAGATACCAAACAGAAAAATACATGCTGCCATTGTCGCAATGGAAGCTAAGGAGAACATCTTATTTCTCCCGATATTTTTCATTCCCTGTTTTACGGAATAAAGAAATGTACTAAATCTCATTTGTGCCACCTAAATCTTCATCGCTGATTACGACGCCTTTCCGCATGGTAATTACACGCTTTTTCATCGCCTTTACAATATCCAGATTGTGTGTGACCACAACGACGGTTGTTCCTCTTTCGTTAATCTCTTCTAAGAGCTTCATGATCTCCCACGCATTGTTCTCATCCAGATTTCCGGTCGGCTCGTCTGCTAGCAGGATCTTTGGCTCGTTAACCAATGCTCTCGCAATCGCTACCCTTTGCTGTTCTCCACCGGAAAGCTGTCTTGGCAGGGATTTATATTTTGCCGCAAGTCCCACCATGGAAAGCATCTGTGGTACTCTGCTGCGGATCATTTTTGTACTTGTGCCAATGACACGCTGTGCAAAAGCAACATTTTCATATACGTTCCGGTCTCTCAGCAAACGGAAATCCTGAAATACAACACCGATGTTCCGGCGGAGTTTCGGGATCTGTTTTCTCTTTAACCGGTTAATTTCCTGACCATTAATGAAGATTTTTCCCGAGGTCGGCTCAAGTTCTTTTAACAGCAGACGGATAAAGGTGGATTTACCGGAACCACTCTCTCCGACTACGAACACAAACTCGCCCTCTTTTATATGCAGACTGACATCATTCAATGCCGGTATTCCTGCAGAATATGCCTTACTGACATGTTCGAGCTTAATCATGTGTGCCTCCTAAACTTCTAGTAATCTAAAGACTCCATATACTTCATATATTTTACTACCATCAGGGCAATCTTAAATGTGATCGCATCTTCAAAGACGCGCAAGTCCAATCTGGTACTCTTTTGTAATTTATCCAACCGGTAAACTAAGGTATTACGATGAATATAGAGCTGTCTGGAGGTCTCAGACACATTCAGGCTGTTCTCAAAGAACTTGTTGATCGTCGTCAATGTCTCCTCGTCAAAATCATCCGGGGATTTTCCATCGAAGATCTCTTTGATAAACATTTTACACAGTGGAATTGGAAGCTGATAGATCAATCTTCCGATTCCAAGTGCCGAATATGCAATGACTTCTTTTTCTTCAAAGAAAATCTTACCTACATCCAATGCCATTCTCGCTTCTTTATAAGAACGTGATACCTCTTTGATCTCATTGACAATCGTACCATATGCAATATGGATGCTGTGATTTGCATCTGTCGGGAAAAGACTTAAGATCACATCTGCCGTCTTTTTCAGATCATCATAGCTCTCATTGTCAGCCAGTTCTTTGACCAGTATGATGTTCTTCTCATCTACCTCGGTTACAAAATCCTTGGATTTTCCACCAAAAAGGCTTCTGACCTTCTCTAACTCATTGCCATCCTTCTCGCGGTTGGTCTCTATTATAAATACCACACGTCGTACCTCAGTATCAATATGTAGTTTCTTGGCACGGTTGTATATATCTACCAGAAGCAGATTGTCTAAAAGCAGATTCTTAATAAAATTATCCTTATCAAAACGCTCTTTATATGCTACTAAAAGATTCTGCACCTGAAAACTTGCAATCTTTCCAATCATAAATACATCATCGCTGTCACCATTTGCCAACAAGATGTACTCTAACTGATGCTCATCGAACACTTTAAAGAACTGACATCCCTGTACTACCTGGCTGTCTGCCGGAGATTCCACGAAAGCCGCTGCCGGACCAATGTATTTGTCCGCATCCGGAAACGTAGTTGCCAGAACTTTTCCCTCCGTATCGATAATGCATAAATCCACACGCGTGATTCCTTTTAATCCATCTATTGTGCTCTGTAATATTTGATTTGAAATCATATGCCTACGCCCCTTCTCTCCTTTTGCCACTATGCAAATTTCACAATAATTCTTTGTGATTTTTCACAAAAACGGCTTTCTCTTTTTATATTTTAATGCAAAACGTCAAAAAAATAAAGAGTAAATCTCGTTTTTCTTATGCTAATTTTCCAAAAAACCCTCTCCAAAGACCTCGCGCGCATCCGTCACAATCACAAATGCCTTCGGATCGATCTTCGCCACGATGTCCTTAAGCTCCACGATCTCTTTTTTAGAAACCACACAATAGAGCACGGTCTTCTTATCGCCTGAATACATTCCCGTCGCATCCAGACCGGTCAGTCCACGGTCTAACTGTGTCATGATCGCATCTGCAATTTCTTTATAGTAGTCTGTAATAATGAACGCAGCCTTGGAATATTTCATACCTTCCATCAGTGCGTCGGAAACCTTCGAGGTGATAAAAATTGCCACGATCGCATAAAGTGCCGGTTTAAGACCGAATACATAAAGTCCTGCCAAAACGACCATTCCGTCAATGACCTGCAAGATCTGTACCACGGAATAGTGACGCACATATTTCTGGATCAGTGCTGACACCATATCGGTTCCACCGGTCGTTGCCTTTGCCAGCAACACAAATCCGATCCCGATTCCTGTGATCACGCCGCCAAATACGGCAGAAAGCATATAATCTCCCTGCGTTAAGTCAACCTGTGGGATCACATAAAGCCAGAAAGACAGAAGAACCGTTCCGATCACGGTTCTGCCCAAGAACTTTCTTCCTTTTATAATTAGTGCTGCGATAAACACCGGAACATTCAATGCAAGGTTTGTCAGCCACAGCGGGACACCGCCCTCTACGATTCCGGCGGTCATTTTTCTTATGATAATCGCTATACCGGAAAAACCTCCCGTAACCAGTCCGATCGGTTCAAAAATACACTGAATGGCAAGTGCCATGATCCCGGTTCCCATAAAGATGAATAAATAATCCACATACCATGGACGGCTGTTCATAATCCTCATCTTCACTTCCGCTCCTCATCTTCATTTTCATATTGTTCTATTCTTTTGAGCAATACATGTTTATGAAAAATTTTCCGAAAAATTTTTTTCAAAAACGTGTCAGAATACAATCCGGTCACTTCTCCGATCCCGTACCAGACCTTTGCCGACATTTTGCTCTTATAGTTCATTAAAAATTCTTCCTGCTGCGGAGACGGGATCACTGAGATCACAACATCTGCTGCCTCACCGTTTACTTCATTAATAATACTCTCGTAATCTCCCGGACAGTCTTCTAACGCAAACACACCGGAAACCGTAACCCTTGGATAATGTTCCTTTAAGAATCCGACCAGCGCTTTGATCTGCTCTGATTTTTCTCCTAAAATATAGACAATCTTATGATTGCGCGCGATCCGCTTCATAAACTCATGAAAAAATTCATGTTCTACCGTCTCTTTCAGCCGCTGTGGAGTCTCCACTTCCGCAGCCGCAAGGATCTCTTTCTCACCGATAATGGTCATATCCAGTTCCTGCAATGCCTGTCCGAGTACTTCATTGTTCTCAGACTCCATCAGCATCTTCATGGATATATCTTCAATTGCATTTAAGGATGTTCCATTTAAATAACTCTCCGCTAACAGGATGGATTCCCGCACGGAGTAGTTGTCAAGCTTCATCCCCAATATCTGTATCTTCTTCTTCATCACTACACCTATTATTTTTTGTTTTTCAAGATAATATACATGAGTATAACAAAATCAAGGTCAGATTTCAACCTTGCCTGTCCAAAGACGAAATTCGTCTGTATATTTTCGAAACATTTTTGACATTTTCTGATAACTTTCGTAATATTTTTACTTTAAAAAAGTCAAGACTTTTTCTTCTTTTTTTGACAAACTTATCAACTTTATTATTTGTGTACAAAACCTCTGTTCTCTTTTTTTGCTATGTAAACCTATAATTTTTGCTTTTTTTCTGTGGATAACGTTTATAACTTCGTGTATAACTCCTTTTTTTCGATATTTCCACCTTTTTCGATGTTGATAACTTTTTCTCCTCTGGTTGCAAAAAACGACACCAGTTCTACGGAAATTTGTAGAATTTGTGCAAATTGTATAATCGTTGGTCTGTCATAATTTCTTATAGAAATTAATGTGTCAAAAATCTGCTCATAGCTTAGCAGCTAGTACCTTGCACAAAGCTGAGACTGCTTTTGTGACTTTGAGAGAAAATTAGTAAATCTTAGTCTGCCTGTTCATGTATAGTGTTTTGCTGCCATGGAGGGCAGCAAAAGTCTTAAGCCCCATGGACGGGGCGTTTAAGACGTACACGTCACTTCATCACAACCTGACTCAGGCAGACTTAGATTTTCTTATTTTCGTACAACGGAACAAAAAAGACTCGGCTTTGTGCAACCTGCCAATCAACAAATGCGAAACCACCTTTTGACACCCTAATCCCATAAAGCAAAAAAGCTGCCATTCCTTAGAATGACAGCTTTGTCAATATTCAAATATTCACTCTTAGAAAATTCTTCTTACTGTAATAATGCTGCGGTATGCTGCCGGAGATGTATACTTGATACCTGATTCCGGTGTACTTGCATGTACGATGGTATTGTTTCCAACATAAATTGCAACGTGTCCACTGTAACATACGATGTCACCCGGCTGCATGTCTGCCTGGCTTACTTCATATCCTACGCCTCTCATTGCACTGGAGGAATGAGGAAGTGATACACCAAATGCTGCATATACGCTCATTACGAATCCGGAACAGTCTGCTCCGTTTGTCAGGCTGGTTCCACCATATACATATGGGTTTCCAACAAACTGACCTGCATAGCTTGCAACTGCTGCTCCATTACCGCCTGAAGGTGGTGCGTAGCTTCTTGCCGGAGCACTGCTTGCTGCCGGTGCGCTACTCTGCTGCTGTGATGCTTTTCTGGCTGCTGCTGCCGCTGCTTCCTCTGCTGCTTTTCTTTCAGCCTCTTCTTTTGCAAGTCTTGCTTCTTCTTCTGCTTTAGACTCTGCTTTTACAAACTCTGTAGAAAGGCTTACATAATCTGTAGATACAAATCCTTCGCCCTCTTCTACGCTGACTTTTACCCAGCCGTCTCTCTCTTCTGTAACGGTCAGATCATCTCCGTCCGGTACTAATCCTAAAACAGGTGCGTCTGTAGATGCATCTGTACGCACTTTTAAAGTCTCTGTGTTAACCTTTGCCATTCTTCTTCCAACGGCTCTTGCTAACTCTTCGTTACCAACTACTACGAATTCTTTCTTTACATAACCGGTAACACTTCCGGATGTAATCTTATACCATCCGTTCTCTTCGCCTTCCACTGTAGCTGCGGATTTGTCATAGAGCTTTCCTAAGACTTCTCCATCCTCGCCCGGTGTGCTGCGGACATTTACATAGTTGTCCACCTGTGCGATCGCGATATCTGCATACTCTGATTTTACAACCGGAGTCTCATTTTCTGCCTTCTCACTCTTGTCCTCGGAAGAATTGTCTGTATTTTCTTTATTCTCATCAGCTTTCTGGCTGTCAGAAACAGCTTTTGCAAATGTAAGAGTTCCACCTGCTACGGTAGATTCTTTTGTTACACTGCTGATTGTTGTACTCAGTTCGTCGGATAATCCTGCTGCCGGAGCTGCGTTAACTGCCATACTGCCGGAACCTGCAAGCATTATTGTTGCCGCTAAACAGCATGTTCGTATTCTTAATCTGTTACGATTCATGTGTGCCTCCAATTTATTGATAAGTCTTTACCTTTTGTTACAAATTTATTACATTTATCGTACAACATTATATCAAAGCGTTTCTACACTGTCAACCCTATTCCTTTACAAAACCCGACAAAGAATTACAGCTCATTCAGATATTTTTCGATAGAAGTTACAACATTCGCCCCATCGGCAGCCGCTGTAATGACCTGCCGAAGCTGCTTGGTACGCAGATCTCCCGCCGCAAAAATCCCTGCACAGCTTGTCACGCCATCTTCACCGGCAATGACATAACCGGCTTCATCTAAATCCACCACGCCACGATACATTTCCGTGTTCGGCAGGATGCCCACTGCTATAAATACTCCGTTGACCGAAAGTTCCTGCTTTTCCTCTGTCTTCTTATTATATAAGGAAAGACTCTCAACCTGATCCTCTCCCTGAATCTGCTCAATAACCGTATCCCAGAGAATTTCGATGTTCTCACTTGTCTTTACCCGTTCCTGCAACACCTTTGCCCCGCGGAATTCATCTCTTCTGTGGATCAGATACACTTTTTTACAGAGTCTTGCTAAAAACAGGGCATCCTCTAACGCTACATCTCCGCCTCCGACTACTGCCGTTGTCTTTCCTTTAAAAAACGCTCCGTCACAGGTGGCACAATAAGAGACTCCCATTCCCATGAGTTCCTCTTCCCCCGGCACACCTAAGGTCCGGTGTGTCGCACCACTGGCTAATACGATCGTCTTTGTCTGATAAGTCTCCTTATCTGTCACAATGACCTTATGATCTGCTTCGTTTTTAATCTCTAACACTTCTGCCGTTACAAACTGACATCCTACGGCATCGGCATGCGCCCGGAATTTACTTCCAAGATCAAATCCACCGACCCCAGGGATTCCCGGATAGTTATCTACTTCATAGGTGTTTAAGATCTGTCCTCCGCTCATTGGTGCTTTTTCTAATACCAGTGTCTTTAACTTTGCCCGCTCTGCATAAATCGCAGCACTCAAACCTGCCGGACCACTTCCTATTATAATTACATCATACAGCATATATTTGTTCTCTCTTTCTTTTTTATTTTACGCATAAAGATTAGGATGTCAAAAGGCGGCTTACAACTTAGGGGCTGGCAACTTGAAAACGCCTTTTGACACCCTAATCATATAAAACTATTTTATCATCTTTCCCTGAAAACCTCCATCTTATTTTGAGGCTTATTTTTCTCTTGGCTTTCACTGCCTTCGGGATTCTGTTTTTCTCTTTTATTTTTCAAAACTTATTGCACTTTTCACACCTCCGAAGTACAATATACTTATCAATAGACGAAAGGTGGTGCCAGTATGGATGTAACAGCTCTTAATAACATTGCATTGAGTCAGATCTCCCCAAGTACATCTCCTTCCGATATCAGTGTTGCAATCTTAGGAAAACAGCTTGATGTCACACAGAAGCTTGGAGACACGATGATACAGGCAATGGAACGTTCAGTGAACCCGCATATTGGCGGCAACATTGATATTTCTGTTTAGTACAGAATAAAAAAGCAGGAGTCGGCATTCACGCAGCTCCTGCTTTTTTGTTTTAGAATCTTTTTATTTTAGAATTTTTTATTTCAGGCTCTTTAATTTTCTTAAAAAATCTCAAAGACTACCATAAATGCGACTGCTAATACCATTCCGATCACAAGGGTCGGTGTTATGATTCTTTCACGCTTTGCCTCATTCATCTTCTGTTGGATGAGTTCCAGTCTTCCATTTTTTCTTGCCAGATGAACCCAGATGGCACAGCCGCCTGCGGTCGTAAACACAGCGATCACTCCCCATACAAGAAGCCCTGCTAATAAGATCTTTGGCTGGCTTGCTAAATTACTGCTCTGCTGTACGGCATCACTCACGCTCGCATTCCTGATACTTCCATTGAGTCCTGAGAGCAATACTCCGTTCAGATTCAGTAAAAAATGACAGATTATGGAAGTCACAATGCTTCCGGTTGCTTCCATCATAAAGACTAAGATCATGCCAAAGACAAAGGTATACAAGAACTGGTTAAAGTTCATGTGCATACAGCCGAACAGAAGTCCGCTGAGCACCAGTGCTGCCTTCATGCTGCTCTTCCGGTAGGTCTGATAAAAGACTCCGCGGAACACAAACTCCTCCACAAAGGCTGGCAGCAATGCCACAAACAGGATATTGAGGAACAGATTCTCCTGTCCCATTGTTGCCGCAAGCTCTGCTGAGGTATTGTCCACAAAAAACATCGTCAGCAGATTCATGACCAGCATCAGCGGGTAAAACAGATACGTCATAACCACCGCTAAAAGGGCATCGGAAATCCTGATTTTTTTATAGGGGATCAATTCCCCTGTCTTCGTCCCCGATATTTTCAGATAGACAAACGGCGGGACACATACGAGGAGCTGTGAAACAGCAATATCTACATAAAATGAGTCCACAAAATGTTTTCCTATCAGCGACCATAAAAAACTGCCGCCCACATAGATCAGAAAAGTAATGAGAAATGTGCGGTTTACGCCTTTATTTGTCGTCATATGTTCTCCTGTTATTTTACGGCTACGGCTTCAATCTCTAAGAGTACATCTTTTGGAAGTCTTGCTACCTCCACACAGCTTCTTGCCGGGAAATCTGTAGTAAAGAATTCTTTGTATACCTCATTGATCGTTCCAAAATCATTCATTTCTTTAATGAATACTGTTGTTTTAACCACATTATCCATAGAAGTTCCTGCTGCTTCTAATAAATTAGAAAGACTCGTCATTGCCTGTCTGGTCTGTGCTTCTGCACCGTCCGGGATCTCTCCGGTTGCAGGATTTACCGGGATCACACCGGAAGTATATACCATTCCATTCACTTCAATTGCCTGTGAGTACGGTCCGATCGCTGCCGGAGCGTTCTGTGTACTGATTACTTTTTTCATCGTGATTCCTTCTTTCTTTTGTTTTGTATTTATAATTTTCGGATCACCTTATCGGTAATCTCAATCTTATGCTCTTTATAGAGATGTCCGACTGCCCGCTTAAAAGCATTTTTACTAAGTCCGGTCTCTCTTTTGATGACTTCCGGAGAAGCCTTGTCGTTAAATGGCAGAACTCCCGCATATTCATCAATGATCTCTAACACTTTTTCTGCATCCGGGTTCATCTGAAGATATGCTTTCTGGCGCATGGTAAGATCCAGCTTTCCATCCGGTTTTACTTTTGTCACACGCGCTTCTATGATATCACCGATCCGCAAGAAACTGCAATCCTCATGACGTGGAATCATGGCTGAGTACCGGTCATCTACGGCTATGAAAGTTCCGAAATTATCACTGAACTCATAGACTCTTCCCTGTACCATATCTCCCTCTTTATAAGGAGATTCTTTTGACAGCAGATCGTAGATCCCTTTCATGGTCGCACAGAGTCTGCGGCTCTTATCAATATAAAGTGTGACTAAGATCTCATCTCCCGGCTCGACCTTTCTGGTCATCTCTTTAAACGGTAAGAACAGATCTTTTTCTAAGCCCCAGTCTAAAAAGGCTCCGATCTTTCCGATTTCTAACACTTCTAAGACTGCCAGTTGTTCCAGTTGCAACTTTGGTGTATTGGTTGTTGCGATCAATCGGTCTTTGGAGTCCTTATATAAAAACACTTTCAGCACGTCACCGATCTTGACATCCTGTGGCACCTGCTTTGCCGGAAGCAGCACGCGTGTCTCATCCTCCGGTTTCTGTGCTAAGTATACTCCAAACTCTACCTTTTTTACAACAATCAGTTCCTGATATTCTCCTAATTTAATCATTTCTTCCTCCGAAAAATTCTATGATCGCATATGGGCTCTTTTCTTTGTCCGCTAACACCACCGCGATCTTCTCCTCTGTATTTTCCACAAACGGATACATGATATCGCCTAAAACTGCTGCTTTTCTGTATTCTACCCTCAGCTCGCTCACAAGAAACTGCTCCGGTAAAAATTCTTCTGCCATCAATACATATTTGCCGTTGTTCACATGATGGTTAGAATCAATGCAAAAACGGTGTACCGCAAACGGCTCTTTCGCTTCTAAATGTTTTGGCATCGGGATTTTTCTTGCAGCATATTCCATCGGATACGGTTCCCCCAACTCATATGCGTTTGCAACCTCGTCCGGGATCCGAACCGGTTTTCCGGTTTCCGTATTTACAAATATCCAGTTAGAATTTGCATAGACTAAATCTTTTCCATGCTCATCCTGCAGCATCAGATTTCTGTGTCCGAAAAAATTCTTAAATGCATATGGATTTGCAATGATCCGTATCTGCTCTCCCAACTTCGGATATTCCTTTATGACGATCTGCCAGGACGCTAACAGCCACGCTCTCTTTTGTCTTTTTAAAAATTCGATACCGCCTCCGACATCCTCGGAGTGAAAGGTACAGCAGTCCTGAAAGTAATCCAGAACAGACTCCAGTTTTATCCTATGCGTTTCATCCACTTCACTATAGCGCACACGCGCATCCATCTGATACATTGCCTGTCCTCTCTTTCGCCCGAAGGGCTTTTTATTCTATAGTAAACACAACTTTCATACTTTAATGTAACATATTTTTTCTTATAGAGGAACAAAAGTGTGCTTCGCACACTTCCGCGCTCCAATTTCTTCTATAGCACAGCTTTTGTTCCGCGCGCGAGCGGTGCTGCATCGCAGCTACTTACCCCTCAGCGAGCTGCGCATCTTCGCCCGAAGGGCTTTTTGCTCTATAGGAAATACAAATTTTCACGCTTTAATGTAATACGGTATTTCCTATAGAGCAAAAAAGCACCATATCTGCATATGGTGCTTTCAAAACTGGCCCACAAGGATTCGAACCTTGAAATGACGGAGTCAGAGTCCGTTGCCTTACCATTTGGCGATGGGCCAATGTCGTGTCAACAATGGGTATTATACATGATGATTTTACCAAAAGTCAAGCACTTTTTAAAAAATTTTTAAATCTTTTTCAACAATTGCAAAAATGACCTCTTTTTCCCAGTCGATCTCTGCTTTTCCATTCGTACCCTCGATCAGTTCTTTTTCTATCTTTTCCTGCTGTTGCGCCGGAACTACCACCTGTATGCTGACATTTTCTCCATAAATGCTGTCTGCAATCGGAATATTGTTCTGTGCCAAAATATATTGAATTTTTCCGATTCCATTATAATCGGTTACGATACTTCCCAAAATGCCACGTTGCTTCTCTATAATTATGCTGGACTCTAGTCCGCTCTGGGTTGCTTTTTGATATGCCCGCACCAGTCCACCGGTTCCTAAAAGCACACCGCCAAAGTAACGGGTCACTACGACTACGGTATTGTGGATGTCTTCATGCAGGAGCACATCTAGCATCGGACGGCCGGCGGTACCGTTTGGTTCTCCGTCATCGGAACATCTTTGTAGCTCCTGACGCTCGCCAATGACATAGGCATAGCAATTGTGTCTTGCATCCCAGTATTTCTTTTTCATCTTCGCAATAAACTCCAATGCCTCTTCTTCCGTTTCTATCGGAAGTACGGTAGCAATAAATCTGGATTTTTTTTCTATGATCTCTCCCTGTCCACCTTCGTAGACAGCACGGTATCCGTTTGTCTCCATAGTCATCTCTCTCCTGTTTTTCTGCTCTCATTATAACGGTATTTTGATTTTCCGTAAATACCAAATTGTCCGAAAAGTGCCTGCAAATCAGTTAATACTTTATTCTTATGCCGTTTTTTGGTATAATGTATCATAATATAGTTTAAGACTAATTACAAAGGAGGTCTGTTATGAACTATGGAAAGAACCGCACATCGAAAAAGGAGAAGGATTTAGCCTCCCAGCAGTCGATGGCACATAAACGGTTCCGTGTAATGTTTTTAAAGACATTTCTTATCTGCATTCTGATCGCAGTTGTGGTTGGCGCGATCGCCGTCTTCAATATGGTAAGAGGCATTATCAAGTCCGCACCGGACATTAAGGATATAGATGCTACACCGACCGGATATCTCTCCACGGTATTAGACAACAATGAAAATGAAATCGCAACGTTGGTGGCTTCCGGCTCCAACCGTGTCTATGTGACCATAGATGAGATTCCAAAAAATTTACAGCATGCATTTGTTGCAATTGAAGATGAGCGTTTTTACGATCATAACGGTATTGACTTACAGGGTATTTTACGCGCGGGAGTCCGTGGTATCACACATGGTTTTCACTTTTCAGAAGGTGCATCCACGATCACGCAGCAGCTTTTGAAGAACAATGTATTTACAGGCTGGACAAGCGAATCCAGTTTTTCGGACAAGTTAGAGCGTAAATTGCAGGAACAGTACTTAGCCGTACAGTTAGAAAAATCCGTAAGCAAAGACTGGATCTTAGAGAACTATCTGAACTCCATCAACCTCGGTCAGAATACACTTGGTGTCCAGTCGGCATCCAGACGTTACTTTAATAAGGATGTTTCGGAACTGAATATTTCAGAATCGGCCGTCATTGCGGCGATCACACAGAATCCGAGCCGTTATAATCCGGTCAGCAACCCTGACCAGAATAAAAAGCGCCGTGCCAAGGTATTAAAAAACATGTTAGATCAGGAATACATCTCTCAAAAGGAATATGACGAAGCCATGAAGGATAAGGTCTATGACCGGATCCAGGTTGCCAACCTTGAGGTTGCCGATGATAACGTCACTTCCTATTTTGTAGATGCGCTGACAGATCAGGTGATCCAGACATTGATCGATGAAAAAGGTTATACGGAAACACAGGCATACAAAGCACTCTACAGTGGAGGGCTGACCATTTATTCCACACAGGACAGCAACCTGCAAAAGATCTGTGATGAAGAGGTCAACAACGAAGCAAATTACGGCGCAAATCCGGAGTATTCTTTCTCCTACCGTCTGACCATCCAGAAAAAAGACGGTACTTATAAGAACTACAGTGAGCAGACCATGCTTTCTTACTATCAGGCAAATGACAAAAACTACAATATCCATTTTGCCTCCAAAGAAGCTGCTGAGGCTGCCATTGAAAAATACAAAAACGAGATGTTAGAGGATGGCGATACCATTCCGGAAGGCGGCGAAACCGTTTCTTATACGTTACAGCCACAGGCTGCGATGACACTGATCGACCAGTCCACCGGCGAAGTAAAAGCGTTAGTAGGTGGCCGTGGTGAAAAGACAGCAAGTAAGACCCTGAACCGTGCCACTTCAACTGCAAGACAGCCGGGTTCCACTTACAAAGTCCTTGCCGCTTATGCTCCGGCATTGGATTCCGCCGGCATGACACTTGCAACCGTACAGGATGATGCTCCTTATTCCTATGAAAACGGAACTTCACTCCGTAACTACGACAATAACTACCGTGGATTTACCACACTCCGGGAAGCCATTACAAATTCCATCAATGTCGTAACGGTAAAGACTTTGACCGAGATCGGTACACAGGTAGGTTTTGATTACCTCGATGATTTTGGCTTTACTACCATTGTACCGGAGGACAACACCCAGTCACTCTGTCTCGGCGGTCTGACAAAAGGTGTCTACAATTTAGAATTAACGGCTGCCTATGCCACGATCGCAAATGGCGGCACTTATACGAAACCAAGATTTTTCACAAAAATCCTTGACCATGACGGCAATGTACTGATTGATAATACACCTCAGACACATACCGTATTAAAAGATACGACCGCATGGCTGATCACTTCTGCGATGAAAGATGTTATGACACAGGGAACCGGTGTTGCAGCGAATATCAGCAATATGCCGGTAGCCGGAAAATCCGGTACTACAACGAAAAACCGTGACTCTCTATTCGCAGGATTTTCTCCATATTATACCTGTGTTGTCTGGGGCGGATATGATGACAACTCTCCGTTAAAGAGCACAAGGTATACCAAAAATGTATGGAAAGCCGTCATGCAGCGTGTGAACGAAGGATTGGAATACCGTGATTTTGAAAAACCGGAAGGCATTGAGACTGCTACCGTATGTAAGAAATCCGGTAAACTTGCCGTTGCAGGCATCTGTGACTGTGATCCACGCGGCAATCAAGTTTATACCGAATATTTTGCATCAGGAACCGTTCCTACGGAAATCTGCGACCACCATGTTCGTGCAACAATCTGTACGGCATCTATGAAAATTGCAAATGAGTTTTGTCCGGAAGAAACGAAGCAGACGAACATCTATATCATTGGCGGTTCTGCAAACTCCGGAGATGGTCCATATCTTCTTTCCGATGAGCTTGCAAATTCTACCTGTGATGTGCATAATGCTTCTACGAATACAACCGATGCACTCGAAAATATTGGTGGTTTCTTAGATAAGAATGAGAAGAAGGATAAAAAGGACAAAAAAGATAACACGAATGACAATGACAATCCGAATGATGATAACAAGAATCCGGATAACAATAACAATCCTGATACTCCTTCTGAGGATAACAAGAATGACGATGATAGCAATAACGACTTTGAAAACCCTTCCGAAGAAGGCGAGTAAATGATTCAATAATAGGTCATCAAGGAACACGAAAGAACCCCGACGTTTCCGCCGGGGTTCTTTCTGTTGATGTATATACACTAAGGGGATTAGATATACTAATCTTTCCAGATTAGCCCATATTTGTGCTTACTCTACATCCTGTAAAGCAGCCGTTCCAGCTTCTCCTGTACGAACTTTAACTACCTGTTCTACATTGTATACGAATATCTTTCCATCTCCTATATGTCCTGTATAAAGTACTTTCTTTGCGGATTCGATGACATCCTGTACCGGAATCTTGCTGACCACCACTTCGACCTTCATCTTTGGAAGGAGTGTTGCATCCAACTCTGCACCACGGTAACGGTCTCCGGAACCTTTCTGCACACCACAGCCCATAACCTGTGTACAGGTCATACCGGTAACACCAAGTTCATTCATGGCTTTCTTTAACTTGTCATAACGTGACAGTTTTGAAATAATAACCACTTTATAGATGCCTGTCGGCTCATGTGGCATTGCTGCAACCGGAACTGCTGCATTCCGCAAAGTTTCTGATGCACTTTCATAATCAGCCACACCAAGGTCGGTATTTTCATTGACATCCATTGTAGAACCAGAGATATCCATAATTGCAAATCCTGCGTATGCTGATGGAAGTCCATGCTCTGTTGCATCCAGACCTGTAATTTCTTCCTCTTCGGAAACACGAAGACCGATGGTCTTTTTTAATACGATAAATACGATCGTAATTGTAACAATTGTCCAAGCTGCGGTAATGAACATACCTACAAACTGTAAACCTAACTGTTTGAAGCCGCCTCCATAGAAGAGACCTTCTTTAATACCTGCTAATTCAAAGCCCGGTGCTGAAGATGTTGCAAATAAACCTACTGCAATCGTTCCCCAGATACCGTTAAACATATGTACTGCGACTGCTCCAACCGGGTCATCGACATGAAGTACATTATCGACAAACCATACACCAAAGACTACTAAAATTCCTGCTACTGCTCCAATAATTGCTGCTCCTACACAATCTGTTACATCACAAGGTGCGGTAATTGCTACCAGTCCTGCTAAAGATGCGTTCAGACACATCGATACATCCGGTTTTCCATATTTGATCCATGTAAATGCCATACATACGACAGTTGCTACTGCCGGAGCTACGGTTGTTGTTAAAAAGATAGATCCCAGTGTCGGCACATCCGTAGCTGCTGCACCATTGAATCCATACCAGCCAAGCCAGAGGATAAATACACCAAGGGAACCGATAACCAGGTTGTGTCCCGGAATTGCGTTAACCTTTGTAATTTTTCCATCTTTATCTTTACTGAATTTTCCAATACGAGGTCCAAGGAATGCTGCACCGATCAATGCACAGATACCACCAACCATATGGATACAGTTAGAACCTGCATAATCATGGAATCCCATATTGACTAAAAATCCATCACCCCATGTCCAGTGTGCTTCAATCGGATAGATGATACCGGAAATGACGGCCGAATAAATACAATACGTTACGAATTTTGTTCTTTCTGCCATCGCACCTGATACGATGGTTGCTGTTGTTGCACAGAATACTAAGTTAAATACAAATCCCGAATAACTGAAATTTGCATAGTCTGTGAATACTCCAAATCCCGGTGTTCCGAGAATTCCTAAGATATCACTTTTTCCCTCTGCTGCCGGAAGCATTAAGGATGCTCCGATGAGAAACCACATTACGGTTCCAATACAGAAATCCATTAAGTTTTTCATAATGATATTTCCGGAGTTCTTTGCTCTGGTAAAACCTGCCTCTACCATTGCAAATCCTGCCTGCATCCAGAATACTAATGCCGCACCAATTAGAAACCAGACGCCGTAGACATTGTCATTAATCACTTTCATAATTTCATCTGTCATAATTTCTTCCTCCTCTTTCTCCTGATATAAATATAAAAAAGGAGACAACACCGAATGTCAGATTTTTCTAACCTTCTATGCTATCTCCTTTGATAACGCTTATAACTCTATTTCTTCCATTTTCAATTTTAATTATACTTCAAAGATTAAATCTCCATAGGATGGCATTGGCCATACATCCTTATCAACGATCATCTCTAATTTGTCGATCGGTGCACGAAGCTCATCCATTGCTACCTTAACCTCATCTCTGTATGCAACAGCCTGTACCCTGCCTTCTTCTATAGCAGCAGCTTTTTCTGTTACTTCATGCAGCTTCTTCAATGCTGTCTGTGCCTCTGCTAATAATGTAGAGGTCTCTGTTAACAGCTCTGTCTGAACGCTGACATCTGCTCCACATGCAGCAGTAACTGCATTAACGGAGGTTGCAAGTGAGGTTGCATATTTGATGACTGCCGGAATAATCTGTTTTCCTGCAATGTTCATCATTGCTTTTGCTTCAATGTTGATGGTCTTTGCGTAGGTCTCATACTCTACTTCCACACGGGACTCTAACTCTGCTCTTGTAAATACACCAAATCTCTCAAATAAAGCCACAGATTTGTCAGTAGCCAGATAAGGAATGGCATCTACCATAGAGCGGATGTTTGGAAGTCCACGTCTTTCTGCTTCCTCTACCCATCCATCGGAGTATCCGTTTCCATTGAATACGATTCTCTGATGCTCTGTTACATTTTTCTTAATCAGATCATGTACTGCCATATCGAAGTCATCTGCTTTTTCAAGCGTATCACATACTTCTGCAAATGCTTCTGCAACGATGGTATTTAATACTACGTTTGGCTGTGCGATGGATGCTTTAGAACCTACCATACGGAACTCGAATTTGTTTCCTGTAAATGCAAACGGTGAGGTTCTGTTTCTGTCGGTTGCATCTTTCATGAAGTCCGGTAATGTTGCAACACCGGTCTTAAGCATTTCGCCTTCTATACTATGTGTAGCTTCACCTGTGCTGATCAGCTGTTTTAACACATCCTCTAACTGTGCTCCTAAGAAGATGGAGATGATTGCAGGCGGTGCCTCGTTTGCTCCTAATCTGTGGTCGTTTCCAACATCTGCTGCGGACTCACGAAGTAATTCTGCATGCTCATCGACTGCTTTTAAGATACAGGATAATACTAACAGGAACTGGATGTTCTCATGTGGGGTATCGCCCGGATCTAACAGGTTGATTCCATCGTCTGTGGTCAGTGACCAGTTATTATGTTTACCGGAACCGTTCACGCCTGCAAATGGTTTTTCATTTAACAGACAATATAATCCATGACGGCCTGCTACTTTTTTAAGTGTTTCCATAACTAACTGGTTATGGTCTACTGCGATATTTGCTTCTGCATAAATCGGTGCTAACTCGTGCTGTGCCGGAGCAACCTCGTTATGCTGTGTCTTTGCGGATACACCCAGTTTCCAGAGCTCTTTATTGACATCTTTCATATAAGAAGCAATTCTCTCACGGATAGCTCCGAAGTAATGGTCATCCATTTCCTGACCTTTTGCCGGTGGTGCTCCGAATAAGGTACGTCCTGCATAGATTAAGTCTTTTCTCTTTAAGTATTTTTCTTTATCTACTAAGAAATACTCCTGCTCCGGTCCTACGGAAGGTGTTACTTTCTTAGATGTTGTATTTCCGAATAATCTTAAAAGACGTAAGGACTGCTCGTTAATTGCTGCCATGGAACGAAGCAGCGGTGTCTTCTGGTCTAATGCCTCACCTGTGTAGGAGCAGAATGCTGTTGGGATACAAAGTGTTGCACCTGCTGCATCCTGACGTACAAATGCCGGTGAAGTACAATCCCATGCTGTATATCCTCTTGCTTCAAATGTTGCTCTTAAACCTCCTGATGGGAAAGAAGATGCATCCGGCTCTCCTTTGATCAGTTCCTTACCGGAAAAGCTCATCAGTACTTTGCCATTCGGCATTGGTGCGGTAATAAAAGAATCATGTTTTTCTGCTGTGACACCGGTTAACGGCTGAAACCAGTGTGTGTAGTGTGTCGCACCTTTTTCGATTGCCCATTCCTTCATCTCATGTGCTACTACATCAGCAGTCTCTAAATCAAGTTCTTTTCCTTCTTCAATGACTTCCCTCAACTTCTTGTAAACCTTTTTCGGAAGACGCTCCTGCATAACGGAATCGTTAAATACGTTTTCTCCAAAAATGTCTGTTACATTGAAATAATCCGGTGTTTTTTCTAACATTCTCTCTTCCATATCCTTACATCCTTTCTTTACCATTTTCTACAAATGCATCCCCTAGTGCTTCTGCTTTTGTATTTTCTTTATTATGTCTTGTAATTAGAATAAAGAGCCACATCCTCACGGAGTGTTTTACTTTATAGGCAATTACTTTATATTTCCCTATAACAGTAAAAAAGGGCGCTCCACTCATATGGAACACCCTTGTTCTAATCTCTGCTAATAAGATACCCCAATTGTTTTGAAATTGCAAGAGAATTTTTTATTTTTTCTCTTCTTCTCTGTTTTTTACAATTAATTCTGCTTTTTCTTTCTTTTTTTGTAAAATATAACAAAGAGCTTATTCTGCTTTTCCAATGGAGCCAAACATTTCCATCTTATCGCGGACAGTCTGTTTAATTGCCTCTGTACCCGGTTTTAATAACTTACGCGGGTCAAATCCTTTACCAACTAAGTCTTTTCCTTCTTCAATATACTTACGAACCTCAGCCGTAAATGCAAGCTGGCATTCTGTATTGACATTGATCTTACATACACCCATGTCGATGGATTTCTTTACCATATCCTCCGGGATTCCTGTACCACCATGAAGTACTAATGGGAGATGTCCTGTTGCCTTGCGGACTGCCTCTAAAGTCTCAAAGCTGAGTCCTGCCCAGTTCTCCGGATATTTTCCATGGATATTTCCGATTCCTGCTGCTAACAGGTCAATTCCTGTCTCTGCAATTTCTCTGCACTCTTCCGGATCTGCGCACTCACCTGCTGCAAGTTTTCCGTCCTCTTCTCCTCCGATCGCTCCTACCTCTGCTTCTACGGTAATCCCTTTTGCATGAGCCATCTCTACGATCTCTTTTGTCTTTTTCAAATTCTCTTCAATGGAATCATGGGAGCCGTCATACATGATAGAAGGGAATCCGGCTTCGATGCATTTGATGCAGGCATCGTAACCGCCGTGGTCTAAGTGAATGGAAACCGGTACTGTGATATTCAGTTCCTCTAACATTCCTTTTACCATTCCTACTACAGTCTTATAGCCACCCATATATTTTCCGGCACCTTCGGATACTCCCAAGATCACCGGTGAATTTAATTCCTGAGATACTTCTAATACTGCCTTCGTCCATTCCAGATTATTAATGTTAATCTGTGCTACCGCATAGTGTTCTTTCTCCGCTTTTTCAAGCATTTTCTTTGTTGATACTAACATACATCGCCCTCCATAATCTCATTTACATTTATAATTATAGTATACTGAAATTTTCGTTAAATTCAAGTATTCTATAGATTATTTCTCGTTTATCATAATGTCCACCGCTTTGCAGTGGTCCTTGATCTGCACCTCTTTGTGGTCACCGCCAAACTCTCCGTCAAGTGTCCACGGAATCTCTTCCTCGGAATAAAATTTTACGCTGTCTGCCCGGAAAGAATCGATCAGGTCCGTCTCATCCTTCAGATTCGTCAGACTGGCAATGATCGTATTCAGCTCGATAATATTTTTTGGCTTATGGATCAGTGTGACCTCAAACATGCCATCGTCTAACTTCACATCTTTGCCTGTCATATTCTTAAATCCACCGACAGAAGTAGAGTTCGTGATCATTCCTAACAGGAAATCGCCCTCTATCTCATTTCCATCATATTCTACCCGCATATGATAGGATTTAATTGTATGAAGTCTTTTTGCTCCTTCTAAGATATATGCCACATGACCGAGTGCATTTTTCAACTCCTGGCTGGTTGCATAAGATACATCCGTAAAAATCCCAAAAGCTGCAACATAGATAAAGTAGTCTCCGTTGAACTCTCCCACGTCACATGAAAACGGCACTCCCGATACTGCAGTCTTTGCTGCCTGTATCATATCTTTTGGAATCTCCAGAGAATTGGCAAAATCGTTTGTACTTCCTGCCGGGATATAACCAAGCGGGGTACGCACTTCACTCTGCATCATTCCCGTAACTGCCTCATCCAAGGTTCCGTCACCGCCGCTGCACACGACAAGATCATAGTATTTTGCCTGTTCACGGACAACCTTCGTTGCATCTTCCCGTTCCTGTGTCGTATGCACCTGAACGTGGTATCCTTCTTTTATCATGATATCTATAATATCTAACAGTTTATTCTTGATCTGACCCTTGCCAGAATGTCCATTGACTACAAAAAGTAACTTTTTCATCTCTTCCTCTATTTTCCTGCCATTCTTAAATCTTCTGCCATTGCCTCGATTTTTCGCAGACGATGGTTAACCCCTGATTTTCCAACCGGCGGTTCTAAATAAGTTCCCAATTCCTTCAGGGTTGCATCCGGGTACTCCAGACGCACATATGCGATTTCCCGAAGCTGCACCGGCAGATGTTCAAGTCCCACGGTCTTTTGCAGATAACGGATATCCTCTAACTGCCGTACCGCCGCAGACACTGTCTTATGTATATTTGCCGTCTCACAATTGACCTGTCGGTTCACGCTATTACGCATTTCTTTCAAAATACGGATATTCTCAAACTTCATCATGGAAATCGGCGCTTCCATGATATTCAGCATATCTGAGATCTGTTCGCCCTCTTTCAGATATACCACATAATTCTTCTTTCGCTGTACCGTCTTAGCATCCATCCCAAAACTGTTGATCATTTCCTGTAACTGCACTGCCTTTTGTTCACTGTCGCATACAATTTCAAAATGATAGGCTTTTTCCGGATCACTCATCGAACCTGATGTTAAAAACGCCCCCCGGATAAATGCTCTCTTACAGCAGGAATTTTGCAGATAACGGCTCTTTACCGTCAGATCTTCATGAAAAAGATTGCCTGTGATCTGCTCTTCCTCTACGTTCGTAATACATACTTTAATATTATATGTTTTTCTGACTAAAGTAAAGTATTTTCTAACCAGCTCTTCGTTCTCCGATTCAAAGGACAAAAAACGGTGTCCCCCCATTCCTGCCTTAATACCGGAAAAATTCAAAAAAGCCGCCAGCTCCGCCAACTGGCAATGACGGCTCTTGCTGACATGCTCTGTCAGTTCTTTTTTTACCTCACCGGAAAATGACATCTTCTATTTCCCTCTCAACGCATCTTTTCCTATATCCCTGTGCTCGATCTTGATCCCATAGCCGGAACATTCTTTCAACCGGTCATATAGTTCGTTTGCAAGTGTAACGGAGCGGTGCTTGCCACCCGTACAGCCAATACTGATGACTAACTGTGTCTTTCCTTCCGTCACATAGTTCGGGATCAGGAACTTGATCATATCTTCTAACTTGTCCAAAAATTCATGTGCCTCTTTGTACTGCATGACAAAGTCCTGTATCTCGATATCGTTTCCCGTCTTCTGACGGAGTCCTTCCACATAATATGGATTCGGCAGAAAACGCACATCGAATACCAGGTCTGAATCCGTCGGAATTCCATACTTGAATCCAAAGGACAACACCGTAATATACAGATTCCGGTAATCTTCATTTTTGATAAAGATTCTCTCAAGCTCTGTCTTCAATTCTCTTTGCAGCAGCCGGCTGGTATCAATAATATAGTCTGCCTGCTCTTTTAAAAAGGCAAGTTTTTTACGTTCGAGTCCGATCCCTTTATCAATCCTTCCACCTCCGGCAAGCGGATGGCTTCTTCTCGTCTCTTTGTATCTTTTGACAAGAACCGAATCATCTGCCTCTAAGAACAGGATTTCAAACCGAATACCCTTTTGGCGGATACGCTCTAAGACTCCCTCTAATTCACTCAGTGCATTGCTGTTACGGATATCGATACTGACTGCAACCTTTTCTAACTCATCCTCCGATTGCAGGGTAAAATCTACAAACTTCTCTACTAAGGGAATCGGAAGATTGTCAACACAGTAATATCCCATGTCTTCCATGATCTTGACTGCCGTACCTTTTCCTGCTCCTGACATTCCTGTTACAATGACTAATTTCATCTGAAATCCCCCACCATTTTTACTTCTGTTTCTAACTCTACACCAAACTGCCGGTATACTTCCTGCTGCACTTCCTGTATCAGCCGATAAACATCGGATGCGGTTGCCTTCTCTTTATTGATGACAAATCCACAGTGTTTTTCAGATACTGCTGCACCGCCGACCTGAAATCCACGCAGACCTGCATCCATGATCAGTTTTCCCGCAAAATACCCCTCCGGTCTTTTGAAGGTACTGCCTGCACTCGGATATTCTAAAGGCTGTTTCTCTACACGCTTTTCCTTTAACTCTTCCATTTTAGCACGGATCTGTTCCTGACTGCCTGCCTCTAAAGCGATCGTTACGCCCAACACCATGTAGTGTTCCTCAGTAATACTACTATGACGGTAACTCATGTCCAGTTCGCCCGGAGTCAGTTCTTTCTCCTGTCCATCCGCGGTAAGTACCGTAACACTTTTTAAAATGTCTTTCATCTCGCCGCCGTAAGCACCTGCATTCATCACAACCGCTCCGCCAACACAGCCCGGAATTCCTGCTGCAAATTCCATCCCGGTCAGTCCTGCTTCCAGGGCTGCATGTGCGGTCTTAGAAAGCATTGCTCCCGCCTGTGCGTATATGGTGGTACCATCCACGGTAATCTCATCCATCTGTTTTCCAATCTCGATAACGACACCTGAAATGCCTTTGTCCGAAACTAAAAGATTACTGCCGTTCCCAATGATCAGGTATTCCTTTTGATATGTGAGACAGAGGCGGAGTACCTCCGCCACCTGTTCTTTTTTCGGACGGAGATAATACTCGGCCGGTCCACCCACCCGGAATGTGGTGTGATGTTTCATCGGTTCATCTTTTAAAATCTCATCCTCTGAGAGAATATTTTTTAAAGCCTCATCAAATATCTTTTCTGTTGTCATAATCTCCTGTCTATGCTTCCTTTAAGAATACTACATATCCACGGAATGCTTCATATAAATCCACTTTGCTGATAATCTCCCAAGGTGCATGCATATTTAATACTGCCACACCACTGTCGATGACCTGCATTCCATAGTTTGCAAGAATATAGGCAATGGTTCCACCGCCGCCCTGGTCTACTTTTCCAAGCTCTGAAGTCTGGTATGCGACTTCTTCTTTATCTAATACGGCTCTTAAATGTGCCATGTACTCTGCATTTGCATCGTTAGAGCCGGATTTTCCTCTTGCTCCGGTGTATTTATTAAATACCAGCCCTTTTCCGAAATATGCTGCATTTTTCTTTTCGGATACGGATGGGTAATTCGGGTCAAATGCTGCACTGACATCGGAAGAAAGCACCTGTGAATTGCTTAATGCACGGCGCAGTGCCAACTCGGAATACTGACCGCAAAGCTCCATCACTTCTGCTACTGCATTTTCAAAGAAACGTGACTGCATACCGGTTGCACCGACACTTCCGATCTCTTCTTTATCGACTAACAGGCACACACTGGTCACTTCCGGTGTATCTACCTCCAGCATTGCACGGAAAGACGGATAAGCACACACACGGTCATCATGTCCGTAACCCATGACCATGGAACGGTCAAATCCATAATCTCTTGCAGCGCCTGCCGGTACGACTTCAATCTCTGCAGATAAGAAATCTTCCTCTTCTATATCATATTCTTTCAGCAGGATATTCAGTACATTTGCTTTGACAGTCTCTTTTACTTTGTCTTTTTCTTCTACGTCTGCCGGAATGCTTCCGATCAGGACATCCAGATTCTCCCCCTCGATGACCTTGGATGCTTTTTTCTCTAACTGGTCGCCTGCTAAGTGGATCAGTAAGTCGCTGACTCCGAATACCGGATCATTTTCCTTATCACCAATGCTGATGTTGACCACGGTTCCGTCTTTCTTTGCCACTACTCCGTGAAGTGCAAGCGGGAGTGTTACCCACTGATATTTCTTGACACCACCATAGTAATGTGTATCAAACATTGCCATTTCCGTATCTTCGTAAAGCGGTACCTGTTTTAAGTCCAATCTTGGAGAATCAATATGTGCACCTAAGATGTTCATGCCTTTTTCCAGCGACTCTTTACCGATGATGAACATGGCAATGGATTTTCCCATCTGATTTACATAAACTTTATCTCCCGGCTTCAGGCTCTTCTTTTCTTTGATGGCATCCTCTAATAACTGATAGCCTGCTTCTTTTGCTTTTGCCTCAAAAAAGCTCGTACATTCTCTCTCTGTCTTACATGCAGAAAGGAATTTGCGGTAATCCTCTGCAAAATCAAAAACCTGTGTTCTTTTTTCCCCTTCCGGATATTTCATCCAAGCATTTGTTTTTTCCATTTACTATTTACCTCTTTTCTTTTTATTCTTTCTATTCATCTTCTTCTGTCTTATTCAGATTCTCCTGTACACGCCGGTACAATTCCTGTGCAGCATTATAACCCATCTTCTTCTGCCTGTGGTTTACGGCAGCCGATTCACAAATGACTGCAAGGTTTCTTCCCGGACGGATCGGGAGTGAATGACAGACTACCTGATTTCCTAAAATCTCTGTATATTCTTCCTCAAGTCCCAAACGGTCATACTCATTTTCTTTTTTCCAGTCCTCTAATTTAATGACCAGATCAATGTTCTGTTTTTCTTTGACCGCCTCTACACCAAACAGTGTCTTGACATCAACGATTCCGATTCCCCTTAATTCAATAAAATGTCTGGTGATCGCCGGGGAAGTTCCCACCAGTGTATGTTCATTGATCTTACGGATCTCCACGACATCATCCGTAACCAGACGATGACCACGACGGATCAGCTCCAATGCTGCCTCGCTCTTACCGATTCCGCTCTCTCCGGTGATCAGTAATCCCTCACCATACACATCGACCAGTACCCCATGGATTGTGACGCACGGTGCCAGCTCCTCACTCAGACACAGAATCAATTCTGCCATGAAAGAGGAAGTTGTACGGTGTGTTCCCAGCAGCGGTACATCCTTTTCTTCCGCAATTCGCAGAAAATCCTCATCCGGTTCAAAGTCACGGCTGAAAATAATGCATGGAATCTCCCGCTCTAACAGTGCATTATAGATTTCGATCCGTTTATCCGGGTCCATCTGCTTTAAGAAACTGTATTCTACCATTCCGATGATCTGTACACGGTTCGGCTCGAAATATTCAAAATATCCGCTCAACTGCAATGCCGGCCGGTTGACATCGGACAAGGTTACTTTATGTTTCTTTAGATCTAATTCTTTTGTAAATACCTTCAGATCCAACAATTTTGCTAATTTTGATACACTTACACTTTTCTGGCTCATACACTTCTCCTTTATCTACCGTTTTTCCCCATTACTCTATTCATCATATCATAGAAAAATCTCTGCTTCAACAATCCGGTGCCTCTTTTGAGGAAGAGTTTTGTAAATCTTCTTCCTGATCTTCCTTATGAAAAAACTCATAGACCGATCTGGCACTTCTTGCATCCATGCTGTCTATTCCTGCAAGGGTCTCCTCCGAGGCATTTCTGACTTCTTCTATCGAATCAAAATATTTCATCAACGCTTTTCGTCTGGTCGCTCCGATCCCTGGAATGTCATCTAAGATTGAATGTACCTGACTCTTACTTCGCAGGGAGCGGTGGTATTCAATGGCAAATCGATGGGCTTCATCCTGAATTCTTGTGATGAGTTTGAAGCCTTCGCTGTCCCTTGCGATCGGGATCTCTTTATTTTGAAAATACAGACCTCTGGTGCGGTGGTGGTCATCTTTTACCATTCCGCAGACCGGAATGGACAGCCCCAGTTCCTCTAACACCGTCAGGGCAATATTGACCTGTCCTTTTCCACCGTCCATCATCAAAAGATCCGGAAAACGGCTGAATTTTCCAAGTTCCTGTTCCCGTCCTTCTAACTCCTTCTGTTCCTCTAAACCATGCCGGAAACGTCTGGTCAGCACCTCATGCATCGATGCATAATCGTCCGGTCCGGATACACTCTTTAATTTGAATTTGCGGTAATCACTCCGTTTTGGTCTGCCCCCTTCATAGACCACCATAGAACCTACGGTTTCAAATCCGTTGATATTGGAAATATCATAAGCCTCTACCCGACGGATTCCATCCAGTTCTAAGAGTCCTGCGATTTCTTTTAAGGCACCGATCGTTCTTCCTTCTTCTCTCTTGATACGCTCTTTGTCCTGACTTAATACCATCCGGGCATTTTTCTTCGCAAGCTCTACCAGTCGTTCCTTCGTTCCTTTTTTCGGTACCCGCAGATACACTTTCTGGCCTTTTCGCTTTGCCAGCCATTCCGAGATCACCTCTTCTTCTTCGATCTCGCTTTGCAGCACGATCTCCCTCGGAATATAAGGCGTTCCCGCATAAAACTGCTTGACAAAAGAGGTCAGGATTCCCTGTTCTTCTTCCCCGTCTGCAATCCGCAGATAAAAGTGATCTCTTCCGATCAGCTTGCCGGAACGGATAAAGAACACCTGAACCACGGCATCCCGTTCATCTCTTGCTAATGCAATGATATCCTTATCTTCGCCATCGGTATTTGTGATCTTCTGTTTCTGTGCCACTGCCCGCACACTTCCTAACAGTTCCCGATACTCAATCGCTTTTTCAAAATTCATCTCATCCGAAGCCTGCTGCATCTTACTTTCGAGCTCCGTGATGATCTCCTTATAATTTCCATTCAGAAAATCCATCACTTTTCGGATGTTTTTTGCATATTCCTCTTTGGTGACATACCCCTGGCATGGTGCCTGGCACTGATGGATATGATAGTTCAGACACGGACGCTCTTTTCCGATATCCCGTGGCAGCTTACGGTTGCAGGTGCGCACCTGATAGAGCTTGTGGAGCAGATCTATGGTGTCCTTGACTGCCCCGGCACTGGTGTAAGGTCCGAAATACCGTGACTTATCTTTTTTCATCTGACGACAAAAGAGGACCCTGGGATATTCTTCTCCCAGCGTCACTCTGATATACGGATAAGTCTTATCATCCCGGAGCATCGTATTGTACTTTGGACGATGCTCCTTTATTAAATTACACTCTAAGATCAGCGCTTCTAATTCCGAGTCCGTAACAATATATTCAAACCGTGCGATCTGCTGTACCATATGATCTTTTTTGATCCCTTCATTATGGCTTGGTCTGAAATACTGTCTGACACGATTTCGCAGTTTGATCGCTTTTCCAACATAGATGATGGCATCGTTTGCATCATGCATGATATAGACTCCCGGCTTTTCCGGCAGTTTTTTTAATTCTTCCTCAAAATCAAACATCGGTCTCCTGTTCAAAATCCTCTTCCCTGGAATTCTCTTTATTTGGATCTTCTTCCTCTGACTCTTCTTTTTCCGAAGTTGCCTTATTCAGATCTACTGTGTGAGTTGCTTCTTCTCCAACCCGAAAATCTACGGAAGCACCCTGTTTTGCCACATTCTCTTCCTCCGGCTCCGGGATTCCTTTCAATTCGCGGTAAATCTTCATAAACTCTTTTCCGGTAATATTCTCTTTCTCATAAAGATGTGCTGCGATCTTATCGAGTACCTCCCGATTTTCTGAAAGAAGCTGTTTTGCTTTCTCATAGCTTTCCTTCAACATCTTCATGACTTCTTTATCAATCTCGGCTGCGGTCTCTTCACCACAGTTCAGTCTTGCTTCTCCGTCTAGATACTGACTCTCTACCGTTGCAAGTCCCATCAGTCCGAACCGCTCTGACATTCCGTACTGTGCTACCATGGCACGGGCAATTCTTGTTGCCTGTTCAATATCATTTGACGCTCCGGTTGTTACAGAATGAAATACGATCTCTTCTGCTGCACGTCCTGCCATAAAGGTTACTAAATCTTCTTCTAATTCCTCTTTAGATTTTAAGAATTTTTCTTCCTCCGGCACCTGCATCACATAACCGAGTGCTCCGTGGGTACGCGGTACAATTGTAATCTTCTGTACCGGCTCTGTATTTTTCTGCAATGCAGTCACTAACGCATGACCAACCTCATGATATGCTACGATCTTCTTTTCCTTCGGTCCCATAATGCGGTCTTTTTTCTCTTTTCCTGCAATGACCACTTCTACCGATTCAAACAGATCGGCCTGGCTGACATATTTTCTGCCATGCTTTACGGCATTAATTGCTGCTTCGTTGATCATATTTGCCAGATCGGAACCGACCGCTCCTGAGGTTGCCAATGCGATCGCATTCAGATCTACGGTCTCATCCATCAGGACATCTTTGGCATGCACCTGAAGGATTGCCTCTCTTCCTTTTAAATCCGGTTTATCTACAATGATCCGTCTGTCAAAACGTCCCGGACGAAGTAATGCCTTGTCCAATACTTCCGGACGGTTGGTTGCTGCTAAGATCAGCAGTCCCTTGGATGCATCAAAACCATCCATCTCTGAAAGTAACTGGTTCAGCGTCTGCTCTCTCTCATCGTTTCCGCCATAACGGGCATCTCTGCTCTTTCCGATGGCATCGATCTCATCAATAAAAATAATACATGGTGCCTGCTTCTGTGCCTCTTTGAAAAGATCACGCACTCTGGATGCACCGACACCGACAAACATCTCTACGAAACTGGAACCTGCCAATGAGAAAAACGGTACATTTGCCTCGCCCGCAACGGCTTTTGCAAGTAACGTCTTACCGGTACCAGGAGGGCCTACTAACAACGCTCCTTTTGGCAGCTTCGCACCGATCTCTGTATAACGTTTCGGATTGTGCAGGAAATCTACGACTTCCTGTAAAGACTCTTTGGCTTCGTCTTCTCCTGCAACATCTTTAAAGGTAACTCCGGTCTGTTTTTCCACATAGACCTTAGCATTGCTCTTGCCAACGCCCATCACTCCGCCGCCGCCCATCCGGCGCATTAAGAATCCAAGCAGTACCCATACCAATACTAACGGGATCACAAAACTTAAAATGTTATAGATCCATACGGAAGTATTATCCGGGATCGTTCCTTTGATATTGACATCGTGTTTTTCCAAAGTCTTTAACAGATCCGGATTTTCCACGATTCCCGTGTAATAGGTCTTTTTGATCGTAGTAAGACCGTTATTTACCTTTGTGTCTTTTTTCTCCTCTTTCGGAGTGATCTTGATCTCTGACGAACCGATCTCGACACTCTCTACCTTGTCCTCTTCCACCATTTTCAAAAACTGGGAATAGGTAATCTCCTCACTCGACATCTGATCCATCTTGCTGTTCACATAGCTCATAATAAACAGCATTACCAGTGAAACCAGTAAAAACGCTAAAAACATCTGCCCGTTTTTGTTGTTCCGATTATTATTGTTATTATTATTGTTGTTATTTCCGTTCATCTGATTGTTATCCATGCTCTCCTCCATGCTGCATCATAGTTCTTGCAGTATCGTACTTATTATATGTTTCTTTTCTATTAAAATCAATACGAATATCGTGAACTTTTCTTGTCCTTTCTAAAGTTTTTCTAAACTTTTTTGATTTCTTTTTCTAAAATTGTGGATTTCTTTTTTCTCTAGTTGTATAATATATGAGTTATTTTAAATTCAGGAAACATTTATATATAATTTTTAAGGAGGAAACACCTATGCCTGTAAAATATGTCTTTGTCACCGGAGGAGTTGTTTCGGGACTCGGAAAAGGCATTACTGCCGCATCTCTCGGCCGTCTTTTAAAAGCCAGAGGTTTTAAGGTAACAATGCAGAAATTTGACCCTTATATCAATATTGATCCGGGCACGATGAACCCAATCCAACATGGAGAGGTTTTTGTAACAGATGACGGTGCAGAAACTGATTTAGACTTAGGTCACTATGAACGTTTTATTGATGAGAGCTTGAGCAAAAATTCCAACGTTACAACCGGTAAAGTATACTGGTCTGTACTTCAGAAAGAACGCCGCGGCGATTTTGGCGGAGGTACTGTTCAGGTAATTCCTCATATCACAAATGAGATTAAGAGCCGTTTTTACCGCAATTTTACCTCTGAAGATACACATATTGCGATCATCGAGGTCGGTGGTACGGTTGGAGATATTGAAAGTCAGCCTTTCTTAGAGTCCATTCGCCAGTTCCAGCATGAGGTCGGACATGAAAATGCCATGCTGATCCATGTTACACTGATTCCTTATATTAAGGCATCCGGCGAATTAAAAACAAAACCGACACAGGCAAGTGTAAAAGAATTACAGGGAATGGGTATCCAGCCGGATATCATCGTCTGCCGTTCCGAGCAGCCGTTAGACCAGGGGATCAAAGATAAGATCGCTCTTTTCTGTAACGTACCAAACGATCATGTATTACAGAATCTGGATGTGGAATATTTATATGAAGCTCCGCTTGCAATGGAAGAAGAGCATCTTGCACAGGTTACCTGTAAATGCTTAAATCTGGAATGTCCAACACCGGACTTAACCGATTGGAAAGATATGGTCAATGCCCTGCGTCATCCGAATAAGGAAGTAGACATTGCACTGGTCGGAAAATATATTCAGCTCCACGATGCCTACCTCTCTGTTGTGGAAGCATTAAAACACGGCGGTATTGCAGAACGTGCAACGGTCAACATCCACTGGGTGGATTCTGAAGAACTGAACGAAGAAAATGTGGACGAGGTATTAGGCTCTATGCAGGGTATCCTGGTTCCTGGCGGTTTCGGCAGCCGTGGTGTAGAAGGAAAAATCCTTGCAGCAAAATATGCCCGTGAGAACAAAATCCCATATCTTGGTCTCTGCCTTGGTATGCAGGTTGCAATTATTGAGTTTGCCCGTAATGTCTGTGGTTTCCATGATGCACACAGCATCGAGTTAGACCCGAACACTACTCATCCGGTTATTGCATTGATGCCGGATCAGGACGGTGTAGAGGATATCGGTGGTACTTTAAGACTTGGCGCATATCCTTGTGAACTGGACAAGGATTCCAAAGCCCACGCTGTTTACGGCGAGTCCACCATCCACGAAAGACATCGTCACCGTTACGAAGTCAACAACGATTACCGCAATGCACTGACTGAAAAAGGATTGAACCTCTGTGGTCTTTCTCCTGATGGAAGGATTGTGGAAATGATCGAGATTTCCGATCATCCATGGTTCATTGCTACACAGGCTCATCCGGAGTTCAAGTCCAGACCGAACAGACCGCATCCGTTATTCAAAGGATTTGTGGAAGCTGCCTGCAAATGTGAGCGTTAATTTCATGTAAGTTAATTACAGAAATGCTTTTATAAAAAAATATAGAAAAAGTCCCATGTGGTTCATACAGATTAAAATGTCATACTCTGAAATCTGTACGGACCGCATGGGACTTCTTTTTTTATTATTTACTATGGATCTCAAAAAATCCTATGTAACTATGCATTATTTATTATTCATCATTGTCTAAGAAACGCATCTTGTTCTTCTCAAGGTCGTTTCCTGCATACTCGTATTTAGAACTGTTCATAATTTTCAGACACCGGCTGCAAAGTGTTCCGAAGGTAACTTTTGCTCCACATCTTGCACAACGGATGGATACCAATGCCCGCTTATCTCCATCTTCCTTATACTCAATCCTTCCTTCTTTGATCCACGCCTTCACTTTCTTTTGCGGGATTCCAAAATGCTCGGCTACCTGCATTTCCGTGACATCATTTTTACGAATGTAATCTCTGACCTTATCAAACAGTTGGTTCTCCTCACATGTCGGGCAAAGCTCTGCTTCGTAGGTCGGTGAAAGCACTCTTCCACAATTCTTACAATATTTGTACGCGCCTTTATCCTCTTCTGTCATATATCCTCACCGTCCCTCTTACTTACTTCTCTTCTATGTTATCTGCAATGGATTCTATTGTCAAGATATTGTCTATATTCAGGCAAAAAAATTGGAATGTTTTTCATTTTATACAATACCGGCTCTTGCATTTTCCATATTTAGATGTTATACTTACCGCAGTAAATAAATAATGTAAGCCACAGAGACGAATGAGCAAGGTAAAAAAGATGCGAGAGCATCCTTATTTTCCTGCTCTTTTTTTGTATCTTGGTATGTAACTTCTGTCAATTTCCCTACCCAATATTGATAGAATCTACATAGATTTGACGGCGATGCCGTCAACCCATTTCCAAATTCGCTTGCAGCAAATGACTTCGTAATATATACAGACTACCCGGTCTGTTGCTCATGAGGGGAGCTATTAAGAATATAGGCTGCAAACATATGGATTTCTCCCATCTGCATCCGGACATACCCCGCCGGATGCAGATTAATCCAACCCAATCCAAAAACTGAATAATTCTTTTCATTTTTCACTATTTCATATATAATGAAGGATAGGATGCCGGATGGCATACTGTCCTTTTATTTTTTTACACAAGGAGGTACTTTATGCATTCTGAATTTATGGAAGCCTTAGAAAACTCTCCTGTCATCGCCGCCGTGAAGGATGATGACGGATTAAAAAAATGTTTAGAAACCGACAGTTCCATTGTGTTTATTCTCTATGGCGATATCTGCAATATTCCTCAGATCGTAGAAACAGTCAAATCTGCCGGAAAGATTGCCATGGTGCATGTGGATCTGATCCACGGACTCAGCCCGAAAGAGATCGCCATTGATTTTATCCACCAATATACAAAAGCCGATGGTATTATTTCCACAAAGGCTCTGCTGATCAAACGTGCCAGCGAGCTTGATCTGTATACGATTCACCGTTTTTTTGTGATCGATTCCATGGCATACGAAAGTATTTTTAAAACCATGCGTACCGGAAAACCGGACTGCATCGAGATTCTTCCTGCACTTATGCCAAAAGTCATTCAAAAGCTCTGCAAATCCTCGCCGATCCCGGTCATTGCCGGCGGTATGGTTTCAGAAAAAGAAGACATTATGGCGCTTTTACAGGCAGGTGCCGTTTCCGTCTCATCGACCAATCAGGATACCTGGTTTATCTGATATGATCAGGGTGGCAAAAAACCGTCATCGGTTCCATTCGGATTCCAATGACGGTTTTCTTTTTATCTTTTGAATACTTCCCTCTTATCTACTCGCATAGAATGATCTTATATATTCGCACTCTCTGCCGGAGCTGCCGGTGTATCCTGCGGTTTTTCTCCCTTAAATACCATACTTAAGAGAATTGGGGTGATCAGGGTTGTAACAATAACCACCAGTACGATCGGTGCAAATAAGTCATCACTGAGCATGCCTGCCTGATAACCTTTCTGTGCCACGATCAAGGCAACCTCACCACGGGAGATCATGCCGACACCAATCCGCAATGCTTCTTTATTCGTACACTTGCATATTTTAGCACCCAGACCGCATCCCACAACCTTTGACAAAATAGCAATGATTAACAGGATAATGGAAAACAGGATCATGCTGCCGTTTAAACCATCTAAGTTGGTCTTCATTCCGATACTTGCAAAAAATACCGGTGAGAAGATTAAGTACGCAGGTATCTCAACTCTTCGATTGACATAAGTTTCGATTTTCATAGAGCAAAGCATCAGTCCTGCAAAATATGCACCTGTAATATCTGCGATTCCAAAGAACTTTTCGGATACATATGCCATTAAGAAACAGAATGCCAATGCAAGGATTGCAGTTCTTCTCAATTGATCCTGTGACTCTAAGAATGGTTTCAGTTTTGCCAGTACAAACCAGATGACTGCGATTACAACAAAGTAAAGTGCGATCTTACCAAATACTGCTGCCGGATTGACACTGGTATCTTCTAAACTGGTTACGATCGTCAATACGATGATACCAAGGATATCGTCAATGATCGCTGCTCCTAAAATCGTAGAACCGACCTTTCCTTTTAAATGTCCTAACTCTCGCAGCGTCTCGACCGTGATACTAACCGAGGTTGCCGTCAGCACCGTTCCGACAAATACTGCTTTCATACACTCATGAAAACTTGATACATCTACATGGAAGTATAATGCATATGCAATAAATCCTCCTGCTAACGGAACGATAACTCCACACATTGCAACAATAAAGGAAGCTACACCGTTTGCCTTTAATTCCGATAAATCGGTCTCAAGTCCTGCACAGAACATCAGTAAGATAACACCGATCTCTGCCATGTATGCTAAGAAATTTCCATCACTCTCCATCTGTACCAGATTCAATACGGATGGTCCTAAGATAACGCCCGCCACCAAAGCACCTACAACCTGTGGCATCTTAACTTTTTTAGAAAAAATACCCAGTACTTTTGTGGAAACTAAAATAATCGCCAGAAACAGCAAAAAATTAAATGATTCCATATTGCTATTCACTCCTTTTTATTTTCTTAATTACAGTCATGCAACTTCCCCGATATAAGCCTATATCTTCATGCGTTGACTTTTCTGTTACATATAATACTCTCATTTGTTAAAAAAAGCCACCTAAATTTTATAAACATTTTTTAAGATTTTAATAGATTTTATTGTGAAAATTTACGAATTTTTACAATAAACACAGGGATTTTGCGGATTTTAAGGGTGGTGCTAAAAGAATGTTAAGATTTTAACAGATTTGATAAAATGTACAAATAAAATCCAAAGATAAACTCTGATAAATCCTGATAAACTGGGAAAAGTCCTTAGGGCTTGCGGTTCCTAAGGACTTTCCGAGGAGTTTAGTTATGAAAATGTTAATCTATATATAAGGTAATTGCTGCCTCATTCATTTGATGTTTTTATTATAGGAACTATTTATGACCAAACTGTGACGCAAAACTTAAAGGATTCTAAAATAAATCTAAACCTTTCTTTTATATTTTTTATACTTGGTTAAGATTTACAGTTCCCAGTGCAGGCTACTGCCCCTCTCCCCCTTAGAAACAACCAGCTTTTTCTCCATCTGCTCCTTTAATTCATTGACATGCGAGATGATCCCGATCTGTCTTCCACTGCCGGTCAGTTCTTCTAAGACATTTAATGCCTGCGTTCTTGAGATGTCATCCAAAGAGCCAAAGCCTTCGTCGATAAACATCATTTCCAACTGTACCGCTCCCGCAGTCCTCTGCACAATGTCCGAAAGTCCCAGTGCCATCGAAAGTGCCGCCATGAATGCCTCTCCACCGGATAAGGTACGGACATCCCTGATCGCATTTGTAACCAGGCTGTGTACTACCAGATCCAATCCCTCATTTTTTCCCTTGCCGCTCTCCTGACCTTCTTTTAACTGTAAGACAAAGCTTCCACGGCTCATTTTGATCAGTCTTCGGTTTGCTTCCTTTAAGATCTGTTTAAAATACTTCCTCTGTACATAGGTCTCAAAGTCCATCTTCATACTTCCACTCAACCGTCCGTTTGCCGTGCGGTTCAGCGTATCTGCAACTGCTGCCTGCTCTTTGAACTGCTCCCGTTTCGCATCATACTTTTGCAGGTTCTGACGGATACGCTCATTGATCTCCTGTGTGGTATGAAGCTGCCGCAGTCTGTTCTCTGCGTTTTGAACCTCCTCCGACAGCTCTCTTTGCTGCTGTTTCTTCTCCGTAAGCTCCAGAGGCTTGCGGCCCTCGGTCTCCTGTAACAACTGTTCTTTCTGACCTTTGTAGACTGCTTCCTGCTCCTGCGTCTGAGATAACTCTTCCTGTGTCTTTTTTACGGAAGATTCTAACCGCTGCTTTAACTGCCTGTTCTTTTCTAAGATTGCCATGGCTTCTTCTTTTCCTGAATAGACCAGATTCTTAGAAGTAAGCTCTAGCTCTTTTGCCGCCTCCGCTAAGAGTACCCGGATCTCCGTCTCTTCCTGCTGCCTTTTCATATCGTAGGCACTCTTTGCTTCCATATATTGTCTCTCGCTCTGCTCCCGGTGTTCTTCTGCCTCTGTCCGTTTCTTCCTTGCCTTTTTCACTTCTTCTTCGGATGGTACATCCTCAGCCATTTTTGCCAGAGACGGATGATGTGTGGAGCCGCAGACCGGACATGGCATCCCTTCTTCTAAGTCCTTTGCTAAAATCCCTGCCTGCTCATGGAAAAATGCCTCATAGACACGCTCATACTCTGCTACGGCTTCTTTTGCCTTCGTAACCCAGATGTTCCACTCCTTTTGTGACGTTTCCATACGCTGCTTTAAGGTTCCAAGAACTCCCTGATCCTTTTCTAAATCCGCTAAACGTTTCTTTCCGCTTTTCTCTTTTTCCTTTGCCTGTTCTGCCTGTTCATAGAGCGGTAGGGAATGTTCAATGTCAGCGATCTCTTTTTGGATGCTCTCTCCTTTTTTTTCAATTTCCTGCTTTGCAGCTTCATGTGCCTGTTTTGCAGTTTCTACTTTGTGTTGTAAATCTTTCAGTTGTTCCGTCACCACGTTTAAGTGTTCAAACTGACGGTTCACCTGCTCCTGCACGCTGATGTCTTTCGTCAGTTGTTCTACGGCTTTTGCTTTTTCATCTTTTATTTTCTGTACGTCCGTGGTTTCTTTTTTACAGGCTTCGATATTTTCCTGTAACAGGCTTTGTACCTCTTCACATGGAAATAAGTCATGCTCTAACAGTTCCTGCATCTTGAGCTTTCCGGCTTCATCCAACCGGACACCGGAGGCCTCCTGCCGCAATGCCTGCTCCTGTTTTTCTAACTCATCCTTTAAGATAGAAGCCTGCTGGCGGAAGTAGTCCTGGATCTTCGCACAGTAACCGGTCTGAAAGATCTTAGAAAAGATTGCCTTTCGATCATCGGATTTTGTATACAACAGCTTTAGAAAATCGCCCTGTGCCAGCATAGCGGTCTGGGTGAACTGGTTGACATCCAGCCCCACTAAATTCACGATTTCGCGGTCTGTCCCCTGCTTTTTCTCCGGGAACACCTGTCCGTCCGGCAGGATCAGCTCAACATTCTTTGGAATATTCCGCAGTGTGGTATTGCCGTTTTTCAATTCCTTTTGTATCTTATGCTCCGGATTTCTTCTCACCTGATAGATCTTTCCGTGGCTTAAAAACGTCAGTTTCACATAGGTCTCTGTCTTTGCATCTGCAAACTGACTGCGCATCATACTGCCGCTTCGTTCCCCGCCGCTGGTCTCATCATAGAGCGCATAGGCAATCCCATCAAAAATCGTCGTCTTTCCTGCTCCGGTATCTCCGGTGATCAGAAAGAGTCCGCTTCCTGCTTTTGTAAAATCCACCTCTACCAATCCGGCATACGAGCCAAAGGCAGACATCTCTAACTTTAACGGTTTCATTCTGCTCCCCCTTCTATGATCTCATTCCAGGCATCCTGTGCCGCCTCCTGCTCCGCTTCATTCATTCTTCTGCCCTGCACTGTTTCAAAAAATGAGGCAAACGATTCAAACAGGCTTTCGGTCTCCTCTTCTTCCTCATAAAGATCTAAAATCCTGCGTGTTCTTTCATTATCAATACGGATCTCTAAAATATGGTCAAACACCAGCTCTAACTGTTCCTTTGGCATATATGGTTCTTCTTCATCCGTTAAGGTAATGCTGACAAAATCTTTCGCATGCTCTCTCTGCTCTAATACCTCCTGCAGTGTTCCCCGCAGCACGCAAAGTTCCCGCAGCGGCTTTAACTGCTTTTTTCGTACAACCGGCTCCTGTCCTTTTTCTCCTAATTTCACAATCTGAAAAGATTTCTCATGGGATGCTTCACTTACGGAATATTTAAGTGGTGTTCCTGAATAGTAACACTGTCCTTTTCCTATCCTCTGTGCCCTGTGGATATGACCAAGTGCCACATAGTCAAAATCCTCTAACAGTCTCGTGTCGATCTGGTCAATCCCGCCCGCCATGCGGATCTCTGAATCACAGGTGAGCGGCTCGCTGCCACCGGATAAATAGAACTGATGTGACAATAGAACGTTTCGTTTTGTTGTATCTATTTCTTCCTCTTCTAATAATTTTTTTACTGCTTCTTCATAGCTGTCTATTTTTTCTTCTTCGTATTTTTTCCGCAGATGCGACGGTTTGGTAAATGGCAGCAGATAAAAGCATACTTCCCCGGCAGGATCCGTCATCGTCACTTTTCGGATCTTTTCGTCTGCTTCCCGCGGTGGCAGACCGGCAATGAATACGCCCTCTTTTTCTAAGAGTTCCCGTGCAAATTCTAACCGCTCTCCACTGTCATGGTTTCCCGCAATGATAAGGAGCAATGCCTTTGGCAATGTTTCTTTTAACTCTGTTAAAAACCAGTCAAACAGACTGACAGCCTCTGCTGACGGAATCGTTTTATCATAAATATCGCCACATAACAGAACGGCATCCGGCTGTTCCTCCTTTGCCGCTTCCAAAATCTGGTGAAAGACGTATTTTTGATCTTCTAAAAGTGAATAATAAAATAAATGTTTTCCAATATGCAGATCACTTAAATGAAAAAATTTCATAGCTCCTCCTTTTCTATCTGTACGAGTCCGCTTCGCTATGTTATACTAACATCATAAACAAAACATTTGTTCTTGTCCAGTGGATTTTTTATCCGACATTTTTATTTGACGGAACAGACCTATTTTATTAGGAAGAGATTCAGAACAAATTCAGAATGAGTTTTAGGACAAAATTTAGAACAAATTTTAGAAAGAGTTTTAGAAAGAAATCTGCAAAAAGGAGATTGGGAACTTGGAACCGGTTATTTTTCATATTGACGTAAATTCCGCTTTTTTAAGCTGGACTGCCATTGAACAACTGAAAAATGGAAGCACGGTCGATCTGCGCACGATCCCGGCCATTATCGGCGGAGACCGCGAGAGCCGTCACGGGATCGTACTGGCAAAGTCTACTTCTGCAAAAACGTTTGGTATCAAAACCGGCGAACCGGTCGCACATGCTCTTCGAAAATGTGAATCCCTGGTTATCGCACGTCCGGATCATGCGATGTACCGTCAGTATTCCAAGCAGCTTATGACGCTTCTGCGTACGTTTACACCGGACATTGAACAGCTTTCCATTGATGAATGTTTTTTGGACTTTACACCGATCGCCTATCAATATGAATCTCCGATTGCCGGAGCCACCCTTATTTCTAAGACTGTCAAAGAGCAACTCGGCTTTACCGTTAACATCGGGATCGCACCGAATAAGCTGCTCGCTAAGATGGCAAGTGATTTTGAAAAACCAGACCGCATCCACACGCTCTGGAAAGAAGAAATCCCGAAAAAACTCTGGCCGCTTCCTATCGAGGATCTTTATATGGTAGGAAGATCCAGCTCTGCCAGACTGCGTTCTCTTGGGATCACAACGATCGGAGAACTCGCACATACCGACAAAGATTTTTTAATACGGGAATTCAAAAGCCATGGGCTGCTCATGTGGGAATATGCCAACGGGATTGCTCCCGCAGAAGTACACAGCACTGTTGAAAAATTAAAAGGAGTCGGCAATTCCACGACTTTGGCACAGGACGTTTCGAATGCTGATGATGCCAAAAAAGTGCTGCTTGCCTTAGCGGAACAGGTCTCTTCGAGGCTCCGAAAGTCCAATCAGCTTGCACAGTCCGTAACCGTGGAGATCAAGTACAGCACGTTTCAACGTACTTCGCACCAGAAGGTGCTGCTCTTTCCCACGAACTCGACCCAGCCGATCTATGAGCTTTCCTGTCGTCTTTTTGACGAGCTTTGGAACCACACCCCGATAAGATTACTCGGTATCCGCACCGGAAAACTCTTAGATGAGGATGCACCGGTACAGATGACTCTGTTTGACTCCGGTTATTTAGAAGCAAAATCCGAAAAGCAGCAGAAATTAGATGCTGCCTTGGATCAGATCAAATCCCGCTATGGAGAAAATGCTGTCATACGCGGCAGTTTTTTCCCTGAAAAAGAAGAACCCTGACTATTGTATTTTCCCCGAAATTGGCTTAAAATGGAACTGTTTGAGTTAAAATCACAAAAAGAGGAGGATTGTATGTTAGGAATTATTGGAGCAATGGACGAAGAAGTTGCAAAGATCAAAGAGCATATGACAGATGTGGAAGTCCACAGCAAAGCTTCCATGGATTTTTATAAAGGATTTTTAAATGGAAAGGAAGCTGTTGTTGTACGTTCCGGTATCGGTAAAGTCAATGCCGGTATCTGTACACAGATCCTTGTCGATGATTACGAAGTCGATGCTGTCATCAACACCGGAATCGCCGGCTCTTTAAATAAGGATATCGATATCGGGGATATTGTGTTGTCCACAGATACGTTAGAGCATGATATGGATGCCGTTTCTTTCGGTTATCCGCTGGGTCAGATCCCAAGAATGGACACGCTTTCTTTTACGGCAGATGAGCATCTTCGGAAAGTTGCCAAAGAATCCTGTGACAAGGTTCTTTCCGGTGTAAAGGTATTTGAAGGTCGTGTGGTAAGCGGTGACCAGTTTGTTTCCAGCCATGAGAAAAAGGACTGGCTGGTAGAGACCTTCGGCGGTTACTGTACCGAAATGGAAGGTGCTGCGATCGCACATGCCGCTTATCTGAACAACATCCCGTTTTTGATCATCCGTGCCATTTCCGATAAAGCAGATGACAGTGCTTCTATGGACTATCCTGCATTTGAAAAAATGGCAATCGCGAACTCCGTAACTTTGATCTTAGAAATGGCAGGTAATTTATAATGGAAAAAATCGCAAGTTTTACTGTAGATCATTTAAGACTTCTTCCGGGTGTCTATGTGTCTAGAAAAGACCATGCCGGAAGCGAAGTGCTTACCACTTTTGATATCCGCATGACACGCCCGAATTTTGAACCGGTCATGAATACTGCGGAGATACACGCTATCGAGCATCTGGGTGCAACTTTTTTACGCAATCATAAGGATTTTGCCTCAAAAACCATTTATTTTGGACCGATGGGCTGCCGCACCGGATTCTATCTGATCCTTGCCGGCGATTACGAATCTGAGGACATCGTTACACTTTTAACAGAAATGTTTACGTTTATCCGTGATTACGAAGGTACGATCCCGGGAGCTGCCGCTAAGGACTGTGGCAATTATTTAGACTTAAATCTGCCTATGGCAAAATATGTTGCAAAAAAATACTTAGAGGAAGTGTTAGAGCATATTTCGGATGACAGACTCCACTATCCGGCATAGCCGATGCACTTTTTGGCAATTTCTGTCAAACTACAGTTGAGAACAACATCCCGTCATAGTATAATGTAGCTTGATTGTTATATATTTATCAAAAATTTGGAGGAACTATGTTAGAATTAAAAAATATCAGTTATGAAGTCGATGACGACAATGACAATAAAGAGATTCTAAAAAATGTCAATCTGACGATTGATGAACATTTTGTGGCGATCACCGGTCCGAACGGTGGCGGTAAATCCACACTTGCCCGCATCATTGCCGGCATTCATACACCGACCAGCGGTCAGATCCTGTTTAACGGAGAAGACATTACAGATCTCAGCATTACTGAGCGTGCCAAACGCGGTATCAGCTTTGCTTTCCAGCAGCCGGTCCATTTCAAGGGACTGACGGTAAAAGATCTGGTAAATATTGCAGCAGGCAAACCGATGTCTGTCAGCGATATCTGTGATATTCTCTCTGAGGTTGGCCTTTGTGCCAGAGAATACATTGACCGTGAAGTGAACTCCAGCCTTTCCGGCGGTGAGTTAAAGCGAATCGAGATCGCTACTATTTTAGCAAGAGGAACCCAGCTTTCTATTTTTGACGAACCGGAAGCAGGTATTGATCTCTGGAGCTTTAACAGCCTGATCAAGGTATTTGAAAAAATGAGAGATGAGATCAACGGCTCTATCCTGATCATCTCCCACCAGGAGCGTATTTTAAACATTGCAGATAAGATCATCGTCATTGCAAACGGCAGCGTGGATTCCATCGGTTCGAAAGAAGAGATCATGCCACGCCTGATGAACCAGCCAAGCACTTGCAAGACATTAACAGATAAAGCATAAAAAGGAGGTCTTAGCATGGATGCCATTCAGAAGAATTTATTAGAGCAGGTTGCGGGACTGCATGAGATCCCGGAGGGAGCTTATAATATCCGTTCGGACGGACAGCTTGCCGGACGCAACACTACTGCGAATATTGATATTATTTCCAAACAGGACAAGTCCGGTATCGATATTTATATCAAACCGGGAACTACAAATGAAAGTGTACACATTCCGGTTATTTTAAGCCAGAGCGGTTTACAGGAGTTAGTCTATAATGATTTCCACGTCGGAGAGAACTGCGATGTTACCATTATTGCAGGCTGCGGTATCCACAACTGTGGAACTGATACTTCAAAGCATGACGGTGTACACACCTTCTATGTTGGAAAAAATTCCAAAGTCCGCTACATCGAAAGACACTATGGAGAAGGCGATGGACGCGGTGAGAACATTATGAATCCTGAGACCGTTGTCCACTTAGAAGAGAACGCCTATATGGAAATGGAGACTACCCAGATCAAGGGAATTGATTCTACCAACCGTATCACCAGAGGTGACTTAAAAGACGGAGCGACTTTAGAGGTCCGCGAAAAGATTATGACACACGGAAAACAGTATGCAAAGACTGATTTCCATGTAGAACTCAACGGAAAGGATTCCAGCACCAATATCGTATCCCGTTCCGTTGCCAAGGGCGAATCCCATCAGGTCTTTTTAGCAAAGATCAGCGGTAATAATAAATGTGCCGGCCACAGCGAATGTGATGCCATTATTATGGAAAATGCCCATGTTGATGCCACGCCGGAGCTTTCCGCTAATAACATTGATGCCAGCCTGATCCACGAAGCTGCGATCGGTAAAATTGCAGGTGACCAGTTGATCAAACTGATGACACTTGGTCTGACCGAAGCAGAAGCCGAAGAACAGATCATCAACGGATTTTTAAAATAATATTTGAAAATAGAAAAATGCACGCGCAGATTTACGCGTGCATTTTTATTGCCTATTTCACAGGACTTCTACCTGCTTCTTATCTCTTCTGTGGCTCTCCACAATATTTACACTATGAGCCATATATTACCCAACCACGTCCGGTCCACTTCATACCACACGTTGTACACCATCCTTGTATTCCGTCCTTAATCTTGTCGTAGTATACAGGGGTATGATTGTAGTGCCATGCACCACACTCTCCACATTTACCCTTACTCCATTTGTGAGTATCCGTGTTTTTACATTTTTTGAATATATTTTTTTTATTTTTACATTTGTGGTATTTATCATTAACTTCTTTAAATGAACAGTATTCGTATCCACTTATCGTGCAACTGGTATGTAAAGTCTCGAACTCAAAGTTCACTGTCTTTACTTCCTCTTGTTTTTCTTCTTCCTTTTCTTCTTTCTTTTCCTCTACAGGCGGATCTACGAATCTGATGATGATGATACTCGGCTCTTCATCTTTTATTTTTTCAATCTTCTGTGTTGGCTCATCCTCCTTGATCATTTTGATCTGTGTGGAATCATCCTGTGACTTCTTTTCATCTTCCTCTTCATCTTTTGCCATTTCTTTTGTTTCAAAGATGATCCGGATCGGTTCCATTGGTTCCTCGGACGCAGATTTATCTTCTGTTTTAGCGGTATCTTCTGTCTTGGACTCATTTTCTGATTTGGATTTATCCTCTGTCTTTGAATCATTCTCTGCTTTGGATTTATCCTCTGTCTTTGAATCATTCTCTGCTTTGGATTTGTCCTCTGTCTTTGAGTCTTTCTGTTCCTCCTCTATCTGCTGTAGGGAGAACTCCACTGTGTCCTCGCTTCCCTCTACTCTCTTTGCTACAAGCTGGTTCAAAACAGAATCATCTTTCTTTTTCGGAACATCTGTCTTTCCCACCTTATAATTCATATGATCGCTGGAAATGGCCAGTTTGCTTCCATTGTCTGTTTCACAGATGATAGAGTTGCCGTTTTTCTTAATATTTTTTATGGATGCATTCACAATGTCTTCTGAAACGTATATTAAGACTTCTCCGTTTTCATACGGCTTCATACGGATTCCAAGCTGATTGATACCATCCGCTGCATCCATCTGTATCGTACCTGCATTTTCATCTTTTCCAAACTGCAAAGTAAGATTATTCAGTTCTTTATGCTCTGACAGCATCGAAAACTCGCGTAACTGCTTTTCATCCTTTTCATTTACATATAACAGATTTCTTTTTCCATCCTCTGATTCACCGGAAAAAATTTTCAGATTGTCCGGGATCGAAGAGATTTCTTTTCCATCCATATCCTCGAACTTGGTATTTTGTTCATCCCCTATCAGTGATACTAAATTTGCCAGTCTCTTTGTTTGTTTAGCACAGCGTTTACATATATCTACCACTTGTGCTGTCTTTTTATCATAGATTGCACCCGATAGATACTCATGTCCAAGTGCCGCTATGGTTTCCTGTTTTTGGATTACTTCATTACAATCAGAACAGTGTGTTCCTTCTGTCAGACCGCTCTGCTCACAGGTTGCCTTTACCGCCTTGTCGGTTACGATCGTATGACCTTTCGCCGGGATTACTTTCTGCTCTGTGATCACTTCCTTGCATACGGAACAATGTTTTCCTTCCGTCAGACCGCTCTGTGTACAGGTTGCCTCCACTGCCGGATCCGTTACGATCTTGTGACCTTTTGCAGGAATCTCTTGTTGCCGGGTAATAACTTTCTTACATACGGAGCAATGCTTTCCTTCTGTCAGACCACTTTCCGTACAAGTCGCTTCTACTGCCTTGTCTGTTACGATCTTGTGACCCAGTGGTGCGATCCTTACCCTTCTTTGCGTGACCGTATTGCAGACGGTGCAGAAAATTCTGTCTGTCCATCCGTATTCTGTACAGGTTGCCGGTGTCCCTTTTTTCTTTTGAAGCACATGGCGTTTTTTCCGTACTTTCTTCTGCTCCACAAGAACCTGATTGCAGACAGAACAGTGTTTTCCTTCTGTCAGGCCTTCCTTACTGCAGGTTGCCTCTACCGCCTTGTCCGTTACGGCATGGTGTTTTTTCGGTGCTAACTTTTTCTGCTTCCTGATTACTTCATTGCATACAGAGCAATGTTTTCCTTCTGTCAGACCACTCTGTGTACAGGTCGGTGTCACTCCTTTGTCCGTTACGATCGTATGACCTTTTGCCGGTGTGGTCTCTGTTTTCACTTCGTTGCAATTCTGGCAGGTATACTGCACCTCGCCGGTAGTCACGCATCCTGCTTCCCTGATCTGTTTCTTATCTCCCCACTCATGACCCGTTGCCGGAATGACCTCTGTTGTATACTGTGTATTACAGTATAGACAGTAGATCAGCCACTCTCCGTCTTCCGTACAGGTTGCCATTTTCACCAATTCTTTCTTATCCTCATTCGGAACATGCTTGCCGTCTTTTGCCTCCTTACATCCTGTCTCATCCGCAAAAACCGTCCCCGGTATGGATGTCAGACACACGACTGTTGCGGTTGCAACACACAATATTCTTTTCCATATTCCTTTTTTCATCCTAGCCCTCCTATTCTTTTTCCTATGCTATGCCTTCTTTCCTTCTTTCGTAGTCATCACTGCTTCAAATCCCCGATGCGCCTGCACGATGGTATCTTCTATCAGTTTTTGTGCGATAGATTGCAGATCCACCTCTAATACCGCATCGATCACTGCATCCTGCTTCTCCTTGGGCACCTGATAGAGTGTAAAACAGCACTGCAGATGCCGTCTGATCTTATCCTCTATCTTAAAGTACAGATGACAGTGCTTCGCCATAAATCCACGGGTGATTCCCCCGGAAGCAATATCCATTTCATAAAAATCCTTTTTTTCTGCTTCGGGAAGATAATCGGCAAAGATCACGCTCAGCCTTTCTGCTGTATTGTTATATATATATTCACAGGTTGTCGGCAGTGAGTACGCCATCACATATAATTCCCGTAACGGTTCCGACAACTCTGTAATATACATCTGCAACGCAGTCTCTATTCCATACAGCATCAGCGGATCTTTCTGCTCCCCTAAAAGCTGTTCTGCATTCTCAAACTGTCTATTGAACATCTGCTGTACCAATGTCAATAACAATGCCTCTTTATTCTCAAATGCAGCAAAAAACGATGATGGTGCCATTCCTGCTGCCCTTGCGATCGCCGCTGTCGTTGTCTTTTCATAGCCATTTTCTAAAAACAACTGGACGGCTGCTAAGAGCATTTTGTTTCTTCTCGCCACCCCTTTAGGCTGTAAACCTTTTGGCATTTTTCACGCTCCTTTGACTGTAGTTTAGTATCCATTATTGACTATAATCAATTTTAACATGCAAATATCAAAAATGCAATGACATTTCGGTATTTTCTCCCAAAGTCACAAAAGCAGTCCCGGCTTTGCGCATGTTGCCAGCCACTATGTTGTGAGCTGTCTTTTAACACCCTGACCTTGTCGCGAAAAAAGTCAGGTACAGATTCCCTAGAAACGGACTGTACCTGACTTTTTTGATTTCTCTATATATTTTGTACAAAAATTTTATATTATCTTACATCTGGTGTCTTACCACTGCATATTCATCATCCAGACGATAATACGGACAGTTGTCAAAACTTCCGGTCAGAAACTTTACCATATCATCCTCATCTAAATTCATATCACAGCAGTAGCACTCCATCTCATCGTCATAGACATAATTGACGCAGCTTTCACAATTACTTGCCATTGTATCTTCCCCTCCAATCCTTCGGACTATCCGGTTAACATTCTGCTCTCTTTCATTAACGATGTTTCCATACACGCGGTGCAAATAAGATCAACAGTGGAAAAATCTCCAGTCTTCCGATCAGCATATCAAAGATCATAACCAGCTTTGACAACACGGAAAATCCTCCATAACCGCCCATCGGTCCTACTACTTCCAGTCCCGGCCCGATATTATTTAATGTTGCTGCGATCGCGGTAAAATTCGTAACCATATCATGCTTATCCAGACTAAGCAGGAAAAGGGATGCCGCAAAAATAAACATGTATACGATCAGATACATATGTGTGGTGCGGATCGTTTCATCAGATACCGCCTTATCATCCATTTTTACAACCTTGACGCTTCGCGGATGGATCAGATGGCTGACTTCCCGGATCGAGGATTTGATATAAATGATCAAACGGCTGACCTTAATTCCGCCTCCGGTACTGCCCGCGCAGGCACCTACAAACATCAGCATGACTAAAATATTCTTTGAAAATGTCGGCCACAGATTGAAATCCGCAGTCGCATATCCGGTAGTTGTCATAACCGATGCCACTTGAAATGTTGCCAGATTCAGGTTATGCAACAGTTCACTTGCATTATGTGTTAAATCCAAAGTAATCAAAATAGATGCAATTCCAAAAATGGCAAAATACCAACGGACTTCTTCTATTTTAAAAGCATCACTGCTCTTTTTCATCAAAATCAGATAGAAGAAACTGAAATTGACACCAAACAGCACCATGAATATCGTAATGATCACCTGCTGCAGTGCCGTATAGCTTGCCGCACTGTCTACAACCAGACCAAAGCCTCCGGTTCCTGCCGTTCCAAGAGACATACACACGGCATCAAATGTCGGCAGCCCACTGATCAGCAAAGCAATGATCTCTAACATAGTCATTGTCAGGTAGATGAGATACAGTATTCCTGCTGTCTTACGCATACGCGGCACCAGTTTGGATACGATCGGTCCCGGACTTTCTGCTCGCAGGATATGCATATTCTCTCCATCTGCTAACGGCAGGATCGCCATCATAAACACCAGTACACCCATACCGCCGATCCAATGGCTGAAGCTTCGCCAGAAGAGTGCCGTATGAGAAAATGCTTCTACATTTTCCGCAATACTCGCTCCGGTGGTTGTAAATCCGGATACGATCTCAAACAAGGCATCTACGAAATTTGGAATCTCACCACTGAGCCAGAGTGGGATTGCTCCGACCACACTGAGAACGATCCAGCTCAATGCCACACTGACAAATCCTTCTTTTGCAAAAAAACCGCCCTTTTCCGGCTTTTTCCATGTCATGATCCTTCCAATGACAAAGCCTGCAATTGCCGTATACAAAAAATATTTTCCGGTTTCTTCACTATAGATCAGGCTGACAAACCACGGTAACAGCATGAATGCCGACACAAATACCAGAACGCAGCCCAAAATATATATCACAGTTTTTTTATTCATTTTCCTAACCTTCTAATATATCATCAATATCGTCCAGACCCAGATTGGTGGTTACGATGATGACACTGTCTCCACTCTGCAGCATATCATTTCCGCTTGGTGTGATCAGTTTCCCCTTTCTCTGTATTGAGCAGATCAGCAGATTTTTCTTAATCTTCAATTCACAGATTGGTTTGTTAGTGACTTTTGCTGTCTTGCTGACAATGAACTCCAAGGCTTCTACCCGTCCATCGATCATACGATAAAGTGTCTGTACATTACTTCCCATGGTGTTTTGCATTGCACGCACATAACGGATAATGGACACACCGGTAATGACCTTTGGCACGATCAGGCTGTCAATCCCCAGATCATCGACGACTTCGGGGAATTCAATCTTATCTATCTTTGTCATGGTCTTTGCATGTGACACTTTTTTCGCATAAAGAGAAAGCATGATATTTTCCTCATCGATATCGGTCATTGCCGCAAATGCATCTGTCTCACGGATTTCTTCTTCTAATAAAAGCTCTTTGTCAATTGCTTCCCCCTGAATGATCATAGCATGTGGCAATGCTTCACTCAGTTCTTCACAACGCTTTTTATTTTCTTCAATGATCTTTACTTCCACTCCGGTATCCTGAAGGATTTTTGCAAGATAGAAAGAAATCATTCCTCCTCCTGCTACCATGACGGATTTGATTGGGTTCGCCGGTACACCGATCTTTTTAAAAAACGGAGTTGCCTCGCGGATCGGAAGGCTGACGGAAATTGCATCACCAGCCATCAGTACAAAATTACCATCCGGAATCCGGATCTCTTTTCCACGTTTTACAATACAAACCAGGATCTGTCTGCTGATCTTAACGGCAAATTCTGCAACACTCATTCCGTTTAATACGGATTTTTCCGGAATGACTACACGAAGCAGGGTCATTCCACCACGGAATTTCTCTACTGCAAGGGCAGACGGATACTGTATCAGACGTGCCATCTCGTTTGCAGCTTCCCATTCCGGGTTGATGGACATAGACAGTCCAAGTTCTTCTCTTATATATCCAATTTCATCGTAATATTCCGGATTTCTCACTCTTGCGATCGTCTGGCAGTTACCTGCTTTTTTCGCGATCAGGCAGCTTAACAGATTGACTTCATCCTGGTTTGCAACGGAGATCAGAAGGTCTGCTTTTTCAATGCCTGCTTCTTTTTGGGTCCGGTAACTGGTACCATTTCCTAATACGCAATAGATGTCCATTTCCGAAGAAATGTCTTTTATTTTTTCCTCATCCGAGTCAATGACCGTAATCTCGTGTCCCTCGGCATTCAAATGCTGGGCAAGCGTATATCCTACTTTTCCGCTTCCCACAATAATGATATTCACTCTCTTATCCTCCAACACTTCAAAACTCATTCCCGCTCGGAATATTATACTCCAAAGACTTTCTTTTGTCGATGTATATCGCGCTAAGAGATAGTATAATTTTCGCTATATGTCAAATAATATTCCCCTTTTTCCTGCATTTATAGATGTAAGATTCTGAAAAATCCATCAAAATATTATTATGTTCAGAAATCCGTTCTTTCTCTCAAAAGTAACCATAAAAACATTTCATATTTTAAAATCTCCCCATATCGAGGACTTTTTGCTATAATAGAATAAGCAGTTCCGATTTCATCTGGAACGGCAAAAGAAAAAAGACAGAATATTTCAAAGAAAGAAGGATCCTTTATGAGAAAAAAATTATTTGCCATACTACTCGTTGGCATTTTCGTGCTGTCACTCTACGCCTGTGGAAGCAACAGCAAAACAGACCTGAGCGGCACCTGGAAAACAAAAGAAGAGGACGGAAGCTGGATGGAAGCTGAAATCCAAGATGATGTCATCACGATCAACTGGATCTCTGACGAAGGCGAATCCACCTCGGTATTCTGGGTTGGTTCCTACGATGCTCCAAAAGATTCCGGTAACGAATACTCCTGGGAATCCAAGCGTGACAAAGACAAGACGGATAAAGAACCGCTGGCTTCCTCAGATGATACTAAGAAGTTCACTTATAAAGATGGAAAACTCACTTATCAGATGACAGGTTTCGGGGTTACTACGACAATGTCTATGACGAGGGAGAAATAGGATACAGAATAAAGAAAACCCCTTGCAAAAACCACATTTGCAAGGGGTTAACCATAAATAAAAAGAGCGCGAGACGGGACTCGAACCCGCGGCCCCGACCTTGGCAAGGTCGTGCTCCACCAACTGAGCCACTCGCGCATACAAAATTACTTGCTGTTCTGTCAACAGCTAAGCGGGTGATGGGAATCGAACCCACGTATCCAGCTTGGAAGGCTGGTGTTCTACCATTGAACTACACCCGCACAATGCCCAGTTCCGGAATCGAACCAGAGACACGAGGATTTTCAGTCCTCTGCTCTACCAACTGAGCTAACTGGGCATTTCGCTTTCTTACGTCAGCAAATAGAATTTTACATGAAAGATACATAATTGTCAAGATATTTTCTACAATTTTTTATGATAATTTTGCCTGATATTTTGCTTATGATGTTATCCCTCTGTTTTACGGTGCTTTATTCAGGGATTCTCATTTGTTCAAATCCACATTCTTCACCTTACAACTCTGTATTTGCTTTACATCTTTTGCATTCGCTTCCACAAAATACTGATAATAGTGCATATCGGTTGTCATGCTCGCATTCTTTCCCGGAGATTTTACCTGTACTTCTAATTGCAAATAAATCTTTCCTTTTGTGTTTTGCTTTAGTTTTACTTTCCCCGGTTTAACTTTTTTAGAACTGCTGCTCTGTGAATCCCCGATAATACAAAGTGTCTTAGATTTAAAATAAGACTTCTTATACCGATTCAGTCTTTTATTAAATGCAGACTTCTCGAACCTTGCTTTTGCCTGCTTGCCATTTGCTTTCTGTGTTTTCTTTTGAAATTGTTTTAATTCGTCATAACTTTTGATAATTCGGTATGTTTTCTTTTCGTTCAGATATTTTTCTGTTGAAGATGTGTATGATTTTTTAACTGTAATGGTTTTCGGTGTAAAATCCTGCTTTTTCCCCGCTGCGTACACCCCCATGACCGCTATTCCAAAAAACAGGAGCATACTCATAAAAACACAACCAACTCTTTTCTTCATGTTCCTTCTCCTCTGTTCTTATGTTGATTTCATAATTAACCTGATATGCATGACCGTTAGCATAAATATTTACATGAATCTCAGACTCTGCACCAATTATCCAGTAGTTTACACATAATACTATGTTTACAAGAGACTCAACCCATTTACACGATCAACGAACATCAAATGTTAATTCTGTGCTACTTTAGCACATGATATCATATTAACAGTTAACCGCACAACCATTCAGGCACCAGGTGTCGTTTTCTGGCACGAATTGTCGTTGAAGCCGCAAAAATCTATTCAGGTACAAATTTCCTTCAGGACATACATAAGCATTTTCATCGCTTATACAAAAGCAACAGGCGTGAACCCCCGGAGAGGGCATACGCCTGTTACCACTAACTACACTATGAATGTTTTATTTTCGCAGTGCTCCTAAAGCATGCCCTCTTTGATCACATCGTGGTCCCTTAAGATTTTTTCTACGACCGTTCCTTTTACGACGCGAAGCAATGGCTTCTTTAATACATTGAGTGGTCCCGGCAGGGAAATCTCTAATGGGGATTTTCCATCCATCAGTTTTACACTGCTGTCTAAAAGTTCGCGGATGTCATAGACACTGCCCCATACCTCCGGCACACCACGGTCTACACCGAGAAGTCCATAGACTGCTTCCATTGCGGTTCTGACCGAATACTCTGTTGTAAATACCGTATCTCTCGGTGTCTCGGTAAACTGTCCTAAAAATGCGAAGTTGACACATCCATCCGGGATGACATCCGGGCGGTCGCCCTTGGTCCTTGGCATAAAGAATGCTGTAATGTATGGCATCATGGTCGGTACGGAAACGGCACTGTTTTCTGCAAGATCATCGATCTGGTCTGTCGGAACTCCGATATGATACAGCCACTCCTGTGTAATCTCTTTACCGGTACAGTCTTTCATCGGTTTCTTAATATAATCTCCCGGAACATCCGTAAAGAGTCCGTATACCCAGACGCATACTTTGTCTTTGTCCTGATCTTTGAACTGTCCCTGACGATTGATCGTCCAGCTTAACAGCCAGCTGGAATCCTGACAGCTTACAATACCACCGGTGACTACTTTTCCGCTTCTCGGATCACGTTTGCAGATGTTCGTAATATAAGGAATGATCTTATCATCCAATGTGGTGATCGTTGCAGACTCCCAGTTTGTCTTTGCGACATCTGAGCAGAATTTTTCCGGATGACCGAATGCCGGATCCTGTTTTGCGATGTTTTTCCAGAGGTTCCAGCAGCCGCTTGTTCTGACTTCTGCATCTCCGTTCGGTGCATGGTTCTGATCACCGTAGATCGTACCCTCTGTACAGCTTCCGTTGGTTACAAAGACTAAATCGTTTTCTGTCAGCATAATGCCGTTTTCTACGCCTTTGACTTTACACTCAATCGTTTTTGCAATTTTCTTATTGCCTTCAAATTCAAAAATAACATTGGTTACTTCCGTATTGAACTGGAAGTCTACGCCCGCATCCTCAAGATATTTCTGCATCGGAAGGATCAGGGAATCATATTGGTTGTACTTTGTAAATTTTAATGCACTGAAATCCGGAAGTCCTGCAATATGATGGATAAATCTCTGGAAGTAGAGCTTCATCTCTAAGGCACTGTGCCAGTTTTCAAACGCAAACATGGTTCTCCAATAGAGCCAGAACGTGGAGTTAAATACTTCTTCGTCAAATACATCTTCGATCGTTTTATCATACAGATCTTCATCCTTGGTCATGAACAGCTTCATGATCTCCATGCAGCCCTTCTGGCTTAAGTTAAATTTACCGTCTGTGTGCGCATCTTCGCCACGGTTTACGGTTGCACGGCACAGGGAGTAATTCGGGTCTTCTTTATTCAACCAGTAATATTCATCTAACACGGATATGCCCGGTGTCTCAACGGAAGGAATACTGCGGAACAAATCCCACAGACATTCAAAATGATTTTCCATCTCACGTCCGCCACGCATCACATAACCTCTGGTCGGGTCAAAAATACCATCACAGGCACCGCCTGCAATATCCATTGCTTCTAAAATATGGATATGGGAACCCGGCATCTGTCCGTCTCTTACCAAGAAACATGCCGTTGCCAATGCTGCTAATCCGCTTCCTACGATGTAGGCATTCTTCTCATCTACACCCTCCGGCTTTTTCGGACGGGCAAATGCCTCGTAGTTACCATTGGTATAATAAATTCCCTTGCTGTTCTTTTCATGTTTTCCAAGTTCTGTATTACGATACTCTTCTTTTCCGGAATTACTTTTATTTTTCTTTGTCGTTTTAGTCTCCGGCTTCTTATGATTTTTTGCTGCTACGGCTGCAACACCTGCACCTGCTGCAAGTGCTGCCACACCAATTCTAATACCTGTTTTTTTACTCATAAAAAATTCCACCTTTCTTCTGTCGGCTTCTGATTTTTCTTTTCAACTTCATCCTATTCCTCTCCGCCTTTTTTTCCAACTTACAAAAAAGGCAGAATGATAAATTTTTTATCATTCTACCCTTTTTGATAAGATTCATCCTTTTTTATTCTGCTCAAAATTCTGAATTGAATTCGTGATATTGCCATGTAACATCACACTCATTCTTTCCACAATCTCATGATAGTCTTCTTTCATCCCCTGCTTGATCCAGTCCAGCATCAGACCGACAAAGCCGTATTTGTGAAAATCTGCAATAAAACTTTTATTTTCCTCCGATAAACCTGTTCCCTTGCTCTTTTCCTCTACTACGCCGATGATCAGTTCATAAGTCAGCTTGTACAGATAATTCTCTATTTTTTCTTTGCTGACAGAATGGTATACATTGGTAATAAACGGTTTATTTTTCAATACCACTTCAAAAATCTGCTCTAAGCCTTCCTGCCAGGTATCATAGGTGCGCTTGTCCTGTAAAGCACGTTTTCCATCCTCTACACACGCCCACTCCGCCAGATCGTAGATGTCCTGAAAATGATAATAAAAAGTCATCCGGCTGATCCCGCAATCCGTTGTCAGGTCATTGATCGTAATTTTGTCCAAAGGTTTGCTTAACAGCAATTTTTTCAGTGATTCCTCTAATGCCCGCTTGGTTGTATTTGACATAGCTCCTGTCCCTTCCCATGGCGTAACTTACCGCTTAGTACTATTCCTCTTCTTCCTCTTCCGGCAAATCCCAACCCGGATTCTCTTTGTCTGCGATCTGGGCGATCACGTCTGCTAACTCCACATCACTTCTCAACGTCTGTACTGCGGACAGATTGACCGGTATAACACCACTCATGTCATAATGCATCTGCTGGGAATCGGCACTTCCAAGATAGGTTGCTAATGCGATCGTCATTTCAAAATTCTCACAGTCCGGATTGACTCCGATACATTTTGCTTCTGTCACACACTTCATCTGCTTTGTCATTCCATCTATAGTAAAAACAGGAAGTGCTGCCACTCCGAGATTTTCTCCTAAGGCTTCTTTCATCTTGTCATAAGCTGACGCATCCTGTACTGCTGCCTGTACGGTTCCGTCTTTCAGTCCTGTGATCCCCGCATTTCCATCGGTATCGTTTAATACCTGCGGATTGGAACGGAATGTTGCAAGCCATGCATCTACTGTTTCCTTTGCTAATGGCTCGGATTCCTTCTGCTCGCCATTTTCTGACTGTGTGTTATCCTGTGTGGATTCTTCCGGCTGCGCTGCATCCGTTTGTGTGTTGTCCTGTGCTGCGTCATCTGTCTGAGTATTATCTTTTGTGCCGTCTTCTGTACCGTCTGTTCCGTTTTCATCCTGCTCCGGCACCTCTACGACATTCTGTGCCTGATAAAACGCGTTTCGATAGTTCTCATCGTCTAATGGATATGCCAGCACTCCTTTTGCAAGAATCGTATCTAAATTCTGCACATCCTCTTGGGATAATGTTCTCTTATCATAATATAAAACATATGGGTTTGCCTCTACCGGGATTCCATATACTTTCTGCGCATATTTCGACAGATCACCAATGCTCGTTGCATTCGAGGAAAGTACATAATCTTCGGTCTCTCCCCAAAGTCTTGTCAAAAGACGGCTCTCGACAAGTTCTGCGGTCTGTGCACTGTTAAAAATAAAAATATCCGGTGCCTTCTCGCGGTTTTTTTCCATCTTCTTTGCCGCTTTTTCTTCTGTATAGGCTGCATACTTAAATTCTAATTCTGCATCCTGATGTTTTGCCGCAAACATATCACATCTGGTCTTTAACCAGCTTCCCTTTTCATCTGACAGATCTGCTTTGCTTCCCCAAATCGTAAACTGATATACCGGTTTTGCTTCTTCGGTCTCTGTCTCTTCTCCGTTTTTATTTTTGGATGATTCTTTATTCCCTGATTTCCCACAGGCAGCCACTGCTACCGTCATCATAACGAGGACAAGGAACATTGCGAATAATCTTTTTTTCATGATCGATACCTCATTCTATGATTTCTTTTTTACCGAACTATCATACACCTTTTTCGCCTTTTTTGCTACTCCTATTTCCCTATCTTAAGAAAAAGACAAAAATTTCGCGCTTTTCTTTCCATTTGCATCATTTTAGTGCTATAATGAAATAAAGTATACTGTTACAGCACATTTGTTTTATTTTTTTCAAAGGAGGAGGACAATGACTACCATCAAAGACATTGCAGACCGCCTTGGCATCTCACTCAGCACGGTCTCCAAGGGTTTAAATGGTGCGAACGATATCAGCGAGGAGCTTCGCCAGCTTGTCTTAGATACAGCGGTTGAAATGGGTTATCAGACAAAGAAAATGAAAAAGGAGGAGTTCAAAAAACTCTGCCTTTTTATTAAAAATATGGATTACGAATCTCCGGAGGATTTCGGCTATGACATCATTCTGGGTTTTAAACAATCGGCTTTCCGGGACAATTGGAACGTCGATGTGATTCCGGTTACCCCTGATTTTCAGCTTTCTGAGAAATATGACACCTATATGCTTAAAAACGGATACAGCGGTGCATTTTTTGTCGGCTTTTCACTCCACGACACCTGGCTAGACCAGTTGCGGGATACGAAGATTCCTGCCGTCTTATTCGATAATTATATTCCGAACAATCCTCATGTTTCCTATATCGGAACGGATAATGATGAGGGTATTGATGCTGCGATCGAGCATCTCTATCAGCTTGGTCACAGAAAGATCGCCTTTTTGAATGGCCCGTCTTATTCAATGATCTCTAAGAGCCGTCATCAGGCGTTTATCGACAGTATGGAAAAACATGATCTGATCGTACATCCTGAACTGGCTGTCTATGGTGATTTCTCTTCGGAAACTGCCAGCGAGCATGTTCCGAATTTCTTAGCCAGTGGTGTCAGTGCGATCCTTTGCAGCAGCGATGTCATTGCAAGCGGAGTCTTCTCGGAATGCCAGCGCCGCGGATGCCGCATCCCAACCGATGTCAGCGTTATCGGTTTTGACGATCTGCCGATCTCTTCTACCTTACATCCGCTTCTGACTACGATCCGTCAGGACAGACTGGAGTTAGGAAGAACCGGTTATTTTTCTTTAAATTCCATGCTGCACGGTGTAGCACTCAGCAGGACACTTCTGCATCCTGAATTAGTAGTGCGTGCTTCTACGGCAAAACGGACAAAATAAAACACTTCACAAAGCACAATAAAGGCGGCCTGAGCAAATTCTCAAGCCGCCTTTTTTCTCTTATTTTTTCATATCAGCTTTCTGCTGCAATTCCTATTTCTTTGTTGTTACTTTCACACCCTTGCTCCAGTCGGAATAATATTTCTGTTTTCCAACTGTTTTATAGGTACGGATTCTTACATAGTATTTCTTCTTTGCTTTTAACTTGGAAATCGTCTTCTTTGTCGTACTGTTCTTGTTCACAGTCACGGTCTTATTTCCACTCTTAAACTTGCTGTCTGTGGAATACTGGATCTGATAACCTTTTGTCTGTGTGGACTGTTTTTTCCATTTTGCTTCAAATCCTTTTTTCTTAGCACTCACTTTAGAAAGTTTTGTGCTCTTCGGATTGATCGTATAGCTTAAGGTCTTACTTCCTGAATACTTGCTTCCCTTGAAAGTAATCTTCACTTCATAGGTTCCGACATTTTTTCTGCCACTTGGCAATTTCACCTTATAATCCGCGTTTACCTTCAGCTCTTTTCCTTTGCTGTCCTTAACAGTTACAGATGGGGTTTGTTTCTTGCCGTTATAGGTATATTTTGTCTTTGATAATTTTATCTTTGATACCTTGGCAATCTTCACCGTTTTGGTCGTTGTCCCACACCGTGTACATGTGGTTGTAATCTTTCCATCCTTGCTTGCAGTTGCTTTCTGTGTCTTTGTTGTGGTGCTGTGTCCTTTTGCTGCAATGCTCTTTCCTGTGGAAAGTTTTTTATTACAGGTCTTACAGTAAGTATCTCCCGTATAGCCTGCTGTTGTACAGGTTGCCGCTTTTTGGTTCCGCACTTCCGTACCGGTATGTTTACATCTCTGTTCCGGGTTGGATGGATCTGACGGATCCGTACTTCCACCGGAAGCGGATTTGGATGCCTCTGTCGTATTACCATAAGCTCCCATATTTGCCCTGTTTCCATTTGGAGTCGGCTCATTCGCATAAGCGGCTGATGTCTCTCCTGCATCAATACACGGACTTGTCACGGTATCTTTTACCCATGTCGTACCATTCCATCTTCCTGCGGCAGATTTCAGATGGAAATCTCCACTTGCTGCATCTGCAAAACATGGATCTTTTGCGATACAGCCTGTGCCATAATCACTTAAGCTGTCATCTTTTGCTGTTCCATACAGGCAGGAGTATGTGATATTTTTTCCTTTATCTTCCTGCGCATTCGTTCCCTGCAACTCCAGAGTGGTTGTATTCCCCGCGATAATACTGTTTTTAATAACCGGTAATACATGACATCCGTATAAGATACCTGTATTACATCCTACAATCGTCAGATGATCCAACTGCATCTGCTTTCCTGCATTTTCTATAGCACTCTCACTCTCATCAAGACTTGAGACATATGCCGTAATACCCACTCCCTTTGTAAAGTTATAAATCCGGCAGTTTGACACTTCTACTAATGTCGCTACATCCGGATAATAATTTGTCCAGAGATAAATACCACAATCGCTGCTTTCTCCGTCTGTCCCTCTTCCTGCAATAGACACATTCTGAAGCTCTATCCGGCTCGCTATGGATCCATCCGATGATCCACCCCTGATATTGATATTAAGTCCCTTTTCAACGTCTTTCATCTGGCAATCTTTCATATACAGAGTTGCCGGTAGTTCCTTTATCGGCTTACTATTTATTTCAACTAATTTCGGACTGATGGTAATCTTTTTTTCAAATGTACAATTTTCAAAGATAGTTTCCGCACTTGCATCTTCATAGTTTCCATCTGTCCATGCTCCATTCAGATAGATATAATTTGCATAATAGCCATTCTCTCCAATAAAATGGATCGGCAGTGCTTTCGTTCCCTTTGCAATGAGTTTTCCTGTAGACTCTACCGTCAGATCTTTCATATAACAGGTTACGCCCGGTGCAATGGTCACTGTTCGTGCATTATCAACAGTCGGACCCTGCAAACGGTATGCCAGTCCTTCAATTTTTCCAAGATAACCGGTCTGTCCGGTAATCGTTTCCGGCTGCTCCGGTGTCGATCTTACTACTTCCGCATATTTTCCTATGTCTGCACCGTAGTTACAAGTATTTGCCGCATAGGCCTTTGTTTGATCCGCATTAACATTTGCACCAATTCTGATCTTCAATGGTGCATACTGGTTTGCATTTTCTCCGGTTGCATCCGTATTCCCAATAAAGTGATTACCTTCCACTTCATAAGTTGCACATCCGCCTCTTAACCAACATGCCGGTCCTTTTAACTCATTGCCAGTTGTATTATGAAATGTATTATTTCTGACAACCGCGTTCGCAGACCATTCAATATAACTCATTCCCTCAGAAATCGTATTATTGTAATATCCGTCTGACTCAAAATTTTTGCCTTCAACCAGGCAGGATAAATTCTCCGGATAGACATACTCCGTTCCTGTAGATTCTAAAGCTCGCCCCATTCCACGAAATGTTGAATTGGTTACCTTAACCTCCACTTTCCTGTCCATGGCATGGAAATAGATTGCCGAACTTCCATCCACTAATGAAGTCCCTGCTGCCGTTTTTGCCGCAACCACCTCACTGCTGTCAAAGGTGCACTGATTTACTGTAAGATTAAAATTCCTGTCCGTCTCATCAGATGTACTGTCTACGGATAACATTCCTTCCACATCACTTGCTAAATATTCTCCACCGTTGATAAACTGACAATATTCAAAGGTTGCACCTTCACAGGTCCGCTCTGTATCTTCCTCTATCTGTGTATCAAATATAATCCCTGCCCAATTCTCATCATTTGTATCATTTTTAAAAATGATCGGTTCTTCTGCCGTTCCCTTTGCAGTAAGAGAACCATACAGAATCCTAAGACCTGATGCAGATTTTACATCTGTTTGGTCAATCTTACCATGAGAAGTATTCCCCTGTCCGAAACAGATCGTCGTTCCCGGATCGATCGTTAAATCTCCGATAATTACAGGGTTGATCAGGGTAGAATCCGTTGTAATATAATAGATATTATCCTTTGTCCAGTGCTGTGAACCCTCAATCCTTCCATAAACCAGTACTGTATTTTTTTCATCCGCAGACTCTGCTTTAACCTCCGTAGTCTCTGCTTCCGGTGCTTCTGCTCCCGTTGCTTTAACCTCCGTAGTCTCTGCTTTCGGTTCATCTGTCTCTGCTGTCTTTTCCTGTGCTTCCTGCGGTGTGTCCGCATATGCCAGAACCGGGCACATGGTGAATACCAGTGCAAACGCCAGACCTGCTGAAAGTATCTTTTTCATAAAGCCTTTCATATGCTCCCTCCTTTTCTTTGTTTCATATGATTATTCATAATATAGCTTTTGCCCTTCTATTTGTGCGTATTATAATATGAAGCTGTTAGATTTGCGAGAGAATTTCCGTTTTAGTCATTGACTATTTTGGTAATTCAGGGAATTGCTATACAAGAAAAAGAATGCACAAAAAAAGCATGCATAAAATGCATACTTTCTTATTGCTTTCAATTATCATGCCGGCGATCGGAATCGAACCGATACTGTGTTTCCACAACAGGATTTTAAGTCCTGCGCGTCTGCCAGTTCCGCCACGCCGGCAAAATGGATGGAGGTGGATTCGAACCACCGAAGCAATATGCAGCAGATTTACAGTCTGTCCCCTTTGGCCACTCGGGAATCCATCCATTTCATTGTCATTTCAAAATCTGCCCTGACAATGAGATATTATATCATATGAATTTTTCCGATGCAAGATATAATTTTTATTTTTTCAAATTTTTTTGTCCTTTACTCCAGAAGTACTTCACCGGATGTCTCTTTCAGACGCAGTACCACTGCCGAAAATTCCGTCAGGGTGATGTTCAGTTTTCCACCCTTTACCTCATAGGTCACCGGATTGGTAGAAAATCCATCCTCATGGGAATACATGATCTGCTCTAACTCACATTCTTTTGGCAGTCCCACCGGCCATACGACCATCTCTACGGTACGGCTGACCGCATCGTTGTTAAGTACCACTAAAAAATGTTCCCTGCGATTATAACGCGCATAACATAAGAAGTTGTACTCGCCCCATACGAACTGTATCGAACCGGTCTTAAATGCTTCATGCTCTTTGTGAATTCTGATCATTTCCCGATGGAAATTCAAAAGATCCATATCCTCACTTCCCCACGGATAGGTCCTGCGGTTATCCGGGTCTGTAAATCCTACCTGTCCTGCTTCATCTCCATAGTAAAGAGTCGGCGCTCCGGGCCATGTCATTTGAAAGACTACGGCTTCTTTCATCACAGCTTTGTTGATGCCTCTGCCTGCCGCATCCGTTCCTAATTGTTCTGCTCTTCCTACTTTTTTATTGGTACGCGTTAAAAAGCGGGAATGGTCGTGGTTAGACAATTCATTCATGGCGCACTGTAAAGAAGAGGTCATAAAGCGTGTCATGTGATGACGCATTGCTCCCTCAAAATCTCCCGGATTTCCAAAGCACTCACCACGATATTCATCACTGTGTTTTTCCATTCCGGTCAAAAACCAGGTGATCGGCTCCATGAACGCATCGTAGTTCATGATCGTGTCCCACTCATCTCCTAAAAGCCACGATTTCGGATCACCATAGTGCTCTGCTAAGATCACCGCATTCGGATTTGCCTCTTTGACCGCTTTTCTGAATTCTTTCCAGAAACGATGGTTGACCTCCGGACTGTGTCCTAAGTCCGCTGCCACGTCCAGTCTCCAGCCGTCTACATTATATGGAGGAGATACCCATTTTCTTCCGATATCCAGCACATAGTTCCACAATTCCTGTGAACCCTCATAATTCAGTTTCGGAAGTGTCTCGAAGCCCCACCAGCCCTCATAACTTCCGTTATCCGGCCATGCTTCCTGATTCTGGAATGCAAAAAAGTCACGATACGGACTTTCCCCGCTGACGTAAGCTCCCGGTGCGTATCCGCCCTGCTGCTCGTATAATTTCTCACGGTCTAACCATTTGTGGAAGGAACCGCAGTGATTAAAGACTCCGTCTAAAATAATCTTCATGCCATGTGCATGCACTTCTTCTACAAATTTTGCAAAATATGCATTGCTCGCCTCTAAGTTACGCTTATCGGTCACTCGCGTAATATAACGTGCCGCCTGTGTATTGTCTTTGCAGCCTTCCGGTAAAACTGCTCCTTCATCGACCACAATGTTACTCACATGCGGGTCGATATAATCATAGTCCTGACAGTCGTATTTATGATTAGACGGTGATACGAATAACGGATTAAAATAGAGTACTTCGATTCCAAGCTCCTGCAAATAGTCGAGCTTTTGTCTGACTCCCTCTAAATCTCCGCCATAAAATTCACGGACGCTGATCCCCTGCGGACAGTGTGCCCAGTTCTCTACATGCTTTGTAGGACCATCCACATAGTAATACTCGCCGTCTAACACATCTCCTGCCGGATTTCCATTATAGAAGCGGTCTACTAAGATCTGATACATGACCGCTCCCTTTGCCCATTCCGGAGTGGAAAATCCCGGCACGATGCAAAAATAATATTCTTCTCTCGGTTTATCGTTCACACCGTATCTGTCATAGTAACATTCCAAAATTCCGGTTACGACTTTGAAATAATAGAAAAACGGTTCGCTTCCAAGCTGGATCTCTACGGAATAATAGTCAAAATCCCACTTGGTCTCTGTCCTTTTCATCCGTTGCTTTTTCTCCCTGGAACAGAGCCAGACCATATCCACGTTGTCACGCTTTGTTCTGAAACGAATCGTTACTTTGTCATTTTCCCTTGGTTCGGCAGGACTGCGGTAATCCTTAGTTCCATCTGAAAACAATGCCTTTTTACTGAGCACCGGACGCATCTGCATCATATACCGCTCGATCCTGCTCAGATCATAAATGGACTTCTGATTCATACTTCAACCTCTTTACATATTTATGTGTCAATTATAACATATTCCTTTCTCCCGAAAAAGGGATATAAAACAAAAAAGACAGTCGTTAAACTGTCTTTTGGGAGAAGGTATTTTTACTATGGGGTGTAGCAAAAACTATATAATGTATTGGGGGGTTTTTACGGTTATTATTGTAGCATCTGTCTACAGATAAGTGTGCACAAAATTGATAATTTTTTCACGAACTTTCTGTACAGATTATACAGACCCTTTTTACATACCCTTCTTTTTTAGAATTCATTTTTCACAATTTTCGTGTATTTTCGCTGTTTTTCTTTGTAATCTGCCTTTTACAGTCCGGAACGGTTTTCAAACAGTGCTTCGAACTCTTCTCTGGTGATCTTCTCTTTTTCTAAAAGAAGCTCTACGCAGGCATCTAACACATCTTTGTGTGCACTGATGATCTTCTTTGCCTCTTCATGGCATTCGTCAATAATTCGTTTTATTTCGGCATCGATCTTGGATGCAACATCCTCGCCGTAACCACGGGTATGTGCAAGATCGCGTCCGATGAATACTTCATCGTCCTCGTTTGCATAGTTGATCAGTCCTATATCCTCGGACATACCGAACTTCGTTACCATTGCTCTTGCTAATGCCGTTGCCTGCTTGATATCCTGGGATGCACCTGTTGTAATGTCATCAAAGATCAGTTCCTCAGCCACACGTCCGCCTAAGTCTACTGTGATCTCCTGTAACATTCTGCCCCTGGTATTAAACATTTCGTCTTTTTCCGGTAATGGCATGGTATATCCTGCCGCTCCTGCGCCGGTCGGTATGATCGATACGGAATATACCGGTCCGACATCCGGAAGTACATGGAATAAGATCGCATGTCCTGATTCGTGATAAGCCGTGATCTTTTTCTCTTTATCACTGATAATACGGCTCTTCTTCTCCGCCCCGATCCCGACTTTTACGAAGGAACGGCGGATATCTGCCTGTACGATATAGGCACGGTCTTCTCTTGCCGCTACGATCGCCGCTTCGTTTAACAGGTTCTCTAAATCTGCACCTGTGAATCCTGCGGTTGTCTGTGCGATCTGCTGTAAGTCTACATCATCGCCTAACGGTTTATTTTTTGCATGAACTTTTAAGATCTCTTCACGGCCACCGATATCCGGTCTTCCCACATGCACTTTTCTGTCAAAACGTCCCGGACGCATGATTGCCGGGTCTAAAATATCCACACGGTTCGTTGCTGCCATGACAATGATGCCCTCATTGACACCGAAACCGTCCATCTCTACTAAGAGCTGGTTCAACGTCTGCTCACGTTCATCGTGACCGCCACCCATTCCGGTTCCTCTGCGCCTTGCCACTGCATCAATCTCATCGATGAATACGATACACGGTGCATTTTTCTTGGCTTCTTCAAATAAATCCCTGACACGGGAAGCTCCGACTCCGACAAACATCTCTACGAAGTCTGAACCGGAAATGCTGAAAAACGGCACTCCTGCTTCTCCTGCGATGGCTTTTGCAAGTAAGGTCTTACCTGTTCCCGGAGGGCCTACTAATAAGACTCCTTTCGGGATTCTTGCACCTAACTTTGTATATTTTCTCGGGGAACGCAGGAAATCTACGATTTCCTCTAACTCTTCTTTTTCCTCACGCAGTCCCGCTACATTGTCAAAGGTAACCTTCTTATTCTCATCGGTGCTCATCTTTGCCCTGCTTTTTCCAAAATTCATCATTTTGGAGTTGCCGCCTGCTCCGGCATTCTGATTATTCATCATCATAAACAGGATGAACATTGCCGCAAATACTACTAGCAGCGGTAACAGGGATGTCAGCCAGTTCTCCGACGGCACATTCCGCATGACATAAGAATCAAAATCATATTTCTCCATCAACTGCTGTGCATCGTTTACATCGGAAACATTCAGTTTGACACTCTGTTCATTTTTTAATGTGATCCGCAATACTCCGGTCGGGATCTCGCGGTTCTGCTGTATCGTAACTGCTACCACTTCATCTTTGTCCAATGCTTTTTCAAATTCTGCATAGGTGTATGCGCCTGCCGTATCCTGGCTGTTACCCAACAGATACCAGACCAGGATCACAATCAGAACCAGCCCGATATAAAATCCGATTCCTCTATAATTTTTCTTCAATTAGAAACCTCCTTTTACTCATTAAATTCCAGCACTCCAATATAAGGCAGATTTCTATATCTCTGTGCATAATCCAGTCCAAAACCAACTACGAATTCGTCCGGAATCTCAAATCCGACATAATCCACACTGACATCTACCACCCGGCGATCCGGTTTATCCAAAAGCGTGCATAATCTCAAACTTTTCGGATTTCGTGCCTTTAAATTTTTCAATAGATAACTCAGGGTTCTTCCCGAATCAATAATGTCTTCCACAACTAATACATTTTTGCCCTCTAACGGGTCATCTAAATCTTTGATGATCTTCACTACTCCGCTTGACTTTGTATCATCTCCGTAGCTTGTTACGGACATAAAATCCAGCATGACCGACCCCTTGATATTTTTTGCCAGTTCACAGGAAAAAAATACAGAGCCTTTCAGGATACAGATCAGCGTAATTGTCTCATCTCCGATATCGGCACTGATCTTTTCTGCCATTTCCTTAATTCTTTTGTTGACTTCCTCTTCTGGAATCAACACCCGAACTGATTCAGTCATTTTCTTTTCCTCCATTAAATCGTACTTCTAATATTCTTTTTGTCTCCTGACTTATCTTATAATAGGTACTGATACGGTACCCGACAATCCAGAGTATGTGGGCTCCCTCTGCTAAAAGCGGAATTCTGCCCCGCTCCTTTGCCTCTACTTTTTCATTGACAAAGTATTTTTTCAGCTTCTGGGTCTTCCCCTCTTCATTACAGCAAATATAATCCCCCTCTTTTCGGGTTCTTGCTGACAAATCACTCTTTATCTTATCATAGTCGAACCATTTCGTATACGTTTTTTGCGGAATTTCTTGTGAAAAAGCTGTGTCCTCTAACAATCGCATCGTAAATGGTCCACAGGAGATTCCCTCTGTTCCTGCCTGTTCGATCTCACTTTTGGGGCACAGTACTTCTCCTATGCTATCCTGCACTGCTTCTGTTTCCCGGCACAGTCTGATCCCTTCATAGATACGGTATGCCTGCACTCCATAAGGCAGGGATATCCTTCTTCCGCACTGACTGGAAAAAAGCTGTTCGAGTAGCTCAAGATGCACGGTTGTGATGTCCTGCATCGCACCCGCTGCCTGTTCTAATGCCAGCTTTAGCACTTCTTTTTTTATCAGGGGATCTTGTGTTTCAAACGGTTCCTTTCTTATAAGAATGTCATCTCCATGAATGCTCACACAGGTTTCTGCCGCCTTTTTTGTTTGCCTTCCTATATAGGACTCCGCTTCTTTCATAATATCTGCGGTCTTTTGGATATGGGCTTCTGCCTGCGGATTCATTTCGATCAGTCTTGGCATGATCTGCGCCCGGATGCAGTTTCTGGTGTAATGCTCATCACGGTTTGTTGCATCCACACAATAAGGCTGTTTTTTTTCTTCTAAATAAGACAGGATTTCTTCCCGTCCGGTATGCAGAAGCGGACGGATGACATTCCCTCGTACCGGAAGGATGCCCCGCATTCCCGACAATCCGCTTCCACGGATCAGATGAAACAGCACTGTCTCCGCATCATCTCCGCGGTTATGGGCAACTGCGATCTTTGCCCCGCCCCAGCTTTCGGCTTCTTTTTCAAAAATTTCATAGCGCATAAGCCGTGCCGTTTCTTCTAACGTCCGTCCACACTGTTTTGCCTCTTTTGGCACATCAATATGATGGCTTTTACATTCAACGCCAAGCCTGCCACACATTTTTTCTACAAATTCACAGTCTGCAAGGCTCTCCTGTCCGCGGATCCCATGCTCCACATGGACAACCCGCAGTTCAAACGGCATTTCTTTTTGCAGTTCTAACAGAAGGAGCAGCAGGCATACGGAATCGGCTCCTCCCGACACTCCCGCTATGACCCGGCTGCCCTCTTCTATCATATGATGTTCTTTTGTAAACTTCTTTGCTTCTTCTAACATTATTTCTCCCAGATGCCTGCCGTTAACACGGTCATGTCATCCATTACTTTTCCTCCTGTATAGAGCATTACCCGCTCTAAAATTCCCTTTGCAAGTCTGCCGGGATTGTTCGTATCTAAAGATTCTATGATCTCTCCCATCGTCTCTTCCGGCTCATCCACATGGAGATATTCTAGCACACCATCGGATACCATGACAAGAAAATCCCCGTCTTCCAGCTGTTTTTTTACTCCATCTATTTCCATTTTATAGGACACTCCAACCGGCAGGCTGGTGGATAACAGGCACTCTACTCCTTCTTTTCTCCTGATAAATGTTGCCGCCGCTCCCACTTTATAAAATTCTGCCTCTCCTTCATAGAGGTCTACTGCTGCCATATCGATCGTTGAAAAAATATCCTCCTCTCCGCGGATGACCATCGCCGAATTCATCATGCGGATCGCCGTTTCTTTGGAAAAACCTGCTTCTAAAAATTTTTCCATCAGCTCTATGACCGTCTCACTCTCTTTACACGCATCGATACCGGAACCCATACCGTCCGACAGACATAAAATATCCTGCCCATTTTCTAATTCTAAGAATGAAAAATTATCACCGGAAACCACCGCCTCATCTTTCGTCAGGCGTGCAACTCCGTGGATCGTATGATATTTGGTATCTTCCTCAAAGACAATTTTACACGGCTCGATACCGATCAGATTTCTGCTGTCTTTGTGCTGTATCATCGTCTTTCCCATTCCACGGCTGACTGCTTCCCTATATTCCTTGACCGGCTGACAGCCCGCTTTTGTCCGTACCGTTGTAACCAGTTGCAGTCTCCCATTTTGTTTTTGATACAGATGGATATTACTGATGAGAAAGCCCCGGTCTTTTGCTAAAAAACGCACCTGCGACAGCATATTTTTTTCCTGCAGAGTCAGATCTTCATAATCCTTTGCACAATCTTCCATGATAAATGCCATGGCGTCTAACTGCTGGGCTATCATTTCCCGGTTGCTCAACAACCTGTTGTACCATGCCGCATTGACTTTCATCCGTTCAAATATCCGGACCGCTTCTCTCGTGATATCGTCTGCATACGGGCAGCAGTCCCGAAGCCTGTCCTCATATTCTTTTTCTGCTCTTCCGAATTTTTCTATCGACTCCATCAGACTGCCAAACAGACCGTAGATCGGACTGTCTTTTTCCCAACAGACCTGGCACATGTCACAGGACACACAGATTTTTCCGGTAATCTCGTTTTGTACCTGTCCGATTTCCTCCTCCGATGCTTTTTCCTGCCCGGCACTCATTTTCACAAATGCCTCAGACAGTCCGTTGAACGATTCTGCATAATTTAATAGACGTTGCTCTTTCCGATCTTCTTCTTTTGCGATCTCCATGATCTCTTTGCCATGCAGCAGCATATGTAGCACACGGCACCCTAAACTGACAACTGCAAATATAAAAATTCCTTCTAATATAGAAGTGGTGATGTATCCTCTTCCTTTTACGGACAGCAGATTACCGCCAAGCGATATCAGCGTTGTCACCGCTCCCGCCGTCACTGCTGCATATCTGGCTCTGCAATTTTTATCTACCCATTCGATCAGATGGATGATCAGGATAATTCCCGCCATTGCCACTCCGTATTTGGTAAGCTGTGTAACCGGCAGGAAACATGCCATTCCCACAAAACACGCCCCGAGCGTCAGCCAACGGCTTTCCATACTGATATAGAGTGCCGTAAAATATGCCGGTATCAACGGATAGCAGTCTGCGATCTCCACCTTGCAAAACAATATTCCCAATACATATAGAATAATCTCTTTTGTCCTGATTCTTTTCATAAAAAAACCTCCAATCCTGTTTTTTCCCTTTGCGGGCGACTGAAGGCTATTATAGTGATATTCTTTTGCGATGTTTGTCAAAGTGCGGAATCGTTCTAAAAAACTTTTCTCCAAAATTTTACTTCGTTTCCCGTATTTATGGGTTTTTAGGGAGTTGATGTTTTTGAAGGGGGTGATGTTTATATTTGCGTGAAGTACAAGTCAGCGTCTCTGCTGTTTCCGGTATCGGCAATCAGAAGTTCCGCTACAGTCACAGCAGAAGATGCTGACTTGTACTTGGATTCAAATAAAAACATAGAATACCACATCTACTTATATTACTGTTCACATTCTGTTTGATTTTCAAAGTTACTATATTCGATTGTCTTTATATCTTTAACCTTAAATCTATATTCCATGTTTTCTTGATTTTTAGCTATAATCCAACTTCTGTTTTGTGATACATCCTCAACCTTTATATTGTCCAAAATACTATTATCATAAAAAGCAAACTTTACTCTATCATACAAAAACTCTCCTTCCCCTTTTAAAAATTTCATGCATATATAATAATATACTATCCAGGCAATTGCTGTAGCTATTGGTATATAACTCAAAATATTTGAAATAAATTGAAATACTGTTTTCCCTATAAATCCTGTAATTACGGACACGAAATCCATCCATTGAATTGTACTCCCCCAGAACAAACCGGAAAGTATAATCGGAATTTGACGTAATAATCTAATGCTCTTTTCTTTTTTATATTCCGCCATGTCTTTTACAAATATCTCTTTATCATCAATACTTGTTCTTTTCATTACAATGTATAAAAAGATAAACAGCCCTATATAGAGTACTATCCCAATACCTATCCCTACCAACAAAGGAATCCCTATTGATGACCTTATATATTCTACAACCAATACGCTAAACAAAAGGAACAAAAATCCTAGAACAATAACTCTTACCAAGTATTCAATAGCTTTATCTCTAGGAGATTTTCTTCGTTTGATTTTCCACTGTTTTGTTTCAGTAATATTATGAAAAAAATAAGTACCTATTATCGAAATTGCTATAGGTACCACTATATTATAAATATCTTCTCTATTCACATCTATTAACTTTCCTATAAAATTGTATTTTCCCTATCTTAAAAATCTTCCCTTTCTCTTCTCTTTTTTCTGCTCCCGCTCCTCATACAGATTGGAAAGTTTTGCCAAAAATTCTTCTCTCTCCTGATCTTCATATCCACGAAATACAATCTCTTCCACATCCACATGGTTAAACCCATATAAGAACTCGTCTCCAAGATATCCTTCCGGATAGAGAACACCTAAGTAGTCACATTCCTTCTTGCGAAGTCCTGCCATTGTCTGCATAACGCCAACAATCATCAAATATTTTTCTCCGTCTACTAATCGTACGACTGAGCCTGTTGGTAATAATTCTTTAATGTTTTCCATTTTTATTTCCTCCCTAAATATATAAATAATTATCAAATCTCTGCGTATCTTTCTATTGTGCAAATGCTGTAACTGCATTTCCCACAGAATTTATGATATCCTCGCCTGTATCAAGTATCATGTCCGATGCCCATTCAGTAGCTGTTTTACCGGTTAATGCTTTCACTCCTGTATTTAAACCAGCAACAATTGCACCACTTGTAGCCACTACAATTACACCCGGAGCAGCTACCGGTCCCAATGCAGCTGTTACTGCTGCACCTATAATAATCTCTGAACCATATCCCATCACTGTACCAATAGCAGTCTCTGTTATAGTTTCAGCTGCAACTCTTTCATCTGACATTGTACCATTAGAAAGTGCCTGTTCTTCTTTATTACTATACCAGTTTGCAACTCCATCAATGAGAACACCTCCCCAAAAAGCACCCATAGCCCCCTTTCCGTTTATACCTTTTGCATCTTCAACTATCCCTTTCCATTGTGTATGAAACGGAGATGTTTGATTCGTCAGATTATTTTTAAAACGCGTCGTCCATGTTTTTGCAGAAGATGCACGTCCAAGTGGTCGTAATCCTGTAATCTTTTTAATCCACCATGCTCTTGCCTGTTTCGCACCTACAATATTTCCAATTTTTTTATAGTTTTTATATGTTTGTGCTGCACTGGAACAAAACTGATAAATATCTACGCCCGACTGGACAAAATCCATCCATGTTTTTCCTTCTCTGATATCCTTAATGAAATCATAAATAGTGCCTGCATATCCTGCACCCGAAAGAATTCCTTCCCATCCATATTCATTCCAAAAGAATTCCCAGTATTTTTCCTTTGATTGTACTTTTAAACTCTCCGCGTTTTTTGTACTATCAATTTGATAAGCAAACCTTTCAGCTTCTAATGCAAAATAATGATCATATGCATAATCTAGCCCTTGTTGCAATTGTTTTAAGGCTTCTATATGTTTTTCTAGTGCTCTAGAAATCTGCACCATAGCAACACTGATCTCTGTTTTACGCATCAATTCTTCATCGCATTCTCCAATGATTCTTTGATAATCTGACTTCAATCCACTCATTTTGGAAATAGCCGTGGAAACTCTATCATTAATGTATTTCATTCCCGTAAAATCAACATAAATCCATGGCATACTTTCTCCCCTTTCACAACATCTCAGTACCATTTATCGGTTACGGATTTTCCTGTTGAATTTTTCGTGCTTGTTCTCGCATTATAGATGTTAAATCATCCATCTGAATCACTGTCTTATTCATTATTTCGTACAGTTCATGCATTTTTCCCGCAAAGGCATCTGCTGCTACTCCCTGCCACACACTATGGCACTCTTCTTCAATTTGAGTCAGTGATTTTATTTGATTTGAAAGTTGGATTTTACATTCAGATATCTCATTCGTCTGAGAAATAACTTTTGAATAATCGAATTGTCCTTCCATTTCCTCATACCTCCCCTCTATATGTATATCAATCAATATATTAAAATATCGATTTCTCTTTAGGTATAGCAGTTATTCCAGAATATGTCAATTGTTTTCTATCCTATTCTGTCCTTTCCTCTTCTAGTTACAACTTGATCTTCATGGTACTAAATGCAACAATTACGAGACCGACACACGCTATCGTAATATCGACTCCATATGGAACCCCGACTAAAACAGAAACTACATTATATAGGAAAAACGCCAATGCAAAATAACCAAAACGCTTCATATGGACTAATGCGAATTTCTTTCTTCTTTCACTTCCTGCTTCCTTTGCCTCTTCATAGCTGATTCCATTATACCAGTATACGGATTCTGTCAGATAAACTATGAATGTCAATGTGAAACACCCGATCACCATTATATTATCCACAAGTGCGATCACAGTCTGTACATTTTTCTCCGGTATAAAGCAGACTCCAATCTCTGCTATACAGAATAAAAGCATCCACGCCCAAAAACCAACATAGCTTTTCTTATATTCTTTCATTGTATTCTCACCTTTCCATTAAGAACTTTGAATGTCTTTTAAATCGGGCTGCTCTTCCAACGGAAGGTTGATTTTCGCCTCACGGTTTTGAATCTCAAGAATAAGTTCTATGATTTCATTATCATGTTTTCCCTGATAGGTCTCTATCTGCACCATTGCACGCCTCACTTTCCCCTGATTACTATCTGCACCGATAATCTGTCTGTCGTTCCTCTTTTGTCTGCGGTTGTATGCAATGCATTATGAAGAATGATACTTATAATAGCACCTCCAAATATTGTCGTAATACTTTTTCAACATGTAATACTTTTGCATACTGCATAAGCCTTCGCAGATTTTTATCCTTTCTCTTCACATAGCGTTTTAATGTATCCTAAAATACCTGCATTTCAATATTACTTCGATTCCGGATCACATCACAGACCGTCCGTTCCATATCATATACCGGAACTTCATTGCCAAAGGTGGTCTCCATCGTAGTTTTTCCTAAATCATACAATTCTCTTTTGATACAATGAACCTGCATTCCGTCTTTCTTAAGTTTTGACGGATTATATCCCGTCTTAACTGTGACAGAATATTTGTCTGGCTCTCTGTCTGTCAGATCATGGAACAACAGTGCTGTTTCATGTGAATAAATAATCTGCCCACATCTGAGGTGCATGATATACATGGAATCCACCCAAATATCCTCCGATATATAGATTCCATGTGCCATTTTTTCAAGATGATTCTCTTCTACATATTTGTAAAATGTAGGTTTTGAAATCCCTGCTTCAACAACTTGTGTTGTCTGGATCATACCTTTTTGCTGCTCTACTAACGCTTTTATTTTTTCAAATTGATTCATTGGTTTTTCCTTTCGTGCTAATATTGTAGTATAGATTAGCACAAAAGTAAGGTTTTATTATTCAATGTACAAATAAAAGAAGCCGACTCCCTGCCGACTTCTACTTTTTCTTAAATATCACTTCGTTATCATATACCAGACCCAGTCTGCTCTTTGCCATATCTTCAATGAACTTCTGTGTCTTGGTGTATTCCTCGTAATCTTTTATCTCCTGCGAACGGTTTTTTTCATCTTCTAACTGTGTTTTTAAAGAGGACTCTTTTGCCATATAAGTCTCTTTCTTATTGTACAAACCTACGATCTGCACTGACATCACGATCAAAAGTGTTGCCACAATAATGGAAATCCATATCTTTCCATTTCCGTTCTGCTTTCTTTTTTTTCTCCGTCTGCCCGCCATACTATCTTCTCCCAACTTAAAGTTTCTTAAGATTCTTTAAAGTCTGTATAATACAATTTTAACTGCCTGCACTATTTTTTTCAATCCCTTTTTTAAAATAACCATAATTTTCCTGAAAAACAAGGAGAGATATTTTACAAAAAAAGGACTGACAAAATGATTGTAAAACAACATTCCTAGGAGGATCCCACCAATGGAAAATCCCCGCACCAGACCATCATTGGTACGAAATACCATGTCAAAGACCAACAGGGCGCAGACCACCCAATAGCAGATATCTTCTATGGCTGTCCAAATGACTCCGTGCGGGATGACCTGTCGGAATATCCGAAAGATATCATAGAGTATGATCAGTCCTTCGCCTAAGGCAACCGAGATCAGTAAAAAGATCAGTTCCTGATGGATTCCTTCACTGACCGCGATCATCGGAACAGTTTTCCTAAGAAGTTTTCTGCTTTTTTACCGTAGTTCTCTACCTCAGAATAGACCATGCTGGTCACGAGCCCCTGAACATCCACCTCGCCCTTGTCAAGTGTCAGGCGGCTGACGTGGAGGTCCTCGCCTTTGATCTGAAGCATTCCCATTTCTGTCTCTAAAAGAATTTCCTTGGGGTCAAAAGAGATCACATCCCGTACTCCGGTAAAATTTCCGGTTCTGCGATTGCCAAGAATGATTTTATGTGATTTTGCAGCACTGCGTTCTTCCATCATATTTCCTCCTAATCTGAGAACGGATGTCCTCTTTACATTATATTAGGAAGAACTGTGTTTATTCCTTTTTTACAGATAACGGAACATATCTTTTGCGTCTTCTTTTTTCGTACTTTCTGCAAGGCTTACCACTTCTACCTTGACGTTTTTTTGTCCAAACCGGATCTCTATGATGTCCCCCGGCTTTACATTGACCGATGCTTTCGCTGTTTTGCCGTTTACCGATACTCTTCCTGCATCACACGCCTCATTTGCAACGGTTCTTCGTTTTATCAGACGGGAAACTTTTAAAAATTTGTCTAATCTCATCTTTTCCTCCAAAAAAAGCTCAAAACCGAAACCGGTTTTGAGCCATTTTATATCAATCAGTAAAATTCCGATGATTAAGCATTGATCATGTCTTTTAATGCTTTACCAGCTTTGAATTTTGGTGCTTTAGAAGCAGGAATTACCATCTCTTTTCCGGTCTGAGGATTTCTTCCTGTTCTCTCTGCTCTCTCAGATACTTCAAATGTACCAAAGCCAACTAACTGGATCTTCTCACCTTTCTTTAATTCTTCTGCAACTACATCTGTGAATGCTTTTAAAGCTGCCTCTGCATCTTTTTTAGATAATTCTGTTTTGTCAGCCATTGCTGCAACTAATTCTGTCTTGTTCATTTTAATATGTCCTCCTCTAAATTCTATCTTCGAGATTTTTTCCCAAATTACCTACAAATATATTTATACTTGTTTTTGTGCAGGTTGTCAAGAAAATTTACCCATTTTATAGGGAATTAGAGCATTTTTTCTATCATTGCAAGGACTTCTTTTCCAAGACTTTCTGATTTCGCATCTGCCTCCTCTAAAGAGGTTCCTTTGATTCCGTAGTAGAACTTTACTTTTGGCTCTGTTCCGGAAGGACGAACGCATACCCATGCATCATCTTCTAACTCATAATAGAGTACATTGGATGCCGGCAGACCGGTCGAAGTCACCTTACCGTCTGCTAAATCCGTAATGGTATCTTTTTTATAATCTCTGACTTTTAATACCTTGTAACCACCGATTTCCTTTGGTGCATCTGCACGAAGTGTCTCTAAAATGGTCTGGATCTTTTCAAGTCCTTCGATACCTTTTAACGTAATGGCTTTTACATCGTCTTTGTAGTAGCCGTATTTCTCATACATATCGATCATGGCATCCCATAAGGTCTTACCCTGTGTCTTATAGTACGCTGCTGCCTCACACAGAGTCATGGAAGCTACTACTGCATCTTTATCTCTTGCATAAGTTCCGGTCAGGCAGCCGTAGCTTTCTTCCATACCGAATAAATAGGTTCCAGTGCCTTTTGTTTCAAATTCTAACATCTTCTGTCCGATGAATTTGAATCCTGTTAAAACTTCTACAAGCTGTATACCGTAATATTTTGCGATTGCATCTGCCATGTTAGTAGATACAATAGATTTGATAAATGCTCCGTCCTTTGGCAGTCCCTCTCTCTCTTTTCTCTGACCGATCACATAATCTCCGATCAGACATCCGGACATATTTCCTGTCAGTGAGTGGTATTCTCCGGTCTTAGAATCCTTTACATATACACCAAGACGGTCTGCATCCGGGTCTGTTGCAAGCACTAAGTCCGCATCTAACTTCTTTGCCATGGCAAGTCCTAATACAAACGCTTCTTCTGCCTCCGGATTCGGATAGCTTACGGTTGGGAATTCGCCATCCGGTTTTTCCTGCTCCGGTACTACATAGACATTCTGGAAGCCAAGCTCTTTTAAGACTCTTCTGACCGGGATATTACCGGTTCCGTGAAGCGGTGTGTATACAATCTTAAGTGTATCTTTTACCTGATTGATCGCATCCTGATGTACGACCAGTTTTTTCAGCTCTGCAATATACGCATCATCAATGGCTGCTCCGATCACTTCATAGAGTCCTGCTTTTTTTGCCTCCTCTTTTTCCATGGTCTTTACTGTTGCAAAATCGGTCACTGCCTTTACCTCATCCATGATCCCTTTATCATGTGGCGGGGTAATCTGTGCGCCATCTTCCCAATATACTTTATATCCGTTATACTCCGGCGGATTGTGGCTTGCCGTAATATTGATTCCTGCGGTACATCCGAGTTTTCTGACTGCATATGAAAGCTCCGGGGTCGGTCTTAAGGATTCAAATACATATGCCTTGATTCCATTTGCCGCAAGGCAAAGTGCTGCTTCGTCTGCAAACTCCGGTGACATTCTTCTTGAATCAAAAGCAATGGCAACGCCCTGTGCTTCTTTTCCGACTTTTTTAATGTAGTTTGCAAGTCCCTGCGTTGCTTTACGGACCGTATAAATGTTCATACGGTTCATTCCTGCTCCGATCACGCCTCTTAAACCTGCGGTACCAAACTCCAGCTCTGTATAGAACCGGTCTTCAATCTCTTTGTCATCTCCCGCAATACTCTTTAGTTCTGCTTTCGTATCCTCGTCAAAATAAGGATTGTCAAGCCAGCTTTGATACATTTCTTTATAACCCATGTTCATTCCTCCTGTGCATTTTTTATTTTAATCCAGTATTGTGGATATAAAATCGCTGATCTGTTTTAAACTGTTATTATCCGTAGATGTACTCGAAGTACCTGCTGTGCCTGTACTCTTTTTTGTCGTACTTCCTCTGTTTTGAGAAGTACGCTTCTTTGTCGAACTTCCGGTGCTTCCCGTACTGTTCGACTTCTTATTATTCAATGAGTTCGTTGTGGAAGAATTCGTTCCTGTGGACGAGGAATTGGTTGTTGTCGATGATTTCTTCTCCTCTGCCTCTTTGTCCTTCTTCGCTTCCGTACCCATATTAATGGTGATCTCAGATTCTGCGGAACCGACTACCAGCTTTCTGGTAAGTGTTCCATATTTCTCTGAAGTTACCGTCAGCTTGTGTGTTCCATACTTCAACTCTACCGGCTGTGAAACATCTGCTGCTTTTCCATCGATGGACAACTGCGTTCCCTCCGGCTGAAGGATAAATTTAACCTTACCCATCTTCGGTCCTTCACCCTTATATTCATCCAGATTCAGAACCGTTGTCTCATTCCTTTTGACAGTTACTTCTTTTGTATCTCCATATCCGTCATTTGCGGCGGTTACCTGATAGGTTCCCTCCGGGATCTCCACATTCATATCTTTTTCTATCTTATAGATGTGCTTCCCGCCAATGCTGATACTTCCGCCTTCAAATAGATCCGTATGTGTCAGCACAATGAAACCGTGACCACTGGTGACATTGACCGAGATGATCTTTTTATCCATTCCGGCAACCCGCAGCTTATCATTTCCGGTGATCGTGTCTAAAGATATCTGCTCACCATCTAAAAAAACCAACAGTGAATCATCATAATAATATTTGGTTTTTCCGATCACGATCATGTTCTTCTCTTCATCTATTGAGAATTTCCCGACGTTATCCTGCTCCCACACCTGATCTGACTGCTGTATATAGGAAAGTTTGCCTTCCTGATTGGCTGTTCCGATCTGGACCGGACTGCCTTCTGTAATATTTCCTTCACTGGTAAACTCTCCGTATTTGTCTCTGTATGCAGTCGCATCCGAAATCCCATACTCGGAAAATTTTCCGTTTTTTACTTTCTGAAGGCGTATGGTCTGTGTCTCATCATCTATCCGATAGACGATATAGACGTCTTTCTTTTCTTCTGTTTTTTCTTCTGATTCTTGTTTTTTATCCGATCCTTTTGTTTTTTTCTTGGATGTTTCTGTCGATGTATCCAGTTGCGGAACTTTATTTCCGACTGTGACATTGCTCTCTTTTGCCTTGCCGCAGCCTGCTGTCAGAAGCATTCCGATAAGAATCGTCACGAAAATGATTCCGTGTTTTCTCCTGTATTTCATAGGTCACCTCATTTAAATTTTATTATACATGATTCCCTAGGAAATGCCAATATTGTTTGTTACGGAATACACTTTTAGGAATAGGCAAAATGCTTCATATACGCTAAAAACTGTTCCCTGTTTTCTTCTTCCGCTTTGATCTTTTCTAATTTCTCTAAATAACGCCCAAATCCCCACGCTTTATTTGCATTATAGTAATGATTCGCGATCTTCCAGAACTTTTCCGGATAAGCAAGCCGCAAATAAAGCTGTTTTGTCTCATATGGAGACATTGCTTTTTTGTCGCTGTATGCCCGTATCATTTCCATACCCAGTCCCATGTTCCAGTTGTTTTTTTCTAAGATCTTACGCATAAATCTCGCGAGATCCCCAATCTGCACATCATAGCAGATATTGTCAAAACTGATCACGGCTGCATATTCTGACCGGAACACGACATTGTGCTGGTTAAAGTCCCCATGGCAGATTCCCATGCCCTCTTTTTTCCCTTCCTGTTCTCTCAGACTTTCTAATATTTCAGATGCCTGCTCCTCAAATTTCGGGTAAAGTCCTAAGAACTCTTTTTCAAATTCGCTCTTGTTTTTCCGCCCTCTGGTATAATTTCTGACCGTCCGAAGCTCTCTGGTATGCTTCTCGTATGTACGCAACAGTCGTCCGGCATCCGTATCCAGCACCTCTGTTAACGAATGTTCCATTTGGTTCATCGCTCCATGAAGGGAGGCTAAAATATCTGCCGAACGTAAGATTTCATCCCAGCTTGCCGTATTACATTCCCTTCCTTCACACCATTTCCGCAACAGGTAGGACACTCCGTCCGGGTCTTTTGCAAGACATTCCCCTTCCGTAGTCCGCACGACCGTTTCCGTATGGATTCCCTGTTCATTCACGCACTCTAATAACTTTGCTAAAAACTCCGCTTTTACTACGGAACCGGAATACTCTTTGAGATAAACTCTCCCAATATCTGTCATTGCAAAAACAGCTCCACGCCCTTTATATGTATCTGTCAGTTCCAGCGGGTACTGTTCAAACAATGTTTCTTCTTTATAATACACAAAAACCCCTCCACATGACAATTCACAGCAATTCTGTGTCTCTCTATCATATGAAAAAGGGGTTATTGATATGTCTGTTTTACCCGTTCGAGTAAATATTCTTTTTTGTTTTTATCCGGTTCTTCTAAGACTTCTTCTAATAATTTCTGTAAGATCTGACCGATTTTTTTTCCCGGTTTAATCCCTAACTCCATCAGATCCCTGCCGTTGACAGCAAGTTTCTTTAAACTCAGACAATCCTTTTGCTCTATGATCTCTTCATAGAGCTTCTGATAACTCTGAATATATGCTAACTTTTTTTCTCTGCGGTAGCCGCTCTGTGATAATACATCCGCACGTTTTAATGCGAACAGATCCGGATATCGTTCTTCACCTACACGGTATATGGCTTTTCGTATCCCTGCCGGTGTCAGGTTCGGATTGTCGTCATGCCATTCCACCAGTCCGCAGACTTTTTGCATCGTGTCCACATCAAATTTTAACCTTCGGAAAATGCGATGTGCCATCTTTGCACCTTCCTTCGGATGTCCGTAAAAATGATCGACTCCTGTCTCATCCGTTGTCTTGCATACCGGCTTTGCAATATCGTGAAACAGCGCCGCCAGACGCAGGACTTTTTGATTCTCTACCTGCTGTACCACATGGATCGTATGCTCTCCCACCGTATAACAGTGATGCGGATTGTTCTGCTCTGTCTGCATCAATACGGAAAACTCCGGCAGTATCACATCGGAGATCCCGCTTGTATAGACTTCCCGGATCAGTTCCGGATGATCTGAAGTCAGCAGTTTGACCAGTTCTGTCTGTATCCTCTCTGCACTGATCTTTTCAATCGTCTGTGCCAGTTCCCGGATCGCCGCAAAGGTCTGTTCTTCCACTTCAAAACCAAGCTGTGCCGCAAACCGCAATGCCCGAAGCATCCGCAATGCATCCTCCGTAAAACGCTCTTTTGGATTTCCCACGCAGCGGATCACTTTTTTTTGCAGATCGCCCATTCCGTCAAAGGCATCCACCAGCCCACGGCTCTCATTATACGCCATGGCATTGATCGTAAAATCCCGGCGTTTTAAATCCTCTAATAAATTCACCGTATAAGTAACTTCTTTCGGATGACGGGCATCTTCATATTCGCCGTCGATCCGATAAGTCGTTACTTCAAAGCCTTCATGCTCTAACATGACCGTTACGGTTCCATGTTGGATTCCGGTATCGATCGTATGTGAAAACAGCCGTTTTACATCCTGCGGCTTTGCTGAAGTGGTAATATCCCAGTCCTGCGGCGTTCTTCCAAGGACACTGTCCCGGATACAGCCGCCAACCGCAAATGCTTCATAGCCTGCTGCTTCAAGCGTCTTTATGATGTTGTCTACTTTAACGGGAAGCTGTATCCTCATACGATTCCTTTCTATTACATTGCGTCATTGCATAGCATTACAAATTTTAATATGCTTTTCCCCAGTATACCAGTTTGTGTGCCGGTTTTCCACAGCAGACACAGGTATCTGCGATATGCTCCTGATCTTCAAACGGCATACAACGGGAAGTTGCTGTTGTCTCTTCTTTGATCTTGTCCTCACATGCCTGATCGCCGCACCACATTCCGCGGATGAATCCCGGTTTATTTTCTACGGCTCTCTTAAATTCTGCATAGTCATGTGCATCGGAAATGTGGGAATCACGATGTGCTTTCGCACGTTCAAACATTTCTCTTTGGATCGTTTCTAATAATTCTTTTACAGTCTGTGCCACATCCTCAATCGCACACTCTGTCTTTTCTCTGGTGTCACGACGTACCAGTACGCATTTTCCTGCCTCGATGTCTTTTGGTCCTAACTCTACACGAACCGGGATTCCACGCATTTCCTGTTCGGAGAATTTCCATCCCGGACTCTTGTCACTGTCATCTAATCCGGCTGCGATTCCTGCCTGCACTAAGCCTTCTTTTACTTCCTGTGCTTTTTCTAAAACACCCTCTTTGTGCTGCTGGATCGGAATTACCATGGTCTGTACCGGTGCAATTCTAGGTGGAAGCACCAGACCTGAGTCATCTCCATGTACCATGATGATCGCACCGATCAGACGGGTGGTCATTCCCCAGGATGTCTGATGTACATACTGTAATTTATTATTCTTATCGGTATACTGGATTCCAAATGCTTTTGCAAATCCATCGCCAAAGTTATGGCTGGTACCGGACTGCAGTGCTTTTCCGTCATGCATCAATGCTTCGATCGTATACGTTGCCTCTGCTCCTGCAAATTTTTCTTTTTCTGTCTTTCTACCACGGATGACCGGCATCGCTAAGACTTCCTCACAGAAATCCGCATAGACATTTAACATCTGAACGGTTCTCTCTTCTGCCTCTTCTGCTGTTGCATGTGCCGTATGGCCTTCCTGCCATAAAAATTCTCTGGAACGTAAAAACGGTCTTGTCTCTTTTTCCCATCTTACCACGGAACACCACTGGTTATACAGTTTTGGCAGGTCACGGTAGGACTGGATGTCATCTTTATAAAAATCACAGAACAGGGTCTCTGAAGTCGGTCTGACACAGAGTCTTTCCTGTAACTCGCTCAATCCTCCATGTGTTACCCATGCAACTTCCGGTGCAAAGCCCTCTACATGGTCTTTTTCTTTCTGGAGCAGGCTCTCCGGTATGAACATTGGCATGTAGACATTTTCCACACCTGTTTCTTTGAATCTGCGGTCTAACTCTTTCTGGATATTTTCCCAGATCGCATAGCCTGCCGGTTTGATGATCATACATCCTTTTACGGATGAATAGGCAATCAATTCTGCTTTCTTTACAACATCGGTATACCACTGTGCAAAATCAGTGTCCATGGATGTGATCGCTTCTACTAATTTCTTATCCTTTGCCATTTTCTTTCTCCTCTCGAATTTCTCACAGTATTGATTTTCTCAATATAGGTTTTCTCACAAGATAGATGTAGGACAAATTGTAATTGCCGGGCATTTATGAGGTTGCACAGATCAACTATTCCGCGTTTCCTTGTGCAGACCATTCCGATGAACCTCCGAAAACGTAAATCGCGTGCGCCAGTGGGCTTCACGATTTCCTGAGTTTCATCTCCATTGCACAAAAAGAAACTCTGCATAGTTGCTCTGTGCAACGTTCTACGTTGTGACAATTGTGGTTTGTTCTCTGATCTAAGTTGTTCTAAACGGTCTTATTCCGCTTTACAATACTTGCTCACTCTACGACAGGACCAGCCTGTCTCGAGTGTTTAGGATAGGAACTTCATAAGTTCCTATTCTTTCTACATAAAACGCCGGGAGCTTTCCTCCCTGCCTACAGGGACCGAAAAGCTTCCGGCGGTACCACCCAGTTTAACGCATTGCGTTCACTCTTTCACCGTTAACGCCGGTTCTACGCCAGACTTTCATCTGAATGCTCCAAGGCAGGTTCCGGGGATAAAAAAGTGAGATCTCTCAGCGTTTGATCTCTTCTCTGTAACTTCGCACGTCCGTACTAGTCCTTTTCCACGCACATCCGTATTTTACAACTCTCTTTCGGATTTTGTCAAGGATTCGGTTGTGAAAACTATTATTTCACTAAATCATAATTACTATTCCAGTATTGGGCCGGAATAGAATCATGTGCTTTTAGATTGGTATCCAACCATATATCAGAGACGCTATCTATATCTGCTTTCTGTAATGCTCTGATCATAATAATTTTTTCTCTACAAATTGGAACTTGTATTATTCAATCCATTGAATAAACGCTGTTTTATCTGTACTGTTATATCTCGCATTCCCATAAAAGTTCAATATTTCTTTTTTCTTTGAACCTGTAAGCAGCATCATTTTATAACAATTTGTGTTCTCTGCTATTTGTTTTGCGTAATTTAAGCACTCCGTTGCATATCCTTTTCCACGATAATCTGAATGTGTGACAACATTTTCAATAAACGCATATGGTCTTATGTTTCTTGTCAAATTAGGAATAATCACACAAACACAAGAAGAAACTATTTTTCCATCTAGTTTTTTGACAATTATATGATGGTTTTTATCTTGCATAATTGCCCGCCAAGTCATTTTAAATGTTCTGTCATCTCCATAAATTCCAATTGAGATTTCACCTGTTTTAAGAGATTTGATACGATGAGAACGATATTTGCAGAATACAATCCACACAGAAACAGCATTGATGTATATACCAGTGCTGGCTATATGCTCCGCATTGACTGTGGGAAACAGAAAAGAATTTAAAAACAACACCCGGATCAGATTGTGCATTAAATGCACTTGCTATTGATAAACCGCTGGAATATGCAAAATTATATCTTGATGGAACAATGCAGATATGGGTTGATGCAGAAGATTCATTAGAACTATGGTGATTTTTTCAACAGCACTAACGTTACTTTTTTCAACATCGTTATTGAGAATAGTCATTTTACCGTGCATATATTCAATATCTTTTTATCCATTATAATGAAATCAAGGGCTGGTCTAATGCCAGCCCTACAAAAATGAAAATTCACATAGAAAATAAATTTACAATTTTTCCGATATTATCAACAAATACAAACATAATTTATATTATCGTATCTATTGATATGTATTTCAAAGAGTTACCAGAAGTTTTGAAAAGTTTTCAACTTCTTCCCTTGTGTTATTATCTAAATCTCCTAATTTTATACTGATACATCAATAGAATTGCGAACTAACCTATTACCATTT
>QWCN01000606.1_pt1 | contig 106318 bp, 109 predicted proteins | sample 1972711 | NCBI WGS metagenome assembly QWCN01 (sample SAMN09866707, study PRJNA288562) | Human gut metagenome isolate term1_stool, whole genome shotgun sequencing... | isolation source: gut | host: Homo sapiens | place: USA: California | reverse complement strand
ACCCCCTTATCCCCCTTTTGAAAGTGGGGTAAGGGGGTAAAATTCTTTCTATATAAAAGAGTTTCTTTATAATGTGTACCGAGAGTGAGGTTAAACGGGACTTCATATTTCTCTGTTTGGCATGGCACTCTATCATATCTTGCGAAAACTGGGGATCTCATTTGTGGTTTCTTCCGGGATCGCAGGCAGTTTTATGTTATTTTATGCAGTTTTTACCGGTGCAGGTGTATCTACACGCCGTGCCATGATCATGTTTCTTCTTTTTCTCGGAGCACAGTGCCTTGGAAGGACGTATGATTTATTGAGTGCTCTGTCAGCAGCTGTTTTTTTACTTCTTTTTGATTATCCCATTTTATTATTCTCATCTGGATTTCAGATGTCAGTTTCTGCTGTGGCAGCGATCGGTGGATTTTATCCGATTCTGAAAAAGCATTACGGATCATATATCTCTTCCGGGGCGGCTATTCAGCTTTTTATGCTGCCGTGTGTTCTGTGGCATTCTTTTTCTTTTCCTCTTTACAGTGTGATGTTGAATAGTATGGTCATACCGCTGCTTCCGTTTGTTCTCGCCGGAGGCGGCAGTGCCTTGCTTTTTTCTTTTTTTTCGCTGAAAGCAGCTTCATATCCGGCAGCGGCAGTGCATGGTGTGTTAAATTTATATTCCTGTCTGTGCCGCGTATCTCTGGAACTGCCTTTTTCTCAGATGATTTTTGGAAGACCGAAACTGTGGTCGATTCTTCTGTATTATGTGATCCTGTCTGCGGGGGCTGTGTGGCTGCTTCAGAAAAAACAAAAGAAAGTCTGTTATCTGGTCTTTGTTTTCATGGCGATTTTCTTTTTGAAGCGGACGGAGCCGAAGGCGTTTTCTGTGACCTTTCTGGATGTCGGACAGGGGGATGGCATTGTGCTAAGGGATGATACCGGTGTGACCATGTTGTGTGACGGCGGAAGCAGCAGTGTCTCGAACGTTGGAAAATACAGAATTCTTCCGTATTTGCGATATCATGGGATTGACCGGTTGGATTATGTGTTTTTAAGTCACATGGATATGGATCATATCAATGGAGTAAGGGAACTGCTGGAGCGTCAAACATGCAGTATTAAAATAAAAAATCTGGTATTGCCAGCCATCAAAAATCCGGATGAGACGTACCTTGAGATTGAAAGACTGGCAGCAGGGCAGAAGATCGCCGTGCACAAAATGCGGGAGGGTGACTGTATCTGTACCCGGTCGATGATGCTTACCTGTCTTGCCCCGAAAGCTGGGGATACTTCCAAAAATAAAAACGAGACATCCATGGTGCTGCATGTAAAATACAAATCTTTTGATGTGATGCTGATGGGGGATCTGGAAAAAGAAGGGGAAAAGGATCTAATCAGAAGAAAAAAACTGCCGCAGCTTCTGGAAGGAGGAAATAAAATCGAAGTTTTAAAGGCAGGACATCATGGTTCCAAAGGAGCCACCTCAGAAGAACTGCTGGATATCCTGAAACCACAGATGGCGGTTTTGTCTTATGGAAAAGGAAATCGCTACGGGCATCCGGCACCGGAAACCATAGAACGGTTAGAAAAGGCGAACTGCCCGGCCGTTTCTACGGAAAAGTGTGGTGAAATAACATTTTTTTGCCTTAAAAATGAAAAAATTCTTGTTAGATATGGAAAAAACGTGATAAAATAATTAAAAAGGGGGCGATTGCCATGACGATTCGAGAGATGGCAGAGCAAAGAGAAGTGGCTTATTTCAGCCCGTATGCATCCCTCAGCAGCAAGTCCAGGGGACGCGACCGGGAAGAGCCGCCATGCGATATCCGTCCGGTCTATCAAAGAGACCGGGATCGTATTTTACATTCTAAAGCATTTCGCAGACTGAAGCATAAGACACAGGTTTTTCTGCTGCCGCAGGGAGATCACTACCGCACCAGGCTGACCCACACGCTTGAGGTAGCACAAACGGCGAGGACGATCGCAAGAGCCCTGCGGATGAATGAAGATCTGGCGGAGGCGATTGCACTTGGGCATGACCTTGGGCATACACCGTTCGGCCATGCAGGCGAGCAGGCGTTAAATGAGATCTGCCCGTTTGGTTTTGCTCATTTTGAACAGAGTGTCCGCGTTGTAGAACTTCTTGAGAAGAACGGAAAAGGTCTGAATCTGACCTGGGAAGTCCGTGACGGGATCCGAAATCACAGAACGTCCGGTCATCCTTCCACGCTGGAAGGAAAGATCGTACGGCTTTCAGATAAAATCGCATACATCAATCACGATATTGATGATGCATTGCGTGCCGGGATTTTAAAAGAAGCAGATGTTCCGGCAGAATACCGGGAAGTTTTGGGTGATACGATCCGGGAACGTTTAAATGCTCTGATCCACGATATTGTGATCCACAGTCAGGGCAAAGATGACATTGTCATGTCACCGGAGATGGAAAAGGCGATGCGGGGAATGCGGAACTTCCTGTTTGAGAATGTGTATCACAATCCGCTGGCAAAAAGAGAAGAAAAAAAGGTCCGGCATCTTTTACAGGAACTTTATCAGTACTACATCGAGCATCCTCTGGAACTGTCAGAGGAATATTTAAACCTGATGGATGCGGGGCAGGAGAAAGAGCGGGTTGTCTGTGATTACATAGCAGGGATGACTGATCAGTATGCCATGCAGGCGTTTGCAGACCTTTATATTCCGAAGGCATGGCCGGTAAAATGAATAAGCAGGAAATAAGGAGATAGGTATGTATTATCCGGAAGAACTGGTCGAAGAGATCAGAGAGAGAAACGATATTGTCGAAGTGATCGGCACTTATGTCAAGCTTCAGAAAAAAGGAAGCTCTTATTTTGGACTTTGTCCATTTCATAATGAAAAATCCCCATCTTTTTCGGTAAGTCCAGACAAACAGATGTACTACTGTTTCGGATGTGGAGCAGGCGGCAATGTATTTACGTTCATTATGGAATATGAGAATTACAGTTTTCCGGAAGCACTGAAATACCTGGCAGACCGGGTCGGGATCAAGCTTCCGGAGCGGGAATATTCAGAGGAAGAAAAAAGACAGCAGGATCTCCGCATGCAGGTGCTGGAAATAAACAAGATGGCAGCCAACTATTTTTATTATCAGCTTCGTACGGAGAGCGGGGCTCAGGCTATGCAGTACCTGAAAAGCAGACAGCTGGATGATGAGACGATCAAACGGTTTGCACTTGGATATTCCAGCAAATACAGCAGCAATCTATATCAGTATTTTAAAAGCAAAAAAATATCCGATGAATTATTAAAAGAATCCGGGCTGTTTAATGTGGATGAAAAAAATGGCATGTACGATAAATTCTGGAATCGTGTCATCTTTCCGATTCTGGATGTCAACAATCGTGTGATCGGTTTCGGAGGCCGTGTGATGGGAGACGGCAAGCCTAAATATTTAAATTCGCCGGAGACGATCGTTTTCGATAAAAGTCGCAATCTGTACGGACTGAACATTGCAAGAGCAGCAAGGAAAAAGTATCTGCTGGTCTGTGAAGGATATATGGATGTGATCTCCATGCATCAGGCGGGATTTTCAAATGCAGTGGCATCGCTTGGAACGGCTCTGACGGAGAAGCATGCCACACTTCTGAAACGTTATACGGACGAAGTAATCCTGACGTACGACAGTGACGATGCCGGTGTGCGTGCCGCATTGCGGGCGATACCGATCGTAAAACGTGCAGGACTCAGGGCAAGAGTGCTGCATATGAATCCTTATAAAGACCCGGATGAATTTATCAAAACCCTTGGGGCAGAGAAGTTTCAGGAACGTATTGATCAGGCGGAAAACAGTTTTATGTTTGAAATTTCCGTGTTGGAGAGAAATTATGACATGAAAGACCCGGAAGGAAAAACTTCTTTTTTCCAGGCGGTATCGGAAAAACTGATGGAGTTTGAGCAGGAGCTGGAACGTGAAAATTATATTCAGGCAGTCGCAGAGAAATATCACATCGGATTTGACAATTTAAGAAAAATGGTGAATCGCAGTGCGATGCGTGCAATCGGCAGGGAAGTACCGAAAAGTGTTGTGGACCAAGAACGAAAAGAAATCCGGAAAAAAAGTCAGGATGACGGCATGAAACAGTCACAGAGACTGATGCTGACCTGGCTGATTGATAAAAAAGGATTGTATGCAAAAGTAAAACCATACCTGGATGCGGATGATTTCACAGAAGATCTTTATCATCAGGCGGCACAGCTTTTATTTGAACAGCTTGAAAAGAGCGAGCTGAATCCGGCAAGGATCATCAATCATTTTGAAGATCCGGAAACACAGAAAGAAGTCGCATCGTTATTCCATGCCAAGTTAAACCTGCAGTCGCAGGCGGAATTTGACAAAGCATTGAATGAAACACTGCGAAAGATTATCAACAACAGTATTGAATTTCGAACGAAAAACATGAATCCGGCAGATATTGCGGGATTGCAGAAAATCTTACTGGACAGAAAGAAAGTTCAGGATATGCCGAAGATCACATATCAGATGTGAGATGAATCCTGCATCCGCAGGCGGCAGCAGCAAGACAGCACAGGCATCAGATGGGAGCATAGTCAGCTGTATATTTTCCGGTATTGGGGAAAAAATATAGGAAAGATACGGCACTTGAAAGAAGGTGGATCAGATGGAGGAACACAGCAAAGAATTTTTGGAGAAATTAAAAGGACTGCTTGCATTTGCAAAAGAACATAAAAATGCACTGGAACATCAGGAAATCGTAGATTATTTTAAAGGAATTTCGCTTACCGAGACACAGAGCGAAAAAATCCTGGACTATCTGGATGAGCATGGCGTGGATGTTCTCAGGCAGAAAGATGCAGATGCCCTGGAAGATCTGGAAGAGGAAGAAGAAGTCGATGTTTCGGAAGCGGCACTGGAAGTTCCGGAAGGGATCAGTACCGATGATCCGGTACGGATGTATTTAAAAGAGATCGGCAAGATCCCGCTGCTTACCGCAGATGAAGAGATTGAGCTGGCAAAGCGGATGGAAAAGGGAGATCCGGAAGCCAAAAAAAGACTTGCCGAGTCCAATCTTCGTCTGGTAGTAAGCATTGCAAAACGTTATACCGGACGCGGAATGCAGTTTCTGGATCTGATCCAGGAGGGAAACTTAGGTCTGATCAAGGCTGTTGAGAAATTTGACTATAAAAAAGGTTATAAATTCAGCACCTATGCGACCTGGTGGATCCGTCAGGCGATCACCAGGGCGATCGCAGATCAGGCGAGAACGATCCGGATTCCGGTGCACATGGTAGAGACGATCAACCGCACGATCCGCACGTCCAGACAGCTCACACAGTCGCTTGGCCGTGAACCAAGTGCGGCAGAGATTGCGGAAGTGATGAAGATGCCGGTGCAGCGTGTGGAAGAGATTCTCAAGATCGCCATGGACCCGATCTCGCTGGAAACGCCGGTCGGGGAAGAGGATGACACACATCTTGGCGATTTTATCAAAGACAACAAAAGCGAAGTGCCGGCCGATGCTGCAGCGTACACGCTTTTGCAGGAGCAGCTGGATGAAGTCATGCAGACTCTGACAGACCGGGAAAAGAAAGTACTGGCTCTGAGGTTTGGGCTGGAAGATGGAAGAAGCCGGACACTTGAGGAAGTCGGAAAAGAGTTCCATGTCACAAGGGAACGCATCCGGCAGATCGAGGCGAAGGCTTTGCGGAAACTGCGGCATCCGAGCCGCAGCCGGAAATTAAAAGATTATCTTGATTAAGGAGAACAGATATGCAGTTATCAGACAGACTGCAGGCGGTTGCTTCCATGGTAACAGAAAACAGCCGTCTGGCAGACGTGGGAACAGACCACGGATACATACCGATTTATTTATGTGAGATGGGAAAGATCCCGTCAGCGATTGCCATGGATGTAAAAAAGGGACCGCTTCTGCGGGCTAAGATGAATATCGAGCGTTACCATATGCAGGAGAAGATTAGGACACGTTTATCTGACGGCGTTTTGAAATTAAATCCGGACGAGGCGGATAGCGTGGTGATCGCGGGCATGGGTGGAACACTCGTCATGAAAATTTTAGAAGAAGGCAAAAAAGTACTGGTGGACGTAAAAGAGCTGGTTTTGCAGCCGCAGTCTGACATTGATAAGGTGCGAAAATATCTGTATGAAAATGACTACGTGATCACAGCAGAAAAGATGGTATGCGAGGAAGAAAAATACTATCCGATGATGCATGTGCAGCATGGACATATGGAAGAACTTGCAGACATAGAATGGAAATACGGAGCTTTTTTATTAAAAGAAAAGAATCCGGTTCTTGGCTCTTTTCTGAAAAAAGAAGAGACCACGCTGAATGGTGTGCTTCAGAATTTAAGGCAGCAGCCCAAAGAGAGGGTGAAAGAGCGTATTTTGGAAATAGAGGCGTTGCTTGCCCTGAACCGGAAAGCACAAAAATGGATGAAAACAGAAGAGGAGTGTGAGAAGGCATGATCTGCCGGGAGCTGATTGAATTACTGGAGAAAAAATATCCGCCATCCATCGCAGAATCCTGGGATAATCCGGGACTGCAGGTGGGAAGCTATGAGAAAGAGATCAAGAGCATTTATATCGCACTGGATGCGACCGGAGAAGTGATCCGCCATGCCATCGATGCAAAAGCAGATCTGCTGCTGACGCATCATCCGATGCTGATGCATGGACTGAAAAAAATAAATGACGGTGATTTTTACGGACGACGTGTGCTGGAACTGATAAAGCATGACATCGCTTATTATGCAATGCATACCAATTATGACATCGTGGAGATGGCACCGTTAGCAGCCAGGATGCTTGCGTTGAAGGATGCACAGATCATGGAGAAAACCTGTGTGCTTCCGGATGGACGTGAAGGCGGTTTTGGTATGGCAGGCGAACTGCCAAAAGAGATGACACTGCTTCAGTGTGCAGAGTATGTAAAAGATGTTTTTCAGATACCGGATGTGAAAATTTTCGGAAATCCGGAAACAGTTCTGAACCGTGCGGCGGTTCTTCCGGGCTCCGGGAAGAGTATGACGGCAGATGCCATCCGAAATGGGGCAGAAGTTTATATCACCGGAGATTTTGGCCATCACGATGGGATTGATGCTGTAGACCAGGGACTGAATGTGATCGATGCCGGTCATTATGGCATTGAACATATTTTTATCGGACAGATGGCAGAAGAATTAAAGGAGCGTTTTCCGGAAATGGAAATCTGTACAGAGCCGATCCGACATCCGTTTTTGATGGTGTAGATAAGTTTTCGGAGAATCTCAAGTCACAGAACGGAATCTTCCGGTATCGATGACAATGTGATCTGTAAAAATGATCAGGAGGTGGTTTGACGATGGAAAAAGAATATATTCAGGTTTCTTTTGAAAATGAAAACATAGAAAGGAAAAGCTATCCGGCGGGTATACGGCTGCTTGATCTTGCAAAGGAATATCAGAAGGAGGATGATATTGTTCTTGCAAAGGTCAACGGGCGGCTGCGGGAACTGTACCTGCAATTAACGGAGGACTGCCGCATTTCTTTTATCACAACAAGGCAGCAGGAAGGGATGGCGGCCTACAGGCGGAGTATGACGCTGCTTTTGCTGAAGGCACTCTACCATCAGGCAGGGCATGAACACATCCGCAGAGTTGGGATCCATTTTTCCGTCAGCAGCGGATATTACTGTACGGTCGACGGTGATGTGACACTGGATCAGGATTTTCTTGATAAAGTGGAAGCCAGAATGAGGGAACTGATTGCCCAGAAAGTGCCGATCGACAAAAAAACGATCGGTACGGACGATGCGATCGCATTGTTCTCGCACTACGGGATGAAAGACAAAGAAAAATTGTTTCATTACCGCCGGGCTTCCAAAGTCAATATCTATGATATGGGCGGTTTCGAAGATTATTATTATGGCTACATGATTCCGGACACTTCTTATCTGGGAGCGTTTTCCTTGCATTTGTATGAGGACGGATTTGTACTTCAGATGCCACAGCGGAAAGATCCGAAGACGGTTCCGGCCTTTGAGCCGGAGAACAAAATGTTCCGTGTTCGAAAAGAATCGCTCAAATGGGGAGAGATGCTCGAAATTCCTACCGTAGGATTACTGAATGATTATATTGTGCACCATGGCATCCATGACCTGATCCTGATCCAGGAGGCACTTCAGGAAAAGAAAATTGCGGAGATTGCCGGAAAGATCGCCGAAAATCCAGATAAAAAGATCATTATGATCGCCGGTCCGTCTTCTTCCGGAAAGACGACCTTTTCTCATCGGCTTTCGATCCAGCTTTCCGCACACGGACTGAGACCGCATCCGATCCCGGTGGATAACTATTTTGTAAACCGGGAAGACACACCGGTGGATGAAGATGGGAAACCAAACTACGAATGTCTGGAAGCCATCGATGTTCAGCAGTTTAACGATGACATGAACGCACTGCTTGCAGGAAAGAGCGTGCATCTGCCTGTTTTTGATTTTGTGAGCGGCAAACGCATGTACAGTGAAAAAGAGACAAAACTTGGAAAAGAGGATATTCTGGTGATCGAAGGCATTCACTGTCTGAATGATCAGTTGTCCTTTGCACTGCCAAAAGAAAATAAATTCAAGATTTATGTCAGTGCCCTGACACAGCTCAACGTCGATGAACATAACCGTGTTCCGACTACAGACGGAAGACTGCTTCGAAGGATTGTACGCGATGCCAGGACGCGGGGAACGACGGCAAAAGCAACGATCAGCATGTGGCCGTCGGTGCGAAGAGGAGAAGAGTCCTATATTTTTCCTTATCAGGAGCAGGCAGATGTGATGTTCAATTCAGCACTGATCTATGAACTGGCTGTTCTGAAGATGTATGCAGAGCCGCTTTTGTTTGGCATCGGAAGAGAGGAACCGGAATACCAGGAAGCGAAACGCCTCTTAAAATTTTTGGACTATTTTGTGGGAATCCCAAGCGAGAGCGTGCCGATGAATTCTATCTTAAGAGAGTTTATCGGGGGCGGATGTTTTCAGATATAACAAAAACCATGGAAGTGACAAATATTGTCTTTTCCATGGCTTTTCTTTTTCTCTTACATCAGTCAAAAAAGTTCTCAATCCTTTTTTTCTTGTCAAACAGATCGTTGTACTGGAGGATCTGATACTTTCTGAGGGATTCATAATAAGGGGAGGATTCATCTTTTAAGGAATAATAGCTGCCATCCTCACCGAAATAACCGTTTGTTGTCAGCACCGGGATCTGTTTATGTATATCTAAAAGGAACTGATTGAACGGAGAGAGTTTCATGCCGGTGCTCTCAAGCATCAGAGTCGAGAGGTAATTCATACTGATGTTTACATTTTCCTGTTCTTCGATATCGTAGTTTGCCCAGATCAGAAACGGAGTCTTATAGAGATTCATATTTTCTTCTGCACTGAGTTTTTCGACATTTTTTCCGAGGATCTTGCTGTAAACTTCATTGGAAAGTCCGGGTTCGTGATCACCGAAAAAGACGATTACGGTCGGATCCTTCTGCTTGCTGAAATACTCGATCAGAGATTTCAGGGCAGTGTCGGAATGATGGATCAGGTTCAGGTAACGTTTCAGTTCCGGATCATCACATTTTTCTTCGATGGAGATCGGCATATCCAGATTGTCAAAATCCTGGTCATAGCCGCTGTGATTCTGCATGGTGACATTGAACAGATAAAACGGGGCATTGCTCTTCTTTTTTGCCTGTTCATACTGATCGATGATCACCTGGAAATCAGCTGCGTCGGATACAAAGTTGCGAATCTTATCCGAAGCGGAGACATCCAGATCTTTTAAACTGATGAAATCCGAAAATCCGAGGTTTGGATAAACATGGTCGCGGTTGTAACCGTTTGCACGGAATGGATGGAATGCCAGCATACCCTGATAATCCTGTTTTCCAAGATGTGTGGTCAGACCCGGCAGAAGACTTTTGATGTAAAGCTGATAAGGTGTTGCAGATGCCGGCACAAAAGCTTTGGACAGTCCTGTCAGAAACTCAAATTCCGTGTTTGCCGTCTGCCCTCCGAATACGGATACATAGGAGAACCCCTTTACAGTGTTTTTTGTAAGACTGTGGTAAAATGGCATTACATCTTCGCTGGTCCTGAAATCACCGACGGCCTGCAGATCGGCAAAAGCTTCGTCCATAATGGCGATGACATTTGGTGTTTTTGCATTGCCGGAAGAGGTTTCACTGCGATACGGGGCGGCTATCTCTTCAGCAGCGTTTGCAGAATATCCATCCGGTTTATGAATTATCATCAACTGGATACTTCGCATAAAAGTCAGGACGCAACCGTTTTTGCGGTAGGATTTGATCGGACGGAACGTATTGACAGTGACATGCATCGGTGTCACAGTCATAACCGGCGTATAGATCATGATCCAGAAGGAAGCAAAACAGATGGCGGCACTTCCTAGGATGGCAGAGATCCTTTTTTTGCCTTTTGGAAGTCGGAGACGTTTTACACGAAACAGCAGAATACACCAGGCGATCAGACCAAGCAGTGTGATCGTGCGGGTCAGATCAAGCGAATATTTATAATTGCCGACCACATTCATCGCAGTTCCCATGATCGTCAGGTCCGAAGCCAGGATCGGGATTCCGCGAAACGTTGTTGTGAAATAATTCGTCAGTGAAAATATAATGCTGAAAATACACAGAAAACATCCGGAGAACCGCATACTTCCGGTCAGGGCAAACAGAAATCCCATCACGATATAAAATAAAAATGCGGTTACACCGAAACGAAGCAGGCAAGACGGACGGATAGAATAGAAAATCAGTCCGGGCCCCGCCGGGTTTGCGTATTCCAGGAACAACAGTGCCACAAGAGGCGTAAAGAAAAAGACAGTCAGAGCTATCCGTTCTTCCTTTGATAAATTTTGAAATACCGACTCTTTGTTGGCGGAATCGGTTGCTTTGGTTGATTTTTTCATATTGATACACTTCCTTTATCACAATCGCATCATAATACAATGAGCTATTATAGCAAAATGGAAGTTGACAGTCAATGTGAGAAATGTTAAGATATTCTTATGTTTGCGAGTAGGATAAATGATCGCGGCTGGCAAAACGAAAGGTGTCAGACGAGGAAAGTCCGGGCTTCACAGGGCAGGATGCCGGATAACGTCCGGCGGAGGCGACTCCAGGGACAGTGCAACAGAAATATACCGCCGGCCATAAGCCGGTAAGGGTGGAAGGGCAGTGTAAGAGACTACCGCCCTGCTGGTAACAGCGGGGGCACATGTAAACCCCATTCGAAGCAAGACCGAGCAGAGACATATGGCGGCCCGTCAGTTTCAGGTTGGTTGCTTGAGCCATGCGGCAACGCATGGCCTAGATAGATGATCATTCACGACATAACCCGGCTTATCGTTCTGCTCGCAGAAAAAACAAGCACAGTGATTTTTTCACTGTGCTTGTTTTTTGTTCTTTTATTAGATGTTAAGGTTAAAGGATGTCATATGGCATCTTTTTATTTATGTTTGGCTTTTGAAGCGTGATATTTTTCGTCGCAGTATCTGCAGCGGTAAATTTCCTTTTCTTCATTGGAAAGGACAAAGACCTGATCCAGTCCGTGCTCGATCGATGTGATGCAGCGAGGATTCTTGCATTTGATCACATTGACGATCTGTTTTGGAAGGTGCAGCTTTTTCTTGTCTACGATCTCACCGTTTTTGATGATGTTGACAGTGATATTGTGGTCGATAAAACCAAGGATATCAAGATCCAGCATGTCAACCGGACATTCTACTTTGATGATATCTTTTTTGCCCATTTTGTTGCTGCGGGCATTTTTGATGATGGCAACACAGCAGTCCAGCTGATCCAGTTTCAGATAATGGTAGATGGACATGCTCTTTCCTGCTTCGATGTGGTCGAGAACCACACCTTCGTTTAACTGACCTACATTTAACATACTTTCACCTCCAGAAGTGTAAGAATCAGAGCCATACGTGCATAGACAGCATATTGAGCCTGCTTGAAGTAAGCAGCTCTTGGGTCATCGTCAACTTCAACTGCGATCTCATTGACACGAGGGAGCGGATGCATAACGATCATATCCTGCGGTGCAAGTTCCATTTTCTTTTTGTCAAGAATATAGAAATCCTTCATGCGGACATAATCCTCTTCATTGAAGAAACGTTCTTTCTGTACACGGGTCATATAAAGGACATCCAGCTTCGGAAGTGCATCTTCCAGACGTTCTACTTCTTCGAATTCGATGTTGTTCTCACGCAGTACATCGTCGCGGATATAACTTGGGATACGCAGCTCTTCCGGAGAAATCAGGACAAAACGGATTCCGGTGTAGCGGACCAGTGCACTGATCAGGGAGTGAACGGTACGTCCGAATTTTAAGTCACCACAGAGACCGATTGTCAGATTGTCCAGTCTTCCTTTCAGGGAGCGGATCGTCAGAAGATCCGTAAGTGTTTGGGTCGGATGCTGATGTCCGCCATCTCCGGCATTGATCACCGGGATTGGAGAATGTAAGGATGCCACAAGCGGTGCACCTTCTTTTGGATGACGCATTGCACAGATGTCGGCATAACATGCGACCATGCGAATGGTGTCTGCAACGGTCTCTCCTTTTGTAGCGGAGCTGGAATCGGCCGAAGAAAAACCAAGTACATTACCACCTAAATTCATCATAGCAGCTTCAAAGCTGAGGCGGGTACGTGTGCTTGGTTCATAAAAAAGAGTCGCTAATTTTTTGCCATCACATGCGTGGGCGTATTTTTTCGGGTTTGCTTCAATATCATTGGCCAGATTCAGGAGCTGATCCAGTTCTTCCACACTGAAATCCAGCGGACTCATTATATGTCTCATAATTTCCTCCTTTTAACTTCAGATTTTCTTTATCATATACCATTTGCAGACAGATTTCAAGATGAAGTTGAGCCATTTTTCTGATTCAGATATTCAAAAAGCAGACCGCAGAAGAACCAGAGCGGTGCATAGTCCAGACGGATCACACCGTTTATCTGAAAATGTGTCCCGGAATAGTCCCACGGGCAGCAGTGATGTTTTTTCAAAAGGCTTCCGCTCATATATTCGGCGGTGAAAATAAACAGCATATATAGAAAGCCACGCAGGAGAAAAGAACATTTTTTGCTGCAAAGGAAGTTTGAGAGCGGTTTCAGGAAAGCTGCCATACCGTAGATAGGAAACATCCACAGGGAAGAATGACCGGTCAGCTTCCATTCACGCCGCCGAAAGGAAAGAAAACCGGTCCACAGAAGCTCCAGGCACCAGCCGCAGATACCGCATCGGATAAAATTATTTTTCATGGGAAAAGTATAACCGGAAACGGGAAAGATTATACTCTGCCGGACCATAATGTTCTTGCAAAATCAGGTCGGGTATACTATAATTCAACGTGATAGGATGCCGGGCGAGGATGGTTTTCTTATTGTGGAACAGGATACTTGCAAAAGCCGGCACAATACTGGAAGAAGAATGGAGTTCTATGAATTACGAAGAAGCAAGAGCGTATCTGGACGATGCTGCCAGATACGGAAGTGTTCTCGGGCTGGATACAATGAAAGAATTGCTTGCAAGGCTTGGCAATCCGCAGGATGATCTGAAATTCATTCATATCGGCGGTACCAATGGCAAAGGATCGGTACTTTCATATCTTTCTGCCGTTCTGAAAGAAGCAGGTTATCGCGTTGGACGATATATTTCGCCGACGCTGTTTTCTTACCGGGAACGTATACAGGTAAATGAAATATATATAAAAAAAGATGCTCTGGCAAGGCTGACGACGCAGATACAAAGCTGTGCCGATGAGATGGTACGTGACGGTGCACCTCATCCGACCGCTTTTGAGATCGAGACGGCACTTTGCTTTCTCTATTTCAGGGAGGAAAAGTGTGATCTGGTCGTTCTGGAGGTCGGCATGGGAGGAGCTACCGATGCCACGAATGTGATAAAGACGACCGTTCTGGAAGTGCTCGCATCGATCAGCATGGATCATATGGGATTTCTTGGAGACACTCTGGCAGAGATCGCCGCGTGCAAAGCCGGTATCATCAAGCCGGATACGACTGTGGTCAGCATGAGACAGCAGCCGGAAGCCATGGAAGTGATCCGGCAGGTCTGTCAAAGGCAGAAGGCGGATCTGCGTATCGCAGATGCGGCAAATGCAACGGACATCGTATATGGGTGTGAAGAGCAGTATTTTTCCTATGGCGGGTATGACAGCCTTGAGATCCATCTGGCAGGCTCTTATCAGATTGCAAATGCCGTTCTGGCAGTGGAAGCGGTAAAAGCCCTGATCGATCTTGGCTATGCCATTTCAGAAGAAGCACTGCGCAGTGGTCTGCAAAAAGCAAGCTGGAAGGGCAGATTTACGGTTCTTCAAAGAGAGCCATATTTTATTATAGACGGAGCACATAACCGCGATGGGGCAAGGGTACTGGCTGATTCAGTACGTCAGTATTTTCCGAAAAAAAGGCTCCATTACATTATGGGTGTTTTTAAAGATAAAGAATACGAAACGATCATTGATCAGATGTCTGCATTTGATGCGGATGTGATCACGGTAGAGACACCGGGCAATCCGCGTGCACTGCCTGCGGAAGAACTGGCAGAAGCATGGAAAAAGAAAAAAACAGATGTGACATTTGAGAAAAAGATAGAAAATGCGGTAAGAAAAAGTCTGGAAAAGGCGAAAAAAGACGACGTAATCCTCGCTTTCGGATCCCTCTCGTTTCTTGGTGAGATTGTGAAAGCTCTGGATACAATAAGAAGTGAGGTTTGAAAACTATGGTAGATCAGGAAAAAGTAAGAGAAGGGGTACGACTGATACTGGAAGGTATCGGGGAAGATATAAACAGAGAGGGACTGATAGAGACACCGGACCGTATTGCGAGAATGTACTGTGAGCTGGCAGGAGGCATGGATCAGAACGCAGCGACTCATCTGGAGAAGCGTTTCCATGTGGACAATGCGGATATGGTTGTTGAGAAGGATATCACATTTTATTCGATGTGCGAGCATCACATGCTTCCGTTTTTTGGAAAAGCACATGTTGCATATATTCCAAACGGCGAGGTAGTCGGTCTGAGCAAGATCGCAAGAACAGTAGAGGTTTTTGCAAGAAGACTGCAGCTCCAGGAACAGCTGACGGCACAGATCGCCGATGCGTTTATGGACAATCTGCACCCGCAGGGCGTTATGGTTATGATCGAGGCAGAGCATCTCTGCATGACGATGCGTGGGATCAAAAAACCGGGTGCACAGACAGTAACGACCGTGACACGAGGTGTGTTTGATAACAACAAAGAACTGCAGGATACTTTTTATCAGATGGTGCGTTTATAATGAGAATGGAACGTGTAAATCAGATTTTGCAGCACACACTTTATCAGAGCTGCCGCAGACAGATTGATGAAAAAGAAAAAGACCGGATTTTCTGTGGACATGATATGGGACATCTGCTGGATGTTGCCAGACTGGCATGGATCTTTAATCTGGAAGCAAATCAGGAGATATCGAAAGAGCGGATCTATGCAGCCGCTCTTCTTCACGATATAGGGAGGCATATTCAGTACGAAAACGGAACTCCGCACCAGATCGCAGGGCTTCCGATCGCAGAGCAGATCCTGACGGACTGCGGATTTTATCCGGAAGAGATGAAAGAGATTCTCTATGCGATCGAAAATCACCGCAACAAAGAGATGTTAAAGCGGAATGATCTTGCCGGGATCTTATACAGGGCAGATAAAATGTCCAGATGCTGCTTTGGCTGCCGTGCCGAAAAAGAGTGCAACTGGAGCACGGAAAAGAAAAATATGGAGATACAGTACTGAGGCAGAATATACGAAAAGAGGAAAAGCAGATGAAGATAGGAAACAAAGAATTTGATCTGAAAAATCACGCTTATGTGATGGGCATTTTAAATGTGACACCGGATTCTTTTTCCGACGGTGGGAAATGGAACGATAAGGGTCGGGCAATGCGTCATACACAGGAAATGATAGAACAGGGAGCAACGATCATTGATATCGGTGGCGAGTCCACAAGACCAGGTTATACACTGATCTCCGATGAGGAAGAGATCTCCAGAGTGGTTCCGATGATCGAGATGGTAAAGAAAAACTTTGATGTGCCGGTTTCTATCGACACTTACAAAAGTAGAGTGGCAGAGGCAGCACTTGACGCAGGAGCAGATCTGGTCAACGATATCTGGGGACTGAAGTACGATCCGGATCTCGCAGGCGTGATCGCCCGAAAAAATGCCCCATGCTGTCTGATGCATAACCGTAAAGAGCCGGATTACACTGATTTTATTGCAGATTTCCTGAAAGATATGCAGGAGACCATTGACATTGCAAAAAAAGCAGGCATCGCCGATGAGAATATCATCCTTGATCCGGGTGTCGGATTTGGCAAGACTTATGAAAATAATCTGGAGATCATCAACAAACTGGAATGCATGCATGCGCTCGGCTATCCGATCCTGCTTGGAACTTCCAGAAAATCCGTGATCGGACTGACACTGGATCTTCCGGCAGATCAGAGAATGGAAGGAACCGTGGCAACCACAGTGATCGGTGTGATGAAAGGGGTCGCTTTTGTCCGTGTACACGATGTAAAAGAAAACTACCGTGCCTTGAAGATGACAGAAGCCATCCTCGGCAGATAACAGGCAGATAGGAGAAAGATGATGGATACAATTTATATCAAAGATCTGGAAGTGTTTGCCAACCACGGTGTCTATCCGGAAGAGAACAAACTGGGTCAGAAGTTTGTGATCAGTGCGGATCTTTCAGTGGATGTGCGGATGGCAGGCCTGACAGACGAACTGGAATATTCGGTAAATTACGGCGAAGTCAGCCATACGATCCAGGATTTTTTGCAGAAACATACCTTTAAGCTGATCGAAGCGGCGGCAGAGGGGCTGGCAGCGGAGCTGTTTTGCAGATATCCGCTGATTCGGGCACTTCGCCTGGAGATCCAGAAACCGTGGGCTCCGGTAGGACTGCCGCTCAGGACAGTCTCTGTGGAGATCAGAAGAAGCAGACATACCGTTTATATCGCACTTGGCTCCAATATGGGAGATAAGATGGCCTATCTGAAAGAGGCAGTGGAAAAACTTTCAAAACTGCCGGGCAGCAGCGTGAAAAAGGTGTCAGATTTTATCAGAACAGAACCTTATGGAGTGACAGAGCAGGACGAATTCCTTAATGGCGTCCTTGAGATGGAGACGCTTCTGACACCGCAGGAACTGTTGGCTCAGTTGCATCGGATCGAGGCAGAAGCAAACAGGGAGCGTATCCTCAGGTGGGGACCGCGTACTTTGGATCTGGATATTCTGCTGTATGATCAGGAGGTCATCGACACAGAAGAGCTGCATATTCCGCATATTGATATGCAGAACCGGGATTTTGTCCTGGTGCCGCTCTCTCAGATCGCACCGTGGGTACGTCATCCGGTTTTGAACAGGACAATAGAACAGTTAAGGAGAGAACTTGATGGTTGATTTACAGGACTTAAGAAATGAGATAGACTCCATTGACCGTCAGATGACGGAGCTTTTTGAGAAGCGTATGGAGATCAGCCGAAAAGTGGCAAAGTACAAGATCAGCACCGGCAAAAAGGTGTTTGATAAAGAACGTGAAAAAAAAGTCATTGAAAAGGCAAAAGATATGACACACAACGACTTCAACCGTCACGGGATTGAAGAACTGTTTCAGCAGATCATGGCGATGAGCCGTAAACTGCAGTATCAGCTGTTGGAGGAAAACGGTGTGGCAGGCCGCCTGCCGTTTATCGGTGTGGATGAGCTGGAGAAAGAGAATGTCCGCGTAGTGTTCCAGGGCGTGGAAGGAGCATACAGTCAGGCTGCAATGCAGCAGTATTTTGGCGATAAGATCACCTCGTTCCATGTGGAGCACTGGAGAGATGCGATGGAGGCGATCGCAGAAGGTGCGGCAGACTATGCAGTGCTGCCGATTGAGAATTCAACGGCAGGGAGCGTCAATGATATGTATGACCTGCTGGTAGAGTTTGAAAACTATATCGTCGGTGAGCAGATCATTCGCTGTGAGCATTGTCTGCTTGGGCTTGAAAATGCAGAAATCTCCGATATCCGTACTGTTTATTCCCATCAGCAGGGACTTTCCCAGTGCAAGAGCTTTCTTCAGGAACACCGGGACTGGAAACAGATCCCGCTTGAGAATACAGCAATGGCAGCGAAAAAAGTGGCAGAGGACGGCGATGTGACGCAGGCATCTGTTTCCAGTGCCTTTGCGGCAAAATGTTTCGGGCTGAAAGTGTTAAAAGAAAATATTTACAGCAACAAGGCAAATTCTACGAGATTTATCATTGTGACAAATCAGAGAATTTATCAGAAAGATGCGAAGAAGATCAGCATCTGTTTTGAAACGCCACATACCAGCGGATCTCTTTACAATATTCTGTCTCACTTTATTTATAACAATCTGAATATGTTCGGAATCCAGTCCAGACCGATCCCGGGACGCAACTGGGAGTACCGTTTCTTCATTGATTTCGAGGGCAATTTAAACGACAGTGCGGTCAAAAATGCCCTGCGTGGTATCCGCGAAGAGGCAACGAATATGAAAATACTTGGAAATTACTGAAAATACAGCGGCTTTTGCAAAAAAGCTGCTGTTTTTGGAAAGGTTGATAAAAATGTTTCGAATTGATGAATTAATCGTATACCGAGAATATGAGCAGGATCAGGATCAGGTCTTAAACGATATGGCATTTATCGTGGAAGAGACAGAAACGATGGGGATGCCGGTTTCGGATCTTCGTGGGCTTTATTTTTCCTGTATTCACAAACTGACCGAACTTGCCGGTACTTATGGATTTGAAGGAAATTTATGGCACAGCTATCTGACCTGGCTTCTGGTAAACAATGAAAATGTGTTCAGTCATGCAAGCGAGATCCGCGGCGAGGTGGATGGCAGCATCAATGCATTGGTGGAGCATGATTATGAGATTTTTCGTGAACTATATGCCCTGAACTTTGAGGCACTGGAAGAAAAGCTGGGTGCACATTGCTTTTTCATGATTGCAGATTATGTTAATGCACCGCAGAGCAGCAAAGTATTTAACGAGCGTATTCGTGACCGGATCTGTGAACTGAGCGAAAAACTTGCAGGAGCAAAAGATGTGCATGAATTTAAAGAAGATATGACTTCTTTCTACAAAGATTTCGGTGTGGGAAAACTGGGACTGCATAAGGCATTTCGCGTGGCACATGATGAAGATGGCGTACAGATCGTGCCGATCACCAAGATCGCACACGTACACCTGGATGACCTGGTAGGTTATGAGCTGGCAAAGAAGAAACTGATCGAAAATACCGAAGCTTTTGTGCAGGGAAGAAAAGCAAACAACTGTCTGCTTTTTGGTGATGCCGGCACCGGAAAATCCTCCAGCATCAAAGGCATTCTCAATGAATATTACGACCAGGGACTGCGTATCATTGAAGTTTACAAACATCAGTTCCAGGATCTGAATGATGTGATCGCTCAGATCAAAAACAGAAATTATCGTTTTATTATCTATATGGATGATCTTTCCTTTGAGGAATTTGAAATCGAATATAAATACCTGAAGGCCGTGATCGAAGGCGGACTGGAACGCAAGCCGGAAAATGTACTGATCTATGCAACTTCCAACCGCAGACATCTGATCCGTGAAAAATTCAGTGACAAGGAAGAGCGAAGAGACGATCTGCATACTTCTGATACGGTGCAGGAGAAACTGTCACTGGCATATCGTTTCGGACTGAAGATTTATTTTGGTTCACCGAGCAAAAAAGAATTTCAGAATATCGTCCGCGTCCTGGCAGACAAACACGGAATTACGATGTCGGAAGAAGAGCTGTTTTTAAAGGCAAATCAGTGGGAACTGCAGTATGGCGGACTTTCCGGACGTACTGCACAGCAGTTTATTGATCATCTGCTTGGACAGGAGAGAAAGGACGTGTGAGTATGAAACTTTTTGCAGCAATCGATATAGGTTCCTGTGAAGTGGAAATGAAGATTTTTCAGATCACTTCCGGAAAAGGAATCAAAGAGATCGACTGCGTGTGCCATCGCATGGAACTTGGCAAAGATGTATACCGTGATGGCAGGATCGGTGTGGAGATGACCGATGAGCTCTGCCGGGTTCTGAATGACTTTGTAAGGATTATGAAAGGATATCGCGTGGATGACTGGCGTGTGTGTGCCACGAGTGCAGTAAGAGAAGCGGGTAACCAGCTTGTTTTTCTGGACCGTGTGAAACGCCATACCGGTCTGGAAGTGGAAGTTCTCTCAAATGCATCACAGCGTTTTATGGATTATAAATCGATCGCATCCAGGGAAAATGAATTCAACCGTATCATCCAGAAAGGAACGGCGATCGTAGATGTCGGCGGCGGCAGCATTCAGATTTCTCTGTTTGACAAGGATCGTCTTGTTGCAAGCCAGAATATGAAAATCGGAAATTTGCGGCTGCGTGAACGGATGATGAATGAGGGTGTGAGCCTGAAGCATTATGAGACACTTCTGACAGAAGTTGTGAAAAATGAATTTCTGTCATACAAAAAGCTGTATCTGAAGGATCGTGTGATCTCCAATTTGATCGTGGTCGGGGACCATATCGGCGATGCCGTTCATAAAAATGTGATGACAAGAGCGGATTTCCTGAATTTTTACGATGACATGATCTACCGTTCTGACGAAGATGCGGCAGGACGCTGCGAGGTTCCGGAAGATGTGATCTCGGTATTGCGCCCGTCTCTTGTCGTTTACCGTTGTTTCCTGGAGGCAGCCGATGTGGAGAATATCTGGATGCCGGGTCTGCACCTGACTGATGGCATGGCGTATGAATATGCACAGCAGAACCGGCTTTTGAAACTCGGCCATGACTTTGATGAGGATATCCTGGCGGCTGCAAGAAATGCTGCCAAACGTTATCAGTGCAGCAAGTCGCATATCAAAGTGTGCGAAGATCTGGCAGTTGGTATTTTTGACAAGATCAAAAAGAGCCAGGGATTCGATGACCGGGATCGCCTGCTGCTCCGCATTGCGGTGATCCTGCATGGATGCGGTAAATTTATCAGCCTGTCAAATGCCGGGGAGTCCGCGTACCATATTATCATGGCGATGGATATCATCGGATTATCGGAAGAAGAGAAAGAAATTGTGGCAAATGTGGTAAAATATAATACGGTGCCGCTGGAAGGATACGACAAGATCGGAAGCAGCCGGATGACAAGGGAAAATTATCTGACTATTGCCAAACTGACGGCAATCCTCGGAGTGGTAAATTCGCTGGACCGCAGCCACAAGCAGAAGACCAAAGAGGCAAAACAGATATTGCATGAAAACGAACTGGTCATTCAGCTTTATTCGGACGAAGATCTGTCACTGGAAAAGAAAGAGTTTGCAAAAAAAGCAGAATTTTTCGAGGAAGTGTTCAGCATCCGTCCGGTGCTGCGTCAGAAAAAAATGATGTAACGAAGGAGGTATGTCCGTATGGGTGAAATGGATTTAAAAAAAGCAGAATACTATACAAACCGAGAATTAAGCTGGCTGGGTTTTAACAACCGCATTTTGGGAGAGGCAAGAGATGCCTCACTTCCGCTGTTTGAACGGCTGAAATTTTTAAGTATCACAGCATCCAATCTGGATGAATTCTTTATGATCCGTGTGGCATCTTTGAAAGATATGGTGCACGCAGGTTACACCAAAAAGGATATTTCCGGGATGACGGCTTCGGAGCAGCTGAAAAAAATCTTAAAAGAGACACACGAACTGGTAGATCTGCAGTATTCTACTTACAATCGCTCTCTGATCCCGGCTCTGAAAAAGCGGGGGCTGAAAATTATTTCCGAGCACGAGAGTCTGAGCGAAGAGCAGAAAAAATTTGTGGATGCTTATTTTGAGGAAAATGTCTATCCGGTTCTGACACCGATGGCGATGGATTCTTCCAGACCATTTCCGCTGATCCGCAACAAGACCCTGAATATCGGTGCTCTAATCTGCAGAAAAGACGGCAAGGAAAAGCATAAGACACTGGATTTTGCAACGGTGCAGGTGCCGTCTGTCCTGCCAAGAATCGTGGAACTTCCGGAAGGAAAAGACGGAGAAAAACGTGTGATCCTTCTGGAAGAGATCATAGAGCGGAACATCGGACAGCTGTTTTTAAGTTACGATGTCGTATGTGCACATCCATACCGTGTTATGCGAAATGCAGATTTATCCATTGATGAGGATGAAGCAGAGGATCTGCTTAAAGAGATCCAGAAACAGTTAAAGAAACGTCAGTGGGGCGAAGTGATCCGTCTGGAGATCGAAGGAAAGATCGACAAACGGCTGTTGGATATCTTAAAAGAAGAGTTTGCCGTGAAAGACAGCGATGTATTTGAGATAGGCGGACCGCTGGATCTGACTTTTCTGATGAAGCTGTACGGCATGGAAGGGTTTGAAGACTGCAAAGTGAAAAAATATATTCCGCAGCCGGTACCGGCACTGATGAACGATGACAGCATTTTTGCCAATATCCGCAAAGGTGACATTTTACTGCATCATCCGTACATGACGTTTGACCCGGTCGTAGATTTTGTAAAACAGGCAGCGAAGGATCCGAATGTTCTGGCGATTAAGCAGACACTTTATCGTGTCAGCGGTAATTCACCGATCATTGCAGCACTGGCACAGGCGGCAGAGAACGGCAAACAGGTTTCTGTTCTGGTAGAATTAAAAGCCCGTTTTGATGAAGAAAACAATATCATCTGGGCGAAAAAGCTGGAAAAAGCAGGCTGTCATGTAATCTATGGACTGGTGGGTCTGAAAACACACAGCAAGATCACCCTGGTTGTCCGGAGAGAAGAAGACGGTATCCGCCGTTATGTGCATCTCGGAACTGGAAATTATAACGATTCTACGGCAAAATTGTATACAGACTGCGGTCTTCTGACCTGTGCAGAACCGATCGGAGAAGATGCGACTGCAGTATTTAACATGCTCTCCGGCTATTCCGAACCAAAACACTGGAACGACCTTATCGTTGCACCGATCTGGCTCCGCAAACGTTTCTTAAGACTGATCGAACGAGAGAAGAACTGGGCACTGGCGGGAAAAGAAGCCCATATCATTGCAAAAATGAATTCCCTGTGTGACCGGGAGATCATCGAGGCACTCTATGCGGCATCGGCGGCAGGGGTGAAGATCGAACTGATCATCCGCGGCATCTGCTGTCTGAAGGTCGGCATCCCGCATATCAGCGAAAACATATCGGTACGTTCGATCGTCGGCAATTTCCTGGAACATGCCCGTATCTTCTATTTCTATAATGACGGGGCAGAAGAGTTGTATATGGGCAGTGCGGACTGGATGCCGCGAAATTTGGACAAACGTGTTGAGATCGTATTTCCATTAAAAGATGAAAAGATCAAACAGCAGGCAAAACATATTCTGGATATCCAGCTTGCTGATAATCTGAAGGCTCATATCCTGCAGCCGGACGGAAGCTATGAAAAGATTGATAAAAGAGGGAAAAAGATGCTGATCTGTGCACAGGACTATTTCTGTGAAGAGGCGGTAAAAAATGCAAAGCAGCCGACAGATCCAGTTCTGGATCATGTATTCATCCCGGCAGAAGCAGGCATCTTTTCCGACAGAGATTGAAGATAACAGTTGACGCAACTTACGGAAATTGTTATAGTAAAAGTAACGTATCCCTGCCTGTTTATGACTAAGATAAAGAGGTTTTTGTGCAGGGGTACAAAAAGAAAAGGAGGAAACACATGAAAAAGAAAACAACATCACTGGGTATGAAGCTCGTTGCTTTTCTGGCAATGCTTATGCTGTTCTGTATTCCTGTATCCGCAGGCGTAAAAGAAACAGCAGGTGAGTATGAGATCTACCCGACACCGCAGGAGATCACCTACGGTGACAAAGAAATGCAGCTTACCGATCAGGTGAAACTGTCGATCGGAAGTGACATTGACGATTACACAAAAACACGTATCACAGACACGCTGAATGTGCTGAAACTGACCGGAAACGAAAGTGCAGCGTCAGACAAGACCGAGCTGATCGTTGGTGTTTATGGTTCCGGGGATGCAGCAGATACTTACGGAAAAGCAAACGGAGCGGTTCAGGCGACCTTTGATAATTACGATGCTTATATGCTGTATGTCAAAGACGGCAAGATCGTAGTCCTTGGTAAAGACACCGATGCGGCATTTTACGGTGTCACCACACTGAAACGTATTTTTGAACAGCTTTCCGCAGACAAAAAGATCAAAGAGCTGACGGTGACAGACTATGCAGAAGTACAGTTCCGTGGATTTATCGAAGGATATTATGGAAATCCGTGGTCACTGGAAGACCGTATCGATCTGATGAAATTCGGCGGCGAGATCAAGATGAATCAGTATGTGTTCGCACCAAAGGATGATCCATACCACAACAGTCAGTGGAGAGAGCTGTATCCGACTGAAAATCTTGAAAACATCAAGAAACTTGCCCAGGCAGGAAACGAAAACAAATGCTTTTTCGTATATGCTCTGCATCCATTTATGAACAGTCCATTTAATTTCAACAATTACAATGCAGATCTGGCAACCGTAAAAGCAAAATATCTGCAGGTTATTGAATCCGGTGTGCGTCAGATCGCCCTGCTGGAGGATGATGCGACCGGATCAAGTGCAGCAAATTTAAGCAGACTGCTCAATGACCTGACAAACTGGCTGACGGAACTGAAGAACTCCAGATATCCGGATCTGAAAACCGATATCCTGTACTGCCCGACAGACTACATGGGAAATGGTTCCTCTGCAAAACTGAAGGGCATCAACGCTTCTGCCAACAGACAGGTACATATGCTGATGACCGGTAATGCAGTATGGGGACAGGTAAGTGCAAACTTTGCAGATAACTTCTATAACAATGTAGCATCCAATGGCGTTGCAGGACGTTATCCTTACATGTGGGTAAACTGGCCGTGCAACGATAACTATAAAACAGGTCTGATCATGGGTGGTCATAATACCATCCTGCATACCGGAATTGACGGTCACAAATACGAAGGTATTATCCTCAACCCGATGCAGCATTCAGAACCTTCCAAAGTAGCGATCTTTACTGCAGCAGATTATTGTTGGAAACCATGGGATGCAAAAGAAGAAGGCGACCAGGCATGGGAAGATTCCTTTAAGTACATTGACCATGTTACCGCACTGGAATCCGATTCTTCTAAAGCCCTGCGTGAAGTGGCAAAACACATGATCTATCAGGGACCGGTTCAGACAGCCGGAAGACAGGCAAAATTCGAAGAGTCTGTTGACCTGAAAAACAAGCTGGCAGAGATCCAGAAAAAAGTAGAAGCAGGAACAGTTACGACAGCAGAGTTGAATGATATGCGTAACGAATTCAAGACCATTTACGATGCAGCTGTAAAATATCTGACAGATGGCACCAATAAACGTCTGAGCGAGCAGATGACACCATTCCTTGCGTGTCTGCGTGATGAGTGTGAAGCGAATATCGAGCTGATGGATGCTCTGAAAGCCGTACAGACAAAAGAAAATGATAAAGTATGGGACCACTATTCTGCAGCTCAGACTTTATATGAACGTTCCCGGACTTATGGATTCCGTTATGTAAATGAAACAAAATATGCGACCGCAGGTCTTCTCTACATTGTTCCGTTTACCGAAAAAGTCATGAAAAATGTTTCTGATACCGTAAAACAGATCATTGACCCGGAACATATCAAACTGGAGAGAACCCTGATCTACCGTGTCGGCGGAACAGAAAACTCCGGAAATACCGGAAATGCAGCCAATGCAATTGATGGAAAGTTAAATACCAACTTCCAGATCCAGACCGACCAGCAGACTGGTGACTATGTAGGACTGCTCTTTAACCAGATGACACCGGTTAAAAAAATGACGGTCGCACTGGCATGCAGCGGACACGAAAATGATTATATTCCAAACGGTGTTATGGAATATACGACAGACGGCAGCAGCTGGACGGCATTTGAAACACAGCCGGCAGCCGGTTCTACCACAGATGTAACTCTGGAGCTTGCAGAAGCAAAAGAGATCAAAGGATTCCGCTGGAAGAACAGCAACAACGATAAAAACCGCTGGCTGATCATCCGTGAGATTTCCTGTGATGCATTTGAAAAAGCTGGCAACAGCGAAGCAGCAGATAACAAATATACCGGAACTATCAGCTATACGAGCGGATGGACTCTGTATCAGTCCGGAAGTTATCCGCTGTCCAATGTGACAGATGGGGATGATGCTACCTTTACCTGGTTTAAACCGGCTTCCGAAGATACCAGCGTTGCCGGAGATTATATCCAGATGGATCTTGGTGAAGCAAAAGAAGTATACAAAGTGCGTATTGTCATGGGTGCGGGCAGTGAAGATAAATGGATCAAATACCATCTTGAATATTCAGAAGATGGAAACAGCTGGAGTTCAAAATCTGCACAGACCGGAACAGCCAATGGCACCGATACTTATGAGGAAGATTTAAAAGGTGCATCTGTACGCTATATTAAACTGGTAAACAATGAAGACCGTCAAAAATGGATTAAATTTAACGAGTTCTCTGTTTGTGGAAAAGAAGCAGAAGCAACCGGCGATGTTATGGATTATACCAATACAAACGATGAGAACTGGAAAGTAACTTATGGGGATGAAGTTTCCAAAGTTTATGCAAGAGACAATGTAACCCTGAAAGCAGGACAGTACATCGGACTGAAACTTGACCGTATCCATGCAATTGCATCCATCGATACAGAAGGCAACGGAACTGACAAACTGACTCTGCAGACTTCCCTGAATCAGAAAGAGTGGACAGATAGCACATCTGCAAAGAGTGCACGTTACATCCGCCTGATTAACAACGGAAGTACGGATGTTACCTTCAGCCTGAGCAAATTTGAAGTGACAAACGATGAGATCGGGGCTATGGATCTGCTTGAAACAAACATTGGCGGAGCGTCAAACAGTGAGGATGCAAGAAAACTTGGTACGACCGCAAACTGGATGGACGGCGATTTGACATCGAAGGCAAAATATTGTGCAACACCGGCAAAAGACGATTATATAACATATACACTCGGACAGGAAATCACACTGAAATCTCTGAAAGTATATGTTCTGGATACTGCAATCGATTATCCGCGTGATGCAGTGATCCAGGCATCTGTTGATAATAAAACCTGGACAGACCTTATCAAGATCGGTGACGGTATCGAAAACGACGGAACAGACCGCGACACTAAACCGGCAGAAAATGGCTGGACACATGACACTGTAGATGTAGCATATTCTTATGTTGAAAATGCAAACATTAACAATGTAAAAGCAAAATACATCCGTCTGTACTTTAACGCAGGATACAGTGCTCGTTGGGTAGAACTCAATGAAATCCAGATCAACGGCGGAGAATACATCCAGACCGTAAACGATCCGACCTTTGAAACCGATGCAAAATTAAAAAGAGGATACGAGCCTTGGAACTTAAATGATGGTGACCTGACAACCGCATTTGAGCCGGATATGACGGATAAGACCGAAGGTTCTCTGGTATATCATCTGTCTGATACAACCAATGTCCGCAAACTGAACATTGTACAGAAATCCATCAGCAATGCAGAAGTTTCCATCCGTACCGGTGCAGACACCTGGGAGACGATCGGTAAACTGGATAAGAGCCTGAACACCTTCTACACGTATGGATATGATCAGGTATACGATGTAAAGATCACCTGGGGTGAAACAGCACCGTCTATCTGTGAGATCATCACACTAGAGTGCCCGAAACAGACCAGCGAAGATCTGAAAAAAGAGGAGATCAAACAGGCAAAGACCGCTCTGAAAAACGCAGTGGAAAATGCAGAAACAAAGGGTATCTACGAAGATGGTAATGCATCCGGTACTTACACGAAAGAAAGCTGGGCAGTATTTAAAACAGCATATGAAAACGCTGCAAATGCCAAAGCAGATGCAACAACAGAGGAGCTGCAGAACCTGCTGACCGCTTTACAGGATGCAAAAGCAAAACTGAAGAAAGCGGAAACGGAAAAACCGACCGAAAAACCAACAGAAAAACCAACAGAAAAACCAACAGAAAAACCAACGGAAAAACCAACGGAAAAACCGACCGAGAGACCTACAGAGAAACCAGGTGAGCCGGAAAAACCGACTGTGAACAAGAGAGTTCTGAATAAGGTCACTTATCAGATCCTGAACGCAAAGAAGAAGACAGCAGCAGTTGTTACAGCAGATAAGAAAGTGACTTCTGTAAACGTTGCCAAAACCGTTAAGATCAACGGCGTTACCTACAAAGTAACACGGATCAGCAAAAATGCATTCAAGAGCTGTAAGAAGCTGAAGAAAGTTACGATCGGAAGCAATGTGAAGAAGATTGAGAAAAATGCATTTGCAGGCTGCAGCAAACTGAAGACTGTCAATATGAAGAAAGCAACCGGCATTACTTCCATCGGAAGCAAAGCATTCAGCAAGATCGATGCAAAAGCAAAAGTGACCGTACCGGCCAAGAAGCTTTCCAAGTATAAGAGAATGCTGAAAAAAGCAGGTCTGCCAAAGAAAGCAACTGTAAAAAAATAAAAAAACGGAACATGTTTCCGGAACAGTAAAAGCTACTCTGTAACAGAACCGTTCCAAAGAAACATCCGACAGCAAGAAAAAAGAGCGGGAGAGAACCCAAAAAGGTTTCCCTGCTCTTTTGCTGTATAAGATCAGATATGATGGTCTGAAACGCTCTGACCGGAATGAAAATTTGAGCAAAAGAAAAAAGAGCCGGGACATCGGTCGTTCTATCCCTGCTCTTTCATATCCATGTTTTTATTTTATGATCCTTATGCTCTTTCAACTTTATCAGAACGTAAGCATGAAGTACATACATACATTTTCTTTGTTCCACCGTTTACTTTAACGCGAACAGATTTAATGTTAGATTTCCACATTTTATTGGATCTTCTATGAGAATGACTCACGTTGTTACCGAAATGAGCTCCCTTATCACAAATAGCACATCTAGCCATGACTGCACCTCCTTGACATTATATTGCCTACAATAGGCTCACAACAATAAGTATTCTACCAGAAGCTGCATGATAATGCAAGTAAAAAATGCGAAAATTTAAAAAAACTGTAAAAAATGATTTTTCATGTTTTCTTTTTATATGAAACAGGTTATAATGAATAAATAATACAGCTATTAACATAGGAGGTATCATGATATGAAAGGAAGAATGGAAACAGAACTGGGTTCGATTTTGATCGACACGGATGTGATCGCTACCTATGCCGGAAGTGTTGCAGTAGAGTGTTTTGGAATTGTCGGTATGGCAACGGTGAGCATGAAAGACGGTCTGGTAAGACTTCTGAAGAAAGACAGCCTGAAAAATGGAATACAGGTTACCGTTGAGGATAATAAAATTTCACTTGATTTTCATGTGATCGTGGCTTATGGCGTCAGCATTTCTGCGGTTGCAGACAATCTGATCAACAATGTCAAATATAAAGTCGAAGAATTTACCGGTATGGAGATTCATGAGATCAATATTTATGTAGAAGGTGTCAGACCGATAGATTAAGGAGGAACTCGTTGTGGAAATAAATACAATAAATGCCGCACTTTTTGCCAAAATGTTTCTGGCAGGAGCAAAAAACCTGGAGTCAAAGAAAGAATGGATCAATGAACTGAATGTTTTTCCGGTACCGGACGGTGATACCGGAACCAACATGACCATGACCATCATGGCTGCGGCCAAAGAAGTAGCGGCACTGGAAGATCCGACGATGGAAGTACTTGCAAAAGCGATTTCTTCCGGATCTCTTCGCGGAGCACGCGGTAACTCAGGTGTTATCCTCTCTCAGCTGTTCCGTGGATTTACAAAAGGAATCAAAAAGTATGAGGAGATTGATGTTGCGATTCTGGCAGCTGCTTTTCAGAAAGCAGTGGAGACTGCATACAAAGCAGTTATGAAGCCAAAGGAAGGCACGATCCTCACAGTGGCAAAGGGCGCAGCAGACAAAGCACTGGAGCTTGCAGAGAATGATATTTCGCTGGATGATTTCTTAAAACAGGTGATCGAAGAGGCAGATGCTGTCCTTGCAAAGACACCGGAGATGTTGCCGGTTCTGAAAGAAGCAGGCGTTGTAGACTCCGGCGGACAGGGACTTGTGCAGGTGTTAAAGGGTGCTTACGATGCATTTCTTGGAAAAGAGATCGATTATACGGTTGAACCGGCTGAAAGCACTAAAAAAGCCCCGGCACAGGAAAAGGAAGCACCGGCTCAGGCAGAGATTCGATTCGGTTACTGTACCGAATTTATTATCATGCTCGAAAAAGAGTATACACCGCAGACGGAGCAGGAGTTCAAAGGATTTCTGGAGTCCATCGGTGATTCCATCGTTGTTGTGTCAGATGAAGATGTTGTCAAGGTCCATGTACATACAAACGACCCTGGCAAAGCAATCTCCAGAGCACTCACTTACGGCTCACTGACCCGTATCAAAATCGACAATATGCGTGAGGAGCATCAGGAGAAACTGATCAAAGATGCGGCAAAAGTTGCAGAACAGCAGAAGTTCGAAGAAGAAGAGCGTAAAAAAATGGTGCCGCCGAAGCCGGTCGGATTTATTTCCGTTTCCATTGGTGAGGGTATCGGTGAAATCTTCCGCGAACTGGGCGTTGATTATCTGATCGAAGGCGGTCAGACCATGAATCCGAGTACCGAAGATATGCTGCGTGCGATCGAAGAAGTAAATGCGGAGACGATTTACATTCTTCCGAATAATAAAAACATTATTCTGGCAGCAAATCAGGCAAAACTTCTGACCAAAGACAAAGAAGTGATCGTGATTCCGACCAAAACCGTTCCGCAGGGAATCACAGCCGTTGTCACTTACAGTGCCGAGGCTTCTGTGGAAGAAAATACGGAGGCAATGTCTGAAGAGATCAAAAATGTAAAAACCGGACAGATCACTTATGCAGTGCGTGACACGCACATTGATGATAAGGAGATCCATGAGGGCGATATCATGGGAATCGGCGATCATGAAATCCTTGCGGTCGGAAAAGAGATTCAGGATGTTACACTGGAAACGATTGCCCTGATGGATGCCGATGATGCAGAACTGATCACGGTATATTACGGAGAGGATACAAAAGCCGAAGATGCAGAAAAACTGGAACAGGCACTGACGGAAAAATATCCTTCCTGTGATGTGGAAGTCTATGCCGGAGGTCAGCCGATCTATTATTATGTTGTTTCTGTGGAGTAATTATGAATACATTATCACCGCTTACAGAGCTAAAAGGAATTGGTGAAAAGACAGAAAAGCTGTTTGCAAAAGTGGGCGTAACGAATGTCGGAGAACTGCTTTCCTACTATCCGAGAACGTATGAAACGTACGGGGAAATACAGAAGCCGGATGCCGTAACAGACGGCATGACGGCTGCTCTGTATGGTCGGTTTCAGGGACCGCTGGCAGTGAAGCGTGTAAAAAACATGCAGATTGTATCCGGCGTGTTCGAAAGTGATGCACAGAAAATACGCATCACCTGGTATAATATGCCTTATCTTCGCAGCACCGTAAGAGCCGGTGTGCCTTATGTGCTGTGGGGCAAAGCAGCAAAGAAAAACAGACAGTTGGTATTGGAGCAGCCAGCTGTTTTTTCTTTCGAGGAATATCACAGGATGCGGCAGCATTTAAAACCGGTGTATCCTCTGACGGAAGGACTCTCTGCAAAGACCATCGAGAAAGCAGTGCGGCAGGCACTTGAAAGTCTGCCCTTTTTCAAAGAGACACTGCCGCCTGCTATCCGCAGCAAGTATCATCTCGCAGAATATCATTTTGCACTTGAACAGATTCATTTTCCGGAGAATCGGGAACAGATGCTTCTGGCGAGAAGAAGACTGGTATTTGATGAATTTTATCTGTTTATCCTTGCACTGCGGCAGCTGAAGCAGGTAAATGAACGAAATCCGCAGAGATTTCAGATACAGAAAATTCCTCTGACAGATCAGATTATTGCAAACTTATCTTTTTCACTTACCGGGGCACAAAAAAAGGTCTGGCAGGAGATCGAGCGTGATATGACAGGTGATTATCTGATGTCACGCCTGATACAGGGAGATGTAGGATCTGGAAAGACGATCCTTGCCTTTCTTGCCCTATTTCTTGCAGCGGGAAATGGCTGGCAGGGATGCCTGATGGTTCCGACCGAGGTGCTTGCAGTGCAGCATATGGAGGCTATCCAGAAGCAGATCTGCGAACAGAAACTGCCTTTTTATGCAGAACTGCTTACCGGTTCCATGACAGCGAAACAAAAACGGGAAGCCTGCGGCAGAATTGTCTCCGGAGAATCACAGATCATCATCGGGACGCATGCGGTCTTTCAGGAAAAGATCCAATATAAAAATCTGGCACTTGTGATTACCGATGAGCAGCACCGTTTCGGTGTGCGGCAAAGAGAGTCTCTGTCGGAAAAAGGAGATATGCCGCATGTGATGGTTATGAGTGCAACTCCGATCCCAAGGACACTGGCCGTGATCCTGTATGGAGATCTTGATATTTCGGTTGTGAATGAACTTCCGGCAAACCGTCTGCCGGTCAAAAACTGTGTGGTTGACACCTCTTACCGTCCGAAAGCATATCGTTTTATAGAAAAACAGGTAAAGATGGGGCATCAGGCGTATATCATCTGTCCGATGGTGGAGGAGAGCGAGCAGATCGAAGCAGAAGATGTGATTTCTTATACAGAAAAACTGAGAAGTACACTGCCACAGGATATTACGGTTTCGTATCTCCATGGCAAGATGAAACCGGCCAAGAAGAACGAGATCATGGAAGCTTTTGTGAAAAATGAAATCCAGGTTCTTGTTTCCACGACGGTGATCGAAGTTGGTGTGAATGTACCGAACGCCAGCGTTATGATGATCGAAAATGCGGAGCGTTTCGGTCTTGCACAGCTGCATCAGCTTCGCGGGCGTGTCGGAAGAGGAGATGCACAGTCTTACTGTATCCTGTGTTATGGGAAAGACGGAGAAAAGACAAAAAAGCGTCTGGAAATTTTGAACAAATCCAACGACGGTTTTTATATTGCGAACGAAGATCTGCGTCTGAGAGGGCCGGGAGATCTCTTTGGAATTCGTCAGAGCGGAGAGCTTGCATTTCACATCGGAGATGTTTTTCAGGATGCTGCGATCTTACAGGAAGCAAACGATGCAGCAAACGACACCCTGCAGGATCCATCCTATCCGGAAGGGAAAGATTACGCCATTTTAAGACAAAATCTCGAAAAATATATGTACAAGGATCTGTGCAATTTGAATTTATAGTTGATAATTTGTAAAAAATGGTATATGATTAAGCCGATTGCTTAAGAAGCATTAAAAACAAGAGAGTTTAGAATGTTTTTTTATGAGGAGGAAACTATTATGGCAAACCGTAGACAGGCAAAGAAAAATGCAGCAGCTGCTGTAAACAAAGAAGCAGCAAAGAAAGAAGTAAAGACAACTGTTGCTGAAGAAACAGCAGAAAAAGTTACAGCAGTAGAAAAAGTTGCAGAAAAAGCAGCAGAAGTAAAAGAAGCTGTAAAAGAAAAAGTTGCAGAAGTAAAAGAAACAACAAAAGTTGCAAAGGCTGCCAAAGCTGAAACAGCTGAAAAAGCAGAACCGAAGAAGACTCCGGGAAGAAAAGCAGCAGTAAAAGAAGAGTTCGTTCTGGAATTTGCCGGCAAGCAGATCACACAGGAAGAAATCAAGAAAAAAGTAAAAGAAAACTGGACAAAAGTTCAGAAAAATAAAATCAAAGATATCAAGACGATCAAAGTATTCCTGCAGCCGGAAAATAGCTGTGCATACTATACGATCAATGACGAAGGAAACGACAGCTACAAAATCGAGCTTTAAGATCAAATTGTCATAAGATGCTATACTTTGAAACACTTTCCAGTTTAAAACCGGATGAAATCCACATACTAGGATCGCAATAGAAAATTGCACATCTGAAAAAGAAAAGGAAAACAAAACATTTCAAAGGAGGCATGTAATTATGGCAAATCGTTCATCTAATGTGGCGGCAGTACCGGAAGCAAAAGGTGCTCTTGACAGGTTCAAAATGGAAGTGGCAAGCGAACTTGGCGTTCCTCTGACGGATGGTTACAATGGTAACCTGACATCAAAACAGAACGGATCCGTAGGTGGCTATATGGTCAAAAAAATGATCGAAGCACAGGAGCGACAGATGTCCGGAGGAGCCGGAAGCGGCATGAACGGAAACGGCAGTGCACAGTACTGATCGGGAACTTCTGAAGTTTTGGATTGAAAAATGACAAAAGCGGGTGAGAGAAAACTTCTCTTGCCTGCTTTTTTTAAAATTAAGAATATGGTGACAAAATACTTTCTTTTTTGCAGGAGTCTGTGCTATAATGACCATAGTCTGCGAAAATACAGTCAGCAGAACTCTATAATGATCTGAGGTAGATAGAGAATGAACATAGGATTAATTGCACACAATGCAAAGAAAAATCTGATCGAGGATTTTTGCGTTGCCTACAAACGTATCCTGGAAAAACATGAGTTGTATGCGACCGGGATCACAGGAAGGCGTATAGAGGAGGCAACGAACCTTCATGTCCACAAATTCCTGGCAGGAAGCGTGGGCGGAGATAAACAGTTTGTAGAAATGATCGAACGAAACGGATTGGATATGGTGATTTTTTTCTACAGTCCATTATTTACCAATTCGAGAGAGCCGAATATTGAAATGATTTCAAAAGCATGTGATATTTATAACATACCGATTGCTACCAATATCGCAACAGCAGAATCTCTGGTCATCGGTCTGCAAAAAGGTGATCTGGAGTGGAGGGAAAATATATGACGATCACAGACGTTGGGAATCTTTTCATGTTTGCCGGAGGTCTTGGTATGTTCCTCTACGGTATGCACAGTATGTCTGGAGGCATTCAGAAAACAGCCGGCAATAAAATGAAAGAGCTGCTCGGGATTCTGACAAGCAATCACTTTATGGCAGTTGTGGTCGGGGCACTTGTCACGGCGATCATCCAGAGCAGCGGTGCCACAACGGTTATGGTGGTCGGATTTGTCAATGCGGGCATCATGACACTGACACAGGCCGTTGGCGTCATTATGGGAGCAAACATTGGTACCTGTATTACGGCGTGGATCGTATCACTTGGACAGCTGGGAGATGCTTTCAAGGCATTTTCCCCTTCTCTGTATGCACCACTTCTGGTCGGGATCGGAGCCTTTCTGATCATGTTCAGCAAAAGGGCGAAAAAGCAGACGGTCGGTGAGATCCTGGTAGGACTTGGCCTTTTGTTTATCGGTCTGGATTTTATGGGAGATGCTGCGGGAGACTACCTGCATCTTCCAATCTTTACCAGGGCATTTGAGCTCTTTGGCAGCAATCCGATCCTTGGTATCCTGATCGGTGTGATCGTTACGGCGATCATGCAGAGTTCATCGGCTGCAGTTGGTGTCCTTCAGACACTTGCAGCGGCAGGTGGTGTTGTGACTGCAAGTTCTGCCATGTATATCAGCCTTGGGTCGAACATCGGTTCCTGCTGTACGGCACTTTTGTCCAGCCTTGGCGAGTCACGCAATGCAAAAAGATCAGCTGTGATCCATCTCACGTTCAATGTACTCGGTGCACTAGTCTGGGGCAGCGGATTGTTTGTCCTGTTTCAGTTCCGCCCGGCTTTCGGGACAATGGGGATCGACAGTGTCGGTATCTCGGTATTCCATACGATCTTTAACCTTGTCTGTACGGTTCTTATGACACCGCTGAGGGGGAAACTGGTTGCATTATCCGGTCTTCTGGTCAAAGGCGGCGATGAACAGGAACAGGCAGAGCAGAGTGACGATGCGATCACACTGCGTCATCTGGATGACCGTATCCTGGAGACACCGTCTTTTGCCGTTGAGAATGCGATTCTGGAAGTTGTACACATGGGGCACATTGCAAACGAAAATATGGAACGTGCCTTTGAAGCCGTTATGAATTATGACAAAGAAAAAATCGAGCAGGTTTACCGTACGGAAAAAGTCATCAATAAGATGGAAAAACTGATCACAGAGTACCTGGTTAAGATCAGCAATCTTTCTTTGAATGAAGACCAGCACATGGTTGTCAACGATCTGTTTTATTCGGTCAGTGACATCGAGCGTGTCGGCGATCATGTGGAAAACATTGTGGAGCTGATGGATGTCAAAGAGGATGGCGAACCGATCACTTTTTCCGAAGAAGGCAGATGTGATCTGGCAGAGATCATGGATCTGGTTGAAAAATCTTTTGTATTTTCCATATCGGCCAGAGAAAAGGTCAGCATGGATGATGCAAATAAAGTTGTAAAATATGAGGATATGGTCGATAATCTGGAAGAAGAGCTGAGGGAGAAACATATTGAACGCCTTTCCAGACAGTTGTGCAATCCGACAAGCGGAGTGGCATTTCTGGATATTATCAGCAATCTGGAGCGTATCTCTGACCATGCCTACAATCTGGCAGGCTATGTGATGTCAGAACAATAAAAAGGAATATAAAGGAGCAGTCATGGGAAAATGGATCTATTACGTGGAAGACGATACAAGTATAAGGGAGTTGGTGCTGTACGCACTGAAAACCGCAGAATTTCAGGTGATGGGATTTGAAAATGCTGCTTCTTTTTATAAAAGAATGAAAGAACAGCAGCCGGATCTGATCCTGCTGGATATCATGCTTCCGGATGAGGATGGAGTCAGCATTCTGAAAAAACTGAAAAGCAGACCGGATACGGAGAATATCCCGGTCATTATGATGACGGCAAAATCTTCGGAATACGATAAAGTACTGGGTCTGGATTCCGGTGCGGATGATTATATTACAAAACCGTTTGGAGTTATGGAACTGATCTCCAGAGTAAAGGCGGTGATCCGCAGAAGTGATCGGAGCAAAGGAAGTGCGGGAGAAGTCTTAAAGATCGGAGAGCTGGTTCTGGATGAACAGAAGCATGAGGTTTACGCCCGCGGACAGGAGGTCAGTCTTACGTTCAAAGAGTTTGAACTTTTGTCTTATCTTATGAAAAACCGAGGACTGGTGCTCTCTCGTGATAAGATCCTTAACACCATATGGAATTATGAGTATGAGGGAGAGAGCCGCACCGTAGACGTACATATTGGTTCCCTGCGACAGAAACTTGGGACATGCGGAGATTTTATAAAGACAATACGCGGAATCGGTTATAAAATAGAGGATTAAGCGATGAAACAACGGATCTATCGAAACTATTTCTGGGTTGCACTTACAACGATACTGATTGTATCGTTTGTTTTTGTATTTTCTTATAATCAAACGATTCATGATCAGAAAGAGGAAGGGATGCGGGAAGAGGCAGAATTCATTTCTGCACTTCTGGAAAAGCAAGGAGATGCAGATGTCGGTTTTCAGGCGGCAGCCGGAAAGACAGACTTTCGCATCACCCTGATCGCTGAAAATGGTATGGTGTTGTATGACAATAAAGTCAAAGATGTATCGGGCATGGAAAATCATGCAAAACGGCCGGAAATCTTAAAAGCCAGCAAGAACGGTGAAGGTTCCAGCAGCCGTATTTCCAGTACGATCCAGTCGGAGACTTATTATTATGCACGAAAACTTTCCGACGGCAGATATCTGCGTCTTTCAAGTGAGGGACTGAGTATCTGGAGCGGGTTTGTACAGGTACTTCCGGCACTTACCGGAATCGCACTGTTTGTCATATTTATCACATTTCTGATCGCCCATTTCCTTACCAGAAATATCGTAGAAGCGATCAACGGCATTGATCTGGAAAATCCGATGGAGAAGGTTGTATTTCCGGAGCTTGGCGTTTTGCAGAAACGGCTTGGTTTTCAGAATCGAAAAATCCAGACGCAGATGCAAAATATGAAAGAACAGGAGTATAAATTAACTGCAATTACGGAAAATATGAATGAAGGGCTCATTATGCTGGATGCAGACCGCAAGATTCAGTATATGAACCAGAGCTGCCAGGATCTGTTTGAAGTATCCGGAAGCAAATTTATCGGGCAGACTATTTCCGGATTCTGTGACAGCATTCCGATGCAGGAGGTAGTAGAATCTGCACTGAAAGGAAATGTTCATACTGCCATGCAGGAACTGGATCATAAAAAAGTTCAGTATTTTGGAAATCCAATCCTGGAAAATCAAAAAATTCAGGGAATTATCATTCTGGTCCTGGATATTACTGAACGGGAGCGGACAGAGCGGATGCGAAAAGAATTTTCGGCAAATGTTTCACATGAACTGAAGACACCGCTGACTTCCATCTCTGGTTTTGCCGAGCTGATGGAGAATCATCTGGTTGCACCGGAAGATGTGCCGGAGTTTGCCGCCAAAATACACAGGGAATCCGAGAGACTGCTGACGCTTGTAAATGATATTATCAAAGTCAGTCAGCTGGATGACAAGGAAGTATATTATGGAAAAGAGAATATAGATCTGCTGTCTTTTGCAAAAGAGGTCTGTGACCGCCTGGAACCGATGGCACAGAGCCGGAACGTTACGGTTGAACTTTCCGGAGATGCTGTTTTGTATCTCGCGTCCAGGCAGCTGATGAATGATCTGTTTTATAATCTGATCGAAAATGGAATTAAATACAACAAGCCAAACGGAAAACTGTGGGTTACGGTCAGCGAAAAGAAAGGACATCCGTGTATCAGTGTGAAGGATACCGGGATCGGTGTGCCGATGAAATATCAGAGCCGGATTTTTGAACGGTTTTTCCGTGTGGATAAAAGTCATTCAAAACAGACGGGCGGAACAGGTCTTGGACTGTCCATTGTCAAACATGTGGTGGAATATTATGGCGGTTACATTGAAATCCACAGCAAAATGGAAGAAGGAACAGAAATCGTTGTACATCTGTAAATGAATGAAAGGATATTCAAAGGTAAATATGAAGAAAAGAATCAGTATCATCATGTTGCTTACAATCTCCGTGTTGATGACAGGATGTGAAGAGCTGCATAAAAAGCCGCTTGCTTATATTGAAACAAATGCAGATGACCGACAGAGCGAAACGTCTGAAACAGAAACAAAAAAGAAAAAAGAGACAGAGCCGGAAACGGAAGCCGTGGAAGTGGTCGAGCAGGGCAGCTTGGAAACAGAACGTCCGGAAACGGAGACAGAATCTGAAACGGAAGAAGATAAAACAGAGGATGCCACTCCGGAAGGAGAACTTCCTGTCCTGGAAAAAACAGACAAGACTTCAGAAGAAATTGAGATGGAAAATATTCTCCAGAATCCGGAACTTCCGACCGGGTGTGAATCTGTGGCACTGACAATGGTTCTCAAATATCTCGGATTTGATTTGGAGAAAACAACCATAGCAGATGATTATCTTGTTTTTGCAGACCGGAATTTTGCGATGGGTTATATTGGAAATCCACATACGGAAGACGGGGCAGGTATTTTTGCACCGGGACTTGTCAAGACTGCAAATAATTTCCTGGAAGCACAGGAAAGTGAAAAAAGAGGCTTTGATATTTCAGATACTGACTTTGAAGATCTTTATAATTATGTGGCGGCAGGGATACCGATCATAATCTGGAATACCATATATCTGGAAAAACCGGTTCCGACGGATGAAGTATGCGAGTTTGAGGGAAAAACCTATCGCTGGTTCCGCAACGAACACTGTATGGTGATGTGTGGTTTTGATAAAGAAAACGGTACGGTTCTGATTCAGGATCCGCTGGACGGACTGGTAGAACGCGATGCAGAAACATTTGCAAAATATTACGAGGAACTCGGAAAAAATGCAATGATCATTCACTAAGGGATTGCATACTCTTACTTTTTTTGGTATGCTTATTCCAAGGAGGATGTGGCTTATGGGAGAAAAGTATGAGTATTTGAAAAAAGTATTAGATGACAGCCATTATACCGTGGCATTGTGTGGTTCCGGCATTCTCGCAGAGACGGGATGCAGGACTTTCCAAAACCAGAATTACGCTTATGAGATTGAGCAGAAGTACGGAAGATCACCGGAAGATATTTTCGCAAGTGCCTATTACATGACAAGACCGGATTCCTTTTTTGAATTTTACAGGGCAGAAGTTCTTGAAAAGGACTGGAAGCCTTCCGAATCCTGTTATGCACTGAAAAAACTGGAAGATGCAGGAAAGATCCAGTGTATTTTAAGCGATAATATTTTTGATTTGGAGAAACGTGCAGGATGCAGCAATGTGCTCAGTTTGCGGGGGAGCATCTATCAGAACCGCTGTCCGAAATGCGGACAGGAATATCCGATGGAATATATCCGGGATTCCAAAAAGACACCGCGATGCCGGAACTGTAATAATGTGGTACGTCCCGGTGTGACTCTTTACGGAGAACAGCTGGACAGCCATCTGACATCACTGGCAGCGACAGAAGTCGAAAAAGCAGAAGTGCTTCTTTTGCTCGGAACAAAATTATCTTCGGATGTGTACTCAAATTATGTCAAATTTTTTGAAGGTGAGCAGATCGTTGTGATTCATGAAAAGGAGCACTACACGGACTGCAAAGCAGATATAGTGATCTACGATCAGCCGGGAAAGGTACTTTCCAATCTAGGATATGATTTTTGAGCCGGCAAATGCCAAAAGCAGTCCGTCCAAACCGGATGTGCGGCACAGAAAAACAAAAGAAACGACATTTGCCGGGAGACGGCAATGTCAGAAAAGCGGAGATAAAAGTAAACTATGAATGTATTGTTTTCTTTGACACCAAAAAGTGAAGTGGCGTATCTGTATGATGATTACTCTCTTCGTCAGGCACTTGAAAAAATGGAACACTACCGTTACAGTGCAGTACCTGTGATCGACCGCAATGGCTGTTATGTGGGAACGCTGACGGAAGGAGATCTGCTCTGGTATATCAAAGACCATAAGATTGTGGATCTTCATATGACAGAAGAGATTCCCCTTTCGCAGGTGGAACGCAGATGGTACAATGAACCGGTCAATATCGACTGTGAGATCGAAGATCTGATCTTAACTTCCATGAATCAGAACTTTGTCCCGGTGATCGACGATAAAAAGATCTTTATCGGTATCATCCGCAGAAAGGATATCATAGAGTACTGTTATAACTGCTATAAAAATGTAGCAGGAAACGAAAAAAGCTAAAATATTATGGGAGTAAAAGGATTTATCGTTATATTTTAGTGACACTTTACATTGACAAAGTAAATATTTGTTGGTAAAATACAATAAGCCTCAAGAGAACAGAGGCAGTTTTGAAAGAAGGCAGGAAATCCCAATGAAGAAAAGAGTATTATCCTTATTGGTTGACAATACCTCCGGTGTACTGAGTCGAGTAGCAGGGCTGTTCAGCCGCCGTGGTTACAATATCGACAGTCTGACCGTTGGCGAGACAGCGGATCCAAGATACTCACGTATGACTGTTGTCGTAAACGGCGATCAGCAGATTTTGGATCAGATCACAAAGCAGCTGGCAAAGCTGGTTGATGTTGTTGATATCAAACAGCTGGCAGAAGGCGAAAGCGTGACAAGAGAACTGGTGCTTGTAAAAGTAAGAGTTGGCCGTGAAAACAGACAGGATGTAATGTCCATTGCAAATATTTTCCGTGCCAAAATTATTGACGTGGGAGTTGATTCTCTGATCATTGAACTTACCGGTACAGAGTCCAAGATTGAAGCATTTTTCAAACTTCTTGGCGATTACGAGATATTAGAGCTGGCAAGGACAGGCATGACAGGTTTATCAAGAGGAGCGGAGGATGTCCGTTACCTGTAAAGAAGAAAGCTAGAGGCATTAATTATACCTTTAACAAATATATACATAATGGAGGAACATAAAATGGAACCAAGAATTTTTTATCAGGAAGATTGTAACCTTTCCGCACTGGAAGGACACAAGATTGCAATTATTGGTTACGGCAGCCAGGGACATGCACATGCACTGAATCTGAAAGATTCTGGATGTGATGTTATTGTTGGTCTGTATGAAGGCAGCAAGTCCTGGGCAAAAGCAGAAGCTCAGGGATTAAAAGTATATACAGCAGCAGAAGCTGCAAAACAGGCAGACATCATTATGATTCTGATCAACGATGAGCTGCAGGCAGATATGTACAAAAAAGACATTGAACCAAACCTGAATGAAGGCGATATGCTGATGTTCGCACATGGTTTCAACATTCATTTCGGATGCATCAAACCGCCGGCATATGTTGATGTAACTATGATCGCTCCAAAAGCTCCTGGACATACTGTAAGAAGCGAGTACCAGGCAGGAAAAGGAACACCATGTCTGATCGCTGTAGAGCAGGATTACACCGGAAAAGCATGGGACAAAGCACTGGCTTATGGTCTTGGAATCGGTGGAGCAAGAGCAGGTCTGCTGGAGACAACTTACCGTACAGAAACAGAGACAGACCTCTTTGGTGAGCAGGCAGTTCTCTGCGGTGGTGTATGTGCACTGATGCAGGCAGGATTCGAGACACTGTGTGAAGCTGGATATGATCCGAGAAATGCATACTTCGAATGTATCCATGAGATGAAACTGATCGTAGACCTGATCTACCAGAGTGGTTTTGCAGGAATGAGATATTCTATCTCCAACACAGCTGAGTATGGCGATTATATCACAGGTCCTAAGATCGTAACAGAAGACACAAAGAAAGCTATGAAACAGGTTCTGAAAGACATCCAGGATGGTACTTTCGCAAAAGAATTCCTTCTGGATATGTCACAGGCAGGACGTCAGGTACACTTCAAAGCGATGAGAAAACTGGCTTCCGAGCATCCTTCAGAAAAAGTCGGTGCAGAGATCAGAAAACTGTACAGCTGGAATGGCGAAGACAAACTGATCAACAACTAATCGTTTATCGTCTTATAGTGAGAAATGATTTAAGGTTTCAATTTATATTGGGCAAGATAAAAGCAGATTCCGTTCTGGAGTCTGCTTTTTCCCGTTTTCAGGTGATGTCCATGTTTTGTGTGTCCCACATTTTTTCCAGGCGTCATCCTGATATTGCGTTACTGCTATGATGCGGCGGCTTGCACTGCATTGCCGGACAGGGTAGAATAAGAACAGATTATCCGGAAAAACTAAGGAAAAGGAGAAGGCACATGAATAAGAAATTGGGGTATCAGATTTTGGAATTGTGCGGTATTTTGCTTGGAAATGCGATCCTGGCATTTGGAATTGCAGCTTTTGTATTGCCGCACGGCATGATCACCGGAGGAGCGACCGGTCTTGGACTTGTTACGAGCAGAGTATTCGGGGTGGATCTCTCGGTGGCAGTAGCTGTTTATAACATTATTTTGTTTGCGGTCGGGGCGTTTGTACTCGGCAAAAAATTTGCACTGACGACCATCGTGAGTACTATTGTGTATCCAATGTTCCTTTCTTTTTTTACACAACAGCAGTGGATCGCAACGATGACAAATGACATTTTGCTTTCAGCTATCTATGCCGGCATTATGGTCGGTCTTGGTGTCGGTATCGTCATCCGGTTCGGAGCATCGACCGGAGGGCTGGATATCCCGCCGCTGATCCTGAATAAAAAATTTGGGATTCCGGTGGCGGTTTCTATGTATCTTTTCGATTTCACAGTGCTTCTGTTACAGATTGTTATATCGACAAAAGAACAGGTTTTGTATGGAATCCTGATTGTAATCTTAAGTTCCATTGTACTCGGATATGTCTCTTTGGCAGGACAGAAAAAAGTACAGGTTATGATCATATCCAGGCATTATCAGGAAATTCGCGATATGCTTCTTCAAAAACTGGATCTTGGTGCCACAATGTATCATATTGAAACCGGCTACCTGCAAAAAGATGAGATGGCAGTCTGTTGTGTGATCTCATCCAGAAAGCTGCATACTGTGACCGAGATGGTGCAGGAAGTCGATAAGAAAGCATTTCTTTCCGTAACGCAGATCAATGAAGTGCGTGGAAGAGGCTTTACACTGGATCGAAAATATATATCAGATGGGAGATGACTCCCGCCTCTGCAGGCGGCGAGCAACAAGCTTGTATCAGTAGCGGGATTCAATCTCCCATCTGATATAGCCTCTGATATAGCCTCCGGCGGATTGCAGAGGTGCACAGAAGAATATGTCATGCGATGCATGACGTGCACCTCGCAGCAAGAATGCCAGAGGCATTCTTGAAGGGAAAGGGAAAAAACCTTGACAAGTCTGGTCGAAAATGGTAATATTTATTCATTGATAGGAAAAGCGTTGATGAGGAATAGTACATTTTGACCAGAATACAGAAAGCTGTCGGGTGATGCGAGACAGTGGAAGGAAAAAATGGAACTGACCTTGGAGCAGCTGCCTGAAATCAAAGGAGAGTAGGAGCAGACGGAAGTCCACCGTTACAGGGACAGGATATAAGATGCAAATCCGTATCCGGTGAGAGTATGAATGAATTCATAAAATAGAGTGGTACCGCGGAAGACTTGACCTTTCGTCTCTATGATAGCAGATATGTTATAGTGAGACGTAAGGTTTTTTTATGTTCTTCAAACGATGCCTGCCGGATAAATCAAAGACAAAAAGAAAAGGAGATCTGTTAAAATGATGAAAAATGTAAGTAAATATCAGAGACAGTATTTTATGCCGCCAGTAGAATGCAATGACTGGGTGAAAAAGACTTATGTAGATAAGGCACCAATCTGGTGCAGCGTCGATCTGCGTGATGGAAACCAGGCACTGATCGTACCGATGAGTCTGGAACAGAAGGTAGAATTCTTTAAACTGCTTGTAAAGATTGGTTTTAAAGAAATCGAAGTCGGTTTCCCGGCCGCTTCCGAGACAGAGTATAATTTCCTGAGAACACTGATCGATCAGAACCTGATTCCGGATGATGTGACCATTCAGGTACTGACACAGGCAAGAGAGCATATTATCCGCAAGACTTTTGAAGCAGTGAAAGGTGCTCCGAGAGCGATTGTACATGTATACAATTCTACCTCTGTGGCACAGAGAGAACAGGTATTTAAAAAATCCAAAGAAGAGATCCTGAAGATTGCCGTAGACGGTGCAAAACTTCTGAAAAAGCTGGCTGATGAGACAGAAGGAAATTTTGCATTTGAGTACAGTCCGGAGAGCTTTACCGGAACAGAACCGGAATACGCACTGGAAGTATGCAACGCAGTTCTGGATGTATGGCAGCCGACCGCAGATAACAAATGCATCATCAACCTGCCAAGTACTGTACAGAATGCAATGCCGCACGTTTACGCAAGCCAGATTGAATATATGAGCAAAAACATGAAATATCGTGAGAATGTGCTGATCTCTCTGCATCCGCATAATGACCGTGGATGTGGTATCAGTGATGCAGAAATGGGACTTCTGGCAGGTGCTGATCGTATTGAAGGCACTCTGTTCGGAAATGGCGAGCGTACCGGAAATGTGGATATTGTGACGCTGGCACTGAATATGTATTCTCAGGGTGTGGATCCGCAGCTTGACTTCAGTGATATGCCGGCAATTTCTGCAGCGTATGAAGAATATACAGGCATGCATATTGATATGAGAAGTCCGTACGGCGGAAGCCTTGTATTTGCAGCATTCTCTGGTTCACATCAGGATGCAATCGCAAAAGGTATGCATTACCGTGAGGAGCATGACTGCCCGACCTGGACCGTTCCGTATCTGCCGATTGATCCGACCGATATCGGAAGAAGATATGAGGCAGACGTGATCCGTATCAACAGCCAGTCCGGAAAAGGCGGCGTAGGCTATATTCTGGAGCAGAACTTTGGACTGAACCTTCCGGCAAAAATGCGTGAGGCAATGGGATATGCTGCAAAAGACAGCTCAGACCATCAGCACAAAGAACTGCAGCCTCAGGAAATTTTCAATCTGTTTAAAGAAAAATTTGAAGATATCACAACGCCGTTCAATATCAGCGAAGTACACTTCAAACAGCATAATGGCATTATTGCAGAGGTGACCGTAGAATGTGAAGGCAAGAGCGTGGTTGCGATCGCAGCCGGAAATGGCCGTCTGAATGCAGTAAGCAACGCACTGAAGAATCAGTTCCGTCTGGAATATGATCTGACAACTTATCAGGAGCATGCACTGGAACAGAGTTCCAGCTCCAAAGCGATCGCCTATGTTGGTATCCGCAGCAAAGACGGAGAACATTACTGGGGTGCCGGCGTGGATCAGGATATCATCCGTGCTTCCATCAATGCACTGCTGACTGCAATCAACAACATGGTAAATGCAAAATGAGATTTGTCACAGAGCATTTCTGTGACAAAGATATGGCAAGGCCTGTAATCTATATGGATTGCAGGTCTTGTTTGTGATTTGACTGGAATTTTCTATAAAATGCTTGACATTCAAGCAGCTTTATACCTTACAATCCCACTATAAAGTACTTGCCTGATGCAAAGTACAAAGAGAGGAGAGATTTTATGAGCAATATCAAAGAAGCAGAAGAACAGACTGGTATCAGTCGTGCAAATATCCGGTACTACGAAAAGATGGGCCTGCTGCAGCCAAAGCGAAATGAGAAGAATGGATATCGTGAATATAGGCCGGAAGATATAAAGCGGATTCTTCAGATTAAGATTTTACGGAAACTGGATGTTCCGATTGAGGAGATTAAAGATACCTTTGATCGTCCTGAAATGCTTGGTAAGGTGATCCAAAAGCAGAAGGAAAGATTGGAAAAGCAGAGAGCGGAGCTGACGGATGCGATTGATTTCTGCGAAGAGATTAAAGAGGAAAATCTCGGAGAGTTTGATCCACAGTACTATTTGAAGAAAATGGATGAAAAGGAAAAGAAAGGTGCCGTTTTTGCGGATTTGCTGAATGATTTCAAAAAAGTATCGAAAGCAGAAGCAGAGGCACGCTTCTCTTTCAGGCCGGATACTATGTGCATGAATCCGAAAGAATTTGAGGAAGCATTATTACAGTATGCCTCTGAAAAAGGAATGAAGATTGTGATAACAAAAAAAGGAATGTATCCGGAATTTATGTTAGATGGAATCCCATACAGTGCATATCGACATTTTTCACGTTTTGGTGCGATGATAGAATGTGAGACAACAAATGCAAAAACAGCAGAACATGAAATGTCACCGAAGCGTTATCACATGTTTAAATGGCTGCATCGGATGGAACTGCCGACGTTTCTTCTGATCTTGATACTGGTATTATTTGTACGCAGCGTTGAGGGATTCGTTTTGGCAATGATTTTTTATGCTATCTGTGGAATTGTGGCATATTCCAGATATTTTGATTATACGAGAAATTCCTGAGAACAATCCGTAGGCATCATAGTTGGGGACTTTTGACACCCACATCATAATTATAAAATTGACAAAAAATATAACTCCCTATTATAATGGAGACATCTATCGTGCATTGCAATTTAAAACGGGTAATGTTATACTGAAAACGATAAATTTTCACAGGAGGATTTTGGAGCAATGGGTATTAAAGTAAGCGAATTTGGAAAAACTTCAAAAGGTAAGATTGCACATATCTATACACTGGTAAATGGAAAAGGTATGGCACTGGAAGTGACCGATTATGGTGCAACCATGGTGTCAATCCTTGCTCCGGATGCAAAGGGCAGAAGCAAAGATGTACTGCTTGGATATGATGATGTGCAGGATTATGAGCAGGGAACCTGTTATTTTGGTGCAATCATCGGAAGAAACGGAAACCGGACAAAAGATGCACAGGTCGTGATTGACGGACATGTGTATCAGATGGAAAAAAACGAAGGCGAAAACAATCTTCACAGCGGAAGTGAAGGTTACAGCAATATCATCTGGGATGCGTCCGTAGACGAGGATGGCAACAGTGTAAGTTTCCATCATGTCGGTGCAGACGGTGAACAGGGACTGCCGGGTACGTTTGATATCACCGTTACTTATACACTGACCATGGAAAACGAAGTGAAGATTCACTACGAAGGAACTTCTGATAAAGATACGATTGCCAATATGACTAATCACGGATATTACAATCTGGCAGGACATGCAGCAGGAAAGATCGAAGATCACATTTTATGGCTGGATGCAGATGCATTCACACCGGTAGGACAGGGCATGATCCCAACTGGAGAGATCCTTCCGGTTGAGGGAACACCGATGGATTTTCGTGCTGCAAAGAGCATCGGAGCAGATATTGAGGCAGATTATGAGCAGCTGAAGATCGCCGGCGGATACGATCACAACTACGTGCTGAACAATAGCAACGGAACACTCCGTAAGATTGCAGAAGTATCCGAACCGGAAAGCGGAAGACGTATGGAAGTCTTTTCTGATGCAGTTGGCGTTCAGTTCTATGCAGGTAATTTTGTTGAGAGTATTCCAAAGGGAAAAGAAGGTGTCGTTTATCAGAAACGCTCCGGTCTCTGCCTTGAGACACAAGGATTCCCGGATGCAACACATCACGAGACGTTTCCGTCTACCGTACTGCGTGCCGGTGCAAAATACGAAACGACAACCATTTACTATTTTTCAGCAGTAAAATAAAAAATCAGGTATTTTATACAAGGACAGGAATATATTTAAAAAACAGGTAATGGTTCTGAAAAGTAAAAGGAGTGTCCGCAGGTGAAAAGGATTGCAAAAAGACAGTTTTTCTTACTTGGATGTGCATCATTGGCTGCAATGCTCCTGTCCTTGTATGATCGTTATGGGATTGTTTTGACAAGCAGCAGTCGGAATTTTCTGGCAGAACAGAGTCAGCTTCAGGAACAGGTGCTGAGAGAAAACCAGGAAAAAGGCGGAAACCGCAGCACAGGGCAGAGCGGAAAAGAAAGCAAAACAATGGCGGAAAACAAAGCGGGAGCGGAGACAGAAACTGCAGAAAAGGATGAAAGAATGGCATCAGATGCAAATCCGGACATCCGTGTCCTGCTGTGCAGTGACAATTATGCGAGTGAATACCATGACCGGATCACGATTACGGCAGATGTGCCGTTTCGGGTGAGCGGACAAGGCACAGAATGGCACTACCAGGCCGGTGAGCAGGTTGAGTTCACGATGCAAAGCAATGAATTTTTGCAGGGCGATCTGGTCTTTACAATGGAAGAAGACGGTGTATTTCAGCTTCCGTATCTGAAACGTGCCGCAGAGTGTCCCTCTTACGAAGGGAGTCTTCATGTGGAGAAAAGAGAGGAAGGTCTGATTCTGATCAATACGCTTCCGCTGGAAACTTATCTGTGCTATGTGGTTCCAAGTGAAATGCCCTCTTCCTATCCGATCGAGGCGTTAAAAGCCCAGGCAGTCTGTGCCAGATGTTATGCCATGCTTCAGATGGAGAACAGTCGCTGCGAGGAATTTGGTGCAGATCTGGATGACAGCGTTTCTTATCAGGTGTATAATAATATTGGAAAGACGGATGCTGCCGTGCAGGCAGTGCAGCAGACTGCCGGGATGGTGATAAAAGAAGACGGGCAGATTGAAAATACGCTGTATTATTCAACGTCCTGCGGACTTCGCATGGAGGAGGAAGCTTCCAACGAAGCCGTTTTCTGTGCAGCGATGTCCGGCAGCAGAGCATCCGATGCGGAGCGTGAAGAATCCTGGTATCGCTGGAATACACTTTTTTCGACAGAGGAACTAAATGCCGCTGCCGAAACGTTTTATCCGGGACAGATCGGGCAGATTTTAAGCTTAAACGTTTTGAAGCGACTTGAAAATGGAAGGGCAGAAGTGCTGCAGGTCACAGGGACACTTGGGACGGTAGCAATCGAAGGAGAGTATGCGATCCGCCAGTTTCTGCGGCCCGGTGATCAGGCTGTGATCTTACAGGATGGAAGCACGGCACCAAGTCTTGGACTTCTTCCGAGTGCGTTCTTTTATATTACCCCACAGTATCAGGGTGGCGTGCTGTCCGGTTTTCTGCTGAATGGAGGGGGATATGGGCACGGGGACGGCATGAGTCAGAATGGTGCAAAACACCTGGCGGAAGAGGGATGGAGCTGTCAGGAAATTTTGAAGTATTACTATGGAGACGGAGTGGAGATCATATGCGATACGTGATACAGCTGGTTTGCTGGCTGCTGAGATTTATGGATAAAAGTTCAGAGGACAGAGTGGATGCCTATTCGGCACAGTCTGCTTTTTTTATCATTATGGGATTTATTCCCTTTGTGATGTTGCTGCTTATTTTGCTCCAGTACACGCCGATGACAAAAGAAGACGTTATGACCTTGTTGAAGGTGATCTTTCCGGAAGGTTTCCATGCGTACCTGGAAACGTTAGTCGGATCTGTGTATACAAAATCCACCGCATTGCTCTCTGGAACGGTGATCACAGCAGTCTGGGCGTGCAGCAAGGCCATGATGTCTGTATCCAAAGGACTGAATAAGATTTATGACACAAAGATCCGGAAAAATTATTTTCTGGCAAGATTCCGGGCAGCTCTTTATATTATTTTGCTGCTGATATCGCTGATTCTGGCGATGGGGCTGTTTGTGTTCGGCAATCTGCTGCATGATTATCTTCTGCATTATCTGCCGTGGCTGCGAGCCGTATCCTGGCTGATCATCAGTGCCCGGACGATTGGAACGATCCTTTTGCTGTGCATGATCTTCTGTGCGATGTATGCGTGGCTTCCGTATAAGAGACAGGATTTCTTTTCTCAGCTTCCGGGAGCAGTGGCCACTTCTTTTGCCTGGTCAGTGTTTTCCTATGGCTTTTCGGTCTATATCGAATATTCCAAAGGGATGTCGGCAATCTATGGAAGTCTGACAACGGTCGTGATGGTCATGCTGTGGCTGTATTTCTGTATGTGGCTGCTGTTTATGGGGGCAGAGATCAACTGCTATCTGGAGCAGCCGGAAAAGTTTTCAAAAGATGCAATCGAAAAAGGGTTGTAATTTTAAAAATTGATGTTATAATGATTTTGATTGAAATGCGAAAGGCTTTGAAAGTGCAAAGTAGTTTCCTGTTTCCCGACAGAGAGGGAGGATCATCGGCTGAAAATCTTCCACGGTACAGACAGAGAGATGAATTTCACACTGGAGCTGCGTTCCTGAAGACAGTAGGGAGCGACGTACTTGTGCGTTAAACAACATTGAGTGTCTGTCAGATGACAGAAATCAGGGTGGTACCACGGAAAGATCGCTTCGTCCCTATTTTGGGATGGAGCTTTTTTATTTTAATTTACAAGGAGAATGAGACATGAAAGACAAACTGCAGGCAATCCGGGAGGAAGCACTGAAACAGATACGCGAGTCAAACAGACTTGATAAACTGAATGAGGTAAGGGTTTCTTTTCTTGGAAAGAAGGGTGAACTGACTGCTGTATTAAAAGGAATGAAAAATGTAGATCCAAAAGAGCGTCCGTTCGTTGGCCAGATGGTTAATGAAACGAGAGAAGCGATTGAGGAGTTTTTAGAAGAGACAAAGAAAAAACTGGAAGAAAAAGCACGCGAAGAAAAGATGAAACAGGAAGTCATTGATGTGACACTTCCGGCAAAGAAGATCAACGTTGGCCATCGTCATCCGAATACAATCGCTCTGGAAGAGGTAGAGCGTATCTTTGTCGGTATGGGATATGAAGTCGTAGAAGGACCGGAGATCGAGTATGATCTGTACAACTTCGAAAAACTGAACATTCCGGCAAACCATCCGGCAAAAGATGAGCAGGATACATTCTATATCAATAAAGATATCGTGCTTCGTACCCAGACTTCTCCGGTACAGGCCCGCATTATGGAACAGGGCAAACTGCCGATCCGTATGATCGCACCGGGACGAGTATTCCGTTCTGACGAAGTGGATGCAACCCATTCCCCGTCCTTCCATCAGATCGAAGGTCTGGTTGTAGATAAAAATATTACATTTGCAGACTTGAAAGGTACTCTGGAAGAGTTCGCAAAACAGCTGTTCGGACCGGAGACAAAGACGAAATTCCGTCCGCATCATTTCCCATTCACAGAGCCGAGTGCGGAAGTTGACGTAAGCTGCTTCAAATGCGGCGGCAGCGGTGAGATTGAAGGTCATTCCTGCCGTTTTTGTAAAGGTTCCGGCTGGATCGAAATCCTTGGCTGCGGTATGGTTCATCCGCATGTATTTGAGATGTGCGGCATTGATCCGGAAGAATATACCGGATTTGCTTTTGGTGTAGGTCTGGAGCGTATTGCACTTCTGAAATATGAAATCGATGATATGCGTGAATTATATAAGAACGATATTCGCTTCCTGAAGCAGTTCTAAAAATGCGGATGCGAAACAGAAAATCAACGGAAAGTACAGGAAAGGAAATATAACCATGAATACATCATTATCTTGGATTAAAGCATATGTTCCAGAGTTGGATGTTACGGCACAGCAGTACACAGATGCCATGACATTATCCGGAACAAAAGTAGAAGGATTTGAGCGACTGGATGCAGATCTGGACAAGATCGTCATCGGTCAGATCGATAAAATTGAAAAACATCCGGATGCAGACAAACTGATCATCTGTCAGGTCGATATCGGCGAGAAGACGATCCAGATCGTAACCGGTGCTCCGAATGTAAAAGAAGGAGACAAGGTTCCGGTTGTTTTAGACGGCGGACGCGTTGCAGGCGGACATGACGGCAAAAAAACACCGGGCGGTATCAAGATCAAAAAAGGAAAACTTCGCGGCATTGAGTCAGATGGTATGATGTGCTCCATTGAAGAACTTGGTTCTACCAGAGATATGTATCCGGAAGCACCGGAATACGGCATTTATATCTTCCCGGAAGATGCAGTGGTAGGCGAAAGTGCCATCAAAGCACTGGGACTGGATGACGTTGTATTTGAATACGAGATCACATCCAACCGTGTAGACTGCTACAGCGTGATCGGTATTGCAAGAGAAGTGGCAGCAACTTTCGGAAAAAAATTTGTGCCTCCTGTTGTAAAAGAGACCGGAAATGATGAAAATGCAAACGATTATGTGACCGTTGAAGTGTCAGACAAAGATCTCTGCCCAAGATACTGTGCACGTGTCGTAAAAAATATCAAGATCGCTCCGTCACCGAAATGGATGCAGAGAAGACTGGCATCAAACGGAATCCGTCCGATCAACAACATTGTCGATATCACAAACTATGTAATGGAAGAATACGGCCAGCCGATGCATGCCTATGATTATGATACCCTTGCAGGTCATAAGATCGTGGTCCGCAGAGCCGAAAACGGCGAAAAATTTACCACACTGGACGGTCAGGAACGTACGATGGATGATTCTGTTCTGATGATCTGTGACGGTGAGAAAGCTGTTGGCATTGCCGGCATCATGGGCGGTGAGAATTCCATGATCACTGACAATGTAAAGACGATGATGTTTGAGGCTGCATGTTTTGATGGCACCAACATCCGCCTTTCTGCAAAGAAAATCGGTCTTAGAACTGATGCTTCCGGCAAGTTCGAAAAAGGTCTGGATCCGAACAATGCACAGGCAGCGATCAATCGTGCATGCCAGCTAATCGAAGAACTGGGTGCCGGTGAAGTAGTCGGCGGCATGGCAGATGTATACTCCAAACGCAAAGAGCCGGTTCGCGTGAAATTTGAGCCGGAACGCATCAATGCGCTGCTTGGAACCAATCTGTCCAGCGAACAGATGTTGGATTATCTTGCAAATGTAGAACTTGCCTATGACGAAGAGAGTAATGAAATCATTGCACCGACCTTCCGTCATGACATTTTCCGCACCGCAGATATCGCAGAAGAAGTGGCACGTTTCTATGGATATGATAATATCCCGACGACGCTGCCAAAAGGAGAAGCTACTACAGGTAAACTTCAGTTCCATCACAGAGTAGAAAATGTTGCAAAAGATATCGCAGAATTCTGCGGATTCTCCCAGGGCATGAATTATTCCTTCGAAAGCCCGAAGGTATTCGACAAACTGCTGATCCCTGAAGATTCTGTACTGCGTCAGGCCATCAGGATCTCCAACCCGCTCGGCGATGATTTCAGCATCATGAGAACGACTTCCTTAAATGGTATGCTCTCTTCTCTTGGCTATAACTACAGCCACAGAAACAAAGACGTTCGTCTCTATGAACTGGCAAACATTTATCTGCCGAAAGCACTGCCGCTTACCGAGCTTCCGGATGAGCGTATGCAGTTCACGCTTGGTATGTACGGCAGCGGAGATTTCTTTGTCATGAAAGGTGTCGTAGAAGAGTTCCTGGAAAAAGCAGGCATGCATAAGATTCCGCAGTACGATCCGAACGCAGGACAGCCATCTTTACATCCGGGCAGACAGGCAAACATCCTCTACGACGGAGAAGTGATTGGATTCCTGGGCGAAGTTCATCCACAGGTTCTGGATAATTACGGAATCGGTGAAAAGGCATATGTTGCCGTTCTGGATATGCCGAAGATCGTGGAGAGGGCTTCCTTCGACCGCAAATACGAAGGTATTCCGAAATTCCCGGCTGTGACACGTGACCTCAGTATGGTGGTTCCGAAACATGTACTTGCCGGTGAAATCGAAGAGATGATCGTTCAGCGTGGAGGCAAACATCTGGAAAGCTTCAAACTGTTTGATATTTATGAAGGAACTCAGATCAAAGAAGGCTATAAATCTATGGCTTATTCTGTGGTATTCCGTGCAAAAGACAAGACCATGGAAGAAGCAGAGATCACTACGGTGATGAAGAAGATCCTCAATGGGCTGGAAAGCATGGGTATCGAACTTCGTCAGTAATCTGGAGAATAACACATGAAAATGTATATCATACGTCATGGTCAGACCCCCTGGAATGCACGTAAGTGCCTTCAGGGGCGTTCTGACGTTGATTTAAATGAAAATGGGATCTATCTGGCAGAGTTGACCGGAAAGGCACTTCATGATGTAACGTTTGACATGGCTTTTACCAGTCCACTGATCCGTGCAAAACACACGGCACAGTGTATCCTTGCCGGAAGAGAGGTCCCGATCATAGAGGATGAGCGTCTGATCGAGATCAGCTTTGGAATCTATGAGGGCTGCTGTTATGCAGAAGAAAACCGGCAGGTGCCGCAGCAGTGGATTGAAAACTTCTTCCATGCCCCGCAGGATTATGTGGCAGCACCGGGCGGGGAAAGTCTGGATGATGTGGAAAAGCGTACCCGGGATTTTATGGAAGATATCTGCAGTCGAAAAGAACTTCAAGATAAGACGATCCTCGTGTCGACGCATGGCTGTGCACTTCGCGGACTGCTCAACAGCATAAGAGAAAGCAACCGGGAAGATTACTGGCATGGCGGCGTATCAAAAAACTGTGCCGTGTCGATTGTAACCTGTAACAGAGGCGAGAAGCCGGTTTTAGTTGAAGAAAATCATATTTATTATTAAGGAGTATATATATATATGAAAACATCGGATTTTTATTTTGATCTGCCGCAGGAACTGATCGCACAGGATCCACTGGAAGACCGTTCCTCTTCCAGACTGCTGGTACTTGACAGAGAAAGCGGAAAGACGCAGCATCGCGTTTTCCGTGATATCATTGAATATCTGAACCCGGGAGACTGTCTGGTAGTCAACAATACGAAAGTAATCCCGGCAAGACTCTATGGAAGCAAGATCGGAACGGATGCAAAGATTGAAGTACTGCTTCTAAAAAGAAGAGAGAATAATGTCTGGGAAACGCTGGTAAAACCGGGGAAGAAATGTCGTGTCGGTGCAAGAATCAGTTTTGGCGAAGGGCTGCTGATCGGTGAGGTGATCGATGTGGTTGACGAAGGAAACCGTCTGATCCGTTTTGAGTATGAGGGGATTTTTGAGGAAATCCTGGATAAACTGGGACAGATGCCGCTGCCGCCGTACATCCATCACCAGCTCAAGGACAAAAACCGTTATCAGACGGTGTATGCAAAGCACGATGGATCTGCCGCAGCACCGACAGCCGGACTGCATTTTACACCAGAACTGTTGGAAGAAATCAAAAAGAAAGGCGTTCACATTGCACATGTGACTTTACATGTCGGACTTGGAACCTTTCGTCCGGTCAAGGTAGAAGATGTGACAGATCATCACATGCACTCGGAGTTTTACATTGTGGAGCCGGAGCAGGCGGAGCTGATCAACCGTGTGAAAAAAGAAGGCGGGAAGATTGTGGCAGTCGGAACGACAAGCTGCCGTACGCTGGAGTCGGCAACCGATGAAAACGGTATTTTAAAAGCAGGAAGCGGATGGACGGACATCTTTATTTATCCTGGTTATCCGTTTAAAATGATCGACCGTCTGATCACAAACTTCCACCTGCCGGAGTCCACACTGATGATGCTGGTTTCCGCACTGGCCGGAAAAGATAAGATCATGGCTGCTTACGAGGAAGCGGTAAAAGAGCGTTATCGTTTCTTCTCCTTTGGGGATGCGATGTTTATTATGTAGTGCTTAAGATGCCCCGGCATTCTTCTGTGCACCTCTGATCTACAGTTTGTCAGCAAGTTCAGATAACGGGGCGAAATGATATCCCATTTCTTCCCATTTTGTCAGAAGTTCATCGAGAATGGCTGCATTCGTAGAAGAGGTGCTGTGAAGCAAAACTACAGCTCCTGGATGGATGCGGCTTAAAAGTTTGGAAAAAGCCTGCTCTTTTGTTGGCTGCTCATCCTGGATCCAGTCCACGTAGGCGAGACTCCAGAAGAAGGTTTTGTAGCCAAGTTCTTTTGCCATTTCAAGGTTGGAGGTGCTGTATTTTCCCTGAGGTGGGCGGTAGTAGTGAGCCATTTCGCTTCCGGTGATCGACTGAAAAAGTGTGTTCACGTCATTCAACTCTTTTTCAAAAGCTTCCTTTGTGGAGATTTTAGACATATCCGGATGATGATAAGTGTGGTTGCCGACGATGTGACCTTCCGCTACCATGCGTTTGGTAAGTTCCGGACTGGTTTCCAGAAAATTTCCGACGACAAAGAAAGTGCCAACCGCCTGATGGTTTTTCAGGGCATCCAGAATAGCAGGCAGATTGCCGTTTTCATATCCGGCATCAAAGGTGAGGTAAATGACTTTTTCATCTGTTTCATCTGCGTAGGCTGCCTGATATTTTGCAAGCTCAGAAGGCGTGGCGTTGCCGACAGGCCGCACACCTTCTTCCTGAAAACTGAGTCCCCAGTTGCCTTCTGAAGAAGATGAGGCAGGAAGTACCGTGGTCGGCTGTGAAAACAGATAATGGATCCCGGATCCGGAAAAGTAGGCGGCTGTCAGAAGCAAGAGTGTGACAGCTGCTTTTTTGAACGGAAAAACAGACATAGAAAAACCCCCTGGTATGAAATTGGTTATTTATATGAAAAAACAACCAGAGATATACCAGGGGATTCATTTTAACTGCTGTATTTACAGCGGCAGAATTTTCCCATCTGCGGTTACGAGAACCGTACTGTTTTCATCGATATGATCTGCATAGAGCTGATCATCTCCTGCCATCAGGCAGAATTCTTCGGATTCCTGCTCATAACGCAGGTAAACATGATCCATTGCAATCACCCCATCCGGTCGTCCTTCACATCCAAAATCCGACTCTTCGATACGTGTGACGATTGCTCTTCTTGCATGCATCCGTGCATGTTCTTTTGCAATCTCCTGATAGAGTGCGAAAAATGTCCAGTCTGCATTGGTATCGGTCACGATCGCCTTCAGGTCGATGGAAGGAATGCCGGCTTTTTTCAAATAAGAAAACAGCACATCCATCCGCACACCAGAAAAATGATCCATCACCAGCACAGATTGTGGAATTTTTGAAAAAGGGACATCGGAAGTGCTTTTTTCGAAGCCTGTACGGCCGGTGAGATAGCCGATCTTCTGAGCAGTAGATGCGGCATCCAGAATACGAAACTGGATACCGAGCTGAACGAAGATGGATTTGATCTTCGGCAGGTATTTGGGCTTCTTCGGGTAATATAATAAAACGGTTTCCTGTACAGGGTTCATAGATCTACTCCTTGTTTGGTTGATTTTTGTTGAATATTCTTGAAATTTATAGTACTCTTAACAGGAGCAGATGTCAATATGAGGAGGGAGAAAGGTGAAACGTAATATCGATATAAAAGAAATTTCAGACGGAAAGCTGTATGGGCCAAATGATATGGTAAAAGCAGACTGCAGGGGATGTGAGGGATGTTCTGCCTGCTGTCATGGAATGGGCACTTCGATCGTGCTGACACCGCTTGATATTTACCGGCTTGAAAAGGAGCTAAACGCTTCTTTTGGAGAACTGATGACAAAAGGTGTGGAACTGAATCTGGCGGACGGTGTGATCCTGCCGAACCTGGCCATGCGTGGTGAAAAGGAAGCCTGTGCTTTTTTGAATGATTCCGGGCGATGCACGATCCATAGGGCAAGACCGGATATCTGTCGTCTCTTTCCGCTTGGCAGAATCTATGAGGAAAAAGGATTTCGCTATTTTCTGCAAGTCTACGAGTGTGAAAAGAAAGACCGGCTCAAGGTGAAGGTGAAAAAATGGATCGATATTCCAGATCCTGCACGCCATGATAAATTTATTTCTGACTGGCATGCTTATCTGAAAAAGCAGGAGGAGATTCTGGAAAACGATTCGTCGGATGAAAGCAGAAAAGCGGTATCCATGGGAATTTTGAATACGTTTTATGTGCGAAACTATGACAGGACAAGGGATTTCTATGAACAGTTTTACGAAAGATTAGAGGAGACGGAAGCAGTATTATGAGATATTATCTTGCACCGCTTGAGGGGATCACGGGATATATTTTCCGCAATGCACATACCAGGCTTTTTACACCGGCCGATAAATATTTTTCCCCGTTTCTGGTTCCGAAACCAAACAGCGGAAAACAGTTCAGTGCAAAAGAAAAGGCCGATATCCTTCCCGAGCATAATCAGAACATCCATCTTGTCCCACAGATCATGACAAACAAAGCAGCAGATTTTATTGCCATGACAAAGGCTCTGGAAGAATATGGTTATCAGGAAGTCAATTTAAATCTGGGTTGTCCGTCCAGAACGGTTGTCACCAAAGGCAGAGGAGCCGGGTTTCTTTCAGATCCTGAGACACTGCAATTTTTTTTTGATGAAGTTTTTCGGGAAATAAAGATCAAAATTTCAGTGAAAACGAGGATCGGTCTGGAACATGCAGAGGAATTTCAGGATCTGCTTTCGGTATACAATCAGTTCCCGTTTGAAGAACTGATCATACATCCACGTGTACAGTGCATGTATTATAATGGAACGCCGGATATGGAAACGTTTGCATATGCCTGCCAAAACAGCAAAAACAGTCTCTGTTACAATGGAGATCTGTTCCGAAAAGCGGATTTTGAAAGATTCAGGGAGCAGTATCCAAAAGTTCCGGCAGTAATGTTTGGACGCGGAGTGCTTGCCAATCCGGAACTGATCGGTGAAATAAAAGGCAAAAATGCCATGGACAAGAGGAGGTTTCGTGTATTCCATGACTGCATTTTTGAAGCATACCGGGAAGCATTTCAGGATGATAAAAATGCCATGTTTAAAATGAAAGAATTCTGGTACTATGCGGCAGATATGTTTACCGCTTCTTCGAAATATGCAAAGAAGATCAAAAAGACGAAGAGTGTCTCGACGTACGAGGAAACGGTGGCACAGCTGTTTGATGAACAGGAGCTGATCGCGGGGGCGGGATTCTCAAAAAAGACAGAGTGAGGGAGCATTTATGATTGCGGACAGTCCTTTGATAGGAAAAATAATTTTGATCCTGGTTCTGATCGCCATTGATGCGTTCTGTTCCTGTGCGGAGATCGCAGTGATCTCACTGGATGCATCGGAACTGGAGAAAATGGCGGAAGAAAAAAACAAAAAAGCAGAAAGACTTTTGAAATTTTTAAGACAGCCGGCGAAATTTCTGACCATGATCCAGGCGGTGATCACACTGTGCGGATTTCTGATCAGTGCCTTTACGGCAGATCTGCTTGCACTGTGGATGACCGGTCTTGTGATGGAGCAGTTTGCACACCTGGTTTCGGCAAAAATCTGGCATAATATCTTTCTGGTGCTGATCACGTTTTTGCTTTCCTATGTGGTGCTGCTCTTTGGTATCCTGCTGCCAAAGCGTCTTGCGGCAAAGCGGGGGCAGAAGCTGGCATTTCGGATGAGCGGGCTTCTGGAAGTGTTCTGGATCGTTTTTTCGCCGTTTACGGCTCTTTTAAATGCGACTACAAATCTTCTGTTACGTCTTTTCGGGATCGATCCAAATGCGGAGGCGGTGGAAGTCAGCGAGGAAGAGATACGGAAAATGGCAGATGCCGGAAGCAAAAAAGGTGTGATCGATCTGGAGGAAAATGAGATCATCCAAAATCTGTTTGAATTTGATGACATGGCAGTGGATGAGTTTGCCACGCATCGGACAGACATCACGCTTCTGTGGACGGATGAGACGCTGCAACAGTGGGAGGAGACCATTCACGACAGCCGCCACACCGTTTATCCGGTCTGCGAAGAGACGGTTGATCATGTGGTCGGCGTATTGAATATCAAGGATTTCTTCCGGTTCCGCGGGCGGACAAAGGATTTCATTATGAAGCATGCCGTGAAACCGGCTCAGTTTATCCCGAAATCGGTAAAAGCAGATGTTCTGTTCCGGCGGATGAAAGTCTCACATAACCATTTTGCGGTGGTTCTGGATGAGTATGGCGGCATGGTCGGTATTGTCACGATGAACGATCTGTTAGAGCAGCTGGTCGGGGATCTGGAAGATGATTTGGCAGAGCTTGCCGAAGAACCGAAAATCTCCCGGATTTCAAAGGATACATGGAAGATTGACGGCGGTGTAGATCTGGAAGATGCTGCGGAGGCACTGGAAGTGGAACTTCCGGTGGAGGATTATGATACCTTTGGCGGTTTTGTCTTTGGCATATACGGAACGATCCCATCCGATGGAACACAGTTTGAGGTCGATGCATGCGGACTGCATATCAAGATTCTTTCCATCAAAGAACATCGTCTGGAGTCGGCACTCGTCTGTAAAATGACAGGTTCAGAAAATGCGGCAGAACAAGAAAGAAGTGAAAAAAATGAAGATAAGTGAAGCGGATCTGTTTGAAAAGATCGAAGCATTTCTTGCAGATTATCCAATTTGTCAGTATGGATTTCTGAAAAGTGAGGATATTCTGTTTTCGGATAAAGTGCGGTATATCTGCGAGAAGGAGTGTCCAAGGTATGGAAAGTCCTGGTCCTGCCCGCCGGCTGTGGGGGAGGTTGCGGACTGTAAAAAACACTGCATTTCTTATCAGTATGCACTGGTGTTTACGACGCTCTCGGAAGTGGAAGATATTGACGATATGGAAGAGACGCTTGCAACCAGGCCGGAGCATGAAGAGGTTGTCCACGCGATCTGTCAGGAACTGGAGCAGTTATCCGAAGCATACTTTGCTCTTTCTTCCGAATCCTGTGCAATCTGCAGCCAGTGTGCATACCCTGAAAGTTGCCGCCATCCGGAACATATGATCCCATGTATTGAGAGTCAGGGGATTTTAGTGACGGATGCGGCAGAAAAATGCGGCATCGAATATTTTTATGACCGTCATACCGTTACCTGGTACGGCATTATTTTTTTTCATCATGATCAAAAGAGCTGCTGATTTCCAAAAAGGATCGTAAAACAGATCAGCAGGAGAAACTAAGAAAGCAAAGGGCAGGTATTTTTTGGAAACGCATCACATAAACTGCATAATAAAAGGTGATGACAGCGGTATGAGTTCGAAAAAGAAAGCGATCCGGCAGCGTATTTTAGAATCTGCCCAGATACCGGAGGATCTCTCCAGAGGAGCCGTTCTTCTTCAGATAACCGGAAGAGAAGAGGTATACATAGAGAATTTCAGGGGGATTTTAGAATATACAGACTGCGGTATTTTGATCCTCGGGAAGCAGGGAAGGATTTTGATCGAAGGCAGATACCTTCAGATTCCGTTTTATACCTCAGAAGAGATGAAAATTACCGGACAGATCGACCAGATCCGCTATTTATAAGGAGGCAAAAGCTTGGTTTTGAAGCTTCTTTTATACCGAAAAGGGATGCTGAGGATAAGCGTAACAGGTGAAAGTTATGACCGTTTTTTAAATCTCTGTGCAAATCATGGAATTGCACTGTGGAATCTGGAGTATCATGGAAATGCCTATGAGATGGATATTTCGGTTCAGGGATTTCGCATGCTGCGTCCGCTTGTGAAAAAAAGCAGAACCAGAGTGAGGATCATACGGCGGCAGGGACTGCCGTTTTTTTTATATCGCTGCCGGAAGAAAAAGATGCTGTTTGCCGGACTGCTGTGCGGTATCCTGCTTCTGTATTTCATGTCCTGCTTTTTGTGGCGGATCGATATTGAGGGAAATCAGCAGATTACAAGAGGACAGATCTGTCGCTATCTGGAAACCGTGCATATTGAAAACGGCACTCGTATTTCCGTGATCGACTGCAAAGAACTGGCGGCGATGCTGCGAAAACAGTTTGATGCTTTTACCTGGGTTTCCGTAAAACAGGAAGGAACCAGACTGCTGATCCAGGTAAAAGAGAGCACAGATCCTGAGGCAAATGTGGAAAATAATGAAAAAAAAGAAACAGAAGGAACAAATCCTGCAAATCTGCCCACGGATCTGATCGCAGATAAAAACGGTGTCATAACATCCATGATCACAAGAAAAGGAGTACCAATGGTGTCAGTCGGTGACACGGTGAAAAAGGGTGACTTGCTTGTGAAAGGAGAGCTGGAGATCCTGGATGATTCCGGGGAAGTATCCGGTTATCAGTACTGTGCTTCGGATGCAGATATTTTTCTTAAAACTTCTTATGAATATCGGGAAAAGATACGATTAAAGAGAAAAGAGAAGCATTACAGCGGAAAAGAGAAACAAAAGATCGGACTTCGAGTCGGAAAATGGCAGATGTATCTGCCGGGTGCCGGCAAAAAAATGCAGACGTTTGATACGGTGACAGAGATGCATCCACTATGCATTTTTCAGAATTTTTATCTTCCGGTTTCTTTTGAAAAACAGCAGTTTTTCGAGTATACATACGAAACGGTGACATTGACAGAAGAAGAAGCATCTGCCATGGCTGAAAAAGATCTGTATGATTTTCTGAATAAAATTCAGGAAAAAGGGGTTCAAATATTTGAAAATAATGTTAAAATAGAGTTTGATACAAACTATTGCATCGCAAAAGGGTCTGTTATTTTGATAGAGAAGGCCGGAAAAAGTGTAGAAAGGATAACAACGGAATGAGTATTGTAGAAGCAAGTATTTCTGTTCCGGCGGAGCATGAAACAAATGTTTTCGGACAATTTGACCAGCATATAAAAAAGATGGAGCGGGCACTGAATATCACCGTTGTGAACCGTGATGGCGTTTTAAAGATCATCGGCGGGGAGACGGCAGTGAACAAAGCCAGGAAGATTTTTGAACAGCTGATCGAACTGTCAAAGCATGGAAATATTATTCAGGAACAGAATGTTGACTATGCGATCGCACTTTCTTATGAGGATAAAGAAGAAGCACTTTCTGCGATCGACCAGGATACGATCTGCCATACGATCAACGGAAAGCCGATTAAACCAAAGACGCTTGGACAGAAGCAGTATGTTGATGCAATCCGCAAAAAGATGATTGTTTTCGGGATCGGTCCTGCCGGAACCGGAAAGACTTATCTGGCCATGGCGATGGCGATCCAGGCATTTAAAAACGATGAGGTCGGCAGGATCATTCTGACCAGGCCCGCGATCGAGGCAGGAGAAAAGCTTGGATTTCTGCCGGGGGATCTGCAAAGCAAGATCGATCCGTATCTGCGTCCGCTCTATGATGCACTGTATCAGATCATGGGACCGGAAAGTTTTGCCAAAAACATGGAAAAAGGATTGATTGAAGTAGCACCGCTTGCCTATATGCGGGGAAGGACTCTGGACAATGCCTTTATCATTCTGGATGAGGCACAGAATACGACGCCGGCACAGATGAAAATGTTCTTAACAAGAATCGGTTTTGGCTCAAAAGTTATCATCACTGGTGACAAAACGCAGAAAGACCTTCCATCCAGTGCCGCTTCCGGACTGGATGTAGCCATGAAAGTCCTGAAAAAAGTAGATGGGATTTCGTTCTGTGAACTGACCAGCAAAGACGTTGTACGTCATCCGCTGGTGCAGAAGATTGTGCAGGCCTATGAGGAATACGAAAAGAAAGCTGTACAGAAAAAGACAGACAGAACGGTGAAGAGCAAAACGAAGACTTCGACGGGTACAACAAGGAGAAAATCATGACACTGAATTTTGAGAGCGAGTACGAAAAAGAGCTGCCGTTTGATGCCAGGGAAGTGGCGGAAAAGGTATTTACATTTACGATGGATTATCTTGGCTGTCCTTATGAGGCAGAAGTAAGCCTTCTGCTGACCGATGATGAGACCATCCACCAGATCAACAAAGAACAGCGTGATATTGACCGTGCCACTGATGTGCTGTCTTTTCCGATGGCAGACTATGTCACAGAAGGTGATTTTGCATTTCTGGAGGAGGAAGGGGCAGACTGTTTTCATCCGGAAACGGGAGAACTATTGCTTGGCGATATCGTGATATCCGGTGACAAGGTGTTGCAGCAGGCAGAAAGCTACGGCCATTCTCCGCTTAGGGAGTATGCTTTTTTGATCGTACACAGTCTTCTGCATCTGGTCGGATACGATCATATGGAAGAGCAGGAAGCAAAACGTATGGAAAAGAAACAGGCAGATGTCCTGGAATCCATGGGAATTACAAGATAGGGGGAAGAAAGAATGAAAAAGAAATTAGCAGTTCTGGCGGCTGTACTGATGGCAAGTGCCGTACTTGGAGGCTGTGCACAGAAAGCACCGGAAACCGAGACACAGACACAGACGCAGACGGAAACGCAGACTGAAACGGAAACCGAAACGGTTGCAACCGAAGCGGGAACGTTTGATCAGGGAGAGGCACTGCCGAAAGGAAAAGTACGCAGCTACCTGACCGGAAAGATCGTTGATAAAAAGATCGGTCGGAAAAGACCGTATGCGATCATGCTCAATAACATTTACGGTGCCATTCCGCAGGCCGGTATCGAACGTGCCGATGTGGTATACGAAGCTCCGGTAGAAGGTGCGATCACAAGACTGATGGGTATTTTTGAAGACTACGACGGGATGGAGAAGATTGGTTCTGTTCGAAGCTGTCGTGAGTATTATGTGCATTTTGCAAAAGAATTTGATGCATTGTATGTACATTATGGACAGGCTGTTTATGCGTGTGAAATTCTGAACAGCAACATTGACAACATCAGCGGACTTTCTTCTCAGGAGGGATTTGGACAGCTTTATGGATATGCCGGAGAAGAGACGTTTTACCGCACGGATGACAGACCGTCTCCGCACAACTGTTATACCAGTGCCGACCGTCTGATCGAAGCGACAAAAAAACTGTGTTACAGCCGAGAGTATGATAAGGATTACGATGGTCATTATCAGTTTGCGGGCGACGATCAGACCGTCACATTTACAGATCCGGCAACCCATATTGAACCGGGATATGAAGTAAATGAACCGTGGTTTGACTATAATGCAGATGAAGGTGTATACTATCGTTATCAGTATGGCGACGCACAGATCGATCAGCTGACCGGAGATCAGCTGAAATACGATAATGTCATTTTCCAGCTTTGCGAATGTTATCCGCTGGATGATCACGGATACCTTGCCATTGAGGCAGAAAAAGGTGGTACCGCGTATGTCTTCACAAAGGGAACTTACGAAAAATGTACCTGGACCAAGGATGATATTGAGAGTCCGGCACGTTATTTTGATGAAGATGGAAATGAGATTACCATCAATCAGGGAAAGACCTGGGTATGTGTTGTTTATGATACAAAAGAAGACCAGATCGTGATCGAATAAAAAAATACAGAAAATATACCCCGTCGCAGGTGCGTCTGCCTGGTTCGCTGCCCGCGGGAACAAAGAGGTATGATAAAATATGAGTAAAAAGAGTTCAAGCAAAACAAATTTTCTGGCACAGGGGACGATTCTTGTAATCGCCTCCTTTGTCGCAAAAGCAATCGGTATGATCTACCGTATTCCACTCACTCACATTTTGGGGGATGACGGAAACGGTTATTATTCTACCGCAAATGAGATTTATACTATTATCCTGATGATTTCTTCTTTCAGCCTTCCGCTTGCTGTATCCAGGCTGGTAGCAGAGCGGGAGTATGCAGGAGAAGTGAAAAATTCCTACAGGGTTCTGATCTGTTCCCTGCGTTTTGCGGCCGTGACAGGCGGTATTCTTTCCATTCTGACTTTCCTGCTTGGCGGTGTGATCACCAAGTATGTGATGGGGGTGGAGCTTGCAAGCTATGCACTTCGTGTCCTTGCACCGGCGATCTTTCTTTTTGCACTGACCGGTGTACTGCGTGGATTCTTCCAGGGACACGGTACGATGGTCCCGACAGCGGTGTCGCAGATCATTGAGCAGATCATCAATGCCATCGTCTCGGTAGCCGGTGCTTATGTGATGCTGCAGTATGGCCTGAAGCTTGGTGAGAAAAAAGGCGATGCAGAGCTTGGAACTGCACTTGCAGCAGCAGGAGGTACATTTGGAACGGTCGCCAGCGTCGGTGTGGCACTGCTGTTTATGATAGTGATCTATCTTGGCTATCGTAACGGTTTCAAACGCCGCATGAAAAAGGACAAAACAAGAAGAAGAGAATCTGACCGTGCCATTTACCGTGCGATTACTTACACTATTCTTCCAATCGTGCTCAGTACGCTGGTATATAATATCAGCACGATCATCGACCAGGGCGTGTTCAACCACATTCTGGCAGGCATGGGATTTACCCAAAAACAGTATGCAACCGTCTGGGGCATCTACAGCGGTAAATTCCGCGTGTTGATGAACGTCCCGCTGTCGATCGCATCCTGTCTGGCACCTTCGGTTGTACCGGCTCTGACAGAGGCGATGGCGAACAATGATTTACGGGAAGCCGGACTTCGGACCCGCGATACGATCCGCTATACCATGGTATTTACAATCCCGTGTGCAGTCGGTATGGCGGCACTGGCAAGACCAATCATGATGATGCTCTACGGAAACAACGACAGTCTGGCCCTTGCGGCAGGCATTATGCAAAGCGGAGCACTTCTGACCGTCCTTCTGGCACTGTCTACGCTTACCACCGGTATTTTACAGGGACTTGGTGAGATGCAGGCACCGCTTGTGCATGCAGCGACAGCCGTGGCGATCCATCTTGGATTTTTAGTTCTGTTTGTTGTAAAGTTTAAATGGAACATTTATGGAGTAGTCTATGCAAACATTATTTTCGGACTGATCATCTGTCTGCTCAATGCACGTTCCATCCGCAAAAAACTGCACTATCGCCAGGAGATTAAAAAGACCTTCCTGGTTCCGGTGATCGCGGCCGGTGTGATGGGCATTGCCGCATATCTGGTACACAGAGTGTTCAATCTGTTTGCCGGAAATACGATCTCAACGATCCTGGCGGTATGCGTGGGAGCTGTTGTCTATGGTATCTGTCTTGTAAAACTTGGCGGTATCCTGGAGCGTGAGATCCGCAGACTTCCAAAAGGTGATCTGCTGGCAGATCTTCTGATTCGGCTGAATATACTGTAATAGCAGTCATGTGTAAAAACAGGCCGTGAGCTTTGATGTTCACGACCTGTTTTCTAACTGCTGTAATTTTCCAGAAAATCATAAAGTTCTTTTTCGGTCCGGATATATTTTCCGTTTCTGATTTCTGTTTTCAGAGCGTCCGGCAGGCTGCTTAAGCGGATGCTGGTGTTTTCGTACAACGTTTCTTTATCATCCAGATAAATTGAGACGAAGCCCTGTTCTTCTGTAAGATAATATTGATATACCGGATGCGGATTCCCGGCATTTGCCGGAGCAGAGCGTATGGTTTCACTTTCATGATCAGCAGATTCTTCGGCGGAAGGCGGATTTCCGGTGATATAGTGATAGCTTAAATTGTAGGCGGTGCAAATCAGAAGAAGTAAGAGAAATGCTGCCGCAAAATAAATAGGCCGATGTTTCATGATCTTTTTCATCTCCTTTTTTTCAGTATTTCCGCTTTTTCCTGTTTTATCCGGGCAATTGACCTCTGGACGTACCTGACAAAATGGTGTAAGATAGCATGGAAAATGATCTGCAGACGAGCAGCAGATGGATGATACTTCAGGAGGAAAACATGAACAGCAGTATCAGAGAAATATTAAAAGATAAAAAGCGAATTGTGATAAAGATTGGTTCTTCGTCCCTGACTCACCCGGAGACAGGGGCGTTGAACCTTACGAAACTGGAAGTTCTGGTGCGTGAGATCAGTGATCTCCATAATATGGGCAAAGATGTGATTGTGGTATCATCGGGGGCGATTGCGGTCGGAAGAAGAGCTGCAGGTCTCGGACACCGACCAAGTGAGACAAAAGAAAAACAGGCATGTGCTGCAATCGGACAGGCCAGACTGATGATGATCTATCAGAAGCTTTTTTCGGAGTACAATCAGCTGGCAGCACAGATCCTGATGACCAAACGTACCGTTATGGACAATCTGAGTCGTTTTAATGCACTGAATACCTTTCGGGAACTGTTAAAATTAGGGGCGATTCCGATTGTAAATGAAAACGATACGGTTTCCACGTATGAGATGCAGTTTGGTGATAATGATACGCTTTCTGCGATCGTAGCGGCATTGATCGATGCAGATCTGCTGCTCCTGCTGTCGGATATTGACGGTCTGTTTACGGATGATCCGAACAGCAATCCAAATGCGGAATTAATCCATGTAGTAGAAAAACTGGATGACCATTTGCTGAAAATGGGAAAGAGCACATCTACAAGCGATGTTGGCACCGGCGGTATGGCATCGAAATTGACAGCGGCAAAGCTCGCTTCCGCAGCAGGCACGGATATGGTCATTGCAAATGGAGAAGATTTCCGAAATATCCATCGTGTGATCGAAGGACAGGACTGCGGTACCCTTTTTCTTTCTCACAAAAAAGATGAGTTTTATCTGATGGATTATCTGGAAAAAATGTTATAATGCCGGGAATGTGCAAGTTGACTCTGGCATCATAGTTGGGGACTTTTGACACCCACATCATAAAATAAGGAGAAATATAGTATGATAACGGATAAAAAATTAGCAAGAATCAATGAACTTGCCAGAAAAGCAAAAGCAGAAGGACTGACAAGTGCCGAGACAAAAGAACGCGATGTGCTGAGAAGAGAATATATTGAAGCAGTCCGGGCAAACCTTCGCGGACAGCTGAACAATATCAATATTCAGGAACTGGATGGAAGCATTACAAATCTTGGTGAAAAATATGGAAAAAAAGGACATTAGAAAACAGGTTTTTGCACAGCGGGCAAAAACAAGTGAAGCATTTGTGCAGCAGCAGAGTTCTCTGATTGCCGGGAAGATTTTTGCACTGCCGCAGTTTCAGGATGCTTCCTGTATTTATGTGTATATGGATTACAACAAAGAAGCATCAACCAGACCGATCATTGAAGAAGCATGGAGACTTGGAAAAAAAGTGGCAGCACCAAAAGTTTTCGGTGAGGATATGCGATATTTTTACATTCATTCTTATGATGATGTGGCTCCGGGATATTTTAATATACCGGAACCGGATGAGACGAGAAATCTAGAAGAAGCGGCAGATGAGACGGCACTGCTTCTGGTGCCGGGTGTGGCGTTTGATAAAGATCGCCACCGCTGCGGATATGGAAAGGGATTTTATGACCGCTATTTAAGCAGACATACACAGCATGCTACCGTTGCCATGGCACTGGATTTTCAGATCGTAGAAACGGTTCCGTCAGATGTGTATGATATCTGCCCGCAGATGCTGATCACACCAACGATGATTTATGGAAAATAAAAAGGAGGATTTGTCAATGAAGCGAACACTGGACGAGATTGGAATGTATGCGATGGCTGCGAAGCCGCATATGCAGTTGCTTGGGACAACAAAAAAGAATCAGGCACTGGAAGCAGTTGCAAATGCATTGAATGAGAAAGCAGATTATCTGATCGCAGAAAATGAAAAAGATATGCAGGCCGGAAAAGAAGCCGGGATGCATCAGGGACTTCTGGATCGTCTGCTGCTGACCAAAGACCGCATTGCCCAGATGGCAGAAGGACTCATACAGATCGCAGGGCTGGAAGACCCGATCGGGGAAGTGCTTTCTATGAAAAAACGCCCGAACGGACTGCTGATCGGTCAGAAACGTGTTCCGCTTGGCGTGGTTGGCATTATTTACGAATCCAGACCGAATGTGACGGCAGATGCCTTCGGACTCTGCTTTAAAACAGGAAATGTGGTCGTGTTGAAAGGCGGAAGCGATGCGATGCATTCCAACATTGCCATTGTAAAAGTGATCCGTGAAGCTTTAAGAGCGTGCAAAGTGGATGAGGATGCGATCCAGCTGATCGAGGATACCGACCGTGCCGTCACAACGGCATTGATGAAGCGGAAAGATTTTCTGGATGTTCTGATCCCAAGAGGCGGTGCGGGACTGATCCGTGCTGTTGTGGAGAACAGTACCGTTCCGGTGATCGAGACCGGAACAGGGAACTGCCATATTTATGTCGATGAAAGTGCAGATCTTGACATGGCCGTCAATATCATTTTCAATGCAAAGACACAGCGGATCGGGGTCTGCAATGCCTGTGAATCACTGGTGGTACATGAAAAAGTGGAAAAAGCACTGATGCCGCTGTTAAAGGCAAAACTGGATGAAAAATCAGTTGAGATCCGTGGCGATGAACAGGTACAGGAAAGCGTTTCCGGCATCGTTCCGGCTGTGGAGAGTGACTGGGGAAAAGAATATCTTGATTATATCCTCTCCGTTAAGACCGTTTCTTCCATCGACGAAGCAATCGCACATATCAACCGCTATAACACCGGACATTCCGAGGCGATCATCACAAGAGATTATGCAAATGCTCAGAAATTTCTTGAAGAAGTGGATGCAGCAGCTGTCTATGTCAATGCCTCCACAAGATTTACCGATGGCTTTGAATTTGGCTTTGGGGCTGAGATCGGGATCAGTACACAGAAACTCCATGCAAGAGGACCGATGGGGCTTACGGCACTGACGACCACGAAGTACATTATCTATGGAAACGGTCAGGTGCGTTAAAAGATAACGGGAATAGATAATGCTAATACCTGGAAGCAAGAGCGGAGGAATAGAAAGATATGTTAGGAAAATTAGGTATATTTTTCCTTGCCATTGGATTGGCAAAAATCGCATGGTATCTTATCTGGAAAGACAGAAAATATACTGAGCAGTAATCAGATAAAAGTAAAGAATAATATAACAAACGGGCATCTGTTTAACAGATGTTCGTTTGTTATACGCTGAGAAAATTTAACGGAAAAAGCAGTTGAATTGACGGGAGATATTTTTAAGAAATTAAAATGTTTGCATTGGAGTAGATGAGATGATCAGGTATATGATTTGTAATATGGATCTTGATATTGGAAGATTGGTTCTGGCAGCAGCAATCATTTTTCTGCCGATGTACTTCTTTCAGAAGCTGGCAGACTGGAGCACGGCAAATCAGAAGAGTATAGCAGACCTTTCCGTTGCTTTTTGCAATATCGTATGTTATATTAGAAAAAGTTATTGCAATTATAGAAGGGAAGAAAATTAGTGACAAACAACGAAGAATTCGAAAAGATATTAGAGAACATTGACGAGAATGGTTCGGAGCCACAGGAAGAACCGCAGAGACAGTATTATTTTATGAAAAAAGCCCGTGCCATCCTGAAACAGAAAGCAGAAGAACTGGGACGTCCGCTGACTGCGTGCACGGTGACCTTTGGCTGTCAGATAAATGTGATTTCCACGATGTAAAAAAGCCCATAAATAAAGGATTCTTAAAAAATCCCAACTTTAGGAAAGTTTCTATTGTTGGGATTTTTTTGCTTTTGTATGCATCATTCGCGGTATATAAATTTGTGAGAAAGTCCGTTTGCAAACACGATTTCTGTTACATGGCGATCTTTCACGATAATATGATCCAAAACCAGATTAAAAAATTCTTTGATGGATTCTTCTTCAATCATTCCGGCAAGGTCACTGTACACGATATGCGATCCGGCACGTATTTTATGTGTAAGAAGAAAAGCAGAAGCGGATTTTATAAAAGATGATTCATCAACACCGGCTGCAATATGTGTTTCAGTCAGCTTTTTCAACTTGTTTTCAGCAGCAACACGACCAGAATCAAACCGATTCTTCTTTTCCAGATACTCCTTTTCACTCATACTGTCATCACTGAAATAGTATGCATCTTCCAGACGCTCTTTTGCACGTTCATATTTTTGAATCTGATTTTTCAGTTCTGCTATTTCCGCTGAGCCATCTGCTGTTCCGCCCTGGTTCACCAGATCGGCATGCCACAATGCACCAGATGTGACAGATTTTCCTGTTAATAGTTCATAGGTACTGTTTAAGCTATCGGAAGATAATCCTGCAATTTCGCCAAATACAGCCTTATCAGATAAAAGCATAGATTCCAGATCTTCCGGAGATTTTATTTTCCTGCGTTCATTCGATACACGGACCATGGCAGAAATGTAGTTAATCATAAAAGGACCGATCTTTACATCGCTGACATTCAGGTTTTTGCAGTGAATAGCCTTCGTTTTTGATCCACAGTAATATATAGATGGGGTAAATCCGTTTTTACGACGTTTGTCCTTTTTCCCAACCAAATAGTCGGCACCACATACACTGCATCGGATCAGACCGGCGAAGATATTGCAGTTCTTTTCGATTGGGTGCAATCCGCCCATATTTCTTTTATCACGGTTACTATCCATGATTTTATTTACCTTGTCCCATAGTTCAGGATCAACAAGTGGATCAAAAACACCTTCAAGATAAACAACTTCATCTTCTGGTTTCTTTCGTCCCTTTGCACTTTCCCGGTAGTTATAACGATAATCACCTTTGTTTAGTGGATTACGCAGGAAATCGCTGACTGTTTTGGAAGTCCATTCACCGCCGCGTTTGGTCGGCACTCCATGAGCATTATTGTAGTCACGAATTTTCCCGGTTGATTTTACTTCCAGATACATTTCATACATAGCACGTGCAAATGGTGCTTCTTTTTCAGAATGAACTGGACAGCATGCAACAGAGTCCCAATCCCAGCCGTAAGGTACGCGTGCACCATTCCATTTTCCTTCGTTGGCACGTCCGATCATAATATCCTTTACACGTTCGCTGGTCAGTTTTCGCTCAAGTTCTGCAAATACAAGAATAATTTTCAAGACAGCCTCGCCGATCGCAGAGCTGGTGTCAAATTGCTCATTTAACGAGATGAACGTGACACGATTATATTTGAAATCGTCATACATGAGTGAAAAGTCAACCAGATTTCGTGAAATACGGTCGATCTTGTAGACAATCACGTGCGACACCAGCCCAGCTTTTACCTTTGTCATCATACGCTCGAAAGCGGGACGCTTAGTGTTCTTTCCGGATTTACCGGCATCTTCAAACACCTCCAGCCGGTTTTCCTCTATATGCAGTACGTGCCTGCAGTAGTTCCGAAGCTCCTGCTTCTGGAACGGCAGGCTGTCCTTGTCCACCTGATAACCGGTTGACACACGGACGTACAGGGCAACGGTTCTGGTATCAGGGGCAGCAGTTTGCTGTGAAAAACGATATGCCATAAATAACACCTTCCTGAAAAAGGGTATAAAAAATACACCCTATGCAAATTGGAAGGATGTGTGCTATAATACTCTTGCTTATGGAGATTATGCCACACGATCCTTCAAGGTTCGTAGGTTACAATCTTAGCAATTCCGCTTCGGTACGCCAATACCGGGGCGGTTTTGTTATTTGATTAAATTACAAGGTTAGTTATACAACTGCTTCCATATCAAGATATTCATAGCTGTTTTCATACATATATTCAGGAGCACAGTCAATTTCTTCGTTCATCCAGGTGATAACTCCATGGACAATCTTAAAATTGTTAAAGACAGCCGGATCATTTAAAGGGGCAAACACATCACCTTTCAAAACAGTAGCATCAAAGACTCTTTTTTCTCCGGAAGAAAAAGTGAGAAGTAACATTTTATCTCCGGTAACCTTTGCATCCTGTATTTTCAGCAACTCTTTTGCAGAACCTGCATATAAAATACCATTTACTTCAAACATAATAACCCTCCTTACAATGGTTTGATCTTGTCAAAATGTTTGCTTTGCACTGCATTGTTCCAGGCTTCGTATAATTCCGATTCATGCACTGCCATCCAGCCGCTGATCATTCGGAACTGTTTCGAAGGAATAGAACCGGCAAGAAGTTCACCGTCAATACCGATCACAGCTTCATAGTCACCATAGAAAGCATGGACATGAGGCTTGTGATGTTGTTGCGTATCATTAAAATACATTGTAATGATAATTCCATAGAATCTGCTTAACTCTGGCATAATAATGACTCCCTTCTTTGAATTAGATACTAAAGTATGTTTTGATTTTATCAATACAATCGTTTTTACAATTTCCATACATGCGTTCGACACTTGCACAGGAGGCAATCAGCTGAATAAGTTCAGGAGTTATAAAATCACGATTATCTTCGATGATAGACTTTGTATAATTTAATATCTCCACAGCAGAATTCATATGGTAAATAGAATTCATGTATTCATTGATGCTTAAACGATAATTGGAGAAGTCCGTATTGCTGTTTTCATCATTGGAAACATCTGAAGTTTGCAGGCTCCAAGGGCAATCCTTATCAGAGGCGGTTACAATAGTATTATCAGATATATATTTTCTGATGAATACTTTTGCATATTTGATTAAAGGAATCACCTCCTCTGATATATTGCACGGAGCCAGAGCACTGATCGTAGCGGCAAAGTTTTCTGTAAGCTGGAAATTTGCAAAGCCTACATGTCGAACGGTGTATTCTTCATCAAAAATAGTGAAGAAAGAAATATCAGCGAGTACAGCAGATATTTTTTCAAGAGACTTTCCACTGACTGTTGCAGAAACAGCGGGTTTCTCTAATGTAGATAATAATGATAAAGATGCGATTCGGAATTCTAAATCAGGATTGTAGTTCACAATTTCTATTTTGGTAGCAGAAGGTGCTATTTTTCCTTTATGCTCAAATTTTACGGCAGTACCGTTTGCGATTACACCCATAATGTCAGAAGAAAACGTGGTATAATCGATGTCCAGACCGATAATTCCATCAGCACCCAGAGCAGCGGCATTTTGTATTAACATGTTAGTTGCCGCTTCTCGAGCCTGTTTCAGTTTGGAAGAGTAAGAAGTACTGTTGATGCCGAACAGGTCCGAAATACTGGCATCGAGACTGCTGAAAAATCCGGTACCTAGCACACATTCACCTGAACAAAATCCTAAGTACTCTGTAATTTCATAGTTTTCAAAGTTAAAACCAGATGTAAGTTTCATAACTCTTTCCTCCTTTGAATATTTTTTTGACTTTTAGAAATAATAACAGTATGAAAATACTATTATATGACCACATCATACAACACGACCTGACCTTTCGTCAGGTAGCCGAACTAACCGGCGTCCCACGCTCCACCGTCAGCGACATCGCCAATGGCAAGACATCACCCACCATGAACCAGATGGAACAGCTGGCAGCGGGACTGAAAATTACTATTTCAGATCTATTTGAGTCTGATTATAAGTAATATCATCTGAGTTGTCCGGGATTTCGGACAATTCCGAAAATTGCATCACTTTTTTCCTCCTGAAACGTTTGTTAAGATGAAAGGAAAATTTTGCTAAAACAAATGTTCGAAAACAGTTGCATCACAAATATTTCTGTGATAATATGAAATCAAGAAATTTCGAACAAATGTTTGAAAACGTGATCGGGAGGTACATAGGATGGAAACGGTAAAAAATAAAATTATAGGTCTGTTGGATAAGTTGAAACCGTCAGAATTGGATCTTGTATTGAAAATAATTCTGAGACTTCTGGACTAGGCGAAAGCCTAGTCTTTTTTTGCAATTTTATTTGCAATATCCTCAAGAACCTGCCACTCGTTTTCATCTAATGCAGCCAGTGCAAAAAGCAGACGTTCTTTAAATGATCCGCTTTCACTTTTGAACAGATCAGCACTCAGGCGGGCAATTTCGTCATTTCTATCTATAGGTGCTTTCATGTCACCTTTGCCTTCTGTAAGCCATTCTTTGCGGATTCTGTACTTTTCACATATATCGTCTATCAATAGGGCACTAGGGTTGCCAGTTCTAGTCAATTTTGAAATATATTGCTGAGAAACACGTAACGACTCGGCAAAAGCGGTTTTGGTCATACCTGATTCTCTTAATATAATAGCTATTCTATCGTTAATCGTCTGCATCGGATCCTCCTTTCTGTGATTCCTAGTATATACCACAAAATAATGCAAGTCAATAAAAAAGTACAACTAAGTTGTAGAAAGGTATTGACACCACGCATTAGTAGTGATAATATACATCTAAGATGTGAAACATCAAAACTAAGAGAGGCAGGTGATCAAATGACGAAACAGGAGAGAATCAAAAGACTTTCTGAAGCAATCGAGGCAGTACCGGAAGAAAAGAAAGATTACATTCTTGGTATCGCAGAAGGAATGGCAGTAATGAAGCGTCTGGAAAAAGAGAAGTTCGCAGACGAAGCAGAGCAGAAAGCAGGGTAGAAATGGGACAGCAAATGGAAGGAGGGGAAGGATGTGAAAAAGAGACCAAAGAAACGTAAGGATTTCGATGACTTAGAAGAAAAAATATTTTGGCCAGTGTCTATTTTGTGGATAATTTTTGCACTGGCCAAGATAATTTTGTTGTTCTTTTGTTAAATCATCCATAAAAAGTTTTCCTTTCTTAGTGTACTTGGCTGTTGCAGCAGCCTGTACAACAAGGATAAGAGAAAAAAACGACAAAGTCAATGGCAGGAAACACAGAAAGCAGGATAGGAGGTGAGAAATAATGAAATGGTTTAAGAAGAAAGAAAAGCAAGAAAGACAAAACAAGCCAAAGAAAGATATTGAATTGCTTGATGTGGCACTTGCTATATTTCTGATTACTTCAGGGATTGGATTACTTGTAATGTGCGGAGGTTTCACCTATGCAACGATAAAAGAAACAAACAGTAATACAGTAATTTCTCAGGATCAGATACACCAAATGCAGCAGACTTGCCTGACGAATCAGCAAACCTGTTTAACAAATCAGCGAACTTGTCTGTTTAACGGACAAATTCGCTGAAGGGCAATCAGAGTTTTTTCTGTAGCATTTCCTGAAGCGTATATGAAATCACATGAATATTTGAGGAAATAGCCTTCTTTTTATTTGATGATTTGCCGCATTTGGCAGTTAACATAGAAGTTGCAGCCCTGAGATTTATGAGGTTCTTCTCAGAATAGGTTTTTTCGCTGGAGTGATATGTAACATCAAAAACAACTTCTTCTGGAACTTTTTCGTAAGTAAGTTTGCATATTCTCGACTGTCCCGGTGGAATTGTACATTTTGAAAGATCATCCAAAAAGTTACGGCTAGTATTCTTTGTTTCAAGGCTCTGGGATAAATCTGGACTGTACGAAAAATTCGTTATAGTTGCTGGAGAAGCACCAGAATTTTTAACAACTAGGTAAAAGTGTTGATTTCCATTGCAGTTGATTGTTTGACCATAAATAGAAAGATAAGGTCGAGTTGCATTTTCAATCATTATATTGTTTTGCTTCAACGTTTTTTGAGAGGTTCTAATAGAAATCCAACACAGGACAAAAGATAAAATACTGAGAATGCCGTTTACGACAATACTTACTATCTGAGGATCCATGAAAATTCTCCTTTCTTAAGTACTCGGCTGTTGCAGCAGCCTGTACATCAAGAATAAGAGGAAAAAACGATAAAGTCAATAGAAAAGAGGACTGATGCAATGGGTTATATGATTTACATAGTTGGAATTGCAATTTGGGGAATTGGCATGGCAAAGTCCGTTAAGTCAAAATTTAAAGATTTGGATGCACTGATCTTTCAATATGTTGGCTTAGGGATTATGTGGGGAGCAAATATTGCTATGAGCATGCAATAAAGAAAGAAGTGAAAATCAATGAAAGAACCGATGAAATTAGAAATAAAAAATGAGGGTATTAGAGGACCACGTTTAGTACTGGATGGTAAGGAATTGCATCATGTAAAAGGGTATGAAATAAAGAGTTCTAATTTTGCCGGAAAGGTAGAATTCTCGGTGAAGATGCTTGTTGATTTTCCAGTTGATCAAGGAAATGTTTAAGCGGAAAGCAAGGTAGGAGGCAGGAAAAAGATGAAACGAAGAGAATTGATTAACAAAATGAATGAATTTGCAGAAAGAGTTTTGGATGGAAAAGGAAATGTGACAATGCAGGAGACAGCTATTCTTCCAAAGGTCCTTGAGATGCTTTTGAAAGAAGAGCGATCCGCTGAAACAGATATTGAATATGAAATTGAATACAGTATTGATGATTATGCGGACGCACAAACGCTTTCGAGAGACATTATCGAAATGTGTGTAGCAAATGATGTTACATTGCGTGAACTTGCAATATTAAAAAAAGCTTTTCCGAGAGAAGTAGATAAAGCAATTGAAAATAGCATGGGAAAGACAAAAGTTTGTTAAGGAAGAAGAGGTGAAGGTGCTTGTGAAGTATCCGGATGAAACGGATAAGACAGAGGGCAGGTCCGATGACCTGATCAAGGTGCTGGATGAAGCGGTGGAGAAGAAGTATCAGAAGATTAAGGAAACAGGGAAAGTATACACCGGAATACAGGAATTCTGTCAGCAGTTGAGATGGACAAACCCGCAGATTGCAGAATATGCCAGAAAGAAGATGATGGATCTGGCGATTCGCAACGGGGATCTGAAGTAAGGGAGGAATTATGGAGAAACGACAGAGAATCGAAGAAGCATTAAAAGAGATCGGAATCCATAGCATCAAAGATTTGAACGAAGCGATTAAGAAAGAAAAGCCGCTTGATTTGGGAATTATGACTGAACGTGCGGAAGCAGTGAGAAAGGCAGGATAAGGATGAAGAGAAGAGAGTTATATAGCCTGATCGGAAGCGTGATCGCCCCGATCGTGGCGGCAGGAGCGGCAACATTCACATTTTGGTGGCTGACAATGTACAGTGTACTGTGTGAGAGAGACGTAGCCGGAACGGTCATTGTTGTATGGTGTGCCGTGGTGATCCGCATCATGTTGTGGGCGGAAAAGAAAGGAGAAGAGGGATGATCGGAGTGAGTGCAGAACGTGATTCAGTGGACCTTAAGCTGATGAGACGAGCGGGTTTGGATCCAGCCAAATACATAGCAGTAAAAAGCAAAGCGACATATCTGGATGCTTTGAACTGGAAGACCGGGGAGATTGTGAGGATCAGCAAGACAGATGCGAGCATCATGTAAACTGACAATAAAAAAATGACACATCTCAAAAAGAGATGTGTCAAAAGTCCGATGCCATGCATACGAACCACAACCATGGATAGTATAGCATGGCAGAAGACGACATTCAAGGCATTTGCCTTATTTTTTTAACACCGCAGGCGGTATTTATCGGGCTTGTAATAGATATTAACAATTCAGGGAAAAGGAAACCATGCTATGAAGAGAAAGAAACGAGGGATGCGTCCATTAGAGTATGACTATGAAGCAGCATATCAGAACAGTATAGAGATGCTGGACGAGTACTTCCTGGAGCAGATCGCAAAGCAGAACCGGAAAGGGTTGTATGCGTGTAAGGAGATCTATTCCGGAGGGCAGTTGGAGATTGAACTGTATCCGGAGTTCTTCCGGAAAGAGGATATACCAGAGGCTGGAAGGAAAAAACGCAACAAGAAAGCCCAGGACAACCTGAATGACAAAAACGCAAGGAAGTATCTGGAGCGTCTGATCAATGCCAATTTCCACACAAGTGATATATGGGCAACGCTGGTATACCGGAGCGGGCAGGAGCCGCAGAGCATGGAAGAAGCCATGCGGAACATGCGAAATTACATAGACAGGCTCAACTACCGCCGAAGAAAGATGGGACTGCCGAATGTGAAATACATCTATGTGACCGAGTACGATCCACACGCAAAGATCCGCTGGCACCATCACATAATCATGGATGGTCTTCTGGATCGGGATACCGTCGAGAAGATCTGGAAGCATGGGGAACGTAATCAGGTTCGCCGCTTAGAGTATGACAAGGACGGGCTTTCTGGAATGGCGAACTATGTGACCAAGGCACCGAGGGGAAAGAAACGATGGGCGAGCAGTAAGGGACTGAAAAAGCCGATCGAGAAGAAAACCCATAACAAACCAGCTACACCGAAACGGTACCGGAAAGTAGGAACATTTGTTCATGGGATGGTGAAAAACAGAAACAGCATAGAAGAAACAGTGAAAATCTGGCATCCGGACTATGAATATACACAGTCGGAAGTGTATTTCAATGATTTTAACGGACTGTTCTACATATATATCCGGATGTGCAGACGGGAATAAAGACACGATAAGATTGGTGAATAAACCATAAAAATAATAAAGAAAGACAAATAATGTGGACAGTGTGCATAAAATGTGCACAACTACAAGGAATAGGGCAGAAATACGATAAAAGGGAGTCCGCAGAAAGGAGAAACCAGTGGAAGAACATACAGCAAAAGTAAAAGCATACATAAAAGTGACCAGCTGGCAATATGCCTGGATGCTGGAATATAACGGGCACCGCCTGTACGGTGAAGGAGAAGGGAGCACGCACAGCGTAAACCGGAAGCTGACAGCGATCGAAGCCCTGGCAGATATGCTGGGACACATGAACAGGGGAGCAGTGATCGACCTGGAGATCAATGAGATGAACGTTGCAAACTACATCAACAGTGGATGGCTGGGCAAGTGGAAACAGAATGACTGGAAAACCGTGGGTGGTGTCGGGGTTAAATACGCGGAAACATGGAAAACGGTACGCTTTGAGCCACATGAACTCCGTGCGAAATACGTCCGCGGGCTGGAGATACCGGCATGAGCGGCGAGTGGGACGGCTTCTTGCTGCCGAAAAACGGCAGGAAGAAAAAGCGGAAAAAACATGGCAGGAGCATCATGCAGGCAGGGAAATACTGCTATCTGTGTGCCAGATTCTACGGAGACTATGGGCGAAAGCCTGTGCAGAAGCACCACATAGTCTTCGGGCGGGGAAACAGGCAGATATCAGAGGAGCTGGGATTGACCGTCTACCTGTGTGACCAGCACCATGAACACGGACCAGACGCAGTGCACGTGAACCATGAAATGGCACGAATTTTGCAGGCAGACGCTCAGGAAACGTATGAACAGACACACACCAGGGAAGAGTGGATGGAGCGGATCGGCAGAAACTATATCAGCAAGTAAAGGAAAAAAGGAAGGAAATAGTATGATGTTCACAAAATTTGGCGAAATGAACTCCTACAAGGAGATCAATGAACTGGCGGAAAACCTGTTCAACGAGGGCGATATCAAAAGCCTGAAAGAAATGGCTAAAGAGAACGGGATCCCGGAAGATATGACAGAAATGTACCTGCAGGGCGAAATCCCACAGCTCTGTGAGGCAATGGATGCGGCACTGGGGAAAATTGACATCGAAGCCAGAGAGCTGAAGCCGCAGGAGATCATGCTGGACTGGGTGGAATACCTGAGAGGACAGTGTATGGAAAATGAGATGCTTGCGTTTCAGGTACGAAAGAAAGGAAAGAGCCTGGCCGGATGCATCGGGACGTTACTGCAATGGTCCTATACGAACCGGGTATCTGTACATAAGGATGTGATGAAGGCAACAGGAATCAAAGGGAGCTATAAACTTGGCATGTGCCCGGGAATGGCAACCGCAAAGAAACTGATCACAGAGTACTATATGGGAAAGTAGGCGGCAGAAATGAAAAAGAAAGCTATCGAAAAAATCCCATACCTGGGACTGAAACAGGTCAGCAGAGGGCAGGATGTGAAATACATCGGGGTGACGGCGGTCAAGACCGTGGGGCACGAAAAGCATCTGTTCCTGGAAATGTACCGAAATGAAAAAGGATCCATGGATATCCCGGTCGTGCGGATCGCAGTGGCGAAAAAAGACTTTGGCACTTACTACCCTGCCAAAGATACCTGGACCAGAGAAAAGATAGCACAGGACTATTATTACAGTTCGGCACTGGTCTGGGATAAGGAAGAGGGAAGGACAGGACGAAATACCAGGGCAAAAGCCAATATCCTTGCATCGGAAGAAGACATGCAGCGTATCGAAAAATTCTGCGGGAAAAATGAATGGTGCAAAAGAGAATGGTGGGAGCACATATACCGGTTTCAGAGTTCTATCGTGTATGAGGAAGGAAGACGGCGGGAAAACAGAAAGTATGAAAGACGGCAGCAGGCGTTGAAAGACCGCCAGGAGCACACACCGGAACTTCCGGAAGCGGAGATCCTGGAGATGGCAGACAGGTTTTATTTCCACCAAAAACATTTCCTGTACTATAAAAAACGCGGCTGCTGGGTGCGGATCGCCTGTACCAAATGCGGAGGTGTGACAGAAGCGAGATGGAAAAGCGGAATAAGCTACGAGAGCCAGTACCAGAAATGGGTGGACCCGCCGAAAGAGGGTGATCTTGCACCATGCCCGATGTGTGGGGAGACTGGTGAGTACAAATGCCAGGGCAAAGTCAAAGGTTCACATAGCAAAAGGATCTATGCATTCCTTGGACAGAAATACAAAGAAAAAGGCATGGTATTCCGTTACATAGAGCTGATAAAAGAATGGAAACTCGGGCTGGTAGAAGACGGGGAAGAAACGGCCATGTATAATGCCAGTGAAGAAATTTCCGGTATCGAAATAGCAAGGGCCTATTTTGCACCGGGAGAGAAAACACAGATTGATTACCATAAGTGTAACCGCATTGACGGAAAAAATTACTGGGATGACTGCAACCTGTACGGCAACGCCAACATCACGATCCATGCAGGGCGGATCCTGCCGCATACCTACCGTGAAATGCAGGGAACCATATTCCAGTACAGTGCCCTGCAGGAATATGAAAAAATGGTTCCGGAAGTCAACCCGGTCAGCTACCTGGAACGCTGCCTGGATATCCCACAGTTAGAAATGACTGTGAAAATGGGATTAAGCGAGATCGCGGCGTCCATGGTCCGGTGTGAGTGCGGCATCATAGCAGACACAAATGCAAAACGGCTGGATAAATTCCTGGGGATCCGGAAAGAGCGGACACAGCAATTGATTAAAAGCAAAGGCAACTGTGCACTCCTGGAAGTTATGAAGATGGAAAAGAATCTGAAACAGAACTGGACAGATGAACAGATCGAACACCTGGCAGTGACAAGACTGAAACGGGGACAGGTCGAACAGGCATTACAGTACATGGGCATACAGAAGCTTCTGAACCGGATAGAACGGTATGCCGGATGCAGATATGAAAGTGCCTGCCTGCGTGCACAGGAACGGATCAGACACATGGCAGTAACCTACACGGATTACCTGGGTATGCGGCTGTCACTCGGGTATGACCTGACGAACACGGTATACCAACAGCCGAGGGACCTGGAAGCGGCACACAACAAGATGGCAGCAGAACAAAACAAGAAAGAGGCAGACAAACGTCTGCAGGAAGTAAAAAAGAAATTTGCAGGCATCCGGAACAGCTACCGGAAGCTCAGAAACCGGTATTTCTATGAGGATGATGAATATATCATCCGGCCGGCAAGGTCAGCGGAAGAGATCGTTATGGAAGGCAGGATCCTGCACCATTGCGTTGGTGGGGACAGATATCTCGGAAAACACAATGACGGACAGACCTACATTCTGATGCTGCGGTTTGCAAAAGAACCGGAGATACCGTACATAACCGTAGAGATCGAGAGGGACACGCACCAGCTCATCCAGTGGTACGGGGCACACGACCGCAAACCAGATAAAGAGCACATGCAGAAGTGGCTGGATGATTATGTGGGGCATCTGAAACAGAAAGATGCAGAAGCAAAGCAGAGGGCACAGAGCGTGGCGTAAGGAGGGAATATGGAGTACACACAGATCACACTGAATGACTGGATGGAGATGAAACAGAAGCTGAAACAGGAACTGCTTGGCGTGAAGCAGTCCTTTGTCCGGATCGGGTACGCACTTCGAAAGATCGATGATGCGAAACTGTACGAACAGGACGGATACAAGAGCATTGCAGAGTTCGCTAAAGCAGAATATGGGCTGGAAAGTTCCACGGTATCACGATTTATGAGCATCAACCGGGAATATTCCATAGACGGCTATTCCGAACGCCTGAAGCCGGAATATGCAGACTTTAACCGTTCCCAGCTGGAAGAGATGCTGAAGCTTCCGGAAGCAGACCGGGAGATGGTCACACCGGACACGGCAAGAAAAGAAATCCGTGACATTAAGAAATTCAACCAGGCAGAACCGCAGGAGGGCATTGCGGATGATGTAACGGAGCTGATCCGGCACTTTGGGGAGGACAACGCAGAGACCCTGGAAAAACTGTATCAGTGCGGCATAGCAGATAACCTGTATGACAATATCAACCGATTGGTTGAGATTGTGAACCCGGGCGGCAGCAGGAGCTACCGCAAAGGGCTGTTCTTCCTGATGTTCCATGAAGACTGCCTGAAATATAAGAAATACGGACAAACACCGCAGAGAATGGAGTACCGTGAATTTTTTGAACGGATCCTGGATGCTTTTGGTGATGAACCGGAAGAAGAGACAATGGAAGAGGTGACAGAAGCTGAGCATGAAAGAACAGATAGCGAACCTGAAAGAGAAGTGGAAGAACTGGCAGCAGAACCGCAAAGAGATAGCGGAGTTGAGAGAAAAGATCCTGAGAGAGGGGAACATGAACAGGAGCGAACTGGACAGCCAGATCCGAAAGTCGAAGAGCCGGAAAAAACAGTAATTTCGCCGGCGAAAAAATTCGAGGAAAGAACAGGGGAAAGCGTTCCGAAAATCATGGAAGATGTGACTGAAATTGAGAAAGACGTTTCGGAAATAAGCGAAAACGTAATTGAAACAGAGGCGAAAGTTACCCATCAGATCAAGCTGGAATCGGAATTCTTCGACGATGCGGCAGCAGGAAGAAAGAACTTTGAGCTGAGAAAGAACGATCGCAATTACAAAGAAGGCGATGTATTAGAGATGGAAGAAGTAAAAGACGGAAAGAAAACCGGGCGAAAGTGCAGCAAGCGTATTGTGTACATGATGGAAAACTTTGAGGGACTGGAAGACGGATACTGCATCCTGGGATGCGAGTTACTGTAAAGGAGAGGATGATACGATGTTTATACATTTGAGAGATTTTAAAAGACTGCTCAAACAAGCCTGCACAGGCGTAGGCTTGTGCGTGGCACGAAGAGGGGATGATGTGCTGCTTAGCGGTTCTGACTGGGTGATCGCCACAGAAAAAGGATCCATGGATAAAAAGCAGCTGGCAGCAGTTATTGAACTGACGGGAGAGCTTCCGGGAAAAGGAGAAGCTTTTAAGGCAACGAAGGAAGGGAACCAGTACGAAATCAGCGAGGTCCACTGGGAAATGATAGACAGAACGGATGTGGACAGAGAGAAAGAGGAGAAATTAACCGTGACGCCGATCGTGTTGGAAAGATATCCAAATGGAAAAGCCATGAGGGTATTACAGGCAGCAGACGGACGAGTAGAAGTGCTGGATGAAAGATTTACAAAAGCAATTGATTCCATGTCGATGAACTTAGATTATGAGCATGAAGTTAAAGGACCGTTTGTTAATCCTAAATTTCCGAAGCAGGTGTACTGGAAAAGCGAAGCAACGACACTGACAGCTATCTTGTACGATCAGGACGAACTGAAAGAAAAAGATATCCTGAAGTATCTGCGGGATATAAAAATAGAAGGGTGAGAAAAAGAATGAACGATAATAAAAACTGTAACACATGCAGATACCATAGTGAGAATGGAACATGCAGATGCACAAGAAGCGAAGAATTCAGTGATGTAACAACAGGAACACATTGTTGTGATTGCTATCAGTTGAAAATGGAATATGACTGGAGAATGTCGGTGCTGGACAGGTTCATGAGAGGAGCGGGAAGATGAAGGAGGAGACAACGATGGAAGACAGATGCGTGATGCACGGAGAAATCATACCGGAGGGAAGAATGGTGTGTCCGGTATGCGAAGAAAGAGTATCGACCAGAAAAGGAGAACAGACAATGAAAGCGAGAACAATAAGAGAAACAGAGTACACATGGGAGCAGATCGAGGAGATCCTGGCAGCAGGTAAGGCAAGAGAAACATTCGGAGAAGATGGACAGATCACAGTCCAGGTCGAAGGAATTGGAACGGCCCTGTTGAATATTCTGGACTACGACAAGGACAAGGCTGCGGATCCAGACATGCGAACAATGACATTGCAGTTTGCATGTCTTCCGTTCGATGAAATACCGTTCGATGAAAACGGCTGCAACAAATGGGAGAAGTCCAGCATTCGCAGAAACATGAACAGCATCGCCTTTAAGGAGAGATTCGAGGAAGGGTTCAGAAGACTCCTGGTTCCTGTGCTGAAGGAGAATGGAGACAGAGAGGCAACACTGGACACATTTTTCCTTCTGTCCGTGGAAGAAATGAAGGACAAAGAAAAGAAGTATCAGCGGTTCAGATCAGAACGCGACTGCGTGAAAGTCAATCCGGAGCAGGAGACAGAGTGGTGCTGGACAAGATCTGCGTACAGAGGCACCGCGAGCCTTACGTGGTATGTGTCCGCATCCGGCTACGTCGGCCACGACTTCTACGCAGCGTACAGATATCGCTTCGCCCCGGCTTGCACCATCGGAGCGAAAGCAATCAAATAATCAGTGCCCGCCACGTAGGGCACAGGAGATCGAAAGGGGCGGGAAGATGAGCGATGAAAGCAGCAGAAAAAAATGTAAAACGTAAAGCACATTATGATCATCTGGAGCAGAGCGTGGATGCTGAGGCGGCCAGAAGATTCCATGAACCGACTTACACACAACGGATCCCACATTATGTGAAACAGGTGTATGACCAGCTGGAACTGGCAGCAGGACTGAGCGGGTTTGAGATTGCCGCCCTGAGGGACAGACGGACCGGCAAGGAGTATTACAGGAACGATGATGGGGTACATGAACGAAAACAGGAGGAAGAGACGTGATTACGATTAAAACAGAGAAACATACATACACAGCGAAAATGGGAGCAGAGGAAAGCGAAAAGCTGTTCATGGAGCTTGTCATGGAACTGTTCGGATATACCGGACAGTTGAGCATCCCGGAAACAAAGGCAGCAGTTATCCAGGAAATTTCTGCATGCGAGGCGAAAAACGAGGAGAAAGCAGAAGAAAAGCCGGATGCTATGAAAGAACTGGAAGAGTACATAGAGGACAAGTATTCTGTGGATTCAGTCACAGAACCCGAGCCGATCAGGAGAGAAAATGATGGTTATGGTGGTTTCCTGCACATTAAGTGCAAGCACTGTGGGAAAGAAAAGACGTATTGTAGCAGTCATAAAATAAAATATCATAAGTGCGAAGAATGCGGTGAGGAAACAAAACTGAAAGATCTGGTACAGTTGTATACAAACTGTGAATGTGGAAGAAAAGCAGCATACTGGACAAACATGACAGAAAAGGCATTCGATGTACGCTGTGTTGACTGTGGCCAGCCTGTGGCAGTAATGTACAACAAGAAAAAGAACCTGTACGAGACAATACAGTAGCAAGGAAATGCATGAGGGGAGGCGATGCCGGTGGAGATAACAAGAGCAAAGCTTGACGGGTATCGGAAACTGGTGCAGGAGATTCCGATACTGGAATGCGAGCTTAGGGAGCTGTGGCTGACAGATAAAGGCATGGGGAACAGTGTGATCATTAACGGAAAGAATGGATCGAAGAAACCGGAAAGTGTCGTGGGTTTTGATCATGAGCGATACAATCGGCGGAAAGAATCTTTGCAGCGGAAGAAAGAGGAAGCCAGAGCAATCCGTGAATGGATCGAGGCAATAGAGGACGGACAGACAAGATGTGTGTTCCGGATGTTCTACGTGGATGGGATGACCTGGGAGCGGATCGCAAGCAAGACCGGACACAGCAAAAGCCCGGATTATCCGCGGCTGATGATAAGGGATGCATACCTGAAAAAAATGAAGATAAAATAAAAAAAGTTCGTTTTATTCGGATTATTCGTTTTATAATACAATGGAAGCCAAAGGCGGAGTTGCCGCTGCTGAATAATCATATTAATTCCTTTTCATTGTGGTAAGCACTTGCATACAGATGCAGGTGCTTATTCACGTTCGGGGGTGGTGTATATGGAGAAAGAGATGTTGGACTGGATCACGCAGCTGATTCGGGAAAATGATGTACACAGATTCTATGCATCACCGGTCTGGCGAAAGAAACAGGCACAGATATTGCGTGAAAACCATTATGAGTGCGAAAGGTGTAAAAGGAAAGGGCTTGTCGTAAGGGCAAGAACCGTGCACCATAAGAAGTATCTGCGGGAACATCCGGAGCTGGCACTGGAGGATGAAAACCTGGAACCGATCTGTGAACGGTGCCATTATGAGGAGCATCATAAGAAACGCAGGTTTATCAATGAGGAGCGATGGTAGAAAGAGCGGTGGCAGGGCATCCCCCCCGGCCGAAAAAAATGAAAAAACTCTGGGGAACCGGTGACCGGGGAGGGGGCTTGTATCCGGAGAAATTTTGAAAAAACTGAAAAAGTTGGGTGGTGAAGGCAAAATGGCAAGGAAAAAGAGCGAGGCGGCACAGAGACGAAAAACGCTGGAAAGCCTGAAAAATGCACTGGTTTCGAATAAGCTGTCTGAAAAATTTTTACAGGATAAGGTAGATGAATATATGTCATTTTACGATGATTTATCGTGGATTAATGAGACACTTATTGCACTGAAATCGTCCGGAAACTGTTCCATAAAGGTATACACGGATGCCACTGCCGAAAAACGCCGGATCTCATCCGAGATGCGTAACATCTTACGCTTCCTGGGATTGAAGCCACAGGATGTGAACCTGACGGGCGGTGAGGACGATGAGGAGCTATAGCCCATACATTGACCCTTATCTGCGTAAGATCAAAAACAATGAGGTCCTGCATTGCCAGGAACAGGAGCTTATGATCGACAATATTGTAATCCCTGTGCTGGAACGTGAAGATGTCATTATCGATAACGAAAAAATAGAAAAAGGATTATCCCTGCAGAAGTACTTCCCATATCGTCTGATCGAATGGGAGGTTTTTTTGTTTGCCCTGATCGTCGGAGTGTATTTTACAGACGGCGATATCGTTTTCAATGAAATCCGCGTAATGGTAGGACGCGGAAGCGGGAAGAATGGTTTTATTTCTTTCCTGTGCTTTTACTTCCTATCGCCGTATCACGGGATACGCGGTTATAACATTGACTTGATGGCAAATGCCGAGGACCAGGCGAAAACGTCATTCAAAGATGTTTACGAGGTGATCACAGATCCGGTGGAAGCAAAGTATAAAAGCGTCCTGAAGAAGAACTATCATGCAACCAGGGAACTGATTACAGGAAAGGATACAAAGTCAGAACTGCGTTACAACACTTCTTCGAAGCGTGGCAAGGACAGCAAACGTACTGGCTGTATCATTTTCGATGAGAAACACGAGTACACGGATGTGCAGAACATGAACACGCTGAAATCCGGACTTGGAAAAGTCTGGCACGGCCGTATCATCACGATCACAACGGATGGGCACATCAGGGGAGCGGTACTGGATCAGGAGAAGGAACAGAACAGGGCAATCCTGAAAGAATATAATCCACTGAACCGTACACTGGTATTCTGGTGCCGTATCGAGAAAGAAGAGGAATGGAATCAGATTGATAAGCTGGTCAAGGCAATTCCGAGTCTGAATGATTTCCCAAGCCTTCGGACTACGATACAGAAGGAAATCATTGATATGCCGTACAACATGGATTATTACCCAGAGTATATGGCAAAGCGGTGCAACTATCCAATCGGCAATAAAGAGGTGGAAGTTGCCACATGGGAAGACATCAAGGCAGCCACAAGCCAGGAAATACCTGATCTGACAGGAAGGAACTGTGTCGGAGGCGTGGATTATGCAAAGACGAACGACTTTGTGGTTTGTGGTCTGACATTCCACGTAAAGGGCAAGGTGTATTACATCCAGCATACCTTTATCTGCCGAAGCTCCCGTGATCTTCCGGGCATTAAGGCACCGCTTCAGGAGTGGTGTGAAAAAGGAGACGCAGAGATGGTGGACGATGTGGAGATTCCGCCGAATCGGGTGACCGGATGGTTTGAGAAAATGGGACAGACATATAACATCCTGAAGATTGCGATCGATAACTTCCGTTACTCACTGCTCAATTCCGAGTTTAAGAAGATTGGGTTTGATGCGTTTGAACGGAAGAATATCCTGCTGGTACGGCCGAACCATATCATGCAGGCAGCACCGATCATCAATTCTTTGTTTATCAACCATAACATCGTGTTTGGAGATACGCCGATCATGCGGTGGTATACCAACAACACGAAAAAGCAGATGGACAGCAACGGCAATATCACCTATGGAAAGATTGAGCCGAATTACCGGAAGACGGATGGTTTTATGGCATTTGTCAACACGATCGTGATCTTGGATGAAATACCGGAAGAAATTGACTATAAAGAGATTGACTTTGGCGTATACACCTATTGAGAGGAGGTGAAAAAATGGGGTTCTGGAGCTGGCTGAAAGGTAAAACGCTTGGAGGAAAAAGCGTTGAAGTTTCTACGGAAACGCTTCAGAAATACGTGGATCAGGAGAAGATGGCGAAGCTTGTCATGGAAGAGTTTACAATCCATGCGGCAATCAATCTGATCGCAAACTGTATTTCGAAGTGTGAATTCAAAACCTATTCCGGAGGAAAAGAAAACAGTGGGGAAGAATATTATGCATGGAATTTTGAACCGAATCTGAACCAGAATGCAAGTCAGTTCCTGCAGGAGCTGGTGGCGAAGCTGTTATATAACAACGAATGTCTGGTGATAGAGTCCAAGGGGCAGCTTATGATTGCAGAAGGGTTTGTGAAAGAAGAATATGCATTAAAAGAAACTGTATTCAGCCATGTGTACCGGAAAGGACTGACGTTCGATAGGACATTCCGAATGTCCGAAGTGCTGTATTTCCGCCTGAGCAACAAAAATATCCGAAGCCTTCTATCAAATCTGTGTGCGGGATATGATGAACTGTTGAATGAAGCGGTGGATAAATACGAAAAAGCAGGCGGAGAGAAAGGAACATTGAAGATCGATGCGATCGCAAGCGGTAAAAAGTATGGAGAACGGAGCTTTGAAGAAGTCTTTGAAGACCTGATGAACAACCGTTTTAAGACATTTTTCAACAGCAGGAGTGCAGTTCTTCCGTTGTTTGATGGGTTTAATTATACAAAACAGGCAGCAGAACAGAGTAAAAAATCTACTTCGGAGGTTAAGGATATCACAGATATTCTTGATGAGATTGTAGAAACGGTAGCACGGGCGTTTTCCATACCGGTGTCCCTGCTGAAAGGCGATGTGTCGGATGTGGAGAAGATCACAAGGAACTTTCTTACGTTCTGTATCGATCCGCTGTGCGAGATGATACAGAAAGAGATCAACCGGAAACGGTACGGCAGGAAGGAGATCCAAAAAGGGAACTATCTGAAGATTGACACTACGGCCGTTATGCATATTGATGTCTTTGACATTGCCGAGAAGATTGACAAGCTGATCGCAAGCGGTATGTACTGCGTTGATGAACTGCGTCAGAAACTTGGTGATGCAGAACTGGGAACGGAGGAAAGCCAGATGCACTTTATTACGAAAAATTATACGGAATTATCCGAGGTTTCGGATGTGAAAGGGGGTGACACAGGATGAGAAAGAAGACAAAGTACCGTTTTGAACAGATGGCGGGGCAGGGAGTGGTCAAGCTCTATATTTACGATGATGTGACGGCTTATGGAAATTTCAACTGGGAGACCTGGGAATATGATGACAGCGAAACCAGTGCCAATTATTTCCGGGAGCAGCTGGCGGCGATTCCGGAAACGTCTACGATTGAGCTTCATGTCAACAGCAATGGCGGAAGTGTGAAAGAAGGGATTGCGATCTACAATCTGCTGAAACAGCACAACGCAGAAAAGGTCTGCTATGTGGATGGATTTGCGTATTCAATCGCAAGCGTTATCTGCATGGCATGTGACAAGATCGTTATGGGGCTTGGCACATCGATGCTGATCCACAATATGGCGATGTCCGTATACGGCGATGCACAGACGCTGCGGAAATGTGCAGATGATCTGGACGTTCTGATGGAATCCAACCGCAAGATCTACATGGAACGAGCCAAGAACCTGACAGAAGAACAGCTGACCGAGATGATGGACAATGAAACATTCCTGACACCGCAGCAGTGCCTGGAATATGGTTTCTGTGATGAGATCGCAGAGTATCAGGCAGACCAGAATAAATTAAACCAGCAGGCAGCAGAAGAAATCCGGCACCTGCGGCAGGAACTGTCGGCGATGAAAAGCTTCCGTGAGGAGATGAAACAGTTTTCGCCGGCGAAAAAGAAAGAGCCATTTCCGGGAAATCCAGAAGGAACACCGGGAACAGAACAGGGCAAAGAACAGAAAGTACTCAAAATGCTGAGTGCTTTTTTTGATGCATTTAACAAGGAGGAATAGGATGAAAAACAAAGATCTGTTGAAAGAAGAAAACAAAGAACTGATGCAGGCACTTTCCCAGGCACTGAAGGAAGATGATGAGGATGCGATGGCAGAAGCCTTTGCGGTGTTTGCGACAGGTGTACAGGAACGTATCATGGAAGAATACGGAGACCTGCGTCAGAGCAAGGATGCTACGATCCTTGCATCACGCGGAATCAGACAGCTGACAGGGGAAGAGAAAACATTTTACCAGGCATGGATTGATGCGGCAAAATCTGCAAATCCAAAGCAAGCATTGATCGACATTAACAAAGCAATGCCGGAAACGATCATTGATGAAGTGATCGATGATATGCGTGAATCCCATGAACTGCTGTCAGAGATTGACTTTATCAACTGCCAGGGAGCAGTGAAGATGATCATTAATGCAGACAATATCGACCTCGCAACCTGGGGAGCGTTAAATTCTGCGATCAGCACAGAACTTGCAGGAAAGATTGACCTGCTGAACATGACACTGGCAAAGCTGACCGCATTTATCCCGGTGCCGAAAGATATGTTCGTCCGTGGACTTGGACCGGAGTGGCTGGATAATTATGTGAGGATCATTCTTTCAGAAGCATCTTCAGCCGGTCTGGAAAAAGGCATCCTGAAAGGGACAGGAAAAGACCAGCCGATCGGCATGTGCAAAAACCTGGACGGTGCGGTGACGCAGGGCGTGTACGCAGATAAAGCAAAAGTGTCATTGAAAACGCTGGAACCGAAAGAATATTGTGCAGCGGTAGCACCGCTGGCAAAGAAGCCGGACAGCGTTGGCGGTTACCGTACCGTTCCGGAAGTCATGCTGGTGGTCAATCCGGTAGATTACATCCAGCGTGTGGTTCCGTCTTCTACAGTACGTGCCACAGACGGAACCTATAAGAACAACATCTTCCCATATCCGACCAAAGTAGTACAGTCTGCCGCACTGGATGAAGGGGAAGCCATTATGGGTATTGCCAAAAAGTATTTTATGGGTGTTGCAGCAGGTGATTCCGGCATGATCGAGTATTCTGACGAATACCAGTTCCTGGAAGATAACCGTGTATACATCACAAAACTTTACGGAATGGGCCGTCCGAAAGATAACAATGCATTCCAGTATCTGGATGTATCGAACCTGCAGCCGGCACCGATGAAAGTGGAGATTACAAACACGGTGGACAATCCGGTGAACACAAAGGCGAAAGCGTAATTTATGAAGGTCGAGAAAATGTTGCAGGATACCAGGAACTATCTTGATATCACGTATGAAGATAATGATACCGATGTAAAGCTCCTTGGCATTATCAAGCGTGGTGCAGACTATCTGGACAGGGTAGCCGGAACGCCGCAGGATTACGATACAGATTCTGCGGCAAAATCCCTGCTCCTGGATTACTGCAGGTATGCAAGGAATAATGCACTGGAGCTGTTTGAACAGAATTTCAGAGCGGAATTGATCATGCTGAGAATCGGGGTGCAGACAGGTGAGTATGCAGAACGACAAGAGTGATTTCCAGACCTATAATGACGGAATCTGCCATTTTCATGAAATAGATGAAGATGGCAGACCAGAAAAAGAAGTGGAGCGACTCCGTTATCAGGAACGCACGGTCGGTGTCAGGCGGTATTATGAAGCAATGACGGCAAAAATGCAGATTGACCGCCTGATCCGTGTACCATTCCGGGAAGATATCACCACAGGACATTATGCCGTTATAACAGGGCAGACGTATAAGATCCAGCAGGTGCAGACGATCGCAGATTGCAGACCGAAGTCTATGGATATATCCCTGCAGAAGATCCGGCAGAGAGGAAGATGATATGGCACAGTTTGAGTTACATGGTTTTGATGACCTTATGATGCAGCTTGACCGGCTTGGAAGGACGGATGAGGTCGCACCAAAAATGCTGGAAGAAGCGGTGCCGATCCTTCAGGAGGAAGTTGTCAGCCAAGCAGAAAAGCACAGAGATACCGGTGAGATGGCAGCGTCCATTAAACCAACAAAAGTAACGAAAAGTGCAGATGGTTATCGTGTGGTTGTCCGGCCGACCGGGAAAGCATCCGGAAGAAATATCCGAAATATGGAAAAGCTGGTGTACCTGGAATATGGTGTCCGGGGAAGACCGGCGACTCCGGTTCTGACAACCGCTGTGTTAAATGCAAGACCGGATGTGATTCGGAAAATGCAGGAAGTATTTACGAGGGAGATGAGCCTGTGAAGTCAGATGAGCTGTTAAAAAGAACCCTGGAGCAGACCGGACTTCCGGCAAAGTACCAGGAATACCGGGGAAGCAAAGAAGTGTACCTGGTGTACAACGAAGAAGATGAACGCAGCATCGCCCATGCAGATGACAGGCCGCAGGCGGTGTCAATCTGGTGGCAGGTTCATCTGTTCGCCCCAGAAGATTATGATTTCCGGGGTATGAAGAGAAGACTGCGTGTCCTGCTCCTGGAAGCGGGTTTTGCAGTGCGTGACGCAGTGACATTGTTTGAAAAAGAAACAGGAAGTATACACGTGATCTTATCGTGTAATATGACAGAAGACATGGAGGATGAAACATGGCAAAAATTGGATTAAAATATTTGGTAGCAGCAAAACTGAATGAAGACGGAACTACATACGCAAAAGGATTTGTAGTTGCGAAGGCGATCAAAGCGAATATCACTGCAAACAGCAATGATGTAAAGTTATATGCAGATGATGGAGTATCCGAATCCGATAAAAGCTTTAAGGATGGCAATATTTCCCTGAACGTGGATGACCTGACACAGAAAGTATATGCGGATCTGCTTGGTCATGAGTATAAAGCAGCAAACAGCGAGGGAAACGAGCCGGAGACCGTTGTTGCATCAGCGGATGATATTGCACCGTATCATGGTGTCGGATTCTATGGACGCGTAAGACGGAACAATAAAGACTCGTTCCTTGCAAAATGGCTGAAAAAAACACAGTTTTCTGAGCCGAACGATGAAACAGATACCAAAGGAGAGACGGTGACGTTCCAGACACCGACCATTGAAGGAACGGTATTTCAGATGAGTGACGGAAGCTGGAAGGAACAGGCAGAGTTTACGGACGAAACCAAAGCGGTAGAATGGCTGAACAAAAAAGCCGGAATCGGGGCATGACATGAGTGATATGAATCCAAAAGGGGAATTGCTGGTATTCGGGGGAGAAAAAAGGTATCTTCTCCTGAGTATCAATGCGATTGCGGAAATCCAGGATCATTATGATATGACACTGGATGAAGTAGTAGGAATGCTGACAGATAAGCGTGAGGCGGTAAAAGTACTGCGTACGGTAGTCACGATCCTGTTAAATGATGAGGCAGACCGGAAGAAAAGGGAAGGCTATGAACTGAAACATTATACGGAGCAGGAAGTCGGATGGCTGATCACACAGGAAGACATTTCGGAAATATTGCTTGCAGTATTCAGGGCATATGGGCTTTCACTTCCGGAGCCGGATGAATTCGAATCCCCAAACGTGACGAGCGGGCAGACAGGATAAATGTCGCCCGCCTTTTATATATTGGATGCAAGCAGCTGAATTTCTCCCAGCAGGAAGTATTTGATATGACGCTTCGCAAGTTCTTCCTGATCTACAACGAATATCTGGAAGCGAACGGTTTAAAGGAGCAGGAACTGACCGTGGACCAGGTTTTCTGAGTGAAAACCTGGCCGGTCCTTTCGATACCGCTTGACTTTTGTATATATGAAATCGTATAATCTATATAAAAGTAAGGCGATATCCGACACAGGAGAAAAGGAAGGGGAATGTAATATGGATTTTGATATTGGGAGACTGGTTCTGGCAGCAGTTATCATTTTTTTGCCGATGTACTTCTTTCAGAAACTGGCAGACTGGAACACGGTAAATCAGAAGATCGACCATCCGGATATGGATGATCAGAAGTTAAAACAGATCGGCACAGAGAACCGGCTGGTTGGCTTTGTGGTGGCAATGATTGTATCCGGGATAGCACTTTTGGTTTCCATGGGATTTATGTTTCTGCTGGTCATGGTCGCTTTGTATATTGTCCTGATCTTCCCATTATTTAGAATTATGAGAAGAAAAAGGAAATAAGAATCAAATATATAGTGTGTAAGTAAAAAGCATCCGAAAATGATCGGATGCTTTTTTGCGTGGAGGAAACAAAATGGCAGACGGAAAAACATTTGACATTGGTGCAAGTATCAGGCTTGAAAACGATAAGGAGTTCCGTGATGCAGTGACTGGGATCAATAAGTCTATCCGGACACTGGACTCGGAACTGAAGCTTGTCAGTGCACAGTACGAGGGAAATGCAAACAGCATGGAAGCCCTGAGCAGAAAGCAGGAAGTACTGAACCGGTTGCTGGATGAGCATAAGAAAAAATCAGAAGCGACAAAGACGGCACTGGAAAATGCGAAGGCTCAGAGGGAACGTCTCGGAGAGACGCTGGAAAAAACACTGCAGCAGTTTGACCAGGAAAAGGAGAAACTGGAGGATGTAAAGAAGATTTACGGCGAGACCTCGGATGAGGCAAAAAAACAGGAGCGTGTTGTGGCAGAGCTGGAAGCCGGGATCAGCAAAGGCAATGAACAATATGACAAAGCCGGTAACAAAGTCCAGGAATGGCAGGCGAAACTGAACACGGCAGAAGCACAGGTGATCAAGGCGACTTCTGCGGTCAACAGAAATGCCGCATACCTGCAGGAAGCACAGGAGGCAACCGATCACTGTGCACAGAGCATTGATCAGTTCGGTAATGCCGTGCAGCAGGCGGAAGAAGCAACGGACACTTTTGGTGATATGGTCCGGGCAAATTTTACGGTCAAGGTTGCAGAGACAATCCAGGATGTTCTTTCGGAAATCGGTTCCGGAGCATATGAGAGTGCCACGGAACTGCAAAAGGCAGAAAACCAGATCGAAGCCAGTACGAACCTTGCCGGAAAAGCTTTGCAGGATTACAAGGAAACACTGAAAGATGTCTATTCGAACAATTATGGTGACGGACTCGATGATATCGCAGAGACGATGCAGAAGATTGTGCAGAACATCGGGGAACTGAATAAAGCGGATCTTCAGAACGTGACAGAAAGTGCAATCACATTGCGTGATACATTCGACATGGATATGGACGAAAGCATCCGTGGTGCTAAGAGTCTGATGTATCAGTTCAACCTGACGGCAGTAGAAGCATTTGACATGATCGGCAAGGGAGCAAAAGAAGGACTGAACTATACGGATGAGCTGGGGGACAATGTTTCGGAGTATGCCGGAAATTTTGCACAGGCAGGATATTCTGCATCGGAATACTTCCAGCTGCTGAAAAACGGCAGTTCGAACGGAGCTTACAACCTGGATAAAGTCAACGATGCGATCAACGAGGTTACGAATCGCCTGGCAGATGGCACGATCGAAGGAGCGTTGTCAAGCTTTGGTACAGAGACACAGAATGCTTTTCTTGCATGGCAAAATGGAAGCGGAACGCAAAAACAGGTCATTGATTCGATTGTGCAGGATATCCGGAACTGTACCAACGAGCAGGAAGCACTTACCATGGCGGCCACTGCATTTGGTACGATGGGAGAAGATTCAAACCTTAAGTTTGTTCAGTCTTTAACCAGTGTCGGAGATACCTTTGATACGGTCAAAGGGACGATGGAAAGTATCAAAAATGTGAAATATGATGACATTAACAGCCAGATCACGGAGCTTAGCCGGTCGATACAGATGCAGATCGGGGACCAGATCAAGAACCTGCTTCCGTATGCAAAGAGCGGTCTGAAAATGGTTTCTGAGAATCTGGTGCCGATTGAAAGCGGGATCGTAGGACTTGGCACAGCAATCGGTGTCTGGAAAGTATTGCAGAATGAAGCATTCCGTTCGGCGATACTTTCTGCTACAGCATATATTACTTCTCTGGAGGGAATGACCGTTGCGACAAAGATACAGACCGTTGCAAACACGGCGTTAAATGCCGTGATGAATGCGAATCCGATGGTGCTTTTTGCGTCAGCGGCAGGCGTAGCGGCGGCTGCACTGGTTGCATTATGGGCAACGTCTGATGATATCAAGACGGAAAGTGAAGAACAGGCCGGAAAAGTAAAACAGCTTACACAGGAATATAAGGATCTGAAAAAAGCGAGTGATGAAAGCCGGGAAGCCTTTGAGGAGACAAAGAACAGTGCAGTAACCGAGAGTGAATCCCTGCAGGTCATGGCAGATAAAGTATATGCCCTGGCAGAAAGCGGAGATGCCGTTGGCAGCAGTAAGACGGAGATCCTGGCTTATATTGACCAGCTGAACGAAGCGATACCAGGTCTGAATCTTGCATTTGATGAGCAGACCGGAAAGCTGAATATGCTCAAAGGTACGCTGGACAGCTACATTGATTCCATGAAGCAGAGTGCGATCAGCGATGCGTATGGGGAACAGATGAACGATGTTGCCGGGCGGATCGCACAGGCAAATCAGAACCTGACTTCTGCGATGACAGAAAAAGCGAAAGCGGAAGAACGGCTGAAACAGATCGAGGAAGAGAGAAATGAACTGTTGACAGATAACGAAGACCTGACCGGTACAGCCGGGGCAAGACTTGGTGAACTTAACACAGAAGAAGCACTCCTCCGTGAAAATATCCGTGAAAGCAATAAAAGCATCGACCAGTATAACGGTTATATCAAAGACGCACAGGATGAGCAGGATCAGCTGGGAAAAGAGATGGAGCAGACAGCGAAATCTATGGGACTGTTGACCGATGAAACAGAAGCGAATACGAAAGCATCCAAGGAAAATGTTATAACGGCTCAGGAAGTCACAGCATCGACCAAAACCACAAAAGAAGCCCTGGATGACCTGAAAGAAAAGTTCAAAGAGACAAAAGAAGAGATCCGTGCAGGACTGGAAGAAAAGATCAACCTGTTTGATGTGTTTGACGGCGGCGATGACCTTTCAGTGGATACGATGGCAACAAATATGGAATCTCAGCTGGAAGGCATCCAGAAGTATAAAGAGAACCTGGAAAAGCTGAAAAGCGTTGTTGGTGATACGATCGCACCGGAATTTATGCAGTACATCGAAGATATGGGGCTGGAAGGTGCAAACCTGGTCAAAAATCTTGCCGATTCTATGGAAAGTGAAGATGCAAAAGCAAAGCTGAAGAAAGCATCGGATGATTACATGTCCTATCTGGATGAATCCGAAGCGATTGCAAAGACCGGTGCGGCAAATAAAATGGCATTGAGTGCGGCACTTGGTGAGCTTGGTTCCACAAAGGCGGATTTTTCAGAGCTGAAAAAATCCGTAAAGGAAGCAGCAAATTCCACGGCAGCAGGATGGAGCGATCTGGCAGAAAGAACGAAGGAGTCTTTGAATGAGACGATTAAGACAGCCCGGGAATGCGGAATCCAGATTCCGGAAGGACTCGCAGATGGCATTAAATCAGGCACGGTATCTCCAGAGGAAGCGATAGCCCAGTTAAAAGGCGGCATCCAGGGACAGTTTGAATATTTTTCAAAACTGGCAAAACAGGCTGGCATTACAGTACCGGAGGGACTGAAAGAAGGTATTTCACAGGGCGGCGATGCGGCAGTACAGGCGATGCAGCAGTTATATGAAATGCTTGCCGGTACACAGCAGCAGGCAGAAAAAACATCACAGGAAGCCGGAAAGAAAAACACACAGGCGGTTGGAACCGGTGCACAGCAGGCATCCGGTGAAGTGAACCAGAAAGTGTCATCTGTTATGAGCCAGGCGACAACGACTGCGGGAAGTTACAGCGGATCGTTCCAGAACGTAGGCTATAATATGATGTCAGGTGTGGCAAGCGGTATGAATTCCGGTTCTGGGCTGGTATATAACAAAGTGGAGCAGATCATGGATGAAGCCAGGAGGTGTGCCAACAAGAAAAATGATTCGCACAGCCCCTCGAGAGTGTGGCGGGATAAGGTTGGCCTGTATATGTCCCAAGGTGTTGCGGAAGGAATCAAAAAGGGAAAGCAAGATATAACAGATGCAGTCGAGGATATGGCAGACAGTGCCCTGACAGCGGCACAGGAAACATTGGAAATCCATTCCCCATCGCAGAAATTCAAAAAGGCAGTGGGAAAAGAGATACCTGCCGGTGTGACACTTGGCATCAAACAGGGGACGGGGGATGCCAAAAAGGAAGCCAAAGAATTTGCCAGGGAAGTTTTTGAATCTGCCAGGGATCATTTAAACGATCTGCAGAAAAACAACGCCAATTCCATGAACACGACACTTGCGGATATTAACTGGTACTGGGACAAAATCCTGAAGAGGTCAAAAAAGAAAGGAAAAAAATACTATGCTGCCATGAAAAAACTTGTAAAAGAAGAGAAAAAAGCATTAAAGCAGCAGCGTATTTCAGAAGGCCTGAGTGCACAGGAGTCGGCTCTGGATGCTTATAAAGTATACTATGGTGTATCATCAAAGGCAGAGATGCAGTACTGGGATGCTGCAAGAAAGAAATACAAAGAAGGCACAGACCAGCGTCTGGAGGCAGACAAGAAATATTATGAAGCCAAAGCGGACTACACCGATAAGCTCAAAGAACTGGAAGATGATTACAAGGATAAGTGCAAGGAAACAAATGAAAAGCTGGAAGAAGACCTGAAGGAAATACAGGAGAAATATGATGAGACGCTTACGGAACGTAAAAAAGCGATCAAGGATGCATTTGGACTGTTTGATGAGTTTGTAAGTGAATCAGATGGACCGGATACGCTTCTTTTTAATCTTCAATCCCAGGTAAAAGGCTATCAGATGTGGGTGGATCAGCTGGCGGAGCTGGAAGGCAAGAGCATCCTTGGAGATGATTTTCTGACAGAACTTAGGGAGATGGGACCGGATGCCACGGCAACCATCGTAGCTTTGAACCGTATGACGGAAGAGCAGCTGAAACAGGCACAAAAGGCATACGCAGAAAAGAACCGGATTGCAGAGGAACAGGCAGCACGTGAGACAGAAAGCCTGAAACAAGAAACAGAGAAAAAACTGGAGGCAGCACGTGAAACAGCCGCGAAAGAACTGGAAAAGTATAAGACGGACTATATGGAAGCATGTAAAAAACTTTCTGCCGATATGGATGATAATCTGGAGAAACTGGCTTCAAAAGCATACAAAGGCGGCGTCAATGCAGTTGCCGGACTGATCAAAGGGATTACGGATGCAGTAGCGGCAAAAGACACAGATACCGAATTAACACGCCTGGAATCTACCTTTGCGGAAAGTAGCAGCTCATCGCCGAAAACGGAAAAAAATACGAAGGCATCAACCACTGCGGTTTCAGCAGCTTTCGAAAAAGCAAAATCCGGCACAGCAAAAGCAGCAGAATATCTCGGAATTAAAAATACTGCGGAACAATTACAAAACCTTATCAAAGCTACAGCAAAGAATATGAATTTAAATACCTCTTCTGCATCCATACATACATTACGGTCAAACAACGTTGCAAAAGCAAAATCCATAGACAGTGATATACTGAAAAATACAGAACGGGCACTTACTGAAATACAAAAAGAGGTAAAAAGCATAAAAAACATGGGGATCTATCTGGACGGTGACTTGCTGGCAGGCAGGCTTGCGGAACGGATTGGATCAGAACTTGCAAACATTGCATTTAATACAAGGTAGGAGGAGAACATGAAGATCAATGGGAAAACAGTAGCAGAGGAATATGATCTGGAACAGTGGAACGTTGAAATGAGTTATGGAGAGGTTACGAATGAAAGCAGCTGGGAACCTGGCTGTCCGGTGCCAATTCTGCTGGAAAGTGAATTCGGCATGAAAAAGATCAAATTGTCCATGCTTGCAAAAGGGAGCGGTCGTGGTCTGATCTGGGAAAAATGCGAAAAGATTATCGCAGAACTTGCAAAGCCTGCAGTCTTGGAACTGGAAGGCTTTAACCATAAATATAAAGTGGTTCTTACAAATGCCCAGCAGGTAGAGAGCAGCATCAAACGTTTCCATAAGGCAGTTCTGGAATTGATAGGCTATGAATTTGGTGAGCATCGAACCGTTACGATAAAACCGGGACAGAACCTGTGGCTGGAAAATAATGGGACGGTCTATGCACCACTGAAGATCACAGTGAACCAGAACAGGCAATATGAACCAAAGAATACCATTTATCTGTATTACGAAGATGATGAGATCACGGGAACATCCAATTCTGTGCCGGTTGGAAGATTTTTGTTTGAGGGAAAAACGGAACGCCTGATGTTTGATGCATCAAATGGGAAAACGGAGGAAAAGAAGGTGAACGAAGAAAAGACAACGGCCGGAGGACTGCAAAAGATAGAAATCTTTGATATTCCACGAATCAAACCGGGAGGTATGTATTTTGCATGCGAACAGTCAGGAGGAAGTGCGGATACAACAGTAACCATAGAGTATGAGGAACGTTATATCTAGGAAGGAGAGCCATGGATACAAAAACAATTATCAAAATTATTTCTGCTTCCAGAACAAAAGAATATTACATCACACAGCGAAAGGATTTCAAGATTGAAACGATACTGGACAGTGCAGATGCATCGGTAGCGTTTTCTGTTCCTGATCAGGTGTATCCCATCACATGTGAAAGTTATGTAGTAGTGGAGCATCAGGAGTATATTGTCAAGGAAATTTCACCGGTTAAAAATGGATATCGTGATGTGAAAGCAATCCTGAATCTGGAAGATCTGGAAGGAAAGCTGTTTTCGACATATGAAAAGAAAGCGACCGCAGAAGCACATTTAGAGGAAGCACTGAAAGATACCGGCTGGAAGCTCCGGTGTCAGTTGGATGATAATACCGAATTGACGATCGAAGATGAAAATACCACGGCAAAAGCGATCATTGATCAAGTGCGTGAGATTTTTGGAATCGAGGTCCGGTATGACACACAGAGTAAAGTACTGTATGCTGCCAGACAGATCGGGGACGATAAAGGAGTTGTATTCCTGAAAGGAGTCAATCTCCTGAAGACAGAGATTAAACGTGACACTTACAATTACTGCACAAGACTGTATCCGATCGGGAAAGATGGTCTGACTATCGAAAGTGTGAACAGCGGAAAGAAATACATTGATGCCGCAGGTGCAGAGAAAGTGGTCGCCCAGTACTGGGAAGATACTGCATATGAGACGGCAGAAGAGCTTATTACTGCAGCGAGATATAAGCTGGCAGAAATGGCACAGACTGCAGTTACCGTGACGGTTAAAATCGTTGATCTTGCCGGTAAGAACAAAAATAAATATGCAATGTATGCGTTCGAGGTCGGAGATACAGCAAGTGTTGTGGATGTCAAAGAAAACGGAAAATATCGAGTAACAAAGAAAACGATATATCCGGATCAGCAGCATAAGAACACGGTACAGCTGTCAAACCGCAACAAAAGCTTTGCGGACTACGCAAAACAGCTGAAAGCGAAGTCCTACGAAACGGATAAGATCATCATAAAGTTCAACCGTAATCTGGAAAACGTCCAGGCAGAAATCAAAGATATGAAAGAAAACCCACAGAAGAATGTGGAAGGAAATGCAGGGACATCAACGAAGCTGCAGACAGGGAGAAAGATAGAAGGAATGCTTTTTGACGGAACAAAAGACATCAGTCATTATGCGACCTGTTATACTTCGGCATCGACAGGGGCGAAGACCGCCAGCCTGTCAGGCTTCAGTCTGGTTACAGGTGCAAGAGTCTGTGTTTGCTTCAATTATGGCAATACTGCAGCGAATCCAACGCTGAATGTAAATAATACAGGTGCGAAAGCGATCTATTACCGGAACGGAAATATTTCGGCAGAGCTGATCACATCGTATACCGTGTTAGAGTTGGTATATACCGGATCTTACTGGTACGTGATCGGTGTGATCGACAGACCGACAGCGTTATCAACAACAGCAGTAACTCCATCAGCAACAGGAAACTGGTACTATTCTTCAGCAATCAGTTCCCTGGCGAATTATGATGAAATCCGTGTATGGCTGGAAATTGCCGATGGTGAAAAAGGCTGGATCACACTGACCAGAAAAGATGCGGCAGAGACAGTGCATACACTGTATCTTACAGCATCCTATAATGCACGCGTTCAGCTGAAATGGGATACAACAAACAATAAAGTGGGTGTATATGTCCGCAATATTGGATCTGGATGGACAGCAAATAAGGTAAGCGTGAAACGAATCGAAGGGGTGAGATAATGTTAAAAGCAGTATTTTCAAGATTCGGTGAAGAGATTGAGCTGACAGATGAATTATGGCAGTATGATTTCGGTCAGAAGATTCAGGTCACGGGCATCGAATTGCCGGATGTCTGCGAAGTGCATTTCCAGTATGATAACCTGACTGAAACAAAAACAGTAACAGGTTATAAACAGGAAGATGCACTGATCATCGATATACCGAATGAAGCACTGACAAGCAGGGGAATCATCAAACTGTATATCTATCTGGTCAGTTCAGAAGAAGGCAGAACAGTAAATGTTGCAATCATGCATGTGAACAGACGAATGAAACCAGAAGGATTTGAAGTTCCGGAAGATATTGACCTGTTCCACCACACACTGCTGGCAGTAGGTGAATATATGCAGCAGGCAAAGAATGCAAAAGAAAATTCTGAAACGGCAGCAGACAAGGCAGAGAGTGCCAGGGATTTAGCTGAGAGATCGGCGAGAACGGCACAGGGGAGTGCAAAAATCGCAGAACAGGCAAAAAACGAAGCGGTAGAAGCTGCTGAAAGCACAAAAAATACCAAAATCCCGACCAAAACGAGCGAACTGGAAAATGACAGCCATTTTCTGACAGCAGATACAGAAATCAGCTGGGGAAGAAAAGATGGAACATTTGCCGGAATGCAGAGTGTGGCATTGGGATTGGATGTAGAAGCATTTGGTGATAACAGTTTTGCAGAAGGGAATAATACGGTGGCGAATGGTGACAATAGCCATGCCGAGGGATATCAATCCCAAGCAACTGGTCAAAACGCTCACTCTGAGGGCGAAAATAATATTGCAAGCGGCCAGGGGGCACACGCAGAAGGAGGAGCAGGGACAACCGCATCCGATAAATATGCCCATGCTGAGGGGTATGGGACAACAGCATCCGCTCAGGCAGCACATAGCGAAGGGTATAATACCTACGCAACTGGAAAGTACAGCCACGTAGAGGGGTATAATTCGAAAGCAACTGCGGATATGGCACACGCTGAGAATTATGGGACGGAAGCATCCGGAAAAAATTCTCATGCAGAAGGGCTTATTTCAATAGCCAAAGGAAATGGTTCTCATGCAGAAGGTTTTGGGACGGTCGCATCAGGCAAGTACCAGCATGTCCAGGGGAAATACAACGTGGAGGACACAGAAGGCAGGTATGCCCATATCGTGGGCAGCGGGAGCGATGCGGAAAGGAGGGAATTAACAGTTAAACATAAATTATAAAATTATATAAGTATATGTTGAGTTTTGTAAGATATTAGAGTAGAATATTATTGAAAGGAGTTGATACTTT